>Ga0233425_10006299_pt1 | contig 17749 bp, 17 predicted proteins | sample Watercolumn_Towu_2_FD_181712 | JGI IMG/M metagenome (GOLD analysis project Ga0233425, IMG submission 181712) | Freshwater microbial communities from Lake Towuti, South Sulawesi, Indonesia - Watercolumn_Towuti2014_140_MG | ecosystem: Environmental > Aquatic > Freshwater > Lake | place... | reverse complement strand
CTCAAGTTTTCAGGGGATTTTCGGTCGAGGAAGATACTTGCGGATATCGGTCCACCTACATTGCCGGCAAGGTCTTGGACCCGGAAATAGACGCTTTTATTCCCGTCACGATCGACTCCTCCGGCACCGTTTGTCAGGGACCATTGAATAGTGTCCATCAAATCAGTCCAGTCGCTCCATTCGATGCCGTCGTTGCTGAAGCTAATCAGGGAGAGCCCGGAGGCCGGTTCCGGGTCGAAGGCCGTGAGATTCAAGGTTACCTTGTCAACGGCCGTGTACGTGGCATTGTCGTTGATAAAGATCGAAAGACCCGATGGAGCGATTCGATCCAGGAAAATGGAATCACTGGTGCGGTTTTCGACCGGAACCTCATTGCCGGCGAGGTCTTTCACTTTGAGATAAACACTCTTCAATCCATCAGAGTCATTGCCGCCACTATAGACGTCGGCCAGGTCCCAACCGGAACGGGTTGTGCAGTAAGGCTCCCAAGAGGACCAGTTGTCCCCGTTGTTCGAGAATGACATCCGACCAAGACCGGAACCCGGAGAACGGTCGGAAGCGGATATCGAAAGGGTCACGATCTTTTTATTTGAATATTCATTGTCATCATTGATTGTCAATTTCAGTCTGTTGGGCGGCGTGGTGTCGATAAATATCGGGCCGAATGTCGTGGCGGTTTTGTTCCAGTTCAGGGCGCCGTCGCATACCCGGATATGAAAAAACCAACTGTTGCCATCTATGAGCTTTTTACTATATAATTCATGCACTGACCCATCAGTGTTCATGATGTCGATGGGCATTGTGGTCGGACTGTTGTCCCAGAGGACTGAATATCCATAGATGCCACTTATATCCGAACCATTATTTTTCCATAAGACATGGACGATGTTCTGATTATACCAAGTTCTTGTAACCGGATGAGAATCACTCCAAACAATTGGATTTGCTGGGGGATTTCTATCAGTATAGAATTGGTAAACGTGGCCATCTTGGCATGCTGCATATATCTCGATCTGATCTACATCATTTGTGCAACTGCCAATAGCAAGGCCATTAATTGTATTATTTACAGTTCCGATATTCTCCGATTGCCATCCGGCATTATCTAAATAGACCTTATACAGGATTCCACTAAATGTTCCGACATAAACCTCATTTTTCCCGTCGGAATTACCATCACCGACGCATAAACTATATCCCGCGTCGTTGTACGGATAATGGCTATACTGCATCTGAGCTAACTTAGTAGAATCCCATGTTCCATTATCCGGATTCCATTTATACATCCATACAATTGCATCCAGTTCTGAACACCCGACGATTTCGTTCTTCCCGTCGTTGTCAATGTCTCCTATTGCAACATTGAGCATCCCAGTATGCCAGATTGAGCCACCGGGCGCGCCCAATAATGTTTTTTTCCATTGCGAATTATTGTAATAGAATTTGTAAATATGGTTGAAATCGTCGGAACAATATACCTCATTTGTTCCATCATTGTCGCCATCTCCCACTGCAACGCCGGTCACATATGGAATATCCCATTGGCCATATCCTTTCGGAATTGAGACATTTCCAATATCCTGACTATTCCAAGATAATGCCTTACTATATTTATATAAATGGGAATCCTCGTCAGCACTAAAAAGTTCTTTTCGATCATTATTATCACCGTCGCCAATCGATATTCCATAACTTATTCTACCGGTGGCACCCATATTAGTCTTATCCCATCCTGTTCCGTTTTTCGCCAGTTGATAGATTGAATTCTTCCAAGTTGTTGCATTATATTTACTCCAAACGCCGGTATAAATCTCATTCGATCCGTCATCATCCGCATCGCCGGATTGTATTGAATATGAGGATGCCGAAACAACATTTTGAATTAATTCAATATCCTCTATCGTCCACATCTCGTTCGAAAAATTTAACCGGTAGATATGTCCATTATCAAAACTTGATAAATATAATTCTGTAATGTTGTCTTGATCAACATCGCATACAACAATTCCAGAAAGCCCATATGTGGATCCCGATTGATTATTCGGTTTTCCAATGTCTACGATATTCCATATTTCCCGACGTTTCGTTGGTGAAAAAGAAGATACCATTCCCGAAACAGAATTTATCACCAAAATGAGAATAATGCTATAGACCTGACACTTTGTAATTGCTTTTGTGCTGCTCGCGAATCCATGGTAGTTCCTCGGGCCTGCCATCCACAGGTGACGTCTACCTCTTTGGGTTGCAATAAAACTTTCCAGTCAGTTTTATATGCCAGGGTTCCCCGACCGGGATGTTCATCAGCGTCTCCCTCGTGGCCGGCTCCAAGCTGCGCCACTCGGTCGACGCAGGACGATATAGATTAATTACCTCTGAACATCCAGGCATCATCGATGACGGGACAACCGATCTGTTCATCGGGAAAAATGAACGACCTCCGGTGGCCGATAACCAATCGATGAATGGTTCCGCGTTCTGTTGTACCAATTTCTGAATTTATCCAGACATACCTGCAGCTGTGAACTGCACCCAATTTCGTGGACTTTAAGACCAGTTCCAGAAAGGCCCATCGTTATGTATCGATTCCCGCTGGAATGTCCGTAGCAGGACCGCCACTCCCCTCATCGGGACGCGCCACCGAGTTTGCCGACGATTTGCTCGCTCCGGGCGGCTGAACAACGCCCGTCGCTCGCGACGGCAATAAAGATTGACTGCGGCAGACAAACGATTCCGGGGCCACGACCGAAGCTTTTTCCGTCCCAGCGCCATGGTCTCCGGCCCGATTCCGGCCTTCACGGAGCCTGCTTTGGGAGCATTGCTGGGTCCGAAGCCTGCCAAGCCACCGGCTTCGCCGTCGGGCAACTTCTGGCCGTGCGGCCCGAAGACGCGCCTGTGCCGGCGCCTCTGCGCCGGCTAATCCGTCAATCTTTCAGCCGCGCCCAAATCCCATGCGACCTCTTTTAAGACACGTCGGAATTTATCGATGGCTGAATGGCCGTTTATATCCATAGAGATTCCTTCAAAGAGCTGCCGACCGAGGACTTCGCCTATAGCGTAATCCGAATCGACACCTTCAATGGCCGGCTGGACTCTCATCCAACCTAAGAAGGTGCCCGACCAGGCCACCCAGGCAGCGAAGAACTTGAATGTCCCGCATTGGGCGGCGTATATGACGAGGCCTTTAACGGATGGGGGATTCATCGTGAAGATCGGCGAATCGGGGAGGCTGGCGCAGCCGAAGATATCGGTGGAGGCCGATAAGAGCCAGTCCTCGAAGGCGAGCTGGCCGGCGGGCATCGGAGGGAAGGGCATTATGGAGCCGAGGTCGACTATCATATTGTCGGGCGGTGGCGGGGTTTCCGGCTGTGAGGCGAGGTTGTCGAAGATGTCGCCAAGCCGGTGGAAGGCGGACCAGAGATGGAGGGCTTGGCGGACTTGGGAGTTCGAGGGTCTCGGATGGCGGTTGTTGCGAGGGGATGATTCGGACATTGGGTTTTGCTCCTTATCGTATTGAACGATATGATATGCCTATAGAGTTGGTCATATATATAGGCTAATACCGGGTAGGTGAAAGTGGGGGTCGGAGGTGACCAAAAGGGTTTTTTGTGGGGAGGAACATAGCTGCCCATATGGCTAAAAGGGAAGACAGGGTGTACAAGACGACCGCGTTCAGGCAGAATGATGTTTCACGATCTGTTAGGTCCACGATACCAGAAGCTATTGCGGTTTTGCTGGGGATAGAGGATAGGACGACGGTTGAATGGAGGGTTGACGGGGAGACGAGACGCGTTTGGGTGAGGGCTATGCAAAATAAATAAAAGGAGTGTATATAAAATAATTATTGAGTACACACTTATTTAATTCGTCTTTTCTTCGGTTCGGATCGGAAAATAATTGCATAAATACCTATGATGCCACTAATCGGTACAAGCAATGCTTGGGTCAGAGCAGAGCCTCCTGACATGACAGTGGATATTAGGAATGTGATAATAATTATTGAAGATAATAACACAAAACCACATGTAAGAATTGTGAGGCGATGGCTTGTAGTAAATATAGTGTTTCCCTTTTTTCTATTTCTCATAAATCAATACTCCTCAGGTTTTGTCGGTTAAGATAGTCGGTAATGGCATTCTTTTTCTTAGTGTAATCGTCCTCTTCAAATATTACAGGATTGAACTTTGCCTTGCGCAAACTAATTCGTCTGGCCTCGTTCATCCCGATGATGACCTTCTTTCCGGTTCTACTTTTGGTTAGTATCACCGACCAATATAATATTACACGAGAATATTTAGTTTTCAGGTAATTAGTTAGCCCAATCGGATAGCAGAATTCCATATCGTAAATTATATAATACAGCATGCCCTAACTAGTTAGTGGAATGACTATGAACAATCAAAAACCGGAACGGTTCAATGCCCAACACGAAATAAGAAAGAAAAATCGTCTTGAAATAATGGCTACCATCGATAAATTTAAAGACAAGGGGATTTCATTCAACGAAATATGCAGGACTGTTCATATATCAAGACCTCAAATATACAGACATATCCGAAAATTACTTGATGAACGCCTCGTTGAAAAGCAAAAGGGTTTTACCTTAGTTAAAAAGAAAGATAGGGAATATAAATATGAAACTGAATTATATTTCTTAACTGACAAAGGTATGAATGCATTGAAGGGAATATGGTGGATCCAGAAAGAGTTGGAAAGAATGATTAATATTATTGAGGCCGATAAACTTCTTCCTGATTCTGAGCGGAATTTGGTTTTATCAGAATATTCAGGTCATAGCCAAAGTTCTGGATGGGGAATAATGTATTATCCATATAGAATAATGATTCATTCGAAAAAACTGTCAGATCGAAACCTCGAGTTCCTAATCAATCTAAAGGAGGCATTCTTTGACAATATGCAAAGGCATATCTTGGAAAAGATATGCTCCAATGCGATTGAAGATGGGATGATCCCTATTGATTTCACAAATAATGATAATGACAAAATAATCTGGGCAGGAATGTCTAAAAAAATTTGCGATGCATATCTACTTGATGATAATGCTGAACTCTTTATTGGGTTTCATATAAAAATCAAAGATTTTCGAACATGGTTATCAAGCGATTTTGGGATCGATAGATTACGAGCTGTATTAACGGACACACCATTCCCAATCGATGATTGGATTGGCGTCAATATCGATGAACTAAAACCGCTATTTAAAATTACTAATAAATCAATGCTTGAAAAAATGGATTTGAAGGGACTTGACATTCCAAAATTGTCATTATTGGAATTAATGCGATGGTTTCAATCTGACCCTAGTGGCCAGAAATATTTTTCGGAGTTTGCACCGATAACATATTCGGATGCTTTGTTCCAGTGGATGAAAAAGACATATGAAAAACTACATCCGGGTGAAGACAAGCTTATAGCGTGGATGGATACAAAGCAGGGTAAAGAATATGAGCGAGAAGGATTGGTAAAATTTGAAAAAGAACAAAATGAGGTTAATAGTCATTCAATTGTTCAGATTGGTTGGGTCGAGATGTTTAAATGGTTAATGTCGATGGACGGTCAGATTTATTTAAAAGCTTTATCGGAAATAGCCCCCTTCCCACATCAATTTCATATGTTCTTGAAAAGGGGAAAGAGTCGGTGGACAACAAAATCAACAAAAAGGGTGGAAGCGGCTCATATCAAGATAAAGTACAAAGATGGAAAACCGGCATTAGAGAAATGAACACAGTGTTAGTTTCTTGGGCATTGCATCTCAGTGATTGCCAAAGGTGCAGGTATTTTGACCGAAATTATCACAATCTCGAAAGCATCCTGCTATTCGGCGATTGATAAAATAACTGGAAGGGTGATACTCTGGAAAAAATGTATTCTCTGTGATATTCTTTCTCACTTGTTCACTTTCACCGACCCCCTAATAAAGGTTTAATATAAGAAGTCCATTATTTGTGAATGGAGAGGCGGATCCTCTCTGGGAAGGAGAGATATGCACATATGCGAGGCCATTGCTGGTAGGCGACTGATGGAGATATGGTACCGGGGTGGTTCACGGATAATTGAGCCGTATTGCCATGGAACGAGTAAAGCGGGAAACGAAGTCTTGAGAGCTTTTCAGATTCAAGGCCATAGCAACTCAGGGCAACCAACAGCCTGGAAACTCTTCGAAGTCCGTGAGATACAGAGTCTGCAGATTTTCGACCAAAGGTTTGAGACCAACCGTCCATTATACAATCCAAATGATCGGGACATGATCCGGATTCATTGTCGTGTATGATGATAGCAGACAAGCCAGAGCCCAGAAGTATTTCAGATCGATGTTAATGGTGGTTGATTGCAGGAGGTTTCGTTATTGAAAAAGAGTGAGTATTATGAGTAATTCTGGCAGCCCAAATCCGTTTGATTCGCTTTGTGGATTGAGATGGCAACCTCAAAATGGAGAAATCCAATTAGAAACAATACCTCCTGGTACAAAAATACATGTTGTCCAAAGGGGAGTATTTATCACGGACGATCAAGGGAAATTAATAACTCGAAATGAAAAAGACATCCAAGTATTTTCGAACCTTATCAATCATATTTGGGAATTGTATATAATACCGGAATTAAATAAACGAAAAGAACTGGCCCAATCTCCACCTATCCCACTGTCAAAAGTCATGGTACTATTCACACAAACAGGAAATATGCCAATAGTTATCTTTAATAACGAATATGGTTTGAAAGCGCGGGTAATAAAAAGACGAGGTATTGGTTTCAATGCTGGGGATTTGGTCGGACTCAATCAGATTGTAGACATAGAATATGTCGAACCACCGAAGGAAAATGGTATCCCAAAGGCGTTTATTATCATCAATTTTGATGGGGCACAGATTTCATTATTCGCCGATTTCCGCCCAAATAATCTAGGATTTACCATGGATGATTGGCGTGATGAAGGAGAATGGTTGGCTGACGCATATGTTGAAAAGATTCTAGCAAAACAATTCGGCCATCTTGCGATCGTTATTCCTGAAGTGACAACAATGGGTATTCCATTTACTATCGGTCTGCGGCCCGATAAAATGAGGTTATTGATTGATGCTGTTCGAGATGGGACAAAACAAGAAAAGATAGATGTTGCTGTTGAAAATATATGTCGAGATGAAATGGAATCGATAATAGAATCATGGATGAATTTAGTAGAATTTTCTGATCGGTTTCCATTATTAAAGGAGACGTTGATTGCTTGGAAAAACAAATTATATGGTGCTGTGGTCGTACTTCTTATGTCCCAAATCGAAGGAATCCTCACTGAATTATTAGTTAAAAACAAAAAGGGGCTCAATAAGATTGGTCAGGCGGTTGAATGGAAGGTGCGGTTAAAGGAATTTAATAATCTGATGATATCTTGTGGGATTGGACCGATGAGAAGAAGAATGCTCCGTGGGGTCGTTTATTTCTTGGACAAATCAACATTGTATGATGGTTTTTCTTGGAATTCAACGACTGGACGTGTAAATAGACATGCCTGTCTGCATGGAAAGGATTGTTCTTATAATACTCCTGCGAATGCGATTAGGATGATATTATTATTCGATGCCATCCATTGGATATTATATACAAATTCCATATCCAAAAAACAAAAGGATAATACATTATGATACAGAAATAATATTAGCGATTGAATTGTTACATTGATTATCATTGATATGATACAACTCATCATGATATTAATGAACTTCGTTTAGTCGCTTGACATTATCACCGGGAAGTTTAATTATCAAGAGCATTCACGAACTAACTCAGCCCCAATTTACAGAGGGATTCTCGCGGATTAATCTGATAATATTGTTATATCTCGTCCATCCAACATTGTTTGGCCGTTATTTTCATTGGAATCGACATGCCCATCAGACTGAATAATAATCGGTATGCAAGATCGATGCAAGTAGTTGCATCTTTTTGTTCCACCTTTTTTCCCTCGTGGATCAGGGCGTTTCTTATTTTTTTCAATGACATTAACGTGTCGTAGGCACCATCTCCAAGTATGTCCGGCCTAAAAACATTCAATATCTCGATAGTCCGATCTTCGCTCCAATACCTTGGATCTGACAGTTTGTTCCTTCGTTCTTCTTTTATTAAATTCAAATGTTGTTGCCAAAGGACATTCATCCAATATTCGATTATAATATAAGAAATTAGGAATGCAGAATCATATTCTTCATTGTTCAGATGCGTGTAAGCTTCAAACAAACGCTGCTGCAGATTCTCATACTTCCCTTCAAGTTGTTTAGCAAAGTCCATTAACTCATGTAATTCATTAATTTCAATTCTCCGGGGGCTATGTGTCCTGATATTATATCTCGATATCGGTCTAGGATCGGCCTCAAGATTCCTGAGAGAACATAGTACATACGAACTACTCTTAAATTCTCCGGTTTCCGGGCAAAATTCGCCCTCGCCGATATCAATTATTCTTGCTTTTATCAAGCCCAGTTGTTTCAGCATCCCGGCACATAGGATATCGTTGATAATCTTGCATGCATAGGGAACGATATCAGTTTCAACGATTATTTGACCGGTTTGACTAATCCAAACTCTTTTTCCATGTGATTCAAATTGATGATATGGAATCTTTTTTCCAAAAAAACCACCTGTTTGGGCTTGCCGAAAGCGTTCAGAGAATGTATACTCTAATTTGCCTATTTCCATAGACGGATAAAATGCCGAAAAACAACACCTTTTATAATTTTGGACTGGAGTTATGCAAATAACCTTTCGCGGCCTACGAAGGAACGGCTTAATTAAACCATTATTATATGTTTCTATATCCATGGATAGAATATCACCATAATAAGTGAGAAAACTCCCATTCCTCCCTAATCCAATGCCCTGTCCGAATCCGGAGTCAGGGGATCTCAAGATCGAATCCATGTTTGAACTGCTTGGTTGATTTGCAATAAGAAAACTCTCAAGCCTTTTTTTAAAATAATTCTTGACTGGATTTGAAGAATCTTCTACAGGCGTAGTCCAGATTTGAAGTTGAGAAAAATCAAGCAAAACTTTTTCAGCATCCTTCGATCTGAAGGGGCCGAACGCTTTAATCAACGGCTCTGCACCGGGAAAGTGTGTTATGATGATATACCCAAACGATGGCTTATCGAAACCGGCAACATGGACCTGAAGGGGTTCATTGAAATCAAATAACCCGATGTATTTCGGTCGTCTTTTCTCTGGTATACGGCTGATAACGATTTTAAGCGATTCGATGTATTTTTTTATCCATCTTTCCATAGAAGGCCATCGTTTGAGGGATATACCGTTTCTTCGCATCAGCGACGTAAAAACAATTAAAGGATGATATACTTTATTATTGACATCCTGAACAATAGATAATAACAAGAAACCACCCATAGGACGAAATGGAGCTAAGTCGGCCTAGCCACGATGTACCTCCAATCGTCTATTCTCTCTCCAAATTCAAGCTCGTCAGGTGGTTTCTTTTTCTGGTACTTCAAAAAGAGCATCTTCTGGCCACAAACTGGGCGTTTATTGTGCCTGCGTGGTTCGAACTGCTCAAGATTCGCATCCCTTAAACTTCTCTGGACGAGGAACCTCTTGTACTTCGCTTTCAGCTTGCGGAAATATGCTCCATGATCCCTGCCGGACGGATGGATAACGACCACGGCCCCTGGGTTTATCCTCCGCCTCGCTCTATGCGACATTACATCCTCTAAAACCAGAATGGCCGCGTCCATCAGGACCTTAATCCGGTCCAACCGGTCTGTGAATACCGGCCAGAGCTTGTCCGGGAGGCTCAATACGATGTGTCTGTGCGGCACATCGTACATTGCCTTCGGAAGCTTCGCAGCCCATCAGTCCGTATGGGTCTTCCCGCAAGACGAACATAGCCGGCTATTACATCCAAGATGAACGATCCTGAACTCCTCACATTCATCACAGAAGTACTCGATGAACCCGTGCGCTTCGTCTTTGCACTCTATCAGTTTTCGGACTTCTTTCCTCACTTCCGTGCGCAAATCTTTCTCGGTTAACTCGTAGCCATCCCAGTTATGATTGTGTTTGAAAATGCTATAAACGGAGAGCTCGTCGTCTGGGTAATCGCTGGCTTTAATATCGTCTACGATTATTTCGGGCTGCATGTCTTCTTGGCAGAAACATGCATGGGCAAGGGTCCAAAAGACCTTTGCCCATCCGAAAATCGAGAGGAGTCCCTAATTCCTTATACTTTGTAGACAATAAAAAATTATTAATCTCAGATATATAGGTTTCATAGTTTTTATTAGAATAGGGAGAACATAATTATATTATATAAATAGTGTTAGTGTTGATTTTAATAATGGTGTCGAAAACGATATTATAGTAGTATCGAATATCGGAATAATATGACAGCGATACTGGTAGGTGCCGGATTTTCCAAAGCGACATATGGAATTCCGACAATGAAGGGCATGGTTGACGAATTTCCTATTTGGATGAATAACCATTCTGATGAAATATATAATTTACTTCGTGATGAAAGTAAAAATATTCTTGAATATTATTATGAGATGAAAAAAGCAATTGATTTCGCATATGATTCCACAAAACAGGAATTAGATATTGAAGCCATATTATCAATATTGGATATGATATCAAAACAGAATATTCCTGAAAATATCGCAAAGAATCCAGGATTGAAATTGTTACTTCATCGGAAAGGAATGGATTTATCTGTAATGATTCGTGAAGTAATTTCAGAAATTGGTATTGAAAAGGCTACAGTAATGTCAAAAGCGTTTTCTATTTTTTTATTTAACATTTGTGACACAAGAGAAGTAAAAAAAGATATCTCGAATCTTGATTTATTGTTTGAGGCATTGCTCGGTGAAGATAAATTACATGATACATTAGAACAACATCGAAAAGATCCCAAACAGGGGGTGATGAATAGAAGTATGGATATATTTACAACAAATTATGATAATGGTCTAGAGAAATATTGTCATTCTTGCCAATTAGCGTATCATACTGGGATCGAATATAATCAGATTTATGACAGCCTTATAAATGTAAAAGAAACATCTCAATTATTCCAATCAAATGCAATCAGAATAATCAAACTTCATGGTTCAATTGATTGGTGGAGATGTGAAGATGGTTATTTACGTCATATGGATCCTAAGTTAGTTTTAAAGAATGTTTCAAATTATTATGGTCATATCGCACATGAAAATCAATTATTATATCCTGCATTGGGGAAGTCAATATATCAATTACCATATTCTGATATGTTTCAAAGACTGAGAGGGGTTATTCGGAATGATAAACCATTTATCATTATCGGTCATTCATGTAGAGATGAAGATATTGTCGCGATTGTTCGAGAAGCAATTATGAAATCGATTGAAGATAAACATTATACCCAAATAGCTGTTCTGGATCCTGATGCTAATTCGATTGTTAGCCGATTGGGGCTTCCAAATACGACACCAATAAACAAAGAAATAACAATAGAAAGTATTAATGAAATCAAACAATTTGTAAAAATAAATCGAAGACAATAAAATTATAAATATTGTATTATTCTCAGTATTTATATCACTCAATAATTAACTTGTCATGATGTGTTTTTAAATATATCTCTGAACCAATCCCAATTCTCCTGTTGAATCTTAGTTAAATAGTCGAGTGCATTTTTTGCAACGATTTCATTACCGGATTGTATTAATTTTTGCATTTGTTTAATAAAATATTCTTTATGAGGGGGTTTGGATAAATTATATAGATTGAAATTTATTGCGGATTCTGCGTTTAACTTGACATGATCAGTACTTGAAAATCCTTTAATCAGAAGATCTATTGCTTTATGGTTATCTATCATCATACAGATAGCCATTGCGGCTTCTCGTGAGATTGCATGATCCTTATCTTTGAGAAATATTTCACCGAGATAGTCTATAGTATTTCCTGCAAACTTCTTTACTACGCTCAAATCGTGGCCATCATTATATTCAAACATCAAAGATAGATATGCCAAGGAAATGATCTTTTTCTTAATCTCTGGTATTTGTTCGTTATTAGCATCTTTAATGAAATTTTGGAATTCAATTGATTGACCAGTATGTTTGTTACTTATTAAATTGATTATTTCTTTAATCTTCAATTCTTTTGCAGAACTATTTATGGCATTCTTATATTCCGCAACAAAAGTATTTATTTTCTTTTCGGATACCTTTTGATATCGTCCTGGCTGATGGAGGTATAATAATATATATCGTAAAGCTTGAGTAATTATTTCTCCTTGATTTTTATTTATCGAAGGATATTCCATTAATGCATCCCTAATCTTCCATGACAATGAATAAATTTCAAAGAATTCAATCGATAATATGTTATGACTTTTATCGATTACCTGTAATTTTGAAATATCTTTTTGTTTTAGAATATAGTGCGCATTATAAATGTGTTTGATTCGTTCTTCAATGGCTTTGTAAAATGCTTGGATTGTATCAATAGTCCCAGATTCTCTTTCAATAAAAATAGGTTGAATATCACCATATTTAGGTAGTGGTGGTTGTGGTATATTTTTAATTTGGATTGCTAACGATTCGATTTGAGCATTTCGTTGTTCCAATCCCTTTTCTGTTTCCAAGGATTTTGGAGGTATTACAGTTGGAGGTGCTATTTCCGGAAGGCTTGGTTTGGGCAGAAAAGGCATCGCTGATTCAGTTTGTCGTTGTTTAGTTCGGTCTTTGTACATTTCATCTATTTGTGCCCTTGTCGCCATCGAGGTTATATCACCAATTCTAATTGGAATTACTCCTTTATAAATGAAAAACTTTCTAGGGGATCCGGATTTTTGTCCTCCAAATTGTCTCATTGTTACATGAGGTTTATTGCTCGATTCTGGAATGATTATAATTACAAATTCCTCTCCAGCATGGTGCATATATTCAATATAAAAAGCAAGTGGAGGTTCAAATATAGGATTATCCGCAGTATTAATTTTTTGTTGAAGTTCATGATATTTTGGGAATCCTGTTCTGTCAAATCCAATCGGATTCCAAGAAGTATCTTCGACGCCGATTATAATGAATCCACCTTTGGCATTAGCCATTGCCGCAATATCATTTGCGAAACTGGCTTTATCTCCATCCCAATCTAATAATATTTCAGATTTATAATCTAACTGTAAATCTTCTCGACCGTGTTGTTGTCCAAAAAGTAATAATGCTTCGAAGAGAGATTGAGTTAATGGTGGAGGAATATGCATTTCAATTGGTAATGTCACGACCTCACCTATCATATTAATGATATTTAAGGATAATCTAAAATATTGAATAAAGGACACTTTTTCATATCAGATAAAAAGAATTTTGGATGTTGAAAAGATATGATTGTAATCAAATAAGATTGGTCAACTGATATATGATTGCGATTTACCGCTCGCTTGGAGCCATTGGACATGGCTCCAAGCGAGCGAACGGCGGTGCAGATAGGCCTCGGCAATCCAGGGTCGCACGGCTTGAGCGTCCGACGCCATGGGTCCATGGTTTGAGGTTCCCGATGGATAATATTGGATAGCCGCTTCGTCCTAAAACTCGGTCAAGAAGACGAGAACGATAGACAAGAGTTCCGTCAATCTTGCCCATATTACCCGATTGCCCGTCATTGCCTCGTCGTCCCTTTTTACCACTCTGTCTTTCTGCCTCACTGCCTTGCTGCCATTCTGATGATTGCGCGCTTGCGCTCGAACCTACCTGGCATTCCGGGGTCTGGCCGGGCTTACGGTTTTCCGGGCCCTTTCAGAAGATGAGAACCTTGTCGTGCTTCAGGACCCACTCGGAGAGCACCTGCATGCCTCCGGGCCTGACGCCCTCCAGGAGCTCTTCGTCCTTGATGCCTCTGGCCACCTGGCAGGTGATGCAGAGGCTTATCGGAACGCCTTTTCTGGCAAGAAGGGTCAGCATCTTGCCGATGTTGTAGTAGCCGGCCGGGGTGCTCTGGCCTTTCTTTACGGCGATCACGGCGTCACCCAGGAGATAGACGCTCAGCTTGACGCCCTTCTTGTCCAGGAGCGTCCTGGCAAGCCGCAGGGCGTTCCATGGCTTCTCATTCCCGTACGGGGGCTCGGTTATCAGGATGAGTATCTTCTGCATGGTTGACCTCTCCTTTCCATGAACGAACCGGCGCCGGGTGATATAAGAGTTTATACGGTTCCGGGGCAGATTACAGGTCTGCCCAACTGCCTGAAATTGAGCGGCAACGGGTAGTCGCGATCTGCCGGCCTATATATACAAACGGGAAATCTTTGTCGAAACTCTTGCCAATAAGTATATATCCCCATGCCGCACAAATACCGGTTGGAGGTTGAAGGGTGGTAGACGGATGGGTCATGACAGGCGCAAGATATCCTGCGGCGCCCGAGGCTTCATCCGGGACCGGGATTTCCAAAAATCCCATCAGGTGATATTCATGGAATTGATATCCTTAAAAGAGATTCCGACTGATGCGAAGGTGGCTTTGCTCAAAGAACTTGGGTACGGAGCCGATGGCGTGTACGTCTTGGATGATAAAGGCCAGCGGCTCAGGGACAAATACACCGATGCCCTCGTGCGGCTTGAAAACATGCTGATTCTTCCAGGAAGCGCGATAGTCCTGGACGACAACCCGTTGAGCATTGCGAACTATCTGGAAGAATTCGGCGAACTTCCATGACCCCCACTCCTGAAGAGGAGGTCATCGCCGGCGTGACGAAGGGCACGCTGGATTTCACCGCCGACAGGATCAAAGCATGGGCCGCCAGGCTGGCTAACCGCGATATCGCATTCATCGAGGACAGGACCTCGTTCGATGTCGTGGCTGATCAAAAAAGAAATCCGGAGTGGTCCTTCTACAAGGAATATGTGAAGACCAAGGAACTCAGGGTACTTATCAGGATCGGTTTGGCCCTTCGAAAGCTTGAGGGCGGACATGCGAACCTTCAATCGTTGCGAAAAAACATTCTTCACAAGCACGGAAAGAAGGGGCTTCATGTCGCACAGCTAGTTCAAGATGGCGATCTGGGGGCTTTCATCGGAACATTGCTAAGCAAGCAGATGTCGAAGGCTGATCTTGGCGCGGCCATCGAAGAGCTGTTGTTGAATGTTGATAAATATGTCGTTTTTATAAAGAGCGATATTGCGACGCGGCGGGTCATAGAATCGACCGCAGCGCGTATCAATGCAAACCTTCCACCCGCTTTGCTCATATGCGGCAGCAAAGGCGCAAAAGGGACTGCCGAGGTTGTGGTAAAAGGCGTGATGAAGAAGATAGATGGATATGAATTGTCGATCTATCAAAACAAGGTGAAAGTTGTCTATCTGATAATGAGGGATGAAAGCCCGTCCGATGATTGATTATCCATGCGCTAACTTCGCGGTTTGCCTCGGTTGGGATTGTCAACTCGACGGGTGAACGTCACGATTTAGACTTCTGCGCCGAAAAGGATATGAGGGGATGGGGCCGATTAAGGTCTGCCGGGTCACGCGGGGTGCTCGATGGCCTATATGGAGTCTGGCAGATTGAAGGCGGGCGAGGCTGTTCTGCCGCCTCCTACTGAGCCTGAGAAGAGGAGACGCGGCCGGCCGCGGAAGAACCCTTCTGTTCCGGCCGGTTCGGCCATGGGCTCGGGCATGCTCATAGCATCTGCGGGGTTTGGAGGGCCGGGGATTATGGAGGACAGGACGGGCTATCTGGCCTGCGCCGGACCGGGAGTTGCCGGGAGGGTTGTAGCCGGCTTTGGGGGCTCGGATGGTCCGGTGACTGTGGCTGTGCCGCGCCGGCGCGGGCGGCCACGGAAGGGTCCGGTGGATGGGATTGGGGCGGTTGCCGGCCCGGTTGGGGTCCTAGCGGCCTGGACTGGGACCGGTTCCGGGCCTGCGGGGGTCCTGGCGCTTGAGCCGTGCGTCGGGAGCGGGGTGGCCGGGCGGGCCGGCGCTCTGGCCGGGAGACGGCCGGGACGGCCACGGAAGGGTCCGACCGTTTCTGTAGTCTTTGTGCCTCCAGCGCCGGTTCCGGGGCCGTTAAAGCGAATGCGCGGGCGCCCACGGAAGAATCCTTTGCCGGAGGCTCGGGCCGGGGTTTCGGGGCCGGAAACGGCCGGTCCGGGCGGTCTGGAGACGGGGATGGATGGTCAAGGCTTGGAAAATCCGGCCAGGGATGGCCCTGTGGCCTTGACAGGGGCCGACAAGGGGGTTTCCGGGCTTGGGAAGGCCTTTGGCGGCCCGGAACCTATCGGGCTGGTGAAGCGGGGTGGAATTGAAGCTGGCACCAATCCTGGGAACGGGGCCGGGCTTGTGGACCGGTTCGGGATCGGGCCGGGAAACGATGATGGGATCGGTTTATGGCCGCCGAAGCCGGAGGAGATGGTGGCGGTCAAGATGGCCGCCGTGGCGGCCGGGCTTGTGTCGGGGAAGAAAAGGGGGCCGAAGCCGAAGACGGGGGAAAGCTTGGCGGATGTGTCCGGGCCGGGCGGGGAATAGCTGTTCTGGAACTGATTGGGCGGGGGCGCGGTATTAATATAAGGCTTATAGGGCATTCCATCTGCCATGCCCGACGGGAAACGCGCGCTTGGATGCCTCAAGGACCCTGCCGATGAACGGGACTATCCTCTGACGCGGGGCCCTGCGGGCCTTGGGCGCAGGCTTCCGCGGCTTATTGATCTGGCTTCCAGGATGTCGCCGGTTTGTGATCAGGGCGAGGAAGGGGCCTGCGTCGGGTTCGCGGCCGTGGCCGGCCTGAAGGAGTACCAGGAGAAAGCCGAGTGGAAGAAGGACATTGCGCTGTCTGTCAGGTACGTGTATGCGGCCGCCCGGAAGATACATGCGTCTCCGGACGGCGAGGACGGGACGGACCTGCGGTCCGCCCTGAAGGTGCTGAACAAGACCGGGGTCCCGCCTGCGGATTGCTGGCCGTACAAGCCGTATCAGGAGGACGGGCCCTGCGCCAATGCCGACGAGCTGGCCGGGCCTTACAGGATTGAAAGGTACGTCCGGCTACGGACCGAGCCGGAGATGAAGGAATCGCTCTTTATCAACGGGCCCTTTGTTGCCGGGGTCGAGGTTTTCTGGGGGGCCTGGGAAGGGGCCTTGAGGAATGGGATTGTCAGGATGCCCGGGGCCAAGGATGAGTCTGCCGGCGGGCATGCGATCTGCGTTGTCGGGTACGACGACGGGAAGAAGCGCTGGAAGTTCAAGAACTCCTGGGGGAAGGACTGGGGCGCCAAGGGGTACGGGTATCTGCCGTATAAGTACATGAAGAAGTACTGCTCGGACGCCTGGAGCGCCAAGGACTTGGCGAACGACAGGAAGGTCCAGACGGTCCTGGAGCAGTTCGTCAAGCTATTGAGGTGAGGAGGCGTTTTGTGGTACGGCTGACCTCGACGATTAGCAAGGACAATCCGATATGTCCGGCCTGCGAGTTCCGGCCGCATACGGAGCGGTCGATATACTGCGAAGAGTGCGGGAACCTGCTATTGCATAAGAAGGAGCAGAGCGCGCGCTTTGTTGCGATGGTCAATGCCCGGATGCCGCTCGGGGAGTACAAGTGCTATTATACCGGGCTGAAGATGAATTTGAAGGACCTGGAAAGCCCGGAGTATCCGCATTTTGACCACCGGACGCCGGGGAAAAAGGGCGACCTCGTCATGTGCTGCGCCTTTGTGAACAGGATGAAGGGGAGGCTGGACGAGGAGGAGTTCTGGGCCGTGGTG
>Ga0233425_10006298_pt1 | contig 17751 bp, 16 predicted proteins | sample Watercolumn_Towu_2_FD_181712 | JGI IMG/M metagenome (GOLD analysis project Ga0233425, IMG submission 181712) | Freshwater microbial communities from Lake Towuti, South Sulawesi, Indonesia - Watercolumn_Towuti2014_140_MG | ecosystem: Environmental > Aquatic > Freshwater > Lake | place... | reverse complement strand
ATTTTACACCCTCGAAAAACAAGCAGTGGCCATAATTGTTCTTCTGATTAGCCTCTTTGCCTTCGGCTTGCGGTAACACTTCGCCGTCATCCCCTTGTTGTACGCAGCAAATAAAAAAGCAGACTATCGTCTGCTTTTTTTAGACATCATCTGGTTGTTGGAAACTGACTATTTTTTTTCAGCTTCCGCAGCTTTTTTGGCGAGTTCTTCCTTTGCCTTGGCAGCAGCCTTTTCCTCGTCCGTCATCGCTGCTTCGTCCACTTTTTTCGTGGCGTCAACCGCAGCCCCAACTGTCTCAGCCGCCTTTTTTGCACCCTTCATCGCCCCGCTGCATCCGGTACTCCCGGCACCGGCAGACGAGCCGCCTCAGCCACTGCCGCCAACAGCAGAACCCGGCGTCACCACCACCCCGACGCCCGACAACAGGCTGGCGATACCCACCCCAGCCAGGACCTTTTTAATGTCCTTTGTTTCCATGGCATTCTCCTCCTGCGCATTTGAGTTAGAAAGCAAAGCATAGAGAAAAGCTTTCATTAATCCGCAGGACAATGCTATCAACCAATACAACTGGTGTCAACAACAATCCCGCCGCAATCATCAGGGCAAAGTCCGATATCCTGCACAAGAAACCGGTAGATCAGCGAATAAGGCGGCGGCGTAGCAGCACGGCGGCCAGCCAGGAGGCGGCAACTGCTGCGACAACTAAGACGAGCACCTTGAGCCACCAGCCGGGGAGGAGTTCTCCATAGCACAGCATCCTGGACAGATCCACCACCGGGGCCAGAGGCACAAAGCGTAACAGCTGTCTGGTTGGAACCGGCAGGGTATCGGCCGCAAAGAAGATGCCGGAGAACAAAAAGAGGGGGGTGATAATCAACGAAATGAAATAATTAAAAAAATCATAATTGGTCGCCAAGGCGGTCATGATCAGTCCCATGGCGCCGAACAGCACCCCGCTCACCAGCAGCGTCGGCACCAAGGCAACGGTCCAGGGAGAGGGCCATAACCCGAAAAACGGCATCACCGCGATCATCACTAGCCCGGACAGAAGCCCCTTCAAGGCGCACCACAAGACCTCGCCCAAGGCCAGCTCCTCCACCGTGATCGGAGTCATCAAGATCCCCTCGAAAGTACTCTGGGTCGAAAGCCTGGTGTAAGAGCCGTAGGTGGCCTCAAAAGCGGCGCTGTACATGACGGCTGAAGCGGCAAGACCGGGGGCGATGAACTGGAGGTAGGAATGTCCCTCGATTACCTGGATCTTCTGGCCCATGCCAAAGCCAAAGGCCACCAGAAAAAGCAGCGGCTGACCGAGGTTACCAACCAGGCTGGGCACCTTGTATTTCCACCAAACCCTGGCGTTGCGTTGCACCACCCGGATCATGTTCCGCACCGGCAGTCCTACTCCTTGTCCCATGGCCAACTCCTCACGATTCATGCAGGGTGCGCCCGGTCAACTGAATGAACAGATCCTCGAGATTGGCAGGACGTCGGCGCCACTCGCTGCAGGGCCGGACAGCCTTCTCAAGTTCGGCGCAGTCCTTGCTGGTATAGATATAGATGCCATCGGAGGTCCGTTCAGTGCGGGCGTGGCAGTCTGCTGCCACCGCCTCCAAGGTGAGAATCTCGTCATCAACGCATACCACCTCGAAGACGTCGAGGCCCACCAGGTCACTGACCATCTGCCGCGGCTCACCCTGGGCGACCACCCGGCCTTGATCCATCACCAAAATCCGATCGCTCAAACGCGCCACTTCATCCATATAGTGGCTGGTTAGCATCATGGTCACCCCCTGCTCCTTCAGATTTTTCAACCGCTGCCAGATCATATGCCGGGCCTGAGGGTCGAGCCCCACCGTGGGTTCATCAAGAATCAGCAACTGCGGCCGGTGCATCAGGGCACGGGCCAGGAGCAAGCGCCGGCGCTGCCCGCCGGACAACTGACGGATCACATCGTGTCTGCGATTATCCAGGGCAAAGAACTGCAGGAGCTCTGTCGCCCGAGTCGCGGCCTCCCGAGCCGGCAGGTGATAGTACGAGGCGTAGGTCAGAAGGTTCTCGTATACCGTCAGGTCGGTATCAAGGTTATCATGCTGGGGCACCACCCCGACCCGGGTCTTGATTGCCGCCAAGGCGTCAGGTATCCGTTGCCCGAAGACCTCAAGCTCGCCACCGCTTTTTTCAACCAAACCAAGGATCATCTGGATGGTGGTGGTCTTCCCGGCCCCGTTTGGTCCCAGAAATCCAAAGCATTCGCCTTGATGGATAAAAAAATCGATGCCCTTGACCGCCTGGCGGGAGCCATACGACTTGGCAAGACCTCGGGCCTCTACAATAACAACTGGGGAAGGATCAACAGGACTCAAATCAGTCACCCCAAGGAGTGGGATTATTCAGACAGACCAACGGCATAATGCCGCCCGCAATGTACCTGGTATTTCGGCGTGACGCCAGCCGAAATTGCCTCCGGGGACAGGGGAGGTTAGCAGAGCCTCCCGGTGGCACAACCTTCCCATCGCGCCAGCAAGATGAGTTCAACACCAAAACACCAGAGCGATTTATGCTATGTCCTGTAAATCTCATGGTCTTCAGGCGCATTTTTCGGTACAATGCACAGCAGAGGAGTCAATGGCGCAAGGCAAAAAGCCCTTAGCGCAACCATAGGCTTCTTGCATCCCCAGCTCTCCATCGAGCACCGGTGCCATAACCGCAACTCTGATCCGCAAAGAAGGAAGAGACCATGCCAATCACCCCCATCCTCGCCGCTTCCGAACAGGGCAAGGCCACGATCCAAAGCCTCCGCGACCGTTTCCAGATGGCAGGTTCAGCCTGCCGAGAGGCAGTAGATGAGATCATCGCCTCCGTCCGCAGCAACGGCGATCAGGCCCTCATCGACTACAGCCAAAGATTCGACGGTTCAACCCTCACCGCGCACCAACTGAAAGTCAGCGAGGCCGAGTTCCTGGCCGCTGAGCAGGAAGTCAGCCCCGCATTCCAGGCCACCCTGGACAAGGCCATTGCCCGCATCCGCTCCTTCCATGAACACGAAAAAGAAGACTCCTGGGTAGTCACCCGCGACGATGGCACCATCACCGGTCGCCTGGTCCACCCCGTAGACTCGGCAGGGCTCTACGTCCCTGGCGGCCAGGGCGGCAAGACCCCGCTGGTCTCCTCGGTGCTGATGAACGGCATCCCGGCGGCCATTGCCGGGGTCAAACGGGTGGTGATGCTCACCCCGCCCAACCGGGAAGGCTCGATCAACCCGGCGCTCCTGGTCGCCGCCCGCAAGGTTGGCATCCATGAGGTCTACAAGGCCGGCAGCGCCTGGGGCATTGCCGCCCTGGCCTATGGCACCAAGAGCATCGCCCCGGTGGAGGTGATCGTCGGGCCGGGCAATCAATTTGTCACCGAGGCCAAAAAACAGGTCTCCGGCCGGGTCCGGATCGATATGATCGCCGGGCCGAGCGAGGTCTTGATCATCGCCGATGACTCGGCCAAGCCCGCCTTCATCGCCGCCGATATGCTGGCCCAGGCGGAACACGACCCCATGGCCCTGGCTATGCTGGTCACCACTTCTAAGCGAGTCGCCCACGCCGTGACTGTCGAAATCGACCGCCTGTTGCCCCTGTTGAGCCGCCAGGATATCGCCACCCAATCCATCTCGCAACGGGGTGTCATCCTCATCGCCGATTCGGTAAACGCAGCCCTTGACTTGGCCAACGATTTCGCCGCCGAGCACCTCGAACTGATGTTGGCGGATCCGTATCACGCCATGACCCGTATCCGCCATGCCGGCGCCATCTTCCTCGGCAACCATTCGCCCGAGGCCACCGGCGATTACCTGGCCGGGCCCAATCATGTCCTACCCACCATGGGCACGGCCCGTTTTTCGTCGGCCCTGGGGGTCGAGACCTTCCTCAAGAAAAGCAGCCTGATTTCCTACTCCCGCGCCTCCCTGCTGGCCGATGCCGACGACATCCAATCCCTGGCCAATCTGGAAGGACTCTCCGCCCATGCCTTGTCGGTAGCCATCCGGGTGCAGGACACCGATGATTAGTCAAGGAGAGGCCTGCCAACGTATCACCGATGGCTTGGCCGCCCTAGGTATCGATCCCCTATCCGAAGCCAGTCTCTGCCAGCTGTGGAGCTATTTCACGGAGCTCAGCAAGTGGAACCGCAGTATCAATCTGGTGGCCAAGGCCCCTGACCAGGAGATCATCGAGACCCATTTTCTGGACTCCCTGACCCTGCTGCCGGCCATCACCACCGGCCCGCTGCTGGACGTGGGTTCAGGCGCAGGATTCCCAGGGCTGGTGATTAAAATCGCCCGGCCCGAGTGCAACATCACCTTGGTTGAGCCGCGGCAGAAGAGGGTAAGCTTCCTCCGCCATATCATCCGCACGCTAGGGCTCACCGGCATCACAGTTTCAGATCAACGCCTCAGCGCAGGAGACCCGGCCTTTGCCGAGGCCCACGGTCAATTCCCCGCCATTACCTGCCGGGCGCTGACCGAGATCGCCCCGTTTCTCGGCCTGATAGAAACCCTCTCTCCGCCGCAAGGAGTCGTCCTCTGCATGAAAGGTCCCCGGGCCGACGCCGAACTCGCCGACTGGCAGGCCAATTCACCAAATAGCCCTTTTCGCCTGGAACGACACCTCCAGTTTCGTCTGCCCCACTCCGGGGCGGAGCGCACCATCGTCGTTTTCAGGAAACACGGCCCAGAGGAGAGGCCTGCAACACCATGATACCAGCGCCGCCCCCCCTGGAGCCAGAGAGGATCAAGGCCCTTGCTGCCGAGATCAAAAAGCTCTCCGAGTTCAACAGCACCTCGGCGGGAGAACTCGCCCTGCACTTTCAGACTCTGCTAAGCGCCAAGGTAAGCCGGATTTTCATGGAGGCGCCAGGACTGTACTTTCCGCACCTGCCCCTGATCGTGATCTCCACCTCAGGGATCAGTCGCGGCCATACCACGCTCTATCAGTCTATCCTGTCCCTCATCCCGGAAGACCGGCGACTCTGCTGCGCCTTTGTCCTCTACCCTGGCAGCTTTGTCCGCTCCTGTTTCGACCGAACGCTGCGCAGGACCGCTAAGATCATCGCCAAGGACTTACGGCTTTCCATGGACAATGTCTTCAACCGCAAGCATCACAAACACTCGCTGGTGGACTCCGAGATGGAGCAGGAGATCATCGACTTCATGCGCCGGCAGATATGACCTGGCAACTGGACGCAGAGCCTACAACACGTGGACCTTCAGGTTTTTCAACAAAACCGGAAGGATATCAGGAATGAATCTCAGGGGAGTAAAACGATGCGTTGGTACGACCACTATGAAACGCTAGGCCGCCATATCGACAGTCTCAAGGAGATGAGCCCCGGTCGCCGGGATCATCTGGTGCGGGGGATTCAGGCAATCATGCAAAGGCACTCGCCCAACCTACTGGACGACTCTGTCATCGACTTCCCGCTCGATTCGGCCAGGCAGCGCTGGTACGACAAGGATCCGTACCTCTGGCTGACCATCAACGGCCTACAGCAGGCCGGCCCAGACCTGCTGGAAACCGTGGCCCTCTACCTGGAAGAGGAGGCCACCGCCCTCGCTGCCAAATCAGCGTAAGGCCCTGCCAGTTATACGTCAAGGCGGAAGCGTTTACCCTTGAAGTCGAGGACTACGCCCTTGGTAGTAATCCTCTCGAGTTTAAGATTTTCGTCAAACTCCTGGCCTTGCCGCAGGATCTTGCCGCTGATACTGACCAATCGCGCCGATGGGGTAATGGAGTAGGAATGGAAGGAGATATGCAGCGCTGGCAGGGACTTTTGCACCTCCGCAGGCAACTGCTTCAGAAGCGGGATCTTGGCGAGTTCTGGATCTTCTTCCTCCCTCTCTGCCTTCTTGGCCTTCTCTTTCGCGCCAAGGCTCGTAGCGATCGGCACTAAAGCCTGGGGGGCTTCGACCGCCGTCTTGTCGATGTGCCCTTCATCTGGCGGGGGAGTCTGTTCCTCTGCTCCCAAGGCCTCCTCTTGGCTGGGCCCTGCCTTTTCGGCCTCCGCCATTTCTGCCGGAGCTGACGATGTAGGTGGCAGCGCCTCTTGCACCGGGACAAAGGCTGTGGGATTAGCAGCAGGGGCCGCCGAGGCCGGAGGCGCAGCGGCAGGCTTCGGTTTAGGCACGGCTGCTGCATCAACAGCGCGGGGTTGTGGCGTTTTGGCCGACACCGCCACGGGAGGCACCGCCGAAGCCTGGGGAGGAGCCACAGTCTGTGGAGGCTGTGCCGGTGGCTGAGGCACTGCCTGGGCTTGGGGCTCAGCCGGTGGGACGACTGGCTGCGGGGCGGGCGGCTCAGCTGGTGGCGTGGACGGGGGCAAGGTTGCGGTAACTGCCGGCGCTGACAGCGGTACGACGGCGACTGACGGAGCCGGGGATGACGAGGGAGCCTGCTCCCTGCCCACCTCCGGCTTTTCTGAAACTGTCACTGCAACCTCTTGGGCAGGGGCCTTCACCCAGAGCCACCAGGCAAGCCCGGCCGCATTGACGAACAAGAGCGCAGCCAAGCCGTATAGCCAGCCAAAACGCCGTGGCTCAATCAGCGGCCCCTCATGAACCGTATTCAAATCGGGCACCTCGCCCAACTTCCTCTTCTGATCCGCTTTTTTTATCGCGTCAAGGATATATGACATCGTTTACCTATTCGATTGCCGGAGTACAGGGGCGCTGATCCCGGCCAGATCAGCAACCCCGATCAAGACCTCTCCCCCCACAATACCATCCGGTTTCAAATTTCTATCCACCTGTATACGCTTGACCCGCTCCACCAGGGGCGCATCATACTGTTGATCTGTGGAGGCATTGTACTTCCCGCCATCGATAAGAGCAAGTTGTTCCGCAAGCCATCCCACTACCGGCCCTTTGGCCCCCGGGATGATGTTACCAGAAAAACCCGGCGGCGGTCGCCAGAATATGACGCCGCCTCCATCCCAGAGGGTGGCCATCTCTGCCAGAGACGTGGTGATTTCCGCCGAGCCGAGCCTGAGGATCGCCTGCCTGCCGCTGACTCGCACCAGCACCATGGAGAACCCTACCCCCTCTCGACGCATGGATATAATTGCAGGCTTATTCAATCGCAACAGGTCATCAAGACCGCCCTGGGGCGTCAGACATCGCAAACCAAGGGTCTGCACACTCCGGCAGGTTACTTGCACGCCCGCCTCGACTTTCTCTCCCCAAAGGGCAAGCAAGGTCGGATATGCTGCCGCCTGGCTATTGGCCGCCTGCTCGGCGGTTGGCCATGCAGTTTTTCCCTCTGCTGCCCCAAGACCAAGACCTATCCGCCGAGACAAGGAGGCAAAGACTCCGGGGGCGACCGGTGCGGCCTTGCCAGAAGTGCCGGGCTGCCCAAACGGCTCGTCCCCAAACCATCGCCATCCCGCCGCCACGATCAGGAACACCGCCACCGACATCGCCGCAAGGATCATCCAGGTCGGGATCAAGGTAAGCCGGGGTTCAATCTTGCCGCCCATTATCTGGCGGGCCGCCTCCCGGGCCAACTGCACATCGACCCGTCGTACCCCTTTTGCGTAGGCCCCGAGCAGGCTCCGGTCGCAGATCAAATTAATCGTCCTTGGCGTTCCGCCGCTCTCCCGGAAAATTTTTCTCATCGCAGCCATGGAAAACGTTTCAGGATCCATCCCCGCCACCGAGAGGCGGTGACGGATATAGGCCACCGTTTCCCCTTTAGTCAAGGGCACAAGGTGATGGCGGGCAGCGATCCTCTGCGACAATTGCCGCAACTCCGGCTGGGCCAGCATCTCCTGGAGTTCGGGCTGCCCCAGCAGCACAATCTGCAGTAATCGCTGCTGGTCGGTTTCCAGGTTGGTGAGCAGACGCACCTGCTCCAAGACATCGTGGCTCAAATTCTGGGCCTCGTCGATAATCAACACCGTCCGCTGCCCGCGGCTATGGGCGGCCAGCAGGTAGGCATTCAGCCTGTCGATCAAAGACTTGAGGCCGCTATGCTCGGGGTAGGCTATTCCCAATTCGTCGCAGATCGTAGCCACCAACTCCCGGCTGGAGAGCTTGGGGTTAATGACCAGCGCCACATTGGTGCCTTCCGGCACCTGCTCTAGAAGACACCGGCACATGGTGGTCTTGCCGGTGCCAACCTCCCCGGTCAAAAGGACGAACCCTCCGCCCTCGCCCAAGCCATACTGCAAATGGGCCAAGGCCTCCCGATGACCATCGCTCATATATAAAAAATGCGGATTTGGCGCGATGGAAAAAGGATTGCTGCTAATACCGAAATAACTCTTATACACTTCGGCCTCCGTGCCTGAACCCAAGCCGGCCCAGGGACCTCATTACAATCAGGTCCTGCTCATATCCTCTACTCACGTCCGCCATCAGGCGTCCTTGGCCACTTGTCTCATGGCCTCGACATAGGGATCGAACAACTCCTGCACATCATGCAATCCTTTTTGAAAGATGATGTCGAAGTGCGCCACTTCGCCCTCGTTGATGACCATGTTGGCGCTATTGGATAAGGCCTCCAGGCGATAGAGGGTATGAAATTTTTTGCCAATGAGGGCATAGACGATGGCCCGGCGGCGATCCATGGGCATCTCGATCATCTGGCGATGGAACTCGGACTGGGCCAACGATCCGTCAAACTCGTCGTGGAGGACCACGGCCTGAAAAGAGCCAAATCGCATCTGCACCAAGCCGTCACCACCCGACTCCGGGAATTCGAGTTGATATCCCCGGTCGGCCAAGGCTTTTATCACCGCCTTTCTGCCTGCGCCATCGGCCATCAATATCATAGCCTTGGGGACATCGGCTACGATGTTTTGCTCGGAATAGATACTCTGGGCCAACCAGCTGATATCGGGATAGGCGGGCGGCAGCACAGTCTCCTTCGGCCGGACTGAGGGCGAATTCTCTTCCCAGAGGTTGCCATCGGAACGCAAGGCGATCGCCTTCTTGCAGTGGGGACACCCCATACGCAACGAGCCGCCCTTCAAGTTGGCAAGGGCGGTATCGATCTTCTCCTGCTGGGCAGGGCTGAATTGCAGGACTCCCTGACAATGGGGGCAGTGACTGATCATGGTCGTTCTCTCCGGTGCTTATTCCATTCTCTAGCGAAAGTTCGCAAAGGGGTCTTCTTCCTGATCCATGGCCAGGCCCTTGATGGTGGTGGTCTCCTCGCCCTTGGCCGCCTTGATCTGATCCAGGCCCCGGTTTACGGCGCTCTTGCGCGAGCAATAGCCCATGGCCGTCTCCTCGGTAATCAACCCCTGTTGGTAGAGTTCGAGGATATGCTGATCAAAAGTCTGCATGCCGAGGGCATGACCATCTTCGATGATGTCGTAGAACGTCTTGCCTTCGGACTCACCATTCAAGATGGCATCGCTGACCCGCAGATTCTTGCGCAACACCTCCAAGGCCGCGACCCGCCCACCGCCGATCTTCGGGAGCAACCGCTGAGACACCACCCAGCGGATGGTGTCGATCAGACGGTAACGGATCTGGGCCTGCTCATCCTTGTCGAACATGCCCAGGCACCGGTTGATCGTCTGCCCCGCATCGACGGTGTGCAGGGTACTCATCACGAGATGCCCTGTCTCGGCGGCGGTCAGACCGATCTCCATGGTCTCGCGGTCGCGCATTTCCCCCACCAGAATAACCTTGGGCGCCTGACGAAGGGCAGCCCGCAAGCCATTGGCAAAGGAGTCGAAGTCATTTCCCAACTCCCGCTGGTTGAAGGTGGCTTGAAGATGCGGATGCTCAAACTCGATGGGGTCTTCCAGGGTGATCACATGCACCCGGCGCTGGGCGTTGATCTCCCGCAGCAAGGCGGCAAGGGTGGTCGATTTACCCGAGCCGGTGGCGCCAGTGACTAAAATGAAGCCATTGAGCTCCTTAGGCATCTGGTGAAAAATCGGCGGCAGGTTCAAGCTGGCTATGGTGGGGATCTCGGTCGGCAGCAACCTGAGCACCGTTGACAGATTGCCCTTCTGCGAGAAGATATTGACCCGGAACCGGGCCTTGTCCGCCAAGGCATAGGAAAGATCGCATGAGCCGCTACGGGCCAAATCGCTCAGCAGGCGCTTGTTGCCGTTGATAAGGTTCAGGGCAAAGACTTCGGCCTGAAACGGCGTCAACTGCCGGACCTCGGGCATTACCTCGACCGGGGACAAGACCCCGCTGGCCTCTACCTGCAAGGGCTTGCCCACCGTAATGTTCAAATCAGAGGCATTGCCGTGGGCGGCAAGCATGGTGGCAATCCAATAGTCAATCTCTGCCTGTCTCATCGACTTCCTCCGCCATTACTGGGGCAAGATGGTACCTGCTCAACGCAGAGTGGGAACAAATCGTCTCGTTGCCCGCGTCAGTGAAGCGATCTTAGTTTAACCGCCAACACCGCTCCCCTTTTTCATCAACAAATACAAACGGCCAGGACGCTTCATCACGCCTGCCGCCAGTTCCGGGTAGTCGCCGCTGCCCCAGAAAAAATCAAGTCTTCCCACCCCTTTTATGGCCGCGCCACTGTCCTGGTGCAACACAAAACGAGTCATGGGTTGCCAACTAGGCTCAGAGTCACGGCCTAGGACCACAGGCCGCTCTGTCTGCAGAAAGTAGAGGCCCCCTTTCGGGTAACAGGCCTCGTCCAGGGCTACCGACCGCCCCGGAGTCAGCACTGCGCCCATGCTGCCCACTGGCCCAAGATCGGGGCCAACCTCTGCCATCCGGAAAAAGACATATCGTTCATTATAATGGAGAATCCGCTGCCGCTCGTCAAGATGTTCATCAAGATAACGGCGAATGCGTGGCATGTCGATCTCGGCGAGAGGTATCCGGCCTTCGTCGGCCAGCAAACGGCCGATACTCCGGTAGGGGCGGCCGTTGGTCCCGGCAAAGAGCAGTTGCCGCACCGAGCCGTCGGCAAACTCCACCACACCAGAACCTTGCACCTGTAGGACAAACACCTCCGCCGGATCGGCAAGGTAGCACAACTCGTTGCCTCGCAGCCGATCCTGGGTCTCGATCTCGGCCCGAGTCCAGTATGGCTCCAAACGCCCCCCGTCCAAACGGCCCACCGTCGCCTCTTCGCCCTGGGCGGCAAAGGTCCTGGCCTGGATCATGTCTGGCGGCAGGCGGTAGACCGGATACAAAAATGGGGCAACCCGTTTCCGGCTCGCCTTGAATCTGGGTTGATAGTAGCCTGTCACCAGCAGATCACCGGATTGCTGGCCGCTACCGACCTGACATAGGGCGAACTCCCGGGTAATCGCCGCCTCTGTCGCACCTTCATCTGAATGCACAATCTCCAGAAAACGGCGCAATGAGGCCACAAAGTCCTGGACCCGGTAACTGCCGCCGCAGGCCTGAATTCGCTGCTCGGGATCCTGCCCCTGCCAATAGCGGAGACTGGCCCTGACCGCCCGGGCAAGAGATTCGCGGTCTCCATCATCGGACAAGACTACCTGAGCGGAAGAGACTGGGGTCAAATCAGCCGAAGGCGCGACCGGCATGACAAGCGGGCGGGCGCACCCCATGATCGCCCCAATGAAGCCAACTGCCAACCAGACGCGCAAACCACCCATGAGCCTGACCTTCAAATCAAAATCCCCTCTACCTTTCCCCTACCTTGGCAGGGAGTGCCACATCGCACCGCCAAAGCAGGCGACTATCCTTCAACCGCACCCTACCACACTCACCGCAAGAATGAAATATCCCAAAGCCAGGCCATACCCCACTGGCCAATGCTACGGCGTGGCAGTCGCCATTTAACAAAATCGTAGTTCTACCTACATTTCTGCTTGACGTTGCTTCTGCTCGTTGTTAAGTATGAAAAACTACCTATTTCGGCCTACGAGCATCCAAATTTATCGACCCAACAGCATCAATCATCACAGGAGGGATTATGAGTGAAGAAAAAAAAATCGAGAGTCTATCAACCGAGAAGCGGGTCTTCAATCCGCCCGAGGAGGGACGGCAAAACGCCTGCATAAAAAGCATGGCAGAATATGAAGCCCACTACAAGCGGTCCATGGACGACCCCGACGGCTATTGGGGCGATCGGGCCTCCGAACTCCTGACCTGGGATGCACCGTGGGATAAGGTTGTAGATGCCGATCTCTTCAAGCCCGAAGTCAAGTGGTTTGTCGGCGGCAAGCTCAACGTCTCCGCCAATTGCCTCGACCGGCACCTGACCAACGGACGCCGCAACAAGGCCGCCATCATCTGGCAGGGCGAGCCCGAAGAGGACGTCAAGGTCTACACCTACCAGATGCTGCACACCGCTGTCTGCCGATGCGCCAATATGCTGAAAAAACTCGGCGTCACCAAGGGCGACCGGGTGGCGGTCTATCTGCCGATGATACCGGAACTGGCCATCACCCTCCTGGCCTGCACCCGGATCGGCGCTATCCACTCAGTAGTCTTTGCCGGATTCTCGGCCCCCAGCCTGAAGAGCCGGATCCAGGACTGCGAGGCCAAGGTCCTGATCACCGCCGATGCCGTCATTCGGGCAGGCAAGACCATCTCGCTGAAGACCAATGTCGATGACGCCCTGGTGGACTGCCCCTCGGTCACCAAGACCGTGATTGTCAAGCGCGGCGGCAACACCATCAACCTCAAGGAAGGCCACGACCTCTGGTGGCACGAGGAGATGGCCGCCTCCGACATCAGCGACAGGTGCGAGCCAGTGAGCATGGACTCCGAAGACCCACTGTTCATCCTCTACACCAGCGGCAGCACCGGCAAGCCAAAAGGGGTGGTGCACACCACCGGCGGCTACCTGACCTACGTGGCCCACACCTGCCAGTGGGTATTCGACATGAAGGACGACGATGTCTACTGGTGCACCGCCGACATCGGCTGGGTCACCGGCCACTCTTACATCCTGTACGGCCCTCTGGCCCTAGGCGCCACCACCGTGATGTTCGAAGGCGTACCGACCTATCCTGCCCCCAACCGTTTCTGGCAGGTCATCGAAAAGTTCAAGGTCAACATCTTCTACACCGCCCCCACAGCCATCCGGGCGCTGATGCGTTTTGGTGTCGAGATGACCCAGAAGAACGACATGTCCTCCCTGCGACTCCTAGGCTCGGTGGGCGAGCCGATCAACCCCGAGGCCTGGATCTGGTACCACGACAATATCGGCGCAAGCCGGCTACCCATCGTCGACACCTGGTGGCAGACCGAGACCGGCGGTATCCTGATCTCCGCCCTGCCCTATGCCACACCGTTGAAACCAGGTTCTGCCACCCGGCCGCTGCCCGGTATCGATGCCGCCATCTTCACCGAAGACGGCAAGGAGGCTGGACCTAACGAAGGCGGCCGCTTGGTCATCAAGAAACCCTGGCCCTCAATGCTGCGCGGCGTATTCGGTGATCCGGCCCGCTACAAGAAGACCTACTTCGACCGTTTCCCCGGCATCTATGATCCGGAAGACGGGGCGCGCAAAGACGAGGACGGCTATTTCTGGATCATGGGCCGCCTGGACGACGTCATCAACGTCTCGGGCCACCGTTTGGGCACCGCCGAGATCGAATCCGCTCTGGTCGCCCACAAGGACGTAGCCGAGGCAGCGGTTGTCGGCGCGCCCCATGAGATCAAGGGCCAGACCATCTACGCCTACGTCAGCCTGAAGGCCGGGGTTGAACCGAGCGCTGAACTGCGCAAGGCCCTGTCCAACTGGGTGCGGGCCGAGATCGGACCCATCGCCACCCCGGAATTCATCCAGTTTGCCGAGGGCCTACCCAAGACCCGTTCCGGCAAGATCATGCGCCGCATCCTGCGCAAGATCGCCGCTGGACACCATGAGGCCCATGATTTTGGCGACACCTCGACCCTGGCCGAACCGGGAGTAGTGGATGTGCTGGTGAAGGGGAACCTGGAGCTGACCCAGAAGTAACTGCCTTCTGGCTCCTTAGGGGGCTGAATTTCTGGCACAAAAAAAGGGAGGAAGCATAATGCTTCCTCCCTTTTTTTGTGCGTCCCTGGCCTCATCAGGGGCAGGTTTCTCGACCAAATTGTTACGGCCCAGGGACGACGCTGTTCGATGGCGCCGAGGCAAAGCTGGGACCGCTGGCGTTGGTGGCCTTGACCGTAAAGGTGTAGGCCGTGCCGTTAGTCAGGCCGGTGACGGCCAGAGGACTCTTAGTGCCGGTCACCGTCTTTCCCCCAGGCGTTGAGGTGACAGTGTAGCTTGTAATGGCACTACCGCCAGTAGAAACGGGCTTAATGAAAGCCACACTCGCGCTGGCATTTCCTTTAGTGGCAACCACACCTGTCGGCACGCCTGGCACAGGGGCTGGGGTAACGCTCGCCGATAAGGCAGAGGCTACCCCACTGCCCACGGCATTGGTCGCCTTGACGGTAAACCTATACGCTGTGCCGTTGGTCAGGCCTGTGACGGTAAGAGGGCTCTTAGTGCCAGTCGCGATCTTGTTACCAGGCGTCGATGTGACGGTGTAGCTTGTGATAGCACTGCCACCAGTTGAGACAGGCGCCGTGAAAACGACTAGGGCGCTGGCATTGCCCTTGGTGACAACGCCGATGGTTGGAGCACCGGGCACGGTGGCAGGAATAACGCTATTCGACGGCGTTGAGGCAAAGCTCGAACCGCTGGCATTGGTGGCCTTGACGGTAAAGGTGTACGCCGTGCCGTTGGTCAGGCCCGTGACGGCAAGAGGGCTCGCCACACCAGTTGCGATCTTGCCGCCAGGTGTCGAGGTGACGGTATAGCTCGTGATCGGACTGCCCCCCTTTGAGGCGGGTGGAGTGAAGGTGACCTTGGCGCTGGCATTGAGTCTGGTGGCGACCACAGCGGTGGGCGCACCTGGGACGGCGGCAGGGGTAACGGGAGTCGAAACCACCGAGGCCGCCCCGGTTCCCACTGCGTTGGTCGCCTTAACAGTAAAGGTGTAGGCCGTGCCGTTGGTCAGACCAGTAATGGTGGTGGGGTTGGCCAGGCTGGGAAGTAGCGTCTTCACGGTCTTGCCGCCAGAAATTACAGTGATCGTGTACCCCGTGATCACGGCGCCACCGTTGGAAGCCGGCGCGACAAAGGCAACTTGAGCGCTGAGATTCCCCTTGGTGGCAACAACGCCGGTTGGCGCACCAGGCACGGTAGCCGGGGTGATAGAAGCCGATGCCACTGAGGCCACCCCGGTTCCCACTGCGTTGGTCGCCTTAACAGTAAAGGTGTAGGCCGTACCGTTGATCAGGCCGGTGACAGCGATGGGGCTCTTCGTGCCCGCCCATGATGGCTTACCAACGACAGCAGGGGTCGAGGTAACCGTATAGCCTGTAATGGGGCTACCGTTTGCAGCAGGCGCGACAAAGGCGACTTGGGCACTGGCATTACCCTTAGTGGCAACAACGCCGGTTGGCGCACCAGGCACGGTAGCCGGGGTGATAGAAGCCGATGCCGCTGAAGATGCCCCGGTGCCAAAGGCATTGGTCGCCTTGACGGTGAAGGTGTAGGCCGTGCCGTTGGTCAGACCGCTGACGGTGATGGGGCTCGATGCGCCGGTTCCCGTCTTGCCACCAGGCGTCGAGGTTACCGTGTAGCCCGTGGCAGCAGGGCCGCCGTTGGCGGCAGGGGCGGTGAAGGCGACTAGGGCGCTGGTGTTGCCCCTGGTGGCGGCAACACCAGTTGGCACCCCTGGGGCCTTGGCCGTTGATCCTACCTTATAGGCGGGACTGACGTTATTAAAGTTGATAAAGCCGACGTTGGCACTCCAGGCGTAACCGCTGAAGTCGCCGGTTGAGGGGCTGATGGTCACATACCCTTGGTCATGATTGAAGCTGATCCAACCAACATTCTCACTCCAGGCGTAGCCGGAAAGAACGCCGGTGGTGGCATTCCGGTTCACTCCCCAGTTACTGGAGGTAGTGTTGCCATAGGTTCCGTTGGTGGCCGTAGATCCAAGCTTAATCCAACCGACATTGGCGGCCCAGACATAGCCGGCGAGGTAGGTGTCATACACCGTCACCCCGCCGCCTGCGGGCTTGAAATTGAGCCAGCCGCTGTTCTCGCTCCAGGCATACTTATTGGTATCGCTGATCAGGCCGGACTGGACCGCGAAGGCGTTCGACAGACCGCCAACCAGCCAGAGCAGGAGAACGAGCGCCCCTCTTCGGCAGAATCGTGACACTGATATTTTCATAGTGATCTCCTTAGCCATTGCTTACTCAAAAGGCTATATTGCCTCGTAGATGCACAAAGGCAACGATCCCCTAGTATAAACCACCTCGGACCGGCCACACATAGAAGGTGTTTGTCTGGTCGGAGTAGTTCATATAGCCGTCGTCGAAGTTTATCATCCAGGCGTTAGAGAGGCCATCGGCGGTGAAAGTCGATGACCAATAACCGTTAGACTGCACGCCGGTAAACGGGGTGCCTGCTGTCCATTGGCCATCGCCGGTTGTATTGGTCAGGGCTGGGGAGACATAACGGTCATCGACCAGGCTTGCCAGCTCCCTCCGGGTCGGCAATCGCCAGTCCGTGCCGCTGCCCGGAGCCAAACCACAGACCTCTGGGGCAAGTGTATCTGCACTCTCGTTGGCAGTACTCCAATCCTGTTGCCCAAGACAGCTGGCATCCTTCAGCCAGATCAAGCCAGTCAGATTGTCGATCACCGTCCCGTTACCGTTGTCGGTGAAGCGCGGCGTGGGCAGATGCGCATCACTCAACACTGGGGACGGCGGCCGGGTGCCGGTGTGCAGGCCCCATCGGCTGTCGGTGCTCTCTCCGGTGCCGGTACGTAGGCTCCAGTAGGTCTTGCCAAAGACCACCTCGTGCGCGTAGGCCCCGGTAGTTGTATCCGCGACCGGGGCTGCGGCCATGACATCGTCCAAGGTCTTGCCGACATTTGGAACCGCAAGAGGACCAGCCACCGGCTCGACAAACGCCGTATTCCCGTCCCGCTTGATGCCTTCCGTCCCGGCATCCAGGCGGTTCCAGATGGCATCAAGCGAGTACATGGCGCTGCCCCCAGCCGATGGGGCCGCCGGCGGCTCAAGCTCACCCGCCATGGCCATGATCGGGGCAGCAAAAACAGCAGAGGCCAAGGCACACAGGGCAATATTCTTCATCATTGTCTTTTTCATCGTTCCTCCTCATCATAGTGGTACTCGGTCCCTTGCCTCATCGTCTGGGGCCGTCGATTCCCGAAGTCAGCCGTTGGGATACATGTGCACTATATGCATAGTGCGGACCACACGCCACTGCTGTCAATAGGAATTTAAACTCTACAGAAACCTGGGGTCAGGAGCCAAAACATAGAATGGCTATGGCAGGGCTTACTATCATGCCGAAACGGTCGGGGATTTTCCCCTGACGGCGGCACATCACGGGGAAACGTGCTGTTTGCGTCATTTCTTCTTAAAGACACTATCCTGCCGTCTGGGCCTAGCGAGACGGCAAGCTTTCTCCCACATCGTAAATGGGTATCCATTTGCCCTCATCCGGTCCATGAGTCCTTTTCCAGAGGCAAGGGGGAAAAGCCCCTGAGCCGGGGCTGGATCAATCTTTTTTCTTCATCACCGCTGCCAATTCGCTCACTGCCATGGCATAGCGGTTAGAGTTATTCCACTTGGTAATGGCCTGAAAATTGGGGTAGCCAGCCACGTAGCGCATGCCTCCGTCCTCCAGCTCCAGGCCGACGATGGTCACCTTCCGGTCCCCGGGCTGTTCCGGTATCGTCACCTCCTGCAACTTCCCAACTTCGGCCAAAGGGACAAGCCCT
>Ga0233425_10006297_pt1 | contig 17751 bp, 19 predicted proteins | sample Watercolumn_Towu_2_FD_181712 | JGI IMG/M metagenome (GOLD analysis project Ga0233425, IMG submission 181712) | Freshwater microbial communities from Lake Towuti, South Sulawesi, Indonesia - Watercolumn_Towuti2014_140_MG | ecosystem: Environmental > Aquatic > Freshwater > Lake | place... | reverse complement strand
CGTGCTTCGGTCGTTTTCAAACCTTCGTCATTCCGGACTCGATCCGGAATCCATTTTTCCAGCGCTGCGCGAATGGACCCCGGATCAAGTCCGGGGTGACGAGACAAGGAAGGACAACTTCCGGTCGCGTCCGGTCATCCGATCCTGACCGACGCCAAGGGGAGCCATGCCCGAAACCCGTCGCGCCACCCCGGATCGACAAGACGGCCCCGACGCAGCGTTTCGGCGCGCTCGGCACGATCCGCGCCTCAGCTCGAAAACGCAGCCTCGCGGCCCGGGGCGTCGCCGGGCGGGTCGTTGAAACAGCGCTGGATGACGACGCAGTCGCGCCCGCCGCGCTTGGCGTCGTACAGCGCCTCGTCGGCGAGCCGGTAGAGCTGTTGGAAATCGCCCGCGGGGCGCACTTCGGCGACGCCGACGCTCGCGGTGACACTCCCCTCGCCGATCACGACGCTGTGGTCGCAGGCGGCGATGCCGCGGCGCACGCTCTCGGCGAAGCGCGCCAGCACCATCCCTTCCATGCCCACGGTCAGCAGGCCGAACTCCTCGCCGCCGAGGCGCGCGACCGAGCACATCGGTCCTTCCCAGCGTTCGATCCGGCGCGCGACCTCGCACAGCACGGCGTCGCCCGCGTCATGGCCATGGACGTCGTTGATCGACTTGAACCGGTCGATGTCGACAACCAGCAGCGCGGCCACCAGATCGTCGGCGTGCGCGCGGGCGAGCAGCGGGGTCACGCTCTCGACGAAGCCGCGGCGGTTGAGCAGGCCCGTCAGCGGATCGCGGCGCGCGAGCTGCTGCGCAAAGGCCTCCGCCGCGCGCGCGCGGTCGCGCTCGATCCGCAGCTGCGCCAGCCGCCGCGTCGCCGACGCCGACAGCCACAGCGCCTGCCAGGTCGCGGCGAGCAGGACCATGACCTTCGACCCGCCGCCCCACAGGCTGTCGTCGACATCGACGATGTGGATGAAGGCGAGCACCGCCATCGGCAGGCACCAGGCGGCCAGAAAATCGCGCGCCTCGACCGACCCGCGCCGCCAGGCGAGGCCAAGGCAGGCGGCGACCGCGGCGAGATCGGCCAGGATGACCAGCCCCAGCAGATCGCCCCATCGCGCCAGATCTTCGCTGCGGATCAGCGCCAGCGGCACGCCGACGACGCCGACGAACCCGCCGAGCGCGAGCGCCGCCAGACGCAGGCGCCGCGCCACAAGCCGCGCGTCGATGGCGAGCACGGCGCTGGCGGTGGCGACGGCGATCGCGAGGCAGGCAAGAAAGGTTCCGATCTTGGCCGACGCGGTGCCGGCGAGCCACGGCAGCAGGCCGAGATGCGCCTGCGACCAGACCGCACCCCACAACAGCATCGTCGCCGACCAGCCGGCCTGCCACGCAAGATAGGAGCGCCGCACCGCGACCGCGAGCGACAGGCTGTAGATCCCGCTGACGAGCAGCAGGGTCAGCGCCGCGCCGATCGCGATCGCCATCCCGGTCGACTGGACCACCGCGTCGCCTTTCGGAATCAGGCGCGCGCGGAGCAGATCGACGCTCGCCAGCCGGTCGAAGCGCATCGTCACCGCGGTCAGCGGCACCGTCCGCTCGGGCGCCTCGAACACGATCTGCCCGCCCGCCCGCCAGCTCGAGCCATAGTCGCCCTGCCGTACCTGCTGCCAACGGGTCTGCCCGTCGGCATAGGTGAAGGCGACCGCCAGCCGGTCGAAGCGCGACTGGTGGATCATCAGCGCGACGTCGCTGCGCCAGCGCCGCCCGCGCTCCGGCGCGGCGCGCAGCCAGAGGCTCGCCTTATCGTAGCCGGCAGGCGACCCGGCGCAGGAAAAGGCCAGCGAGCCAAGACCGGCATCGGGCAGGCCAAGCGGGCTTTGCGCGTGGCATAGCGGGGCGCCCACTTTGAGCGTTTCGGCGTGCGACGGCGCCGCCAGCAGGGCGCAGACGAGCATCGCCAGCCCCGGCACAAGGCGGCCGCGCAGCATCGTCCACAGATTGCCCCCCGCAGTCATGTGCCTCCTATTGCATGAAAATCTTCGAAAATCTTTACCGGCGTCAGCCGCGTGGCCGCCCGATGCGCAGCCGGACCGCGATCCGGTCGCCGCGACCGATCGACTCGGCGCGCTGCACCGCGACCTTGACCGGCACCAGATAGCCGCCGTCGCGCGGGAACAGCGCGGTGGTGAATTCGGTCGACCCGACCCGCGCGGTCACCGGTACCACGCCCCAGCCATAGCTTTCGGTAAGCGCGGCATAGCGGATATCGGCGACATGCGCGTCGGGCACCACCGCGAACAGATAGGGCGCCGGCCCGCGCCACTCGATCACCTCGGCCTCGAATGCGATATCCTCGTCCATGCCTCAGTTCCGCGGCGCCTGCCGCCGATAGCTCAGCGCTTCGGCGATATGGATGCGGCCGATGGCGTCGGCGCCCGCCAGGTCGGCGATCGTCCGCGCGACGCGCAGGATGCGCGTATAGCCCCGCGCAGACAAGCGCATCGCTTCCGCCGCCTGCGCGAGCAATTGGCGGCCGGGCTCGTCGGGCGTCGCGACGGCTTCGAGCAGGTCGCCGTCGATCTCGGCATTGGTCCGCGCCTTGTGGTCGGCATAGCGCGCGGTCTGGATATCGCGCGCCGCCGCGACGCGCGCCGCGACCTCGGCGCTCCCCTCGGCGGGCGGCGGCAGGACCAGGTCGGCGGCGCGCACCGCCTCGACCTCGACATGCAGGTCGATGCGGTCGAGCAGCGGCCCCGACAGCTTCGCCTGATAGTCGGCAGCGCAGCGCGGCGCGCGGCTGCACGCGAGCGCGGGGTCGCCGAGGTGGCCGCAGCGGCACGGGTTCATCGCAGCCACCAGCTGCACGCGCGCCGGAAAGGTCACATGCGCGTTGGCGCGCGCCACGCTGACCTCGCCCGTTTCGAGCGGCTGGCGCAGACTGTCGAGGACGCCGCGCTGGAATTCGGGCAGTTCGTCGAGGAACAGCACGCCGAGATGCGCGAGGCTGACCTCGCCCGGCCGCACGCGAAGCCCCCCGCCGACGAGCGCCGGCATCGACGCCGAATGGTGCGGCGCGCGAAACGGCCGCGCGCGCACCAGCCGCCCGCCCTCGAGACTGCCCGCGACCGACGCGATCATCGACACTTCGAGCGCTTCGGCGGGGGTCAGCTCGGGCAATATGCCCGGCATGCACGCGGCCATCAGCGACTTGCCCGATCCGGGCGGACCGCTGAACAGCAGATTATGCGCGCCCGCCGCCGCGATCTCGAGCGCGCGCTTCGCCGTCTCCTGCCCCTTGACCTGGGCCAGGTCCGCGGCGCGCGCCGGCGCCTCGACCTCGCCGGGCACCGGCGGCGACAGGATCGCCTGCCCCTTGAAATGCGCGAGCAGCGACAGGAGGTCGGGCGCCCCCAGCACCTCGACGCTTCCGGCCCACGCCGCCTCGGGGCCCTGCGCGGCGGGGCAGATCAGCCCGCGCTCGACGCTGCCTGCGTGAATGGCGGCGAGCAGCACGCCCGGCGACGCCGCCACCCGTCCGTCGAGCCCGAGCTCGCCGACGACGACATAACCCGCCAGCGTCTCGGCATCGATCACCCCCATTGCGCCCAAGAGCGCGAGCGCGATCGGCAGGTCGTAATGCGAGCCTTCCTTGGGCAGGTCGGCAGGCGACAGGTTCACCGTGATCACCTTCGGCGGCAGCGACAGGCCGATCGCGGCGATCGCCGCGCGCACACGCTCGCGGCTCTCGCCGACCGCCTTGTCGGGCAGGCCGACGACGACGAAGCGCGGCATTCCCGGCGTGATCTGGCACTGCACCTCGACCCCGCGCGCATCGATGCCGAGGTAGGCGACGGTTGAGACGATTGCGACCATGATCCCCCTTTGTTCCCGCGCCTTCTTAGGCCAAGCCGCGGGAAGGTCGAGTCAATTTATCGCCGCCTTGGCGCAATTCCCCGATCGCCGTTTGACAACATACCAACTGGTCGGTATGTCGAGTCGCATGACCACGACCCGGACCCCCACCGCCAGCAAGACCCGCGCCCCGCGGGGCAGCGCGCGCGCCGCGCTGATCGCCGCCGCGCACGCGACGGTCCGCAAGCAGGGCTATGCCGCGACCAGCGTCGACGAGATTTGCGCCGTCGCGGGCGTCACCAAGGGCGCCTTCTTCCACCATTTCGAATCGAAGGAAGCACTGGGTGTCGCCGCGGCCGAGGGTTGGACCGAACGCGCGCGGCCGATGTTCGAACTCGCGCCGCACAACCGCTTGGGCGATCCGCTCGACCGCCTGCTCGGCCATATCGATTTCCGGCTCGCGATGCTCGACGGCCCGACCGAGGATTATACCTGCTTCGTCGGCACGATGGTGCAGGAGGCCTATGCGACGAGCGACCGCATCCGCGCCGCGTGCGAGGCGAGCATCAACGCCTATTGCGAGGCGCTCGCCCCCGACATCCAGGCTGCGATGGATCTCTATGGCGTGCCCGACGACATCACCGCGATCGGCCTTGCCCAGCATGTCCAGTCGGTGCTGCAGGGCGCCTTCGTCTTGGCGAAGACCACGAACGACCCGGCGATTGCGCGCGGGACCGTCACCCATCTGAAGCGTTACGTCCGGATGCTGTTCGGGCGAGATTGAGGAGAGAGCCGATGTCCGATTCCCCCAGAATGATCTTCGTGAACCTGCCCGTCGCCGACCTCGATAGGTCGAAGGCCTTTTACGAGGCGCTCGGCTTCACCAACGAGCCGCGCTTTACCGACGACACCGCCGCCGCAATGGTCTGGTCGGACACGATCTTCGTGATGATCCTGACCCACGACAAGTGGAAGAGCTTCACCGACCGCCCGATCGCCCCGGCGGGGTCGAGCGAGGTGTCGCTCGCGCTGGCGCTCGGCAGCCGCGAAGCGGTCGATGCGATGGCCGAGGCGGCGGCCGCCGCCGGCGGCACCGCCGATGTCAATCCGGTGCAGGACCATGGCTTCATGTACGGCCGCGACATTCTCGACCCCGACGGTCACGTCTGGGGCCCCTTCTGGATGGAGCCCGCGGTGGCGAACGGCGACGCGCCGGTTCCCGAAGTCGCCGCCTGACGGGAGCCGCCGCATGAGTTTCCAGGCCTATCTCGACAATATCGCGGCGAAGACCGGAAAGTCGGCCGACGATCTGAAAACCCTCGCGATCGGAAAAGGCCTCGCCGACGCGAAAGGCCTCGCCCCCGGGGTCAAGGCGACCGCGATCATCGACTGGCTCAAGCGCGATTTCGACCTCGGCCACGGCCATGCGATGTCGATCGTCGCCTACATCAAAGGGAAAAGGAGCTGACCATGCCCGTCAACCCCGACAGCAAGCTCGAAGTCACCGCCTTCGACTGGGTGCCCGACTTCGCGCGCGGCTTCGTCCGCGACCTACGCCCGCGCTGGGCGTGCGAAGAGATCGGCCTCGACTATGCCGAACATCTGATCAGCGCGGTCAACCGCCCCGCCGACCATTTCCTGTTCCAGCCGTGGGGGCAGGTGCCGGTGCTGAGCGACGGCGGCATCCGCCTGTTCGAAAGCGGCGCGATCCTGCTCCACCTCGCCGAAAAGGACGCGCGGTTGATGCCGCGCGACCCGCAGGCGCGCGCCAGCACGCTCGCCTGGCTGTTCGCCGCCTATAACAGCGTCGAGCCGATGCTGTTCGAACTCGGCAATGTCGACATTTTCGCGAAGGACGAGGAATGGGCGCGGCTCCGCCGCCCGAGCCTGATCGAATTCATCCAGGGCCGCCTCGGTCGTCTGAACGACGCGATCGGCGACAAGCCCTATCTCGTCGGCGAATTCACCGTCGCCGACATCGCGATGGCGACCGTGCTGCGCGAGGGGGTCGAGGCCGGGCTGGTTGCCGAACAGCCGCGCGTCGCGGCCTATCTCGACCGCTGCCTCGCGCGCCCCGCCTTCCAGCGCGCGCTCGCCGCGCAGCTCGACGCCTTCAACGACGAAGCGGGCCCACCCGCCGCCTGATCCCCCCACCTTGCCCCAGGAGAGACAAGATGACCTATGTCGAAGGATTTGTGCTCGCGGTGCCGACCGCCAACAGGGAAGCGTATCGGAAGCACGCCGCCGACGCCGCGCCGCTGTTCCGCGAATTCGGCGTCAGCCGGATGGTCGAATGCTGGGGCGACGATGTCCCCGACGGCAAGGTCAACGACTTCAAGAGCGCGGTGCAGGCCAAGCCCGACGAGACCGTCGTCTTCAGCTGGTTCGAATATCCCGACAGGGCGACGCGCGACGCCGCGACGACAAAGATGATGAGCGATCCGCGCATGGCGGCGATGGGCGGCGAGATGCCGTTCGACGGCAAGCGCATGATCGTCGGCGGCTTTGAATCGATCGTCGACGACCGCGGCGCCAAGGAAGCGATCGGGGGCGCCACCGGCTATGTCGACGGCTTCGTCGTCCCTGTCCCCGACGGCAACAAGGAGGCCTATCGCGCGATGGCCGAAAAAGCCTCCGAGGTGTTTCGCGACTATGGCGCGACGCGCGTGGTCGAGGCATGGGGCGACGACGTCCCCGACGGCAAGGTTACCGATTACAGCCGCGCCGCGCACCGGCAGGACGGCGAAACCGTCGTCTTCAGCTGGATCGAATGGCCGAGCCGCGAGGCCCGCGTCGCGGCGTGGGACAGGATCATGGCCGACGACCGGATGAAGCACGACCCGAACGACCAGACCTTCGACGGCAAGCGCATGATCTATGGCGGCTTCGCGCCGATCGTCGAGGCCTGATGCCCGGCCCCAACCCCCAAGGAGAGAACCCATGACCGACGCATCGAACTTCATCTGGTACGAACTGATGACCCCCGACCCGGCGGGCGCGGCGCGCTTTTATGGCGCGGTCGTCGGCTGGACGATCGCCTCGGAGCGCGACCCCGCCGCCGGCGATATGGATTACCGCATGATCGGGCGCAGCGACGGCGGCAACGCGGGCGGCGTGCTTGCGCTGGGTGCCGATATGATCGCGGGCGGCGCTCGGCCCTTGTGGATCGGCTATCTGCATGTCGCCGACGTCGACGCCGCGCTCGATGCGATCAAGGCCGACGGCGGCAGCGTACAGATGCCGGCGACGGACCTTCCGGTCGGCCGCATCGCCATGGTCACCGACCCGCAGGGCGCGCCCTTCTATGTCATGGCCCCCAAGCCCCCCGAGGGCATGGAGGGCATGGAGAGCGACGTCTTTTCGGTGACCGAGGCACAGCATGTCCGCTGGAACGAGCTCGCCACCAGCGATCCCGAAGCCGCGATCGGCTTCTATACCCGCCACTTCGGCTGGGGTCAGGACGGCGCGATGGATATGGGCGAGATGGGCGCCTATCGCTTCATCCAGCGCGGCGATGTCGGGATCGGCGCGGTGATGCCGCTGATGCCAGGCATGCCCGCATCGATGTGGACCTATTACATCGGCGTCGACGACATCGACCGCGCGCAGGCGGCGGTGACCGCGAACGGCGGCACGATCACCAACGGGCCGATGGAAATTCCGGGCGGCGAATATGCGATGAACGGCATCGACCCGCAGGGTGCCGCCTTCGGTCTTGTCGGCCCGCGCAAATAGAGGAGAGAAGCAATGGCAAATCCCAATCAGGGCCCGACCACCGGCCTGACCCCGCATATCGCGATCGCCGACAAGCGCGGCGGCGAGGCGATCGACTTCTACAAACGGGCGTTCGGCGCGACCGAGAATATGCGGATGCCCGCCGAGGACGGCGTGCGGCTGATGCACGCGCATCTGACGATCAACGGCGCGTCGCTGATGATGCACGACGATTTTCCCGAATATAGCGGCCATGCGATGAGCCCGCCGACGGGGGTGACGCTGCACCTGCACGTCGACGACACCGACGCCTGGTTCAAACGGGCGATGGAGGCGGGCGCGTCGTCGACGCTCGAACCGCACGATGCCTTCTGGGGCGACCGTTACGCGCAGGTGAAGGATCCGTTCGGCCATCTCTGGTCGATCGGCGCCCCGATCAAAGGAGAGAAATGATGTCGAACAAAGCAACGCTGTGCCTCTGGTACGACAAGGATGCCGAGGAAGCGGCGAATTTCTACGCCGCGACCTTCCCCGACACCAAAGTCGGCGCCGTCCACCGCGCGCCGAGCGACAACCCCAGCGGCAAGCAGGGCGACGCGCTGACCGTCGATTTCACGCTGCTCGGTTTTCCCTGCATCGGGCTCAACGGCGGCTCGGCCTTCAAACATAGCGAGGCCTTTTCCTTCCAGGTGCACACCGACACGCAGGAAGAAACCGACCGGCTGTGGAACGCGATCGTCGGCAATGGCGGACAGGAAAGCATGTGCGGCTGGTGCAAGGATAAATGGGGCATCTCGTGGCAGATCACCCCGCGCGCGCTGACCGATGTGATGACGAGCGGCGATCAGGCCGCCGCCAAGCGCGCGTTCGAGGCGATGATGACGATGAAGAAGATCGACGTAGCGACGATCGAGGCCGCGATCCGGGGCGAAGAGGTTGGGGCGGCGTAGCCCGTTCCTCTTCGCCTGGTTGCTCTGCGGCACGCTCGACATCGTCTATGCGATGGTGTGGAGCGTGCTCGCGGGGAGCAATCCGGCCAGGATGCTGCGCGGCGTCGCCAAGGGGCCGTTCGGCGACGGCGCGGGCGACTGGGGGCTCGGCGGCGCGCTCGCGGGGCTTGCGACGCATTACGCCATCATGGGTGCGATGGTCGCCTGCTGGTTTTTCGCGGTACGCCGCATCCCGGCCCTCCGCCAGCCGTGGTGGCTCACCGGAACACTCTATGGCTTCGGCCTCTATCTGGTGATGAACGCCATCGTCCTGCCGATTCGTTTCGGCGCGCCCTTTCCGCCGGCCGATCTCGCCAAGGGACTGGTCGCGCTGTTCCCGCACATTGTCTTCATCGGCCTGCCGCTCGCCTGGCTGACCCGCAAGGATACCGTTTGATGCTGATTTTCTACGGCCACCCCTTTTCCTCCTACACCTGGAAGGCGCTGATCGCGCTCTACGAAAAGGGGCTCGACTTCGACTATCGCTCGGTCGACCCGGCGTTCCCCGATCATATGCCCGAGCTGAGGGCGCACTGGCCGGTCGGGCAATTCCCGCTGCTCGTCCACGACGGGACGCCCTGGTTCGAATCGTCGATCATCATCGAATATCTCGACCATATCGCCCCCGAACCGCGGCTGATCCCCCAGGACTTCGACGCGGCGCTCAAGGTCCGGCTGTTCGACCGCATCTTCGACAATCAGGTGATGAACCGGATGCAGGAGGTGGTGAACGACGCGATCCGCGGCCCCGAAAATCATCTGCCCGTGATCGTCGAACAGACCCACGCGCGGCTCGACACCATCTACGCCTGGCTCGACAGCGAGCTCGCGGGCGGCGGCTGGGCGACGCCCTACGGCTTTACCATGGCCGATTGCGCCGCGGCGCCGTCGCTCTTCTATGCCGACTGGGTCTATCGGATCCCCGACACATATGAAAATCTCCGCGCCTACCGCGCCCGCCTCCTCGCACATCCGACGGTGTCGCGCTGCGTCGAGGAAGCCCGGCCGTACCGCGCCTATTTCCCACTCGGCGCGCCCGACCGCGACTAACCTTCCCCCCACGAAAGACAATGGAGAGAAAAATGACCGATTCCCCGCGCGAACTGTCCGTGACCACGCTGATCGACGCCGCGCCCGACACGGTGTGGCGGGTCATGACCGAACGCATGGCCGAATGGTGGTGCCCGAAACCGTGGACCGTGACGCTCGACGAGATCGACCTCCGGAGCGGCGGGCGCTGCGCGATGACGATGCACGGGCCCGAGGGCGAGACGATGCCGACCGACGGCATTTTTCTCGAAGTCGTGCCGGGCCGGCGCTTCGTGACCACCGACGCGGTGGTGCGCGGCGCCGACGGCCGCCTCGCCGCGTCCGGCCCCTTCATGATCGGCGGCTGGGAAATCGCGCCCGAAGGCAGCGGCACCCGCTTCACCGGCTGGGCGCGCCACTGGACCGACGAAGCGCAAAAACAGCATGAAGAGATGGGCTTCATCCCCGGCTGGGGGGCGGTGGCCGAGCAATTGAAGGCGCTTTGCGAGGCGGGCTGAACCCAAGCCTTCGGTCATCCCGGCCAAGGCCGGGATGGCGACTATGGGAAGCCACCCGTCCCGCAACGCGGTTAACACCGCGCTGACTCTGTTGCTTTGCCATTTGGAAGCCGCGCGCGCGCGAAAGCAGCGCCATGGTTTCACCGGCCGCTCTCTGCCGCACCCTGATCGTCGCCGCGCTCGCGGCGATCCTTGCCTTCGCCCCCGCGCAGGCGCAGCAGATCGTCGTCACGACGACGGTAAGCTGGACCTACGAGACCGCCGATGGCGGCTTCGACGACGACCCGATCGACGAACAGGCCGCGTTTCCGGACGACGAGGCCGCCGCCGTCGAGGCCGGGTCCGGCGCCGACAATGATACTGGCGCCACGCGCCGCTACGCCCCCTCGGCCACGGTCGCGACGCTGGGTCGCGCCAGGGCGCATTTCGGCCCCTTCGCGGTCGTCGACGACACCACCGTGCGCATGGCGGGCGACGTCACCTCGGCGACTCCGCGCCAGTTCGCCGCGATGCTCGCCGCATATCCGCACCTCAAGCGTCTCGAAATGATCGACTGCCCCGGCAGCCTCGACGAGGAGGCGAACCTGATCCTCGCGCGCGCCGTCCGCCGCGCGGGGCTGGAGACAATCGTCCCCACCGGCGGATCGGTCCGCTCGGGGGCAGTCGAACTCTGGCTCGCCGGCGCCACCCGCCGCGCCGCGCCCGACGCCGAATTCGGCGTTCACAGCTGGGCCGACGACAGCGGCCGCGAAGCGAACGACTATCCCGCGAACGACCCCGTCCACGCCGAATATCTGAGCTATTACCGCGAGATGGGCATGGACGATGCCAAGGCGCGCGCCTTCTACGCGCTCACCAACAGCACCCCGTTCGACGATGTCCGCTATCTGACGCGCGACGACATGGCGCGCTTCGTCACGCTGAACTGAGTATCGCCGGGGAAAAGGAAGCAACCGGCCGGACCACGACATTCATACCATCGTCATGCTGAACGTGTTTCAGCATCCATGGACGGGGCTCGAATTTGACGCGGTTCCCGGGGAAACGTCGGGCCATATATCCTGAAACTAGTTCAGGATGACGATAACGTAGCGTCCGCTCCCCGGCCCGAAACCGTCATTTGCAAAAGCCCGGCAAGGCCTGCGACCGGCGCTGGCCGGATGGGTCCGCGATCAGGCGCCGACCGACTTGTTCTCGACCACCTCGAGCGGCGGCGGCGACTTCACCGCGCCGGCGCGGCGGTGCGAGAGCTTGCCCTCGACCTTGCCGCCATTTTCGATCGTGATCGTTTCATAGGTGACGTCGCCGGTGATCCGCGCGGTGGCGTGGACGATCAGCGTTTTGGCCTCGATCGACCCGTCGAGCAGGCCGGCGATCTTCGCGGTGTCGGCGGTGACCGCACCCTTGATCTCGCTCGCCTCGCCCTGCACCAGGTTGGCGCATTTCAGGTCGCCGTCGATCTTGCCGTCGACGTGCAGGTCGACGCTGGCCGAGACGTTGCCGGTGATGACCACGTCCGATCCGAGGACCGAAAAGGTCGTGTGACGCGCGCCGGTCGCCATCTTAGCTGGCAGTGCGGCTGGTGGCGAGGGCGCCGACTCGCTGTCGGGCGTCGTCTTTGACTTCAAGAACATCGGCTTTAGCCTCCAGGAAGCGGCGCGGGTTGACCGCGACCCCGTTCAAACGAACTTCGAAATGCAGGTGGCTGCCGGTCGAGCGGCCGGTCGAGCCCATCTTGGCGATCTGCTGTCCGGCGGCGACCTGCGCGCCCACCGCGGTGTTGAAACCCGACAGGTGGGCGTAGCGGGTCAGGATGCCCTGGCCGTGATCGACCTCGACGACATTGCCGTATCCCGACTTCTGCCCGACGAAGACGACGCGGCCGGGGGCGGCGGCGAGGATCGGGGTGCCGAGCGGCCCGGGAAAGTCGAGTCCGGCGTGCATCGCGCCCGCGCCGGTGAAGGGGTCGCTGCGATAGCCGAAGCTCGACGAGAGCATGAGCACGTCGGCGGGCTTGCCCGACGGCACCGCGACGAGCGTGCGTTCGAGCACCTCCATGCGGAACAAGGCGCCCTCGAGCGCCGCGAAAGAGGCGCCGAACGCCTTCGCCTTGCCCGTGCCGCGATAGGGGATGAAGGGACCGCCGCGGCCGGACGCGGCGTTGCGGACGAGCGCCCTGGGATCGAGCCCGAGCTTTGCGACCGCGACCTCGGCCTTTGCCGCGCGTTCGTTCACCGCCGCCAGCAGGCGCGCCGCGAACCGTTCCTGACGCTTTTCGATGCGGGCGAGCGCCTGCGCCTCGGGGGGCAGGTTCGGGTCGATCGCGCCGGTTTCGAGTGCGCTGGTCTCGAGCGTTGCGGGCGCGGCCTTCGCCTCGGCGCCGGCTTCGGGCGTCACCGCCGCGGGTTCGACGCCGAAGTGCGTCTCCGACCATTCGTCGAGCTGGTCCTGCCGCTCTTCGAGGTCGGCGGCGGTTTCGGCGACGCGGTCGCGATATTTGGCGATGCGGGCTTCGGCGGCGGCCGCCGCGGCCTTCTGCGCCGCGACTTCGGCGCGCTCGCCCGAACTCAGCATCTGGTTGCCCAGGACCGCGAGCGTCACGCCCGCCCAGGCAAGCAGGACGATCCCGGCGATCAGCGCGACGCGCTTTTGCCAGACCGCGCTCACGCGAAGGAAACGCACGTGACCGTGCGTGCGGATAAAGATTTCATGGTCCTGGAACAGCGCCGAGACGCGCTGTCGCCAATGGCGCAGGCCCGTTGATTTCGAAGACAAGTGGCGACCCCATCTTGTTGTTCTGTGGAGCCCTCCGCCCCGCTTGGAGGGCGCCTTACCAGCGCGCGACCCCCCTTGCGAATCATTGCGGGGCGAGTCGCGCCGAGTCGAACATGACTCGCGGTGAACGGTGTCAAAGGGCGCCAATGGTGCCATTCCGGAAGGATTTCGGCCTGCGAATCGCCTGTTAACATTGACGGCTTGCTTACCATTTCGGGGTAGGGAAAGAGGGTGACCGACATGTCCCATATCCCGACCCCCGCCAGCGCAAATGCCCTTCAGGAACAGGCGTCTGCGAGCAGCCGACGCCCGCGCTCGGCGGTCAGCGCGGGGGTCGGGATCGTGGGCCTGATCGGCCTTTTGGGGTATCTGCTCATCGCGCGCCACGCCCCCGATATCGCCGCCTTCCTTGGCGTCGACTGGGGCAACCGCGGGCCGATGAGCGGGCCCAATTCGGCGATCGTCAGCGTGCTCGCCTGCGGCGTGCCGATGGTGCTGTGGTCGCTGTTCGTCGACAAGGTGCACCGCAATCCCTCGACCGGGATCGACTGGAACCTGCGCCGCCCGTGGCGCGACACGCTCGACATCAGCCTGACCAAGCTCGCGGGGCTATGGGCGACCTGGCTGCTGCTCGCGGGATTCTACGCGACGATGCGCTATTATTGGGAGGGCAGCTACGCCTTTTCGATGGATCTGCTCGAGCGCGTCGTGCCGTGGCTGCTGCTGATCTCGGTGCCGTACATGCTCTGGCTCGACCGCCGCATGGTCGAGCCGCGCGACGGTTGTTACCAGTTCGGCCGCTGGCTGATCGCGCCCGGGAAATCGGGGGGCGGCCGGCCGGTCGACGGGCGCGCGATCGCGCATCATTTCCGCGCCTGGGCGGTGAAGGGCTTTTTCACCGCCTTCATGCTGTCGATCGTGCCGGGCAATTTCGCCGCGCTGGTCACCGTCGGGTGGAGCGACGTGCTCGCCAACCCCTATATGACCGGTATCTGGGCGATCAACATCCTCTACCTCGTCGACGTCCATATCGCGACCGTCGGCTATATATTGACGATGAAGCCGCTCGATTCGCACATCCGGACGGCGAACCCCTATTTCATGGGCTGGGTCGCGGCGCTCGTCTGCTACCCCCCCTTCATCCTGATGAACGGCGGCCCGCTCGACTATCAGGTCAACGGCGCCGACTGGGGCTATTGGCTGCAGGGTCACGACACGCTGATGGCGATCTGGGCGGCGCTGCTGTTCGCACTCGTCGCCATCTATGCCTGGGCGACGATGGCGTTCGGCATCCGCTTTTCGAACCTGACGCACCGCGGCGTCATCACCCACGGGCCCTATGCCTTCACGCGCCATCCCGCCTATGTGTCGAAGAATCTGAGTTGGTGGGTCGGCTCGCTCCCCTTCCTCGTCACCGCCGGCGGGCCGATCGAGGCGGTGCGCAACACGGTCCTGCTCGGGCTGGTCAGCGCGGTCTATTACTGGCGCGCCAAGACCGAGGAAAAGCACCTCCTCGCCGATTCCGCCTATGCTCTCTACTGGAACTGGGCGCAGGCGAACGCGCTGGTGCCGCGGCTGTTTGCAAAGCTAACGGGCCGCGCCCGCCCCCTGATCCGGCTCGAGCCCGATCCCAAGGTGGGGCCGGTAGCCTAGAGTGTTTTCAAGTCAGGTGGAATCACCTGACGACTCGGAAAACACGGCAAAACAAGAATCTGGAGTGCCGGTGTTGATTCAATCAAAACCGAACGCACTCTAAGGCGCCGAATCAAAGAAAAGGACCGTGTGTCCCCGCGCAGGCGGGGACCCCTCTCCGGCCGGTTACAAATAGCGCCTGCAGCAGATGGGCTCCCGCCTTCGCGGGAGCACATGGCTTCGGATTCTGACGTTCTGGCTGGCTAGAACTTCACCCCCGCCTCGACGCCCCAGATGCGGGGTTCGTTGACGTAACTCGTCAGGTTGTTGAAATCGATGCCGCCGGTCGGCGAGGCGTCGTTCGTGATGTTGCGCACGAAGCCCGCGATGTCGAAGCGGTCGGTCTTGTACCCGACGCGCAGCCCGCCCTCGATCAGCTTGTCGTCCGAGAATTCGACCGAGCGATAGAGGAAGAACTGGATCTTCGACCGATAATACCAGTCGGTGAAGGCATAGATGGCGCCATTGCCGACCGGGATTTCATAACCCGCGGTCCAGTTGAGCGTGAATTTCGGCGACTGTGGCAGCTGGTTGCCGTCGATCGAATAGATGCCGGGGCTGCCGGGGCGCACCGGGTCCAGAATCGTGCAGGGCGTCGCCGAGCCGCAGCCTGCGACATAGGCGTTGGGATCGTCGATCTTCGCGACGTTCCACGCGCCGCCGACACTGAAGGTCAACCCCTTGGCGGGCGCCGCCTGCAGTTCGGCCTCGATCCCGTGGCCCTTGGCGTCGACGTTGAGCAGGCTGGCGACGTTGGCGGTGCCGCCGACGGCGGTGAGCTGCAGATCCTCGGTCTTGAAATAATAGCCGGTCAGGTTGAAGCGGAGGCGGTCGTCGAGGAACGCGGTCTTGATGCCCGTTTCATACGACATCGTCTTTTCCGAATCGGCGGTCGAGATGGTGCGCGAGAAGGTCAGGCGGCCCTGAACCGACGGCGCGCGATAGCCGCGCGCGACGCGGGCGTAAAAGGTCAGCGCATCCGACGCTTCCCAGGTCGCGCTGGCGTCCCACGTCAGCAGCTTGCCGGTGACCTTCGCGGCCTGCGGCGGCACCGGCGTGTTAGGATTGACGACGAAGGCGGGGCGCGTTTCGACCGGACGCGAGGCGACGAAGTCGCGCTTGTCATGGTTGTAACGCGCGCCGCCCTGCAGCTTCAGCCCGTTGCCGAAGTCATAGTTGACCGACCCGAACAGGCCGTAAGCCTTGGTGTCCTGACGCTGGATCGCGATCGCCGACGGGGTGGCGTCGGTCGGCCCGCCGAATTCGAAGCTGGTGATGTCGAGACCTTCGTCGAAGTAGAAGGCGCCGAACTGATAGCCGAGCCCGCCGCTGTTGTTCGAGGCGATGCGCAGCTCCTGCGTGAACTGGTCGAGGCTCGGCACATTGTCCTGGCTCTGCGCCTGGAACGGGATCAGGCCCGGACCCGACACGGGCAGGAACACCGCGCCGAAGCCGCCGTCGATGTCGCCGCGGCTCCTGAAATTGCCGTTCCAGTAGGAGGTGATCGAGTAAGCGGTCACCGGCCCGAAATCATATTCGAGGTTCAGCGCCGCGTTATAGGTGTTGAGCTTCTGGAAATTGAGCCCGTCCTGATAGACCTTGTCCCGCTCGAACGCCGTCCCCGCGCCGCCGAGCCCGACGAGATGGTTGCTGCCCGGGACCTGCGTGTTGGCGCGGAAGATGATCGCCGAGCCGTCATAGATGCGGACCTGGCCGGTTACGCGGCCGGTGAAGGGGCCGCTTTCATATTGCAGCTGCAGGCGCGCGGCGATGTCGTCATAACCGCCCAGATCCTTGGATTTCGTCGTCGCGACATTGTCGACCCAGTCGTCGCGGTGCTGGAACAGCCCCGACAGGCGGACCGAGAAGCCGCTGTCGTCGGCGGCGCCCGCCGCGACCTCGACCTGCGACGTGCCATAGCGGCCATAGCTGACGCGCGCATAGCCGCCGGTCTTGCCGGGCTTGACGGTGTCGAACTTGACGATGCCGGCGGGGGTGTTGCGGCCGAACAGCGTGCCCTGCGGCCCGCGCAACACCTCGACGCGGTCGAGGTCGAAGATCGGGAAACCCTTAAGGATCGGGTTTTCGAGGACGACGTCGTCATAGACGAGGCTCACCGGCTGCGAGGCGTTGAGGTCGAAATCGGTGTTGCCGAGCCCACGGATATAGAAGCGCGGGAAAGACCGGCCGTACGAGCTTTCGATGTTCAGGCTGGGGACGCGGCCCGCGAGCGCGCGGACGTCGGAACCGGTCGAGGTGATCGCGCCGAGCGCGTCGCCCGACAACACGCTGACCGCGATCGGCACGTCCTTCAGGCTTTCCTCACGGCGCTGCGCGGTGACGACGATATCGCCCAGGCCGCCCCCCTCGGCGGTAGGCGCGGCGTCCTGCGCGGCGGCGGGGGCGGCCCAGCCGGCGGCGAGGATGGCGAGGACGGGGGCTATAGCGGTAGCGGAAGGAAAAAGGCGCATGGCGAGCTTCCTGAAACAGAGTGAACGATGGGAGAGCGAAAAACCAACGGCTCTTTGGCGGTCCGCGCCGCCGCGATCAATCGGCGAAGCACGGGCTGCCGACGATCATGTCAGCAGTGTTGCGCAATTGCTTCACTTTCGAGGCCAGGGATGCCCGGCTCCGGCCGCAAGTCGCCATTCGCGGCCGGTCAGGATCGGATGGCGGGAAGCGAGCGATTGCTGCCACAATATCCTCCCCGCTTACGGGGAGGGGGACCGCCGAAGGCGGTGGAGGGGGCTGGCGTCCTGAAGCGGCGCTGCGCAAGGAGGTTGACGTGCTCCCCTGAAATGTGACCGATTTTGAGTAGAGTCCGACGCGAAGGAGTCGGACGGAATGAAGCGAAGCAGGTTCAGCGAAGAGCAGATCATCGCGATATTGAAGGAGCGTGAGGCGGGGATGCCGACGGCGGATGTATGCCGCCGGCACGGGATCAGCTCGGCGACCTTTTACAAGTATAAGGCCAAGTTCGGGGGTCTGGACGTGTCGGAGGCGCGGCGGCTTCGGGCGCTCGAGGACGAGAATGCGAAGCTGAAGAAGCTTCTGGCCGAGGCGATGCTCGACAATGCGGTGCTGAAGGATCTGACATCAAAAAAATGGTGACGCCCGGCGCCAAGCGGGAGGCCGTCGCATATGCTCGTGACCATCACGGGCTGAGCGAGCGTCGGGCGTGCAGCCTT
>Ga0233425_10006296_pt1 | contig 17751 bp, 15 predicted proteins | sample Watercolumn_Towu_2_FD_181712 | JGI IMG/M metagenome (GOLD analysis project Ga0233425, IMG submission 181712) | Freshwater microbial communities from Lake Towuti, South Sulawesi, Indonesia - Watercolumn_Towuti2014_140_MG | ecosystem: Environmental > Aquatic > Freshwater > Lake | place... | reverse complement strand
TTAAGATTCGGAACTGCGATACCCCACCATGATTAAGTTGAAGAGTCTGGCTCACCTCTTTCTGGCGGTTACGGTTTTAACTGTAATCTCGTCCTGCATCCAACTCAGTGATCGGCAATATGTGCAAGACAACCCTCAATACCGGGGGATTAAACGCGTAGTCGTTTTTTTGCAGCGCTGGCCCGCTTATCTTCAGTTGTCGGGCCAGAGTGACTTGAGTGAAGATTTTATTAAGAAGAACACCCATTTCCTGGGTCCTTGGGAGCCGGCGGCCAGCCTCAACCCCCGGGCCCTGGATATTAAGGACATAGATGACACTCTGATGGGCGAAGTGCTTCTGGAGGCGTTGGCAAGCAAAGGTTACCAGCCTTTTCTGGCTGAAGCCCTCCCCGGCCTCGCAGCCGCTCCGGCATCGGTGTCCACCATGATGGCCCAATACCAGGCGATGGATTCGGGGGTGGATGCCTTTTTGTTTTGCTTTTATGCCCCCACTGTTTATCTTTCCTATTCCCCGGCCGGCCAGGCAGCCCCCCAGAACAGGAGTTTTAGCCTGCTCGAGGTCGCCGACCTGGCGGATTCGGGAAGCCTGGGAGTCACCTGGGCCGGCCCCCGGGCGGCCCTGGCCCCCAAGAACTCCATCAGCCATGGTTTCATTTACATTTCCATCACCGTTTTTAAAGCCCTGGATTGGCAAATGCTCTGGGAAGTCGCGGGCTCCAAGGCCGGCGGCAGAACCCGTCCCTGGATTCCCCAGTGTCCGCCGGGACCCACTGACCGGAATTATTGGGCCGATTCCGGGATTATTCAGACCTTGATGGTCAATAATTTAAAGTGCCGTCTGCGGCACTTGATACCCAATGCTTTTTAGAACATCTGATCATCTCCAAGACAATTTCAGGAATTTTGTTTGTCCTTTGGAACAGGGTGAAAAAGAAGAAAACATTCTCAGAATTGAATTTCTTATTGACATAAATTATTATTCGCTTAAAAATGTGACATAGTGTTTGGCTTGGGAAATAATCCTCATAAATATCTCTTAGGGATTTGAATGAAAGAGTAAGAGTCCAATGATAATTTTTAAGAAACTATTGAGCCTGTTATTGATACTTCTTTTAGTGTTCCCATCTACTCCCGGGTGGGGCCAACAGGGATCATCTACACCAGGACCAGGTCCAGGAACGGGGCCTGGGACGCCATCAAATATGGGAATGGGACCGGGAATATCACCGGCTCCAGGACCCGGTTCCCCGGCAACGGCTGCTCCTGGACCAGGCACTGACTACTCAAGTCAAGCGCAATTTTATTTGCAGAGAATTGGTGAAACCCCAAAAGGAACACCGGTGCAATTACCATCGTCCCAATTGCCTGCTCAACCTGCGGCGAAGCCTGCAGAGGCAACCAAGCCTCCAGGGGTGCCAGAGGTTACCGCGCCCCGACCAACTCCTCCAACTGGCAGAGAGTTTACCGCCATGGAAAACCGGAGTAAAGCCCAAGGAATGCCTTTAAGCTACTTCGGTTACAATCTTTTCAGTCAACCCCCTTCTTCTTTTCTGCCGGTAACCGCAATCCCCGTGGGTCCGGACTATGTTATCGGTCCGGGAGATTCTATACGCATCATCATTTGGGGGAGCGTACAAGGGGAATACAATCAGATGGTGGATAGAAACGGCCAGATTGCCATTCCCAAAGTGGGGGTGATCCAGGTTAGTGGGCTTACATTTAGCCAGTTGCAGCAGGTATTGGAAAGAGAATTTGCCCGCCAGTACACCAATTTTCAGATGAATGTGACCTTGGACAACCTGCGCACCATCAGGGTATACGTGGTGGGGCAGGCTGCCTCCCCAGGAAGTTATTCCATCTCATCCTTATCCACCCTAGTCAACGGCTTATTTGCTGCGGGTGGACCCAGCATTTCCGGTTCCCTGCGTGATATTCAGGTGCGCCGACAGGGTAAGGTGATTGTCCACTTTGATTTGTATGACTTCCTGATTAAGGGCATCAAAACCAAGGATATCCGCTTGATGCCTGAAGATGTAATTTTTATCCCACTGGCCGGAAAGCGCGTCGGCATCGGCGGCCCCGTAAAAACCCCAGCCATTTATGAGCTTAAAAACGAGCGCACTCTGACCGACCTCATCAACCTGGCTGGTGGCTTGGACCCCATAGCCTTCAAAAGCCGGGTTCAGGTGTTGCGGATCAAAGACCGCAAGGAAATGGTTTTATCGGAAGATGACCTGGAAAAATTCCTGAGCGGCCGCCTTCCAGACATTGTCCTGGCAGATGGCGATCTGATCAAGGTTTTTCCAGTCCCCAGCGTAGATGTTAAGATGGTCCGGGTCGAAGGCATGGTTCAGAACCCCGGAGAGTTCGGCTGCCGGGATAATATGCGGATCAAGGACTTAATAACCTTCGCCGGCGGCTTCCTGTTGCAGGCCAATATGGAGGAGGCGGAACTCACCCGAGTCACGGTGACGCCTGAAGGTCCCCAAACTACCCGCCTCTATATCAATATGCGCCGGGCCATGGCCGGTCACCTTCGAGACAATATCCTTCTCAAGCCCAATGACTACCTGTTCGTGCGTCCCGTTCCGGATTGGGCTTTATATAAGCTGGTCCGCATCGAAGGAGAGGTCAAATATCCAGGTAATTATACGATCACAAAAGGAGAAACTTTGAGTGCGGTCCTAGCCCGGGCCGGAGGCTTGACCGATAAGGCATATGCCAAAGGCGCGTTTTTCACCAGGGAAGCCGTGAAGAAGATGCAGGCTGAACATTTGCAGCAAATTGTAGACCGGCTCGAGGCCGAGTTGTACACCGTTTCCGCGGCCAAGACCGAGGCCGCCCTGGAAAAGGAAGACGCGGAGCGGCAAAAGCAGGTGGCTGTCCAACAACAGAAGTTTATCGCCAAAATGCGCACCATCGTTCCCTTGGGCCGGGTGGTGATCCGGCTTGATGACCCGGAACGTCTGCGGGGCACCCCCGAGGACCTGGAAATGCAGGAAGGCGACAGTTTACTGGTGCCTCAAATACAGCAGAGTGTCAATGTCATGGGTTCGGTGATGAGCCCCACCGCGATTATCTATAGTCCCCACCTCACTGTCGCCGATTACCTGGCCCAGGCCGGAGGTCCCACCAAGGGCGCGGATGTCAGGTACATTTACGTCATCAAGGCCAATGGCTCGGCTTTGAGCGGCAGAGGAGGGATTTTCTTCAGCGGCGTAACTTCTGCGCGCCTGGATCCGGGAGACACAATCGTGGTTCCCGAGAATTTCGAAAGGGTCGCCTGGCTGAAAACCGTCAAAGATATCACCAGTATTTTGGCGAACATAGCCCTAACCGCAGGTGTGGTCCTAGTGGGTCTAAAAAGGTAGGAAAGTGATAAAATAAAGTTACCGCGGAGTGACATTGCGGCAAGGAATTCTTATCGCAGTAGTGATCACTTGTTTTATCCTGACCCCCACCATGAGCCGGGCTCAAGGTGGCGTATTTTCGGGACCGGATCGGAATTTTAACCTCGCCGTAATCGCCCTTGGCAGCATTGGGTTCTCCGCTCTGGCGTATTACATGTATAAAAACAGCCCCGCAGAGCGGGCTAAAGGCTACGCGGAAAACCTGGGCCCGGGAGAATGGTACGTCGGAGCTTACACCGGCCTCTCTTACCTGCCGTCGGCAGATTGGCAATTGGCCAGCTACCCGGCGCCCTTTCAAGGCCGCACCGCCAAGAATATCGTCTATCAGCCGGGGATTTTAGGGGGCGTAAAGTTCGGCCGCTATTTTGACGCCTACCCCTGGCTGGGGTTGGAAGTGGAGACCAACTTCTCCCGTAACAACCTCAAGGGGAATCAAGGACGCATTACACCGCCCGTCCCTGGAGCGCCAAAAAACGCCTTGGGCGGGTCCGACTGGTTCATGATCTGGGATACCAATTTTAACCTGTTGGCCCGCTATGGTTTCCTCAAAGATAAGGAAGTCAACTTCGGCCGCTTGCAGCCGTATGTGGGGATCGGTCCGGGGGTGGAAATAATTTATGCCAGAAAGGACTCAGCCAAGAATCTTGCCATTGAAGCCCTGGCCGGGCTCAGGTATATGTGTACCCAGAATATTGCGATTTTCAGCGAATATAAGTTCAGTTACCAATTTGATGTGGAATATCAAAACTTTTTAATCGGGAAAAACCGGCCGGAGGGGACCATGCAGTTTGATGTCCCGCATCATCGGTTCACCCTGGGAGTCTCTTATCATTTCAAAAATCTTTATGGGAATTAATGTGAAGATCGGGTATGGCCACGATTTCCGGGAAGCAGGGCAAACAGGGCAAGAAGGCCGTATTAACGGCGGCAATGATAATTTTGGCCGTTTGTTTAGCGGGCAACATTTCTGCCGCGCAAGCTCAATCCTTTCAACGGGTTCATAAAGACGGAGTCATTTATTATTACTTTTCCAACCGGGGAGAAGGCGAATCCAAACCACTCAATCTCAGACGCGGTATTCATAAAATTATCCGGCCCGCAGTAAGAAGCAAGGTGACTCCTGAAGAATTGGACCCGGTGGTCCAGGAAGCCTGCCGCTATCATAACTTGCCCCCTTCATTAATCAAGGCAGTAATCCGGGTGGAATCCAACTTCGTGCCCACGGCCACTTCTCCCAAAGGCGCCCAGGGACTGATGCAGTTGATGCCGGGCACGGCGGAGGATTTGCAGGTCCAAAACGCTTACGACATCCGGGAGAATGTCTGGGCCGGTACTCGTTATTTACGTATGATGCTGGAAAAATTCGGTTATCGGCTGCCTCTGGCCCTGGCTGCTTACAATGCCGGCCCCCAGCGGGTCGAAAAGCATCAGGATATCCCCCCGATCAAAGAGACTCAGGGCTTTGTGCGAGATGTATGCGTTAATTTCATAAAGTATAGTGGAGAACCATAATTTCTCGTTGAAACTCCTTATGACATATCTCCATAAAACTACTGTGTCATAAATATATTGCAAAAACCTGAAAACTATGCGTATGCTGGGTGCATGAAAAATACACCCTTACCCTATATCGAGGCCAGGTTTCATGCGTATGCGGAAAAGCTTTCCACCGCGTTGGGTCATGTAGACAGGGTGGAACCTTTTCAGTCATATTGCATGGGCCTGCTTTTGCCTGTTGAGCGGAAAAGTGTTGAGCCCATGGCGGCGCAACTTGCTCCGGGCCAGGTGAGTGCCAAACACCAATCCCTGCATCATTTTGTGGCCAAGGCATCATGGAGTGACGGCGCAGTGATGAAGGCAGTTCGAGATTATGTTTTGCCAAGAATGCAGAGTCAAGGACCGATTCTGGCATGGATCGTTGATGACACCGGTTTTCCCAAGAAGGGCAAGCATTCCGTCGGGGTAGCGCGGCAGTATCGTGGACAATTGGGGAAACAGGATAACTGCCAGTGCGCCGTGTCCCTTTCCGTGACCACCGCAGATGCCAGCCTGCCAGTAGTCTATCGGCTCTATCTGCCCCAAGAATGGGCCAAAGATCATGGCCGGCGAACACGAGTGGGAGTTCCGGAGGATATTGCCTTCCGAACCAAACCCGAGATCGCCTTGGAGCAACTGCGCGTCTTGACCGGGACGGATACGCCCAAAGGAGTGGTACTTGCCGACGTGGCCTACGGCAACGACAGTGAGTTTCGCCGGGGTGTGCGTCGCTTGAAGCTCTCTTATGTACTGGGTATTCAAAAAAGCACCAAGGTGTGGCCACCGGGCGCCGAACCCTTGCCCCCACCTGAGTATTCAGGCTGTGGCCGGCCGCCGAAGCTGCCCCGCCGCAGTCCGGAGCATGCGCCGGTGAGTGTTTTGCAAGTAGCTCAGGATTTGCCGCATAGTGCATATCAGACCATCTCCTGGAGGGAAGACACGAACAAGAAGCTCTCCTCTCGATTTGCTGCGGTGCGTGTCCGTGAAGGGCATCGTTATTATTGGCGCGATGATCGCTCTCCGGAAGAATGGCTGTTGATCGAATGGCCCGAGGGAGAAGCTGAACCCACAAAATATTGGTTTTCCAACTTGGAAGCGGCCGTTTCACTTGAAGAATTGGTAGCTACTAACAAGCTCCGGTGGCGCATTGAACGCGACTACCAAGAACTGAAACAGAAAATCGGCCTGGGTCATTTTGAGGGCAGAGGCTGGCGTGGATTCCATCATCATGCCACCCTATGTTTTGCCGCTTACGGCTTTCTGGTGGCCGAGAGAAGTTCTTTTCCCCCCTCCGGCCCCGACCACCGGCCAAGTTTCACGTTACCTCAAGTACCCGGAGGTTGGCAGCCGCGGGGATCCCCCCCTCAGGCCGGAGCGGCATAGTGCATTCATCCCATTGCCACCATAAAACTGGAACTCATGATTATTTTGTCAAACAATCTGTCTCGCTGTCCCTGTTTTCATCGGGGCAATAGACAATGAGTTTTGTTTGTGACACAAGTAGTACGAGACAGGCGACAATTATTGCTATTCAATCAACGTGCCGGATAGTAGTGATGTATCAATTCTATCTGAACAGCACCAGCCTATTTAAGGCTGTTTAATTACAAGCAAATGCTTGTTAGACTAACCATAAGGAAGTGTTTCCTTGAGTACCCCTCTTGCAACAGATGACAAAGTCCATCTTCTGGATTATTTTATTGTGCTGGCCAAATACAGCCGCATGATCATCTACACTAGCGTTATAGTGGCATTAATGACCTATTTTTATTTGATTATTTTACCGAATAAATACACAACTACAGCTTGTATTATGCCGCCGCAGCAAAATATGACTTTAAGCGCTCAACTCATGGATAGTCTGGGGGGTGGAGGTATTTCAAAGACAGGGGGTCCTGGAGGAATGGCTTCGAGTTTATTGGGAATCAAGACCACAGGAGACATTTATGTCGGCATATTGTCCAGTAACACAGTGATAGACTCCATTATTCGACAATTTGATTTAAGGAAGATCTATAATTCAGAAACAATTGAAGATGCTCGTTTGAATTTGAGGAAAAACTCTGTCATTAGCGTGGGCAAGAAGGATGGATTAATTAACATTGAGGTGACTGACATAGACCCCAAGCGAGCTGCCGCAATTGCCAATGCATATATCAAGGAATTGGATAATGTGCTGCAAGAACTTCAAATTTCAGAGGCCAAAGGACGTTTGGCTTTTTTAGAAAAGGAGCGGAGCCAGTCCAATTATAACTTGGCCAAGGCAGAAGAGGCCCTACGAACATTTTCTGAGCAGAGTAGCGTGATCCAGATTGATGCTCAAACCAAGGGAATGTTGGAATACATCGCGAATTTAAAGGCAAATATCGATGCCAGAGAGATACAAATTCAGGTGCTGCGGAAACAGGCTACCCCTTATAATTACGATGTAATCCGGTTGGAAACGGAATTGCAAGGTTTAAAGGACAAGCTGAAAGCTGCTAAAATGCAAATTGATCAGGCTAGCGCAACCGATGTATGGCCGCCTACCTCAAAAGTTCCAACTCTTGGCTTAGAGTATATGCGACTTTATCGGGAAACCAAGTTCCAGGAAGTACTCTTCGAGCTCTATAATAAATTATGTGAGCTCGCCCGCTTGGATATGGCGAAGAATCTTACGGTGCTGCAGGTGATCGATACTGCTTTGCCTCCAGAAAGAAGATCAAACCAGAGAATGCTGCCCAGCGTCTTGGCAGGAGCACTGACATTCATTTTGATGATTTTTGTCGCTTTTGGGCGAAACTATTTGGAGCATATTAGAAATCAAGAAGATGAGGCTCAACGCCTATCCTATATAGTGGGCTATTTGGACAAATGGAAAGATGGTTTCTTTAAACTAAAGCGGTAAGGAAAAATTCTCAAAAATTGGGAAGAAGTCAGGCGGTATTGCCAAAAATTCACCGGCATTGCCAAAAATTCAACTGAACTTTGGTCGATTCGGGAATTGTGCATAGGAAGGACTACATGCGGAGCGCCAGGAACCCTGTACTCAACGGAAACCGCCAAGACCTTGCTTATAGCCAAAATAAACCGAAGAATACTTTTCTCAAAGGCTATAATTTATTATGACAAACATTCGTCATGGCTACCAACAAATAATGAACTCAACTTTTTTGGGTATAAAAAATTATCTTAAGAAATCCATATTAAATATAACATTAGTTATAATTAAAGCCGAAACAAAGATATTTGGTAAATCAATTGGCTTGAAACTTAATTCATTTCTATCGGAACATTTGCCACCAATAATAGAAATTATGACTGAATTCGGATCGATTAATTTTTATTGCCCAGGCTTGCTTCCTCTTAATCGAGCTAATAGTTTATTAACAAAAGAACCGGATACCATTAAATGGATCGATTCTTTCGAGAAAGGTGCAGTGTTTTGGGATATTGGAGCCAATGTAGGAGTTTTTTCCCTGTATGCCGCTTTAAGAAATAATAATAATGTCTTAGCTTTTGAACCTTCGGCTAATAATTATTGGATACTAAACAAAAATATTGATATAAACAAATTAGATGATAAAGTAATGGCATTTTGTCTGGCTTTTAACAATAATTCCTGTATGGATTACTTTCATCTTCATAATACTAATGCTGGAGCAGCTCTTCATAGCTTCGGAGTTTCTGTTGATGGGAAGGGTAATTTATTTGTTGCGAAATTTAAGCAAGGAATGCTGGCAATGACTATTGACGATTTTATTATTAATTTTAAACCTCCATTCCCAAATTATATGAAAATCGACGTCGATGGTCTTGAAGATAAAATAATTTATGGGTCCCGTAATACTCTAATGAATTCTGATCTCAAATCATTATGTATCGAATTAAATCCAAGTAGAAAAAGTTATTGTCAAGAAATAATCAATTTTCTTAAACAATGTGGGATGAAATTGATAACAGATATGCATTATGGATCCCCAGGACATGATGTAATTAATTGTATATTTATAAGAGAATAAATGATGAATTATTAGGATTCTTTGATGTCGCTAATAACAAAAAATACAATAGCTAATTTTGGTGGGCAGATATCTAATGCCATCCTTAATTTCTTATTAGTTCCGATCTATATCAGGTTCATGGGGGTAGAATCATATGGACTTATAGGCTTCTTTATGTCGCTACAAGCCATCCTTATAGTCTTGGATTTTGGTTTGGGTGCCACGACTACCCGCGAAATTGCCCGCACTGCCGCGTTTTCTGAGAAGAATGGGGAGACCTATAAGATAGTTAGGACCTTAGAATATGTTTATTATACTTTAGCCATTGCTATAGCAACAATGATCTGTGTTTTGTCTTATTCTATTGCAAATAAATGGATAAATAATGCCAAGCTTGAGACAATAACGATTCAACTTGCTATTATAATATTTGGATTAACTTTAGCGGTGCGATGGCCGATATCTTTATATTTGGGGGTATTGCGCGGATTAGAAAATCAAGTTCTTGCTAACCTGATTGAGACTACTACAGTTATATTAAAAGGTGTAGGAGCAGTTTTGGTCTTAATACTCATTTCTTCCACTATTACTTATTTTTTATTATGGCAAGCTATAATAGTTTTTTGTGAGTTAATTTTTATGAGATGGATTACATGGAGGAAACTACCTAAATCAGATTGTCGGTTTAGAAGTTTTAATGTAGATATCTTGAAACAATTATGGCACTTTTCGGCCAGAGTGAGTTTAATTTCAATTTTTGCGATAATTTTAAAACAAATCGATAAGTTAATAATTTCTAAGATGCTGCCCTTACATCAACTTGGTTATTATACTACGAGCTCGGTTTTGGTAGTAGGAATATTTACGTTTTGTAATCCCATTAATGTTGCAGTTTATCCTCGACTATCATTGTTATATCTTAAGAATGATATGCTGGAATTGGGCAATATTTACCGAACCTCCTCTCAAATGGTGGCATTTTTAGTATCCCCTCTCGCTAGTATCATGTTCTATTTCGCCTACCCAATATTATTGTTTTGGACCAATTCGATAGATATTGCCGAAAATACCCATTATGTGCTGTCTATTCTTGCGATGGCCACAATGATAAATTGTATGATGCAGATCCCTTATTCGTTGCAACTTTCTTCTGGATTAATTTGGATACCTTTCTGGAATAATTTCATATCGGTATTACTGTTGGCTCCAACAACATATATATTAATATTATATTTTGGCATCATCGGTGGACCGATTGCATGGATGCTATTTAATATGTTGTATTATTTAATCGTGCCACAAGTAATGCATCGTTATATTTTAAAGGAATATTTAAAGTCATGGATATTTAACGATACTTTACCTTTTATGCTTTTGAGCTTGGCGATAATCGGAGTAATTTATCTGATAAATTCGCATTTAGGGAATGGAAATTTTATCCCCATGATTATCTGGATTTTTGTTGGAGGTTTTATATATGCGACAATTTGTTTAATTTTTTATAAATCCCTGAGAAATACAATAAAGAAATTTATAGGAACTAACAAAGAGTTAATTTTTATGATTAACCATAAAATTAAGAAGTTAAGGAGGTCAACATGAGACAACTTATAATTGCTAACGAAGTAATTAACGATAAGAGTGATTGTTATATTGTTGCAGAAATTGGCCATAATCATCAGGGGGACCTGGAGAAGGCCAAGGAGATGTTCCGCGTTGCCAAGCAATGCGGAGTGAACGCGGTAAAATTGCAGAAACGCGACAACCGCTCCCTGTATACTAAGAAATTATACGATTCGGCCTATGATCATGAAAACAGTTATGGGCCTACCTATGGAGCGCACCGGGAGGCCCTGGAATTCGGCCGGGAAGAGTATGGTGAACTGAAAAAGTATGCGGCCGAACTGGGAATTACCATGATGGCCACGGCCTTCGATTTTAAGAGCGCTGATTTTTTGGCCGAACTGGATATGCCGGCCTATAAAATTGCGTCCGGGGATTTAAAAAACACTCCTCTGCTCAAACATGTGGCAAAAATCGGCAAGCCCATGATCGTCAGCACCGGCGGCGGCACCATGGAGGATATTCAGCGTGCCTATTACACCATCATGGCCATCAATCAGCAACTCTGCCTGCTGCAATGCACCGCCAACTATCCGGTGGAGCCGGAAGATATGAATCTTCTGGTGATTTCCCGCTTGCGGGAACGCTTCCCGGATATTGTCGTGGGGTTATCGGACCACCAAAGCGGCATTGCCATGGCTCCCGTGGCTTACACCTTAGGGGCCCGGGTGATTGAAAAACATTTTACCCTGAACCGCGCCTGGAGGGGAACGGACCACGCCTTCTCCCTGGAACCGGAAGGATTGCGGAAACTGGTGCGGGATTTGCGGCGGGTCAAGCAGGCCCTGGGGGACGGGATCAAGAAAACCCTGCCTGGAGAAATCAAGCCGCTTTATAAAATGGGTAAAAAACTGGTGGCGGCCCGGGATCTGCCGGCCGGCCATGTCCTCAGCCGGGAAGATGTCGCGGTCAAATCTCCCAATGACGGGTTGCCGCCTTATGAACTGGATAACGTTTTGGGCAAGAAGATTAAACGTTCCCTGGCGGAAGACGAAAATATTACCTTTGAAGAATTGAGTTAATGTTATTGCGATGGTCGGGCTCGAAATAGATAAATCCCTCCAGGAGTTGATCCGCCACGTGCGTTTGGTGGCCTTCGACTTTGACGGGGTCTTTACCGACAACATGGTGTTCGTCTTTCAGGACGGCAGAGAGGCCGTGCGCTGCTCCCGGGGCGACGGCCTGGGCTTGCAGAAATTAAAGCGGCGGAACGTGGCGGCGGTGATCATCTCCACCGAAACCAATCCGGTGGTCTCCGCCCGCAGCCTAAAATTGGGCCTCCGGGCCATTCAGGGCTGCGACGACAAAGTGCAGGCGCTGGAGTCTGTCTGCCAGGAGATGGGTTTACCCTTCAACCAGGTGGCCTTCGTGGGCAACGACATCAACGATCTCCCTTGCTTGTGTGAGGTGGGTCTACCCATCGTCGTCGGCGACGCCCATCCCGACGTAATTCCCTACGCCCGCTACCAAACCCGGGCCCTGGGGGGGCATGGGGCGGTGCGCGAGATCTGTGACTTATTCGATCGGGTGTTGGCCGCCAGCGAGGACTAAAGAACTTCTATGCAGCAAGATCCCTTTAGTGTGCAGGACAAAGTGGTGGTAGTGACGGGCGGAATGGGTCAGTTGGGCCGGCAGTTCAGTCTGGCCCTGCTCTCCCGGGGCGCCAGGGTGGCCATTTTCGATCTGTTGGCCGGGCATCCGGAGGCTCTGAAACGTTTTGGAGCATACGCCCCGGAGCGGCTGCTGGCCGTGTCGGTGGATGTGGCCTTCCGGGAGTCCTTGGAAGCCGGCTTGGCGCAAGTCCAGGAGCGCTGGGGGATTCCCCACGGGCTGGTCAACAATGCGGCTTTGGATGCGCCGCCCAATGCTCCGGCAGAGGAAAACGGCCCCTTTGAAACCTATCCCGCCGACTCCTGGGAGCAGGTGTTGAAAGTGAATGCCAAGGGCGTCTTCCTTTGCTGTCAGGTGCTGGGGGGGGCGATGGCCGCGGCGGGCCGGGGATCCATTATCAACATCAGCTCCATTTATGGCCTGGTTTCTCCCGACCAACGCATTTACGAATATCGGCGCACCGGCGGCGCCACCTTCTTCAAGCCGGTGGCCTATTCGGCCTCCAAGTCCGCCCTCCTCAACCTGACCCGCTATCTGGCCACTTACTGGGCCGAAAAGCACGTCCGGGTCAACACCCTCACCCTGGGGGGCGTCTTCAACCAGCAAGACCCTCAGTTTCTGGCAGGCTATTGCGCCAAGGTGCCCCTGGGGCGGATGGCTCGTGAAGACGAATATAATGGCGCGGTTATCTTTCTTCTCTCCGAGGCCGCCTCTTATATGACCGGCGCCAATCTGGTCATGGACGGCGGCTGGACCGCATGGTAAAGGACTTCAGGATGGAAAAAGCCATTTTGCCCGGCGAGATTCCCAACTATATCGCTGGCAAGGAACAGCAGGCTCTCTCGGGCCAATCCTTTGCAAAATTGAACCCTGCCGACGGCCAGGAGATCTGCCAGGTGGCCCGATCCCAGGCCGAGGATGTCCAGCTGGCGGTGGCGGCGGCCCGGGCAGCGCAGCCCGGCTGGGCCGACCTTACTCCGGTGCGGCGCGGCCAGATTCTCCACGATCTGGCCATGGGACTCCAACAGCAGCGCACCACCGTGGCCCAGATCGTCGCCCGGGAGACCGGCAAGTCTTACAAAGACGCCCTGGGGGAGACCGACGGCAGCATCGCTCTGGGTCTTTTTTATGCCGGGGAAGGGCAGCGGCTCTACGGCCGCACCACCACCAGCGGGGGGGCCAACAAGTATGCTATGACCATTCGCCAGCCCTGCGGGGTGGCGGGATTGATCATCGCGGCCAATACCCCCATCGCCAACGTCGCCTGGAAGGTCTTTCCGGCCCTGATTTGCGGCAACGGCGTAGTCCTTAAGGCCGCCGAAGACACCCCGGGCACCGCCTGGATCTTCGGCCAGATCGCCCAGACCGTAGGTTTGCCCCCAGGAATCATGAACATCGTTCAGGGTTACGGCCCGGAGGCCGGGGCGCCTCTGGTGGCGCACCCCGAAGTGGACGTCATCAGTTTCACCGGCTCCACCGAGGTTGGGCGCCAAATCGCTGCCATCGCGGGTCAGCGTCTGGCCAAGGTCTCCCTGGAATTAGGGGGGAAGAACCCCCTGGTGGTGTGCGATGACGCCGATCTGGAAAACGCCGCCCGCTGGGTGCTGTTGTCCGCCTTCAGCAATGCCGGCCAGCGTTGCGCCGCGGCCAGCCGCATCATCATCTTCGAGGCGGTCTATGACCGGTTCCGGGACCTGCTGGTGGAGCGGACCCGAAAACTGCGGGTCGGCGCCGCGGACGAAGACGACTTTGGCCCGGTGATCAACGAGGAACAGCTCAGCAACATGTTGGCCGCTGTGGACCGGGCCCGGCAGCAAGGGGCGGTGATCCTCACCGGCGGTCATCGCCTGGAAGATCCGGAGCACCGCCTGGGCTTTTACATGGCCCCTACCATCCTTGAAAAGGTGGCCCTGGATGCCGAGATTTCCACGCACGAGCTATTCGGCCCGATCACTTGTCTTTACTGCGTCCGGGACTTTGCTGAGGCCCTGTCCCTGGCCAATGATTCCCCTTACGGCCTGACGGCCTGCATCCACACCCGCAGCGTGCACCGGGCCATCCAGTTCTCCCAGAAGGTCCAGTCCGGAGTGGTCATGGTCAACGCCGGCACTTACGGCAGTGAGCCCCACATGCCCTTCGGAGGGGTAAAACAGTCCGGAAACGGCTCCCGGGAGCCAGGGACCGAGGCCCTGGATATCTACTCGGAGCTGAAAGACGTTTATCTGGTCATCGATCCCGGCCTGCTGTGAGACCAATAGGGTTATGACGACGCAGTCCTTGCCCACCATCGTGGCCCTGATCCCGGCCCGCTCCGGGTCGAAGCGGGTCACGGATAAGAATATCCTGCCCCTGGCCGGCCACCCGCTCATGGCTTATTCCATTGCGTCGGCCTTGGCCAGCGGCATTTTTGCCGCGGTGGTGGTGTCCACCGATTCCGCCGATTACGCCGCGGTGGCTCGTCATTACGGCGCGGAAGTCCCCTTTTTGCGTCCGGCGCCGCTGGCGGGGGATTTGTCTCCGGATATCGAGTGGGTGGAGTTCACCCTGAAAAAGTTGGCGGAGCTGGGGCGGCACTTCGATTGCTTCAGCATCCTGCGGCCTACCAGCCCCTTCCGGCTACCGGAGACCATCCGGCTGGCCTGGCAGGAATTCCAGGCCGCCGAGGGCATGGATTCGCTGCGAGCCGTGGAAAAATGCAGCCAACATCCCGGCAAGATGTGGGTGGTGCGCGGCCGCGTCATGCTGCCCCTGCTGCCGTTGAGTCCGGTGGAACAGCCCTGGCACAGCAGCCAATATCAGGCCCTGCCGGAGGTTTACGTGCAGAATGCCAGCCTGGAAATCGCCTGGACCCGGGTGGCGCTGGAGGGCCGGACCATCGCCGGCCAGGTGGTCATGCCCTTTTTCACTAGTGACTACGAAGGTTTCGATATTAATAAGGCATACGATTGGCAACTGGCTGAAGAGTTGGTTAAAACGGGTACGGCCAGGTTGCCGGCCGTGACGCAAACTCCATATATCTTTGAGGATAGTAAACCATGACGGTAAACATCACGCTAATTCCGGAATCTGAATTTAAACGGCTCCTGAAGGCCCCCATTGATAAATACAGCAAGCTCGAACTGATTGCCGACATGTGCCGGGCCAACACCCTCAACTCCGTGAAGCGGGCCGGTTCCGGCCATCTCGGCTCCAGCTTCAGTTCACTGGATATCGTAACCTATCTCTATCATTCCGAAATGAATACCGCCGCCCTGGGATTGGATCACCCGGATCGGGACGTCTACTTCTCTTCCAAAGGGCATGATGTGCCCGGCTTTTATGCCGTGCTCTTCTCTCTGGGGCTCTTGCCTGCGGATCAGTTGATGAATCTCAGAAGATTGCGGGGCACCTGCGGCCATCCGGATGTGAGCACCCCGGGAGTGGAAGCCAATTCCGGATCGCTGGGGATGGGTATTTCCAAGGCCAAAGGGATGGCTTTTGCCAAACGGCTGACCGGCCGCCAGGGCCGCCTCTTTGTGATGACCGGCGACGGAGAGTTGCAGGAAGGGCAGATTTACGAAGGATTACAGAACGCGGTGCATCAGGGGATTACCAACCTGACTGTGATCGTGGATCACAACAAGGTGCAATCGGATAAGCTCGTCAGCGAGATTATCGATCTGGGCGACCTGGAACTCAAGTTCCGGGCCTTCGGCTGGCACACAGCCCGTTGCGACGGCCATGACTTCCGTCAGTTGGAAAAGGTATTGACGGAATTTCGCACCGTCACCGATAAACCCAAAATTTTGATCGCCGATACCATTAAGGGACGCGGGGTGTCGTTTATGGAACATCCGGCGGCCTTGAAGGCGGGCGGCGGACTATACCGCTGGCACTCCGGCGCCCCTGACGATCAGTCCTTTGTGAAAGGCTGTGAGGAGATTATGTGGCGCCTCAACGGCCGTCTGGCCGAGCTGGGCCTGGCTCCCCTGACGACCGAGGCGGTGCCGCCCGAAGCCAAGGGCGGTGGTGGGGTCACCCGGGAATATGTGGCTGATGCCTACGGGCAGGCCCTGCTGGATATCGCTGGGCCGCGGCCGGATGTGATTGTCCTGGATGCCGATCTGGCCGCCGATTGCCGGACCCGGGCCTTCGAATTAGCCTATCCGGAGCGTTTCATCGAATGCGGCATCGCCGAACAGGACATGGTGTCGATGGCCGGAGGGCTGGCGCTGCAAGGGGTGCTCCCGGTGGTCAACACCTTCGGTGTGTTCCTGGCTGCCCGGGCCAATGAGCAGATTTATAATAATGCCTGTGAGAAGACCAGGATTATCTATGTCAACCATTATGCGGGGCTGATCCCGGCCGGCCCCGGCCAGTCGCACCAAAGCATCCGGGATATTTCCCTCTTCGGCGCACTACCCAATTTTGTGGTACTGCAACCCTGCAACTCGGCGGAAACCCGCATGGCGGTGGATTACTGCATCAATCAAGCTACGGATAACTGCGTGCTCCGTTTGATTATCGGCCCTGCGCCGATGCATCTCGAACTGCCCGCCGATTACCGCTTGTCCCCGTATCGGGGCGTCCCCCTGACCGAAGGAGAGGACGCGGTATTGTTTGCCTATGGGCCGGTGATGTTGCGCGAGGCCGTGGCCGCCGCCGAGATGATGCAGTCTCAAGGCTTTGGCTTGAAGGTGGTGAACCTCCCCTGGCTGAACCGTATCGACCGGCAATGGTTGGTGGATGTGATTGGCGCTTGCCCCGGCATCTTTATCCTGGAGGATCACGCCCCGGTCGGCGGTTTGGGGGACTTCCTGATCACCGAACTGACTTGCCAGGGTCTGGCCGACGGCAAGGTCATCCGGAAGTTCGGGGTGGAAGGGTATCCGGCCTGGGGGACCCCTTGGGAAGTCTTGAAATTTCACGGCCTAGACGGGGCATCTCTGGCCGCCCGCATCCAATCGGTCTTCCCTGGCCAATGATTATAATACAATGGTGGTCCAAGACCTAGATAAGTGTGCTCAAGGTTGTAACTTCACTGTAACACTTGAGCCGCCTTAAGGTAAACCTAACTCAAGCCACCGTCTCTCTGGGGATATAAATAATTTTTTCAAAATAGGGTTTGATTCCATGATTACTATAGTAGTGCCATGTTGTAATGAGCAAGAGGCCATCCCCCATTTATATGACCGTCTTTCACAAGCGGCACAGTCATGGGGAGAAGATTATGAGGTTATTGCGGTGGATGATGGATCCATTGACAATACTTTGGATTTATTGGAGGAGATTCACCGACGAGACCCTCGCTGGAAAATAATAAGTTTTTCAAGGAATTTTGGACACCAAGTCGCGATTTCTGCGGGGATGCAATATGCTAAAGGCGACTGTGTAGTCTTGATAGACGCCGATTTGCAGGATCCTCCAGAACAAATAAATAATTTCCTTGCGGAATGGAGAAAAAGTTATGAAGTAGTCTACGCTCAATGCCGTTGACTTAAGCCCAAATATTGGCCCACTTACCATGGCGGCTTTTGGATTTGCGAGGGAATTTGCGACCTGGGCGGAGACGATATTTTCTCCAGGTGATCTCCGCCAGGCAATGCCTG
>Ga0233425_10006295_pt1 | contig 17756 bp, 12 predicted proteins | sample Watercolumn_Towu_2_FD_181712 | JGI IMG/M metagenome (GOLD analysis project Ga0233425, IMG submission 181712) | Freshwater microbial communities from Lake Towuti, South Sulawesi, Indonesia - Watercolumn_Towuti2014_140_MG | ecosystem: Environmental > Aquatic > Freshwater > Lake | place... | reverse complement strand
GGACGCCGCCGCCGGTGAACGCCCCGGGTACTCCCGGCGGAAACAACCAGCTCCGGGTCTACAACAGCGTGGGGCCTCGGGCCGGCAACGACCTCGGCTACATGTTCGTCAACGGCGTGGACTTCGGGATCGAGGTGAACTATTGACGGTTTTCGCGGGGCCATCCCTGGCCCCCGCGAAAACGCCTGACGCGGGCGAATCCGAAGGTTCGCCCTGTCAGGCCGCTCGCCTTCGTGGCGAGCGTGCCGGCACCGCGTCGGCGGTGCCTGAGGGCAGTCGCGGGGCCATCCCTGGCCCCCGCGTGACGACTCGCGAGGGGCTGCCCGGGCCCCGAGAGCCGGCGTTTGGAGGCCGAGCGGAGCCACGATGGCGAAGCGAGGGCTCCAGCGAGTGAGCGGAGGGCCGGAGGCCCGCAGCGAGCGTCCGGCGACGGGGCCCGGGAAGCCCCGAGCCTCACCATCCAGCCGCGATCCAGTTGCCGGTGGCACCGCGGATGCCGCTGAGCTTCCCGAGTCGGTCAATGAGCGGTTGCCAGAACGACGTCGCGATCGGATCGACCGACTGTGGCAGCGGTACCGGTAGTCCGGTCGCGTCCACCTGTACGAACCCGAGCAGGCCGTCCATCCACGGGAGGGTGCCTCCGGGCAGCGGCATGCCGACGACCGCCACCACGAGATAGGCCTGTCGCACCTGTACCACGGCGCAGCGGATCTCCACGAGCGTGCCCACGGGCACGCTGCGTCGGCACTCGAGCGAGAGCACGCGCCGCAGCATCAGGTTTGCGGCCGGGCCCGCTGCGCGGCTGCCCGTGGCGTATGCCGCTTCGAGCGCATACCGCAGCAGACTCCCTGCGTACAGCGTGCCGTGATGGTTGGCGTCGGCAGGAAGCACGAGCCGATGGCTCGTTGTTTCATTGGCTGGCGTCACGACACCGTTATAGCGAGGCTGCGGCGGCCTACGTCAATCGTCCGCAGCACAGGGCGTCGTCCACGCTCAGGCCGACCGGCGGGCGTATCCCGGGTCGATCTTGGCAAGCTCCTCCTGCACGGCCGTGACGGTCCGCCGGATCTGGTCGGGCGTATGCCGCGAGGTGATGAAGAACCGGAGCCGCGCCGCCACCTCTTCGACCGCAGGATACAGGATGGGCTGGACGTTGATTCCGCGGGCGAACAGGCTGCGCGAGAGCCGCAGGGCGTTCATCGAGTTGCCGAGAATGATCGGCACGATCGCGGAACCCCCGGAGGGGCCGGTGTCGAGTCCCGCCTCCTTGGCGAGCTGGAGGAACAGCCGCGCGTTGGCGTGGAGCCGCTCGACCCGCTGCGGCTCCCGCTGCAGGAGCCGCAGGGCGCCGAGCGCGGCTCCCGCGGCCGCTGGTGGGAGACCGACGGAGTAAACGAAGCCCGGGCACGTGTACTTGAGCCAGCGGACGAGCGACGTCGATCCGCCGATGTAGCCGCCACAGCTGCCGAGCGCCTTCGAGAGCGTGCCCATCCAGATGTCGACGTCCTCCGGGTTGACACCGAAGTGCTCGCCGATGCCGCGGCCGCGCACACCCATGACCCCGATCGAGTGAGCCTCGTCGACCATGAGCAGGGCCTTGTGCCGCTTCGCCAGCCCGATGAACTTCGGCAACTCGGCGAAGTCGCCGTCCATGCTGTAGATCCCCTCGATCACGACCAGCACGCGGCGATACTGGCTGCGCATCTGCGAGAGGAGTCTCTCGGCGGCCTCGTGATCGTTGTGTGGGAACGGTCGCCGACGGGCACCGGAGAGGATCGCACCCTGCAGCAGGCTGTTGTGGGCGAGCGCATCATGGAGAACGAGGTCGCCCGGGCCCACCACGTGGCCGATCACGGTCTCGTTCGTGGCGTGCCCACCGACGAATGTGATCGCATCCTGAGCGCCGATGAACCGCGCGATCTCCCGCTCGAGCTCGAGGTGCAGCGTCTTCTCGCCGGACACGAGCCGGCTCGCCGACACGCTCGTGCCGAATCGATCGATCGCGTTCTTCGCGGCCGTGGCCACCTCGGGTTCGCCCGACATGCCGAGATAGTTGTAGGTGGCCCAACTCACCAGTTCGCGGCCGCCGATCGTGGTGCGGTCGTTCGCCAGTCCTTCGTGGACGGTGAAGTACGGGTTCTCGAGGCCCGCGTCGCGGACCATCGCGAAGTTCTGCTCGAGGGCCCGCACCTCCGGGAACTGCGAGATGTCCCAGACGTCGGCGCCGAGTTCCGCGTCGAGCCGGACAGGCTGCTCCGCCGGTGCCTTGCCGGCGGCCGGCATGTGGTCGAGGATGGCTTCGGTGACCTCGCGACAGGTCTCGATCTGCGGCAGGACCTGCTCCGGGAAGCGCGCCCCGAAGGCCTCCTCGAGGCTCGCCACGATCTCCATCCGCTCGAGCGAGTCGAGGCCGAGTTCGACGATGTTGGTGTCGAGCGTGAGGTTGCCGGCCCGCTCTTTCGCGATCCGCCGCACGTGCTCGAACACGGTCTCGACGATCTCTTGGGGAAGCTGGCGGTCTGGGCGATGGCCGCGGTGGTGCTCCCCGACGGGCCGCTGGCGAGCCAGTCGCGGTCGCGACGACACCTCCGGGCCCTCGATCACCGAGGGCCCGGGCGGCGCGGCGGCCGCCGCGAGCCAGCCGATGGTCTGCTCGACCACCTCGAGCGATCCGTCGAGAAACTGTCGCCGACACGCATGCCGCTGGATCTTGCCGCTCGAGGTCTTGGGGATGCTGTTGGGCCGCACGAACACGATCGCCTCGGCGGCCACTTCGTGCTCCCGGGCGAGCCGGCTGCGGATCGCGTCAAAGGCGGCCGCGATCTCGCCCGACTCTCGCTTGCCGCGCTCAACCTCGGCGACCACCACCACGCGTTCGCGGTCGTCGTGGTCGACCGCAAACGTCGCCACCGATCCGGCCCGCACGAGACTGCTCGCCTCTTCGACCGTGTGCTCGAGGTCCTGCGGGTAGTGATTGCGCCCGCGGATGATGATCAGGTCCTTGAGCCGGCCCGTCACGAACAACTCGCCCGAATCGAAGAACCCGAGGTCGCCCGTGCGGAGATACGGTCCGGGGTTGGGCCTCCACGTTGCGACCGACTGCGAACCGTCGTCCTCGGCTTGTGCAAGCATCGCGCTGAACGACGTCGCCGACTCGTCCGGGCGGTTCCAGTAGCCCTGGGCCACGCTCGGTCCGCTCACCCAGATCTCGCCGACACGACCCGGCGGCAGCGCCTCGCAGGTCGTCGGATCGACGATGAGCACGTCCTGGCCGTCGAGTTCGCGGCCCGAACCCACGAGGCGGCGCGTGCCCGCGGCCTTCGCCGGGCGGGTGGTCGCCGTGCCGGTCTCGATCGACGCGGCGTCGAATGAGCGGATCACCGGCGGTTCGAACTTCATTCCGCCGGTGACCATGAGCGTGCTCTCGGCGAGGCCGTAGCACGGATAGAACGCCTCCCGGCGGAATCCGCTGGGAGCGAACGCTTCGCAGAACGCGTCGATGGTCTCGGCCCGCACGGGCTCGGCCCCGTTGAACGCCAGCGACCAGCTCGAGAGGTCGAGCGTGGCCCGCTGCTCGGGCGTGGTCTTCCGCACGCAGAGCTCGTAGGCGAAGTTCGGTCCGCCGCTGATCGTGGCGCGGTAGCGAGAGATCGCCTGCAGCCAGCGGAGCGGCTTCTGCAGGAAGGCGACGGGTGACATCAGCACGTTGAACTTGCCGCCGTAGAGCGGCACGAGGATGCCGCCGATGAGCCCCATGTCGTGGAAGCTCGGCAGCCAGAACACGCCCGACTGGCTGCGCGTGATCTCGAATGCCTGCATGATGCGCAGCGAGTTGTGCAGCAGGTTCTCGTGCGAGAGCATCACCCCCTTCGGCGTGCCGGTGGAGCCGCTCGTGTACTGGAGGAAGGCCAGCGTATCGCCGTCGATGTCGGGACGGTCCCAGCGGTCGGCCCAGCTCGGCTCGAGTTCGCTGTCGACCTTCCACACGAGATGCTCGAGGCTCGGGGCCGCCGCCCGCAGACTGTCGAACCGGTCGAGCACGTCGCGGGTGGTGAGGGCCACGGACGCGTCGGCGTCGGCCGCGATCGCCTCGATCCGCGCCACCGAGCGGTTCTTGCGTGGCGGATAGGCGGGCACGGCGACGGCGCCGGCGTAAAGGCAGCCCATGAACGCAGCGATGAAATCGAGGCCCGACGGATACAGCAGCAGCACGCGGTGGCCCGCCATGCCGCGGTCGAGCAGCCATGCGCCGACGGCCCGCGCCTTCCGGTCGAGCTGCGCGTAGGTGATGTTGAGTTCCTCGTGCTCGCCATCGACGAGAAACGTGAACGCCCGATCGTGGGGTCGATAAGCCGCCCGCTGCCGCAGGAGGTCGACGATCGTGGGGGCGAAGGACGCATCGGTGGCGGGATTGGGAATCACGACTCGGACGGCCTCCACCTCTGTGGGGAATGTCGGGCGCAAGCGGACGGCTTCCGGCCCCGGGCCCGACCGAGGGATTTCGGCAGGAAATCCCCCGGACGCCCACAGTTTAGCCGTCCAGCCCAGACAACCGGAAATTGCGGACGGGGCGTCGAAACGCGTGATTTCCGCAGGATTTCCCGGGTTCAGGCCCAGCCGACCGTAGGCTGCGCAAACCCTGACGGCACGCGCCGGCGTCACGGGCAGGCGTGGAAGGCCTTCGCCAGGCTCACGAAGACGTCGGGAGGGATGTCCTCCGCTCGGACGTCGGCCGCGAGTCCCAACGCGGCGTAGACACGATCGACCGTTTCGTGGGCCTGCCGGGTCTGCTTGCCTCCCGCCATCCGCAGGAGGATGCCCCGCATCACCTTCCGGCGGTGGCAGAAGATCTCACGGACGAACTCGTGGAACCGAGGGAGATCGCCGATGGCAGCCCGTCGCTCGGGCTCGAGGTCGAGCCGCACGATCGCGGAGTCGACCTTGGGCCGGGGCCAGAACACGCTCGGCGGCAGCACGCGAACGATCTCGCCGCGGCACTGGGCACCGACCCACACCGACAGGGCGTTGTAGTCGTGGGTGCCGGCGGCGGCGGTCATCCGTTCGGCCATCTCGCGCTGGACGGTGACGATCGCAGCGTCGAAGGGACGCGGCAGCGAGAGCAGGTTCGAGATGACAGGGGTCGCCACGCAGTAGGGCAGATTCGCCACGAGCAGCAGCCGGCCTGTGGGAGACGCTTCGCGGGCCGACGCGATCGCGTCGAGCAGGGCGGGGGCGAACCGGTGCTTGCTCGCGAGCGCGTCGCCCTCGACGAGCGTGACATTGTCGCGTTCGATGAGCCGGTCGCGGGCGAGCTGGGCCAGCCTCGGATCGATCTCGGCGGTCACGACGCGGGCGGCGGCCGTCGACACGCGCTCGGTGACCACGCCGGTGCCGGTGCCGACCTCGAGTACCACGTCGGCCGGATCGATGGCGGCCGAGCGAACCAGAAGATCGATGAGGTTGAGATCGACGAGGAAGTTCTGGCCGCGTCGGGCGTCGATCGTGAACCCGACCTGCGCGAACAGCTTCTTGAGATAGGCGGTCGTCTGGCGGGGTGCCGCCGCGGATCCGGCTTCGCGGTCGTCGGAGGTCATGCAGGGCCTCGTTCGCGTGCCGAGAGCCACCGATCGACGTACTTGAACACCAGGTCCGTCTCGAGATTCACGTCATCACCGACCGCGAGCGTGCCGAGCGTCGTGGCGGCGAGGGTGTGGGGAATCAGGGCCACCGTGAACCCGGTCTTTGAGACGTCGACCACGGTGAGGCTCACTCCGTCGATCGCCACCGAGCCCTTGCTCGCGAACTGGATCGCAAGGGCCGCATCGGCCTCGAAACCGCAGGTGACCCAGCCGCCGTCCTCGACGCGAGAGATGAGTCGACCGACGCCGTCGATGTGGCCGGTGACCAGGTGCCCGCCCAGCCGGTCGGAGAGACGCAGCGACCGTTCGAGATTCACCGGGTCGCCGGGGCGGGTTCGGCCGAGGGTCGTTCGCGCGAGCGTCTCAGGGCCGAGTTGAAACGTGAGCCTCGAGCCGTCGATCGCCACCACCGAGAGGCAGCAGCCGTTCGTGCAGATGCTGTCGCCGAGCGATACCTCGTCGGCCACGGAACCGGCATCAACGACCAGCCGCAGGCCCGGCGGCTCGGGGGCCGCCTCGACGACACGACCGAGGGCTTCGACGAGTCCGGTGAACATCGGGCAAACGCCTCGTGACCGAAAAAGCATCGAGGATACCCGGGCCATGGGGCAGGGGACAGGACTGCGTCGGCGATGCGGCTCGCCCTTGCTTCCGGGGGCGCCGCTGGCACAATGCGGCGGCCTCGGGCGGCATCGCCGTCCGGGTGCCCGAACCGCATTCCACACCCCTTCCCACCGAGGCCCCCATGTCCACGATCGTCGACGTCCACGCCCGCCAGATTCTCGACAGCCGCGGCAATCCCACGATCGAGGTCGATGTCGCGCTGGCCGACGGGGCGAGCGGTCGTGCGGCGGTTCCGTCGGGCGCGAGCACGGGCGCCCACGAGGCATGGGAGAAGCGCGACGGTGACAAGGGCGTGTATCTCGGCAAGGGCGTGCTCGAGGCGGTCGAGAACGTCAACACGCGGATCGCCGAGGAACTCGAGGGCTGTGATGCCCTCGACCAGACGACGGTCGACGAACTCATGCTCGAACTCGACGGCACGCCGAACAAGAAGGTGCTCGGCGCCAACGCCATCCTCGGCGTGTCGCTCGCCGTGGCCCACGCCGCCGCCGAGCACTGCGGCCTGCCGCTCTACCGCTACCTCGGTGGCGCCACCGCCCGGCTCCTGCCCGCCCCGATGATGAACATCATCAACGGCGGCGCCCACGCCGACAATCCGCTGGACGTGCAAGAGTTCATGGTGATGCCGCTGGGCTTCGACACCTTCGACGAGGCGCTGCGGGCGGGTGTCGAAACGTTCCACGCCCTCAAGAAGGTTCTCAAGGACAAGAAACTCTCCACCGCCGTCGGCGACGAGGGGGGCTTCGCGCCGCACATCGGCACCTGCGGCGAGGCGCTCGAGGTGATCCTCGCCGCCATCGGCAACGCGGGCTACAAGGCGGGCGAGCAGATCGCCATCGCGCTGGACGTCGCGGCCACCGAGCTCTACGACGCCAAGAGCGGCACCTACACGATCGAGGGCAAGACGCTCGACTCGGCCGGCATGGTGGAGTTCTGGGCGAGCCTCGCCGGCCGCTACCCGATCATGTCGATCGAGGACGGCTGCTCCGAGGACGACTGGAAGGGCTGGAAGCTCATCAGCGAGAAACTCGGCGACAAGGTGCAGCTCGTGGGCGACGACCTGTTCGTCACCAACTCCGAGCGGCTCGCGCGCGGCATCGCCGAGGGCGTGGCCAACAGCATCCTCGTGAAGGTCAACCAGATCGGCTCGCTCACGGAGACGATCGCGGCCGTGCAGCTCGCCCACCGGGCCGGCTACACGTCGATCTCGAGCCACCGCAGCGGCGAGACCGAAGACGCCACGATCGCCGACCTGGCCGTGGGCCTCTCGACCGGCCAGATCAAGACGGGCTCGGCGTCGCGGAGCGACCGGATCGCGAAGTACAACCAGTTGCTGCGGATTCAGGAGTCGCTCGGCGACGGCGCCCTCTATGCCGGCCGCGATGTCCGCGCCCGCTGGCCGGGGCTTTGCTAGACCTTCGAAGGGGTAGAGCAGGGACGCGATGGCATGGGTCGGGGCTGCCAGTGCCCCGACGCCGGACGTTCGCTCCGGCCTTCCGGGCCTACGCTCACTCGGCGTTTCCTCCGCTTCGCCATCCTGGCTCCGCGGAGGAAACACACGCCGGCTCTCGGGGCACGGGCAGCCCCTCCCGGAACGACCGTCAAGGGAAGCCGGCTACACGACGCCTGCGGCGCGAGGGAATGACGTGCGCATCACCTCGAGGAACTCCTCGCGGGTGACCACCCGCGACACCTTGCCGCGGAAGTCCCGGGCGCCCGGCAGACCTTGGGCGTAGGCGCAGGCGAACTTTCGCATCAAGAGCGTGCCCCGCTCCACGCCGAAGCGGCGGCAGACGAGATCGTAGTGGTGAAGCACCAGGTCGTGCTGCTCGTCGAGCGTGGGATCGGGTGGCATGGTGTCGCCGCGGAGCAGCGCCGCGGCCTGCGCGAAGATCCAGGGCTTCGCGAGCGCCTCGCGGGCGATCATCACGCCGTCGCAGCCGCTCTCGCGCAGGCGTCGGACGGCCGTCTCCGCCGAGTCGATGTCGCCGTTGCCGACGACGGGCATCCGCGACACGCTGCGCTTGATCGCGGTGATCGCGTCCCAGTCGGCCTGGCCCTTGAAGAACTGCGCCGCCACGCGTCCGTGGACCGTGAGGCACGAGGCGCCCGCCTCCTCGATCCGCTGTGCCACCTCGACGCCCGTGCGGCACGTGTCGGAGCAACCGAGCCGGATCTTGGCCGTCACCGGAACGCCGTCGCAGGCCTCGACGACGCGGCGCACGATCGTGCCCACCCGGTCGGGGTCGCGCAGCAGCCATGAGCCGCTGTGGGCCTTCTCCGTCACCTGGCGCACGGGGCAGCCAAAGTTGAGGTCGACGACGCTCACCCGGAAGTCCCGCGCGAGCCGCCGCCCGACCTGCGCGAGATTGTCGGGATCGTTGTCCCACATCTGCACGGCGAGCGGCCGCGGCTCGTCGCGCACGCCCCACAGCCGGTCGGGGTGCTCGCCGCGGTGGCTCTCGAGCCACATCGCGCTGCGGGCGGCGATCATCTCGGTGGCGAGGAGCCCCGCGCCGCCGAACTCCCGCACCACCTGGCGGTAGGCGAAGTTCGTGTAGCCCGCCATCGGGGCCTGAAGGATCGGCGGATCGACCACGACCGGGCCGATCGAGAGGGGCGGAGACTGCTGCGGCGCGATCATGGCACCAGCGTACCACTCGTCGCGGGCTCCGCGGGCGGCGCTGATGGCGCGGCCGGCGCCGGCGTCGGCCGCCACTGGATCGGCGTCCCGATGAGCATGGAGACAAAACGGTCGTCGGGCACGGAGAGGTCGGCGACGGCCATGGCGTACTCCGCGATGTCGAGGTTGTACGCCTTCGTCGCTTGGAGGAACTCGCGCTGCTGACCCACAAGCGCGGCGTGCGCCGCGATCACCGCCTCGATCGGCCGCTTACCCTTGGCGTGGTCCGCCTCGGCTCGCGCCATGGCGTCGGCGGCGGCACGCACCGCCGCCACACGCGATTCGAGCGCCTCGTGACGTGCCGGGAGCGTGCGAGCGATCGCCCGCACCCGTCCGGTGGCGGTTCGGGTGGCGAAGATCTGGTCGAAGTGAGTCTGGTAGGCGCCGGCCAACGGCCGATCGACTGGCCACGGCAGCGGTTCCGCGAGCGGCAGCCGCGCGAGATCGACGAGCTCCTGCTGAGCGACCCCCAGTTGGGCCCGGGCGTCGGCGAGATCCGCGCGGGCGCCGGCCGTCGCGACATCGAGCGTGGCGCGGTCGTGCGGGTCGCCTCCCGGCGCGATCAACTCCAGCCGCTCGATCGCCTCAGTGCAGCACCGCACCCAGGCGTAGGCCGCCGACACCTTCCAGTACGACTGCGTGATCCACAGCCGCCGTGAACGGTCGCCCGACCGTTCGAGCGCCTCGAGCAGCGGCAGGGGTCGCGCGTACAGATCGGTCATGCCGGGAAACACGCGGGCTCCCGGAGGACGCCCGGCGAGCGGTTCGAGGAGTTCGGCGAGAAGCTTGCTCGAGTCACCGGCGGCGGGATCGACGTCTGCCGGCGGCATCGATGACGGCGGCGCGATGGTCGGTTGCGCGGTGGTCTGCGGCGCAGCCGGCGGTGGGACCACGACCGAGGTCGTGCCGTCGGCCGCTGGTTGGCGCATCGGTGGTGAGGTCGGTGGTGAGGTCGGTGGTGAGGTCGGTGGTGCAGCGGGCGCGGTTGGCGGTGCGGGTGCCGCCGCGGGAGGCGTCGCCGTGGGGGCGTCGCTTGGAACGATCGGTGGCGCCGCGGGCGTGGCAGGTGACTCCGCGACGGGATCGCCGGCTGCGGCCGACAGGGCGAGCGCGATGGTGGTCACGAGCGATCGGAAAACGCATCCCGCGTGCATAGGGGGAGGCTCACACATGCGGCCCGTGCGCGTCAATCGCAGCCCGAGAGCATCAGGAGGGGGAGTCGAGATAGGGGTCCTGGCTCATCTGGATATGCGCTTCGGCCCGCTGCCGCTCGACGTATTCGAGGATTCGTCGCTGTCGCTGGTGGCGGCCCTCGACCCGCTGCTGGGCCCGCTTGAAGACGCGGAGAAGCGTCTCGCCATCGGCGGCGAGACGCCGGCCGAGCCGGTCCGCGATGCGGCGGGCCCGCCCGGGGCCGTATCCCTGGATGAGGATGTCGTCATCGAGAGCTACGTACTGCCGCCACGTGCCGGGATCACCCTGTCGTCCACAGCGGCCCACGAGTTGACGGTCGATCCGTGCCGAGTCGTGCAGTTCGGTGCAGATCACGTGAAGTCCGCCCAGCTCGTACACGCCGTCGCCGAGCTTGATGTCGGTGCCCCGGCCCGCCATGTTCGTGGAGACGGTGATCTCGCCGCGCTGTCCCGCCTGCGCCACGATCTCGGCCTCCCGCTCGATGTGGCGCGCGTTGAGCACGGTGTGGGGAAGGCCGGCCTCCGTGAGCAGCCGCGAGAGCTCCTCGGACTTGTCGATCGACCGGGTGCCGATGAGCACGGGCCGGCCGAGGGCATGCATCTCCGCCACCTCCTCGACGATCCGCGCGAACTTCTCCGCCTGCGTGGCAGACACCACCGCGGGCAGACGGCGACGGATGGCCGGCTTGTTCGTGGGGACGACGGCCACCGCCACGTCGTAGGTGCGCGAGAGTTCCCCGGCGCTCGTGGCGATGGTGCCCGTCATGCCCGCGAGATGCGGCCAACGGGCGAACAGGTCCTGGATCGTGATCCGGGCGGCATGGCCCGACGGCACGGTGACCTCGATCGCCTCCTTCGCCTCGACCGCCTGGTGAAGTCCGTCCTTCCAGGTGCGGCCCTCCGCGGCACGGCCCGTGAACTCGTCGATGATCACAATCTTGCCGTCACGGACGACGTACTGGCGGTCGCGATTGAAGAACCTCCGGGCCCGGAGTGCCCGCTCCACGGCGTCGTAGATGGCCAGCAGGCTCGTCGATTCGAGCTCCGACGGCCGTTCGAGCGCCCGCACCCGGCTTCGGCCGCGGCCGAGCAGTTCGCAGGTCTGTTTCTGGACATCGTGCTCGAAGTCGTCATCCGGCTCGAGCGTCTCGGCGGCCCTGGCCGCGAACCGAAAGAGTGCCTGCTCGACGGCCTGGGCCTCGCCCGGCGGCGACGCGATGATGAGCGGCGTGCGGGCCTCGTCGATGAGGACGTTGTCGGCCTCGTCCACGAGCACGAACCAGTAGGGGCGTTGGAGGAGCCGGGCCCCACCTGCCGCCGCGTTGCCCGTCAGCGTGGCGCCGAGGTCGCCGGATCCCTCGTCGAGTTGCCGCTTGATGAGCCGATCCTTGAGGAAGTCGAACCCGAACTCCTTGGCCGTCCCGTAGGTGACGTCGCAGGCATACGCGAGGCGTCGCTCATCGAAATCCATCTGCGACTCGATGATCCCCACCTTGAGTCCGAGGGCCTCATAGATCGGCGTCATCCATTCGGCGTCGCGGCGGGCGAGGTAGTCGTTGACGGTCGCCAGGTGCGCGCCCCGGCCGGAGAGCGCGTAGAGCACGAGCGGCAGCGTGGCGACGAGCGTCTTGCCCTCGCCGGTCTGCATCTCGGCGATCGCTCCCTTGACGAGCGCCGACCCGGCGAGCAGTTGCACGTCGTAGTGACGCATGCCGAGCCGGCGGCGGCCGGCCTCCCGCGTGGCGGCGAACGTTTCCACGCGGAGTGAGTCGAGCGACTCGCCCGCCTTGGCCCGATAGGAGAGCGATCGGCCGAGCCGTTTGAGGGCGACGTCGTCGAGTGCCTCCATCTCCGGGGCGAGCGCATCGATCGCACGGACCTGCCGCCACGTCGCGGCGGTGATCGCCGGAGTCCTGTGGGAGATGATCTGTCCGAGCCAGCCGAGCATGCGAGCGTGACCGTGCGAGGCGATGGAGCGATGCCTTTCCGTTAGCGTACCCGCCGAGGCGGCGCGATGGTGGCTCTGGGATGAACGGTGATGAGCCCAGGGCGGGAGGGGCCGGGGTGGCCCGTGCCATGTCGCCGGACGTTCGCGGCGGGCTCCGCCCTTCGCTCACTCCGCGCTGGCGGCGCTCCGCCATCCTGGCTGCGCTTGCCAGCGAGGCCGGCTCCCATGGCACGGGCCACCCCTCGTACATCGTCGCGGGGGCGGGACGCTCGTGGCCTCCGCGGAGCGCCCACGGCCGCCTGCGTTCGAGCCGCACCTTGGCTGCGGCTCCGAATGCCAAGGCTGCCGGGGCCATGGATGGCCCGGCAGCCGTGAATTCAGTACCGCGGCACCGTCACCGTCGGCGTGGCGCGTGCGGGTGGGAGCGACTGCGCGCTCGTCGCGAAGGGATTCCAGCTCGTGTTGGTCGGCGGCTGCTGGTAGGTCGGCATCTGCGCCGTCACCTGCTGCTGCGCGGCCTGCATCTGGTTGTTCATCTGCTGCTGGGCCGACTGCATGCCCTGCTGCATCTGGTTGTTGAACTGTTGCGTCTGCTGGTTCACGTACTGTTGGGCCTGATTTGCGTATTGCTGTGGCTGAGCCTGCATCTGATTGGCGAACTGCTGGGCCTGATTGCTCATGTTCTGCTGAAACTGGTTCGCTGACGCCTGCATCTGGTTGCCGTACTGCTGGATCGATGGCGGGGCGGCTCCCGGAGCGGTGCCCTGGGGCTGCGACCATGACCAACTATTCGCGGCGGGGGCGGCTGGAGCAGCCGACTGCCACTGGGTGGCCGGCCCGGGCATGGGGGCGGCGGCTCCCGGCTGGGGGAGCGGCGGCGCACTCACGGTCGGCGGATAGGCCGCGCCCTGAGGCGGCGTCGCCCAACTTCCGTAGGCGGCCGGCTGACCGATCATGCCGGTGGCGGGTGGGGCGACGGTCGCCGTCTGCGGCGTCTGGCAGCCGCTGGCGACGAACGCGATGCCGAGCGTGGCGGTGAGGATCGGGAATCGTACGCGCCGGGCGAGCGAGGTGGTCGACACGTCAGGGACTCCGCGTGAGAACGGTTTCACGTCCCGCCGCCGCGAGGGACAATGGGAGGGAGGGAAAATAGCGGCTCGCGTCCGTGGGTCCAGACCACTTCCGCGCCGCTCACCGCGTTGCCGGCCGCACAGCCGCTTGCCCAGTCGCCCTGAATTGCCAGGTTCATGCCGTCTCCCGCCGCGCTGTCGGAAGCTGAAACCGCCGTCGTGGCCGCAGGCCTTCGGGAAGAGGCCTGCCGGCTGGGGTTCGCGCGGATGGGCATCACGACGGCCACCGCGCCGCCGCACCACGACGCCTTCCGCGGTTGGCTCGCCCGGGGGCTCGCCGGAGCGGGGGAGGAGTGGCTTTCCCGGCACGAGCCCCTGCGACGATCGGCCGCGGCGCTTCTGGACGGCGTGCGAAGCGTGGTGATGCTGGCGACCGACCATGCCACCGCATCCATGGCCGCTCCGTCGGATTCACGGTCGGGGCGGGGTCGGATCGCCCGCTACGCCCAGGGCGACGACTATCACGACCTGCTGCGGTCTCGAGTGAACGCGCTCTCGGCGTGGCTCGAGTCCCGCGTGCCGGGGTGCCGAACGCGAGGCGTCGTCGATTCTGCGCCGATCGCGGAGCGCGACTTCGCCTGGCTCGCCGGGCTCGGATGGATCGGGAAAAACGCCATGCTGATCCATCCCGGGGCGGGCAGCTACTTCCTCATCACCACGTTTCTCACCGACGTGCCGCTGCCACCGGACGGGCCGATTCATACCGATCACTGCGGCACATGTACGGCCTGTCTCGACGCGTGTCCCACCGGCGCGTTTCCCGAGCCGGGCGTCGTCGATGCCGGCCGCTGCATCAGCAGTCTGACGATCGAACACCGAGGCCCAGTGCCCGAAGCGCTCCGCACGTCGCTCGGCGACTGGGTGTTCGGGTGCGACGTGTGCCAGGAAGTGTGTCCCTGGAACCGCCACGCGCCGGGTTCCGACGAGCCCGCCTTCCAGCCGCGCGGAGGCGATCCGACGCTCGATCTGGTTGAGATTCTCACCCTCGATGACGCCGCGTTTCGCCTACGGTTCCGTGGCACGGCGATGTTCCGCGCCAAGCGCGGCGGCCTCGTCCGTTCGGCGGCGATGGCCCTCGGCAACCACCCGCATACGCCCGCCTTTTCCAGCCTCGCCGCTTTGCTGGCCGACGAGGATCCGACCGTTCGCGATGCGGCGGCCTGGGCGCTCGGCCGCTGGATCGATGCGGGCGTCCTCGTGGAGGACTGCCGCGAGGTCCTTGGCCATGCGGCCGCCACGCTGGGGGGCACGCGCGCCGGCGTCGGTCATCAGCCGGTTTCGCAGTCGCCCGTCTCGTCGATGTCTCTCGACGGGTCGCGGCCGGGGCCGTCGGTGCCGTAGTGACGCTCGAGCACGGATTGCCAGTCGGCGTTCACCTTCACGCCGATGAAGGCGCCTCGTACCGCGAGATAGTGAGGGTGGAGCCGCGCGTACTTGATCGCGAACTTCCGCATGCTGCGGCCCGCGACCTGCTCGCCGTGGAGTTCCACCGACAGGCTCCAGTGCTCACGGAGCACGTCTCGTTGCTCGTGGATCGTGGGAGGCGGAAGGGGAGGATCGCCGGCAAGGAGCGTGAGCGTCTGTCGGAAAATCCATGGGTTGCCGATGGCCCCACGGGCGATGCTCACTCCGTCCACGCCCGTGCGCTCGAGCATCGCCACGCATGCCTCGGCGGAGAACAGGTCGCCGGAGCCGATGACGGTGCGGCTCCCGGCGTGCCGCTTCACGGTGGTGAGGAAATCCCAGTTGCTCGGCCCGACGTACTTCTGTTCGACCGTCCGCCCGTGCACGGTGATCGCCTCGGCCCCGCGGGCGAAGGCGCCGTCGAAGATCGTCCAGAATCGCTCGACGCTCTCCGCGGAATCGTCGAGGCCGCGTCTCATCTTGAGCGTCACCGGTACGTGCGGTGGTATGGCATCACGAACCCGGGCCACGATCTCGAGGGCGGTCTCGGGCTGTGAAAGAAGGTAGCCGCCGCGGCAGCGGCCGAGCACTTTCTTCACGGGGCAGCCGAAGTTGATGTCGATGACGTCGTAGCCCTCGGCCACGAGCCGCCGCGCGGCCGGCGGAAAGTCGTCCGGGTTGGCCCCCATGAGTTGTCCGCCCACGGGATGCTCCTCGTCGGCCACCGCCAGCCGCGCGCGGTTCCGCGGATGACGGCTGGCGGTCGCCACGAACTGGTCGAGGAGCACCTCGCCGAGGGCGTACGCGGCCCCGTGCCGGCGCGCCAGTACCCGCATGGCGCGGTCGCTGTAGCCGGAAAGCGCCGCCTGCACGACGGGCGCGGCCATGCGAATCGGTCCGATCGCCAGCGAGCGCGTCGCAGCCGTGGTCACGTCAGCACCGGGCACTGATCGAACCAGGTTCGGCCCTGTGCGGCCATCCAGTCGACGCTCGCCATCGGGCCCCAGTCGCCGGGCTCGTACTCGTCGATGGGGGGCATGTCGATCGAGTTCCAGGCGCGCACGAAGGGGTCGATGATCTCCCACGATTTCTCAACCTCGTCGGCCCGCGCGAACAGGCTCGCGTCGCCGTGCATGACGTCGAGAAGGAGCGGCTCGTAGGCCTCGGGGAGGCGGCCCGCGAACTCGCGCGAGTAGCTGAACTCGAGGTCGGTGAGCCGGAGGTGCATTCCCTCTCCCGGAACCTTCGTGTGGAAGTGGAGTTGGATGCCCTCGGCCGGCTGAATCTGGATCACGAGCCGGTTCGCCTCGCGAGACCGGCGGTGGCGGCCGTTGTCGAACAGTTCGAGCGGCGGCTGGCGGAAGCCGATCACGATCTGCGTCGTGCGGCAGCTCATCGCCTTGCCGCTGCGGAGGTAGAAGGGTACGCCCTGCCATCGCCAGTTGTCGATCTCCAAGCGGATCGCGCCGAACGTCGCCGTGCGGCTGTCGGCGGGCACGCCCGGCTCGTCGCGGTAGCCCTTGTACTGGCCGCGGATACCCGCGGCGGCGACCTCGGCGAGGTCGAGCGGACGGATCGCCTCGAGCACCTTCACCTTCTCGTTGCGCACGGCGCTGGCGTTGAACCGCACCGGCGCCTCCATGGCCGTCACCATGAGGAGTTGGAGGAGGTGGTTCTGGAACATGTCGCGGAGCACGCCGGCCGAGTCGTAATAGGCCCCACGGCGGCCCACCGCCACTTCCTCGGCCACGGTGATCTGCACGTGGTCGATGTAGCGGCGGTTCCAGACCGGCTCGAAGATCGTGTTGGCGAACCGTAGAGCGAGGATGTTCTGGACGGACTCCTTCCCCAGGTAGTGATCGATGCGATAGACCTGACTCTCGCGGAACACCGTGTGGATGTGGGCGTTGAGCGACTGGGCGGTCGCGAGATCGGTGCCGAAGGGCTTCTCGACGACGATCCTCCGGGCCCCGGCCGACTCGCTCGCCATACCCTCGGCGCCGAGCGCCGTCACGACCGGCGCATAGAACTGCGGCGCGGTGGCGAGGTAGTAGACGCGGTCGGCAGGTTCGTCGGCCTCCAGCGACCGCAGGCGGGCCTCGAGCCGCGCGAAGTCATCGGCCTGCCCGATGTCGCCGGGCTGGTAGTGCACGCTCTTGGCGAATGCGGCCCAGGTCGTGTTGTCGAGCGGATCGCCCTCGGCGTGGCGGGCCGTCGATTCACGGAGGCTCGTCCGCCATTGATCGTCCGTCATGGGCGTGCGCGAGAAGCCCACGATTTTCGTGGCTTCGGGGAGATCGCCCGAGCGCATGAGGTTGTAGAGCGCGGGCACGAGTTTGCGGCTCGTAAGGTCGCCAGACGCCCCGAAGATGACGATCGTGTTGGGCATGATGAGCAGTCCGTGGCGGAAGGACGCCGCCGCACGATGCGGTGGCCATCGACCTGGAAACCCGCGGCGTTTTCCCCGGTCGATCAGGTGGGGAAAGACCGTGGCGGGCTCTGCCCGCGCACCGTCAGAAACGCATGCCGGTGAACCCGCCGTCGACGTAGACCTCGGCCCCCGTGATGAAACTGCCGGCGACCGGCGCGCACAGCAGGATCGCGGCGCCGAGGAGTTCCTCCGGATTTCCGAAGCGGTTCATCGGGGTCTGGCTCATGATCGTGGCCGTCCGCTCCGGCGAGAGGATCTTGCGGTTCTGTTCGGCCGGGAAGAACCCCGGGCAGAGCACGTTCACGCGCACGCCTTTGGGGGCCAACTCGCGGGCGACGTTCTTCGTGTAGTTGACGACGGCCGCCTTCGAAGCCGAGTAGATGAACACCTTCGAGAGCGGCTTGTCGGCCGACACGCTGCCGATGTTGAGGATCGCTCCGCCGCCGCCCGCCATGTGGGCCCCGAAAATCTGGCAGCCAATGTGCGTGCTCTTGAGGTTCGTGTCGAGCACTTTGTCGAAGTCGTCGTCGGGGATGTCGAAGTAGGGCACCGAGGAGTTGACGCCCGCGCAGTTGACGAGGATGTCGGCACGGCCGCGAGCGTTCACAGTGGCATCGAGCAGCGACTGGACGCTTCCCCGGTCCACCGCATCGACGCTCACGAACATGGCGTCGCCCCCCGCCGCACGGATGGCGTCAACGCGG
>Ga0233425_10006294_pt1 | contig 17757 bp, 12 predicted proteins | sample Watercolumn_Towu_2_FD_181712 | JGI IMG/M metagenome (GOLD analysis project Ga0233425, IMG submission 181712) | Freshwater microbial communities from Lake Towuti, South Sulawesi, Indonesia - Watercolumn_Towuti2014_140_MG | ecosystem: Environmental > Aquatic > Freshwater > Lake | place... | reverse complement strand
GACGAGTCGGTCATTCGCACCGATTTGCGCGAGATGCTGACGCACCTCGGCTATCTCGTGGTCGGCGAAGTGGGCGATGGTTTGAGCGCGGTGAACCTGGCGCGCGAGTTGAAACCGGACGTGGTGATTATGGACATCAAGATGCCGGATATGGATGGCATCGAAGCCGCGAAGGTGATGACGCAGGAAAAAATCGCGCCGGTGTTACTGCTCACCGCGTACAGTCATCGCGATCTGGTCGAACGCGCGAAAGAAGCGGGCGTGGTCGGTTATCTGGTCAAGCCGTTCCGCGAACAAGAGATCGCGCCGGCGATTGACATCGCGCTCGCGCGTTTTCAGGAATTTCGCGAACTCGAAAAAGAAATGGGCAGTATGCGCGAGACGTTGGAGACGCGCAAGTTGGTGGATCGCGCGAAAGGGATTTTGATGGATCAGCAAGGGCTGACCGAGCAGGAAGCGTTTCGCAAGATTCAAAAGATGAGCATGAACACGCGCAAGCCGATGAAGGACATCGCGGAAGCGATCATCCTCGCGCAAGAGGCGAAGACGTAAAGAAAAAGACCTGTCAGGTTTCAAAAACCTGACAGGTCTTTTTCTTTACGGCTCGATTTATGTGCGCGCGAAAAGATGCGCGACGAGTAACACCCCGCGCGCCAAAATAATTTCCGCGCGCGGCGCGACGAGTGCGTTGCTGACGCCGCGCGTCGAGCCGAACGCGAGCGTTTCCGCGCGCAGGGGATATTTCAAACCGCGCGTCGTGATCGCTTCGACGCGTTCGCTCAACGGAATTAGCGACACCGTGTCGCCGATTGCGCCGGCGATGCTTGCCGAATCGCGCGCGAGCCACGCGTCGAAATCCGCGCCGGCGATTCGCACGCGCGCGCGCGGTGTTTGCGCGATCAGCAAAATGTTCGCGAGCATTTGATCGAACCGTCCGCCGAGCGCGGCGAGAAGCGTGATCGCGGTCGCGCCGCGCGCGAGTGCGAGATCGCGCGCGAGTTCGAGATCGGTTGCGTCCTTTTCGCGCGGATGCATGATAAATTCAGATCGCGCGCAAAACGCGCGCGTCGCGTCGTCAATCGAATCGAGATCGCCGATCACAATGTCCGGTGCGCGCTCCAAAAACGCGCGTGCGTTGTTCGCACCGCCATCCGCGGCGATGCGGAGATCGGCATCGCGCCACAGTGCGCGCACGCGCGGATGATTTTCCAATTCGCCGTTCGCGACAATCACCACGTTCATCGCGCGTATCCTAACACGATTTTGCAATCGCGGCAATCTGTGCTAGAATACCGCCGTATTGGGAAATGGTGCAATGGTAGCACGACTGACTCTGGATCAGTTAATCGTGGTTCGAATCCACGTTTCCCAGCTTCCTGTTCCTCTGTTTGAGTTGGCGGACGAGTGTGTAAAAGCGTGACCAGCGTTCCAAAGCGTGATGGCGCGCTTTTGTGTTTTACTTGGAGTAATGCCAATGCCGATTGACCTGCTCATTCATTCCGCGAATCAATTGCTCACACTCGCGGGCGATGCGCCCAAGCGCGGCGCGACCCAGGGCGAACTCGCGCTGATCGAGGACGGCGCGATCGCGATTGAAGGCGAAACGATTGTCGCGGTCGGCGCGACGCGCGATCTGCGCGCAATGGCGGACGCGCAAACGCGCGCGATTGGCGCGCACGGCAAAATCGTTTTGCCCGGTTTTGTGGACGCGCACACGCACGCGGTTTTCGCCGGGGATCGCGCGAGCGAATTTGATTTGCGTTTGCGCGGCGCGACGTACCTCGACATTCAAAAATCCGGCGGCGGAATTATGAGCACCGTCCGCGCGACGCGCGCCGCATCGGGCGATGAACTGATCGCGCAGTCGCGCGCGCGGCTCGATGTGATGCTCGCGCACGGCACGACGACCGCCGAAGTCAAAACCGGCTACGGACTCGACCTCGCGACTGAACTCAAAATGCTCGACGTGATTGCCGCGCTCGACGCCACGCACGCGCTTGACCTCATCCCCACGTTTCTCGGCGCGCACGTCGTTCCCGCCGAATACAAAGATCGCGCGGACGCGTATGTGCAACGCGTGATCGAGGAAATGCTTCCGGTAATTCGTAATTCAAAATTCGTAATTCGTAATTCGGAAGATAAATTGCGAATTATGAATTCCGAATTAAGGATGACGAATTTCTTTTGCGATGTGTTTTGCGACGACGGCGCGTTCACGCTCGCGCAAACGCGCGCGATTCTGACGCGCGCGCGCGAACTCGGTTTCGGTTTGCGCGTGCACGCGGACGAATTTGCGAATCTCGGCGCGGCATCGCTCGCGGCGGAACTCGGCGCGGCAAGCGCGGACCATTTGACGGTGACGCGGCGCGATGAAATGCGCGCGATGGCGAACGCGAACGTTGTCGCGGTGTTACTGCCCGGCACGACATTCGGCTTGGGCAAAACAAATTTCGCGGACGGGCGCGCGTTCGTGGAAGAAAATGTGCCGGTCGCGTTGGCAAGCGATCTCAACCCCGGCACCGCGTGGTGCGAACCAATGCCGTTCATCCTCGCGCTCGCGTGCCGCTATGAAAAATTGACGCCCGCCGAAGCGATTGTCGCGGCGACACTCAACGCCGCCCACTCGCTCGGCATCGCCGAGCGCGTCGGTTCGCTCGCGCCCGGAAAAATCGCGGATGTATTGATCGCGAATGTGCCGGACTATCGGCACCTCGCGTATCGTTTCGGCGCGAATCCAATCGAAACTGTAATCAAGCGCGGAAAAATTTTTGTGTATTGATTTCGTCGCGAATCGGTGTTATGATTTAGTCAATTGAAGAATGAAATCGCCCGTGATGATTGCGTGGCGACGCAATCCATCGCGGGCATTTTTGTTCGCGCGCAGATTCAGGACGAGGAGGTGATGAAACATTCGGCGCGCCCGCGCCGATGCAGGATCGGTAGTTGGAATAGAACGGAGCAAATGCATTACACCAAACACTTGACAACCCATTGGTTGTCGCGAAGGAGACTGAAATGTACAAACTCGTTCTGACGCTCGGATTCTTGATGCTTGTGGCTTGCACTCCGATTTCGATTTCGATTGGCACTCAGCCAACCGCGACGCCACAACCGACCGCCGTGCCGACCGCGCTTCCTACCGCGACCGCGACGGCGACCGCGACCTCCACGCCGGATGCAACCGCGACCGCGCAAGCGCTGGCGACGGCGACCGCAAACGCGCAAGCAACCGCGAACGCGCAAGCATTGGCGACCGCGAACGCGCAAGCGACTTCTACCGCGCAAGCGCGCGCGAGCGCGACTGCCGCCGCGGCAACCGCGCAAGCACAGGCGACCGCGACGACGCAAGCCGCGAGCGTGGCAACGCGCACCGCGATTCTCGCGTATGTGGATGCGCTCATCGCGAAAGCCGGGCGACCCTGGCGCAGTACGAACGGTAAATTGGAAGGGCAACAAAAAATTTTCAATACTGGATTGAACCTCCGCAATTTTGTCGCGGATATCGAGTTCACCAATCCGGCGGATCCGAAAGCGCACAACTGGGATTTGATGTTCATGTTCCGGTTTTCGAGCGTGGAAAAGCGGTACTTTTTGTTGATCCACTCGACGGGCGTGTGGCAATTGATGTATCCAGACGAACGCCGCGCGGATCGCACGGTCGTAACGACGATTGCCGAAGGACGTTTGCCGACGCTGAAATTGGGCGCGACCGATTCGAACAAGGTGCGCTTCATCGTCAACGAAGGCACGGCGTTTTTGTTCGTCAACGACGCGTTTACCGCGATGATGGATGTGTCGCAACACAACTCGGGCGGCGAATTGATGATCTCGACCGGGATGATGATGGGTGATGATTTTCCGGGTTTGTCGTTACCGTACAAAGAATTTGTGGTGTCTGGCTTGCCGTAAAAGAAAAACCAGGTTTCCGCGTAGCGAGAAACCTGGTTTTTAATTTGCCGGTTCGATAAACACCGGCGTCGAATCAAGCGTGAGCGTGAGCGCGCCATTGCTCGCGTTGAGCGTTTCGACGCGCGATCCGCCATCGGTGTTCGCGCGCGTGATCGTCGCGCGCGCGGCGTTGATCGGCAGAGTCGCTTTGGCGCTCGGTGCGCTTTCATCCGGGAAATACAATCGCCCTGGTTCCAGCCACGCGACGATTACCGATTTGCCGCGCGCCGTGAAACGGTACGCGATCACGTTCGACCCGGTGTTTAGTTTTTCCGCGTTCGATGCGTTGTCCAGCTTTTCAATCGTTTGTTTGAGCGCGTGGTATGCCGGACGTGGCGCGCCGGGTGTCCACGCGATCAATCCCGGTTGCGCGTCGATCATCCCCATAAAAAACCAATCGCTGGTGATGCGCGGTTGTTGCAACAATGCAATGTCCGCGAGCGCCCACACGTTCATCCCGGTATAACCCGCGTGGATCGCGACTGCGAATTTTTTGACGAGTGATTTCGAATGTTCCGCGCGAAACCAACGCGTCGCCGCACCGTTCTGCGGATGGTTCGCGTCCTTCATCGCCTCGAGCAGATTGATGAACCGGATCGCGTCGGTCGCGCGCAGTGGCGCGAACGTGAGAAAATCTGTGTCCAGCGCGTTCGGTGTGAGCGCGCGCAAATTGTTCGCCCAAATTCCTTGCGAAATTCCCATCGCGTCGCCGACAAAAACTGGTTTCGTGTACCCGTTCTTTTGCATCTCCGCGCGTAACCAGGAGAGCGTCGCGGCGAGCTCGGTGTAATCGCCGAGCGCGTGAATTTCGATGATGTCGAACAATTCCGGGTGCGTCAACAATTTTTGCGTCTCGACAATCGGATGGCGAAACGTGCGATTGACGCGCGCGCGTTTCGCGATTTCGTCCGCGTTCGGATTGTTATCGAACACGTCAATCATCATTAGCGGCACGAGCCACACGCGCGCGTTCGGATTCGCGCGCTTGACCGCGCGATGCGCGATGCTCAACAATTGCAAATACTCGTCGGTCGTGCCGGGAAAAAATTCAGTCCACTCGCGTTCGATCACGTAATCGAGCACCGGATATTTCATGCTGGGCAAAGTACGACTGTAGCGCGTAACCAGGTTGAAAATGTACGCTTCGTAATCAGGGAGATATTGCGGATCGGGAAAATAATTTTTGGGTTTCGAGGATGCCCACTCGTTCCACGCGGTTGTGTAAATTTGGATCTGATCGAATCCCGCGTTTTGATATTCGGTGATGTAGCGATCCACCTTGTCCCATTTGTAATCGTGCGCGCCATCGCGCGGCGCGTTCGGTTCGACCTCGCGCCAACCGAATGTTTCCGCGGCAGGACGCGTCGAACGCGCGCCGGCTTGCGCGTAGATTTGCGCGAGCCCGGGAAGCATGTATTCGACGCCGAAGGCGAAGGGTTGGGTAGTTGGTTGGTTGGATGGTTGAATAGCTGGCGTGGGCGCGCGCGTGGCGATGGGCGTTCCTTGCCCGCACGCGAGCGCGAACGCACAGAGCGCGCACACATATATCACAAGTTTGGCAGATCGCATACAAATTTAAATGGGACGCGGACGAGCGCGGACTTGTCATTGCGGGCGAAGCGAAGCAATCCCCATACGACTTGTTGGGGATTGCTTCGTCGCTTCGCTCCTCGCAATGACAAATTCAGAGTTCATCCGCGTCCAATAATTTCTTCACTCGGCGAAACACATCGTCCAACATCTTCGCCGTCAATCGTCCGGTCTGCGTGTTTTGTTTGCTGGGATGATACGCGCAGATGAGCGTGGGCAAGGTTGCCATAGAGGGCACAGGGAACACAGAGAATTTCTTTTTTTCCTCTGTGTTCTCGGTGCCCTCTGTGGCTTTTTGTGAGTTACCCAAGACGAAAACCGCGCCGTGTGCGAATTTGATGCTGGGAAGTTTATGTCCTTGCTCGCGCAACAATCGCACATACCCATCGCACGCGATTTTGCCGAGTGCGACGACGACGCGCGCGCGTTTCAACATTTCGAGTTCGCGCGCGAGGTACGGCAAACAATTCGCTTGCTCTTGCGGTGTCGGTTTGTTTTCCGGCGGCGCGCACCGGCAGATCGCGGTGATGAACGCGTCGCGTAGTTGCAAGCCATCATTCACATTGCGCGACGTGGCTTGATTCGCAAACCCGGCGCGATGCAACGCGGCGTACAAAAATTCGCCGGACGCATCGCCGGTGAACATTCGCCCGGTGCGATTCGATCCGTGCGCGCCCGGCGCAAGCCCGATCAGAATAACGCGCGCGTTGACATCGCCAAAACCAGGAACGGGCTTGCCCCAATAATCCCACTCGCGATACGCGCGCCGTTTCTCGCGTGCGATGCGTTCGCGATATTCGACAAGGCGCGGGCAGAGCCGGCAAGTGGTAAGTTTTGAGTTGTGGTGATTCCATATCGAGTTCATAGTTGTTTGTGATTTTTGTTCGCGTCAACGAATTTGGAACCGCGGAGCGTCCACGAATGGCGCGGGCATACTCATTTGTGTATTCGTTCAACATTCGTTGAGTTGTCTTCACACCTTGGGTCCCGGCGCAACCGCCATCAGCGCGTCGAAGAGATGTCCGCTCAAATAGTCTTCAATAAACCAATTATCCAAACCAGGTAGTTTGAGGCTAATGCAAAGTTGGTCTGAAAAATCCAATTGAATCTTTGAAACAGATTGACGGCTGAGTTGTTTCAACCCAAACGCAGCATTAGTCCGAACGTTCTCGTCTTTGTCGTGAAGTGCCGTAAGTAAAGCTGTTACGATATCAGTTTGTATCGGAGCATAGCTGAGTGCAAGCGCGGCACTGCCTCGAGTATATGCATATTCATCACAAATGGCGACGAGCAAAGCGGCGACGACATTGGGTTGTGAAGTTGCGCTGCGGAGCGCAAGTGCAGCAGCAGCGCGAATGTTTTCATCTTCATCGTAGAGCGCAGTGAGTAAAGCAGAAACGACATCTGGCTGAATGGTAGCATTGCCAAGTGCACCTATGACTCCGACGCGGACATATTTACTTTCATCATGGATTGAATCGAGTAATGCTTTAACTACCTCCGGCTGGGAAGTAGCATTTCGGAGTGCATCAGTTGCGCGAACACGGGTATTCTCATGTTCATCGTGAAGCGCGGTGAGCAGAACAGTCACAACATCGGATTGAGCAGTTGCATTGCTTAGTGCAGACGCAACGTTTTTGAGGACTCGATCATTTTGCTCATTGTAGAACATGGTAATCAATGCGGTTGCGACGCCAGGTTGGGAGGTCGCGCTAGCGAGTGTAGACACAACGCAAGCACGGACATCTTCGTTTTGATCGTAGAGGGCTGCGAGGAGAGCGGTGATTACATCGGGTAGGATGGTGGCAGCGCGAAGGGCAAGCGCAGCGTTACTGCGGCGGTATTCATTTGCATCTTGGAGGTCGGCGAGCAGTCTAACGACAACATCGGATTCGGTAGTAATAGTTACATTTTGGATTGCATGCAAAGTATTGGTGCGAACATTTTCGTTTTTGTCGCCAAGTGTAGCAAGCAAAGCGGTGACCACGGCAGGTTGAGTAGATACATTGCTGAGCGCAAATGTGGCATTAGTGCGAACGTTTTCGCTTTTGTCAGCAAGTGCGGTAAGTAGCGCAGTAACAACTTCAGATTGCGTGGTTGCGGTTTTGAGTGCAAGTGCAGCGACAGTACGGACCTCTGCGTCGTCATTGCAGAGCGCGGCAAGCAAAGCGGTGACTACTCCGGTTTGAACAGTCGCATTGCCGAGTGCAACTATAGCACTAGCGCGGACATCTTTATTCTCATTCTGAAGCGCAATCATAAAATGATTATTCAAATCGTTTCCAGCTGTACTCCCTTGAATTGTTTCGATGATTTTTCCTAAACGCTTTTCCAACGATCTGTACTTTCCCACCCCTTCTTCATCCATCCACAACTCGTATGCGTCCTTCACAATCTTGGTACGAAGCGCAACATTCACATCCTGGTCGACCAACACGCGCAAAGCAAACAGCAAATCGCGGTGCAAAATTTCTTCGTACGGGCTGGGTCCACCCAGGTCTTTGCCCAGAATCGCTTGCTCAACCAAATCGCTCACGTCGTCTGGGAATTCCATTCCGTAAAAACCAATCGCGAGCAAAATCGGTTCTTCCCAGCGCGGGCGATGCAAATGATTGCGAATGCGTTTCGCCGCTTCGCGCGGTTTCGCCACGAGCCAGCGCGCGGCAAAATATTCTTCAAACGTCAGGTGCATAAAGCCATAACGCCGTGGCGCGCGCTCGACAAACAATCCGGTGTGTTGCCGAATCTTGAGCAAAAATTCGCTCGCCGCGTTTTGCACTTCGGGGTCGTCGGGTTCTTTGCCCACAAACCCGGCTTTGACGTTCGCGAGTTGTTCGCGCACCTCGCCTTCGGTTGCAATACCCGCCGGTTTGTTTTGATGCATCCACGCCGCGAGTTCCGCGAGCAAACGATTTGCTTCCGCTTCGTTGACGAGCGCGGCTTGCGGAATCCCGCGCGCGAGTTCCCAATCGCGAATCAGCGTGTCGGCGGCGAGCCGATACAATTCGATGCGGCGTTGCGGCAGGCGCGCGCCGGTGCGATGAATCAGCGCGAGCACGCGCAATAAAAGTGGATTCGCGGCGAGTCGTCGCACGCCGGGATTTTTTGTGATCGCGTCGGTGATGCCATCAATCTCGGCTTGCGCTTTATCATTTTGCGCGTTGGGCGAGAGGTCGGGTGTTTGAAAGCGTTCGACCGCGTGACACCAACAATCGAGAAAGCGTTTGATCTGTTCGTCGTTCATCTCGCAAACGGTGTAATGCGGCAGGTCGCCCGCGAGCGGCGCGGTGCGATACCCGGCAACGCGCGAGGTAACGACAAAACGATTGCCCGCGTTCTCGTACGCGCGAATCAGCGCGTCCGCTTGCCATGCGATTTGCGCGCGTTCATCCGGCGCGATTACTTCATCCAAGCCATCGAGCAAAACGAGGCACGCGCCTTGCGCGAGTTTTTCGCGGATGAGCGTCGCGAGCGCGGGGTCGCCATCGTCTTCACCGCGAATGTTTGTCGGCAGAAAATCGGCGAGCGAACGATTGTCGTGATTCCCCGCGTAATTCGCGAGCCGCAAGTACAGCGGCAAGCGCGTTGCACCCAGGTCGGGCATCGTTGCTTCGCCGCGTTTCATCGCTTGCGCGTGCCGCAGAGCGAGGTAACGCATCAGCGTCGTCTTGCCCGCGCCCGGATCGCCGAGGATGACGAGTATGTTTTTCTCGCGTGCGAGTTGCGCGAGTTCAACCGGCGCGCGCGATTCGCGCGGTTCAGTCCGCGCGTAATGCGCGAGCAAATTTTCGCGCGCGTCCTCTTTTTCTTCTACGCGTAAATCATCGCGTTTCATCATCTCGTCGAGTTCGCGTTCAAACACGCGACGGTCGCGCGCGTCGCTCATCGGCGGTTCGGCTTCGGCTTGAAGCGACACATAAATTTCTTCGAGCAAAACCTGGACTTGGCGCACGGTTTGCATCGTCCCGCGCGGATCGAGATAGCGATGCTGGTCAATCACCCAGTTCAAATAATTTTCGAGCGTTTCATCCGTCGGTGTCGGACCGTGTTCGAGGTGTTTCAAAATCGCGTCGAGCCGCGCGACGGTTTCCTGGGTCGCGCGCGCGGTTTGAATATCGGCGGCAGTTTTCAGCGCGTCGCGCAAATCGGACACGCCTACGAGTTCTTTCTGCAAAATTTCGAGGAACGTGATCACACCGCGCTCGACGCGCGCGGAATCAAATCGCGTGGGAAGCACATCGGAGAATTTACCGCGCAGAGTTTCGGCGGCGATGGAATCGAACGGACGTTGCGCGATGGTCGCAATCGCGTCGCGCACCGAGGGGAGATCAACAAACTGCGTGTCGTGCGCGAGCGCAAGCGTGAGATCGCGATCCGGGTGATCGTCCACCCAGCGTTTAACCGCGCGTTCGGTCGCCGCTTGAATCTGCGCGCGCAGTTTGTGATCGGAACGCAAACGCGCAAAACGATCCGCGAGTTCTTTTTCGCCGCGCGCTTTCAATTTGTCCGCGACGTAATTCACCGCCTTGTCGAGAATCGTTTCGGCGACGCGCGTGCCAATCGCGATGGTGGCGGGACCGGCAATGCTGATAGTAACAGGATCGGGCATTTGCGTTCTTCGGGAATGTGCGAAAAATAAATCGAGCCGTCGAATTTTTCGGCGGCTCAAGTGTAAAACGAAAATGCGATTCGGTCAAGCGTGAAAAGCGGATTTTTTATGATGGACACGCGCGCGAATTGCGAATATAATCTTGGCGAGAGGTGGCAATGTCCGAATTTAAACTCGTGTCCCCGTTTCAGCCGACCGGCGATCAACCGCAAGCAATTGAAAAACTTACGGAAGGTGTTACGCGCGGCGACAAGTATCAAACTCTGCTTGGCGCGACCGCGACCGGCAAAACGTTTGTGATGGCGGCGATCATCGAAAAGGTGAACAAGCCGACGCTCGTGCTCGCGCACAACAAAACGCTCGCCGCGCAATTGTATGCCGAGTTCCGCGAATTTTTTCCGCACAATGCGGTCGAGTACTTTGTGTCGTACTACGATTACTATCAACCCGAAGCGTATGTGCCGCAACACGATCTCTACATCGAAAAAGATTCGAGCATCAACGAAGAGATTGATCGGCTCCGGCTCGCGGCAACGTCATCGTTGTTATCGCGGCGCGATGTCGTGATCGTCGCGTCGGTGTCGTGCATTTACGGGCTGGGCTCGCCGGAAGATTACGGACGCGTCACGCTGTCGCTCACACGCGGCGAGCAACGCAATCGCGATAAAGTTCTGCGCCACTTGATCGAGATTCATTACGAGCGCAACGATCTCGACCTGGGACGCGGCAAGTTTCGCGTGCGCGGCGACACGCTGGACATCGCGCCCGCGTACGGCATCACCGCGTATCGCGTCGAATTTTTCGGCGACGAGATTGACCGCATCACCGAGATTGACACGCTCACCGGCGAAATTCTCGCGGAGCATCCCGCGATTGAAATTTATCCGGCGAAACATTTCATCACACCCCAGGACAAACTCGAAATCGCGATTGGCGATATCGAGCGCGAACTCGAAACGCAAATCGCGACGTTCAAAGAACAGGGCAAACTGCTCGAAGCGCAACGCATCGAACAGCGCACCAAGTACGATCTCGAAATGTTGCGCGAGGTCGGCTATTGTTCCGGGATCGAGAATTATTCGCGTCCGCTTGCACAGCGCGCGCCCGGCTCATCGCCCTGGACGTTGCTCGATTATTTTCCCGACGATTTTTTGATGTTTATTGACGAATCGCACATGACTGTGCCGCAAGTACACGGAATGTACAATGGCGACCGCGCGCGCAAAACGACGCTCGTGGATTTCGGTTTTCGCTTGCCGAGCGCGCTCGACAATCGCCCGCTCACGTTCGAAGAGTTTGAGAAAAAAATCAATCAAATTGTTTTTGTCAGCGCGACGCCCGCCGAGTACGAAAAGAAAATCAGCACGCAGATCGTCGAGCAGATCATTCGTCCGACCGGTTTAGTTGACCCCGAAGTAATCGTCCGTCCGATCAAAGGTCAGGTGGACGATTTGCTCGCGGAGGTTCGCCAGCGGATCGAACGCCACGAGCGCGTCCTGGTCACGACGTTGACGAAACGAATGGCGGAAGATTTGTCCGAGTATTTGCACGAACTCGGAATCAAAGTGCATTATCTTCACTCCGAAGTGCAAACGCTCGAACGCATCGAAATTTTGCGCGATCTGCGGCTCGGCATTTACGATGTCGTCGTCGGCATCAACTTGTTGCGCGAAGGTCTCGATTTGCCGGAGGTGTCGCTTGTCGCGATTCTCGACGCGGACAAGGAAGGATTTTTGCGAAGCGAGACCGCGTTGATCCAAACGATCGGCCGCGCGGCGCGCCACGTCAACGGGCAAGTGATTATGTACGCGGATGTGATGACCAATTCGATCACGCGCGCGCTCGATGAAACGACGCGCCGCCGCAAGATTCAGGTGGAGCACAACACCGCGCATCACATCGAACCGCAAGGCATCGTCAAGCAGGTGCGCGATTTGACTGAGCGCGTGCGCGTCGCCGCCGAAGCGAAAGAGGAATACAAACCAGGTGGCATCGGCAAGATCGAAAAATCGGAAGGCGCGAAATTGATTGACGAACTCGAAAAGCAAATGCGCGCCGCCGCGCAAAACTGGGAATTTGAAAAAGCCGCATTGCTCCGCGATCAAATTTTTGAATTGCGCGCGATGATGGATGCCCAGGACGCGCGTCCCGAATGGGAAAAGGTGCGCGAGCAAGAAGCGGTGGATTATGTGCGCGAACTGCGCGAGGCGAAAAAAACGAGGCGGAAAACGTGATTCGTGATTCGTAATTCGTAATTCATAATTCGTGATTCGTGATTCGAGATTCGCAATTTGCGATTGGAGGGAGCGATGAATACGATTGAGCAAACATACGAAATTGCCGCGCCGCCCGCGCAAGTGTGGCGCGCGTTGACGGATCCTAAAGTGATTCGCCAGTGGTCGGACGCGGATGCGGATTTTTCGCTCAAACCGGGCGCGCTGTACTCATTGTGGGACGGAAGCATCGGTGGTGAAATCGTCGCGGTCGTGCCGCGCAAAAAATTGGTGCAGACGTGGAAGCCGGACAATTGGACGATTGAAAATTCGGTCGTTACTTTTACGCTGACACCCATCGCGCAAGGTACGCGTGTTGATCTGGTGCACGAGAACGTCGAGGACTGGGATTTTGAAGGCACGAGCGCGGGCTGGGACGAGTACTATCTCGGCGCGATCAAGCGGATGCTCGAAGCGAAACCGGCGAAACCCAGGATCACGAAAAGCGCGAAAAGGACGGTGACGAAAAAACGCGCAACGAAAAAGGGCGCGCGTAAAAAAACATCGCGCGTTCGCGCGTAAAACCAAGAATCCCGTTTTCTCGAAGAAAACGGGATTCTTGGTTTTACTGTTGACTGCCGGCTACTTCAAATTCGCCAACCACTTTTCCGCTTCCAACTCCGCCATACAGCCGTACCCCGCGCTCACGACCGCTTGGCGGAAAATGTGATCGTGCGCTTCACCGGCGGCGAACACGCCGGGCACGCTCGTGTGCAGTTGCGCGTTTACTTTGAGATAACCTTCCTCGTCCATCTCCAACTGCCCCTTGAACAAACTCGTGTTCGGAATGTGTCCGATGTACACGAACACACCTTGCGATGGCAGTTCCGAAATCGCGTGTGTTTTTGTATTTTCCAAAACGAGCGATTCGGTCTTGCCATTGCCGCGCACTTCTTTGACAACCGAGTTCCACACGAAATTGATTTTCGAATCCTGGCGCGCGCGGTCTTGCAGAATTGGTTGTGCGCGCAACGCATCGCGGCGATGCACGATGTGAACCTTGCTTGCGAACCGCGTGAGGAACAAACCTTCTTGCAACGCGCTGTCGCCGCCGCCGATCACGGAAATTTCTTTATTGCGAAAGAAAAAGCCGTCGCACGTCGCGCAGTACGACACGCCGCGCCCGGTCAATTCGCGTTCGCCCGGCACGTTCAAGCGCCGTGGCGATGCGCCGGTCGCGATGATGAGCGATGTCGCGGCGTACGTATTTCCATTTTGCGTTTCCAATTCAAACGGATGTTTTTTGAGATTCACGTTTTCGACGGTATCCATTTCGATCCGCGCGCCAAACTTTTCGGCTTGCTTTTGCATCAATTGAACGAGTTCCGGTCCGGTGATGCCATCGGGAAAACCCGGAAAATTTTCGACTTCATTCGTCAGCGCGATCTGCCCGCCGATTTCTTGTCCGGTCAAAACGAGCGGCGATAAATTTCCGCGCGCCGCGTAAATCGCGGCGGTCAAGCCCGCGGGTCCAGAGCCGATGATAACCAAGTTTTCAGTCATTGTTCTCCAATTCAGATTTCAGATTTCAAATTTTAGATTGTCAATCTGCAATCTGAAATTTGAAATCTGAAATTATCCCAGGTCGCCCAACTCGTACAGAATCGCCGTCGCCGCGACCAAGCCCGCGGTTTCCGCGCGCAAGATGCGCGGACCGAGCGAGACCGGGATCACGCCTTTGCTTTGCGCGCGCGCGATTTCATCTTCGGTGAAGCCGCCTTCGGGTCCGATGAACAGATTGATCGCTTTCGCACGCGGCGCATTCGCCAGCGCTTCGCGCAAGCCGCGCGATTTTTCGCCCTCGTGCGGAATCAACGCGAGTCCGTTTGCCGGCGTTTGATCGCACGCGTGCGCGAATAATGTCGGCGGCATCAGGTTCGGCAAACTCGCGCGTCCGGCTTGCTCCGCGGCTTCGACGATGATGCGATCCCAGCGTTCGATGCGCGCGTCGCTCACATCGTCGAGACTGCCGACGATGCAACGTTCCGCGAGGAGCGGCACAAAAACCGACACGCCGATCTCGGTGCCTTTTTGCAAAACCCAATCGAACTTTTGTCCCTTGAGCAAACCTTGATACAACGCGACGCGCACGGGCGGCTCGGTTTCTAATTTCCACTTGTCCGCGATGCGCGCGCGCACGGTGTCACGATCAATCGTAACGAGTTCGGCGCGATACGCCGCGCCGGTGTTGTCGAGCAAAACGATTTCATCGCCGGGACGCATTCGCAGAACATCGCGAATTTGATGAACGAGTGTGCCGCGCAAAATCGCGCGATTGTCTTTAAGGGCTTGGGGCGAGATGAAAAAGCGGTGCATAATTAGAAATTGGAGGTTGGAAGTTAGATGTTGGATTCGACGCTTTAGCGGGTTGCCGGTCCGTCAAACCGCCGCGTAAATGCTCGATTCCAAAAACGCAATCAGTGATCGTGTTCGAGATACTTTTTGATTCCGATTAGCGCAACCCAATCCTCTTCCTGCTTTTTTTCGATCACATCAATTCCACATTCCGCGAACGCGTCGCGCACATCGTCGGCTTTGAAATCGAGAATGCCGGACGCGATGACGATGCCGCCCGCGCGCAACGCGCGCGCGACGGCAGGCGCGAGATCGCACACGATTTCCGCAAGTATATTGATGCACACGAGATCGAATTGGTTACAATCGCGATCAGCGTCAATCGAACGATGTTCGACGCGCACGATGGAATCTGCGCGATTGATCGCGACATTGCGCGCGGTGGTCTCGACCGCGATGGGATCGAGATCGAGCGCGCGAATTTTACGCGCGCCAAGTTTCGCCGCGGTGATCGAGAGAATCCCGGAGCCGCAACCGACATCGAGCATCGTCGCGTTCGGCGCGATGTGTTCTTCAATCGCCGCTATACACATTCGCGTCGTCGGATGCAAGCCGGTGCCGAATGCCATCCCCGGATCGAGTTCGATCACGACATCATCCGCGCGCGTGGCGTACTCGAGCCAGGACGGCTTGATGACCAGATGTTTGCCGATGTGCAAAATCGTGTAATGTTTTTTCCACGCTTCCGCCCAATCTTCTTCCGCGAGTTCGCGCGTGTGCGGCGTCGTCATTGCGCGCAATTGCGAGAGATGCCACAGCGCGGTTTCCGCGCGCGCGACCTGGTCGCGCTGATCGGACGAGAAAAAGGCGCGGACGGTAAACGCCCGCGCCAGGTCAATCGGCTCACCGGCATCAGCGATGAGCGTTTCTTCGATCACCGCGCCGCCGCTGACAAATTCGTTGAGCAACGCCGCCGCGGCTTCCGCGCCCTCCGCATCGGTCGCGATGGAGAGTTCGATCCAGGTCAATGGATGCTCCGTGTGGATTGGATGTTAGAAGTTGGATGTTGGATGTTGGAATCTAACCTCTAACTTCCAACATCCAATTTCCAATTTCATTTGAACGCGTCCTTCACTTTGCCCAACACGCCTTTCGGCGCGATGGGTTCTTTGCCAATCGTGCGCGCAAATTCGCGCAGTAATGTTTTTTGTTTCTCGTTCAAATTTTGCGGCACGGTAACTTGAACGGTAACGAGCAAATCGCCGCGCCCTTTGCGCCGCAAATGCGGCACGCCTTCCTCTTTGACGCGAAATGTTTTGCCGTGTTGCGTGCCGGGCGGAATCGTCAACTCGGTTTCGCCATTCATCGTCGGCACTTCTATCTCATCCCCAAGTGCGGCTTGCGCGATGTTGATCGGCAGATCAAGCAAGAGATCATTGCCTTCGCGCCGGAAAATCGGATGGTCTTTGATGTTGACGACGACGTACAAATTGCCGGGCGGACCGCCGCGCGCCCCGGCTTCGCCTTCGCCCGCGAGTCGAATTTGCGTGCCATCATCCACGCCCGCCGGAATTTTAATGTTGAGTTTGCGCGTAACCTGGATGCGTTTTTGGCCGCGACAATTCGAACACGGCGTCGAAACGATTTCGCCTTCGCCTTCGCAACGCGGGCAGGGCATCACGTTGACGAACGATCCGAAAATAGATTGCGCCGCGCGCCGCACTTCGCCACTGCCCTGGCATTGCGGACAACGCACCGGTGTCGTCCCCGGTTCCGCGCCGCTCCCGTGACAATGTTGGCACGTTTCCAGGCGCGGAATTTCGAGTTCGCGATCCGCGCCGAATACGGCTTGTTCAAATTCGAGCGCGAGATTGTACTTGAGATGCGCGCCGGGTTGCGGACCGCGCCGCGCGGCAGAGCGCGTGCCGAAGCCGAAAAATTCTTCAAAGATGTCGGCAAAGCCGCCCATATCGCCGGTGAAACCGCCGCCGCTTCCCATCGGCGCGTTGTGACCGTAACGGTCGTACAGTTGGCGTTTTTCCGCGTCGGATAAAACCTGGTATGCTTCCCCGGCTTCTTTAAATTTTTCTTCGGCGGCTTTATCGCCGGGATTCGCGTCGGGGTGGTATTGCTTGGCGAGTTTGCGAAACGCGCGTTTGATTTCATCGTCGGTCGCGTTCCGATTCACGCCGAGAATTTCGTAATAGTCTCGTTTGGTAGGCACGGGGGTTATTATACGCAAAAGAAGAGTTTTAGCAAAGCCAATTTTGAATTTCGGATTTCAGATTTCAGATTAAATCACTCAAATCTGAAATCTGAAATCCGAAATCTAAAATCAGCGCGGGGCTTGACAAGTTATCCCAATCCGTGTAAAATTTAGCCAAGACTAAATTTTGAGTTTGCTATGGAAAACAAACGCGCGACTCTCACCGCCGCGATGGAAGACTACCTCAAGGCGATTTATGAATTGCAAGCCGCGACCGGCGCGGCAACGACGACCGCGCTCGCGAGCGCGCTCGGCATTTCCGCCGCGTCCGCGACGAATATGGTCAAGAAACTCGCGGAACTGAAACTCGTGCGCCATTCGCCGTATCGCGGCGTCGAGCTGACGAGCGCGGGCGAAAAGATCGCGCTCGAAGTCGTGCGCCATCACCGGCTCATCGAATTATTTTTGCATCAAGCGTTGGGGATTCCGTGGGACGAGGTGCACGTCGAGGCGCATAAACTCGAACACGTCTTGTCCGATAATCTCGAAAATCACATCGCGGATTTTTTAGGCGATCCAACCACCGATCCGCACGGCGACCCGATTCCGAGCAAAGCCGGGATCATCGCGGACACCACCAGTCAATCGCTTGCCGATCTCGGTGTGGGCGCGCGCGGCGTGATTCAGCGCGTCGGCGCGCAAGACCCGGCGCGATTGCGTTATTTGCACACGCTCGGCATCATCCCGCACGCGCGTGTCAACCTCATCGCGCACGCGCCGTTCGAGGGACCGGTGCGCGTGCAAACCGAAGACGGCGCGGAGCACGCGTTGGATCG
>Ga0233425_10006293_pt1 | contig 17760 bp, 18 predicted proteins | sample Watercolumn_Towu_2_FD_181712 | JGI IMG/M metagenome (GOLD analysis project Ga0233425, IMG submission 181712) | Freshwater microbial communities from Lake Towuti, South Sulawesi, Indonesia - Watercolumn_Towuti2014_140_MG | ecosystem: Environmental > Aquatic > Freshwater > Lake | place... | reverse complement strand
AATTTACGTGTTGGGTTTTTGTCGCCAGCGCGGTTTGCCGACCGAAAATATCCGGCTCGTGCAAAAAATGGAATTTGATCCGGCGACGCATATGGTGACGCGCGTCGCGCTCGACATTCAACTGCCGCCCGACTTTCCCGAAAAGTACAAAGCCGCGGTGATTCGATCCGCCGAACAGTGCGCGGTCAAAAAACATTTCGAACGTCCGCCCGCGATCCAGGTCAGCGCGCAGACGATTGAATTTTCTAAAGCATAATTTGGATGCGGACAAACGCGGATTTTTATTTTGTCCGCGTACAGCCGCGTCCCAAAATAGGAGACAGAAATGCAAAAAGGAATTGCGCGATTTTTATTGAGCGGATTTGTGATTGTGTTGGGCGTGTTCGCAATCGCGTGCGCGTCCGCGCCGAGCGCATCAACCGGCAAAACGCTTCCGCCGGAAATTTCGGTCACGGACGCGGTGGCGAAACGAAACGCGGGCGCGTTCATTCTCGATGTGCGCGAATCAGAGGAATGGAACGAATTTCACGTTCCCAATTCCAAATTGATTCCGCTTGGCACGCTCGCGGCGCGCGTGAGCGAATTGCCGCGCGATAAAGAAATCGTCGTCGTGTGTCGTTCCGGCAACCGCAGTCAAAGTGGTCGCGATATTTTGTTGAAAGCCGGGTTTACTTCGGTAACGAGTATGGCGGGCGGCTTGACGCAATGGAAATCCGCCGGACACCCGACGGTAACAGGACCGTGAAATTGAAAGTTGGAGATTGGAGGTTGGATCGCGCCTATCTAACGTCCAACTTCCAATTTCTAACATCCAATCTCCAACGCGCGGTTGCGCGATCAATCTGCGTGTGGTATCATTGACGCCAACTTTAGAATGGGCGTCAGATGAATGAGCGATCACGCAACCGATCAAGCATTGTCCGAACGCATTCGCGCCGGTGATAAATCGGCGTGCGCGGAATGTATCGAAATTCATTCCCCCGCGATTTATCGTTTGGCTTTGCGAATGTTGGGCGACGAAACCGAAGCGGAAGATGTAACGCAAGAAACTTTTTTGAACGCGTTCAAATCCATTGATTCGTTCGAATGGCGCGCCGGTTTGCAAACCTGGTTGCATCGCATCGCGTACAACAACGTGCTGATGCGTTTGCGAAAGCCGCGCCGCGAAACTGTGTCGGTCGAAGACCTCGCGGAAAACGAAGGGCTGATCGAAACGCCGCGCCAATTGCTCGATTGGTGTTGCTTGCCCGAAGCCGAGTACGCCACGACCGAAGCGCGCGCCGAACTCGCGCGCGCGTTGAACGAATTGCCGGAAAAATTACGCGCGGTGTTCGTCTTGCGCGATCTTGAAGGACACTCGACCGAAGAGACCGCGACGATTCTCGCGATTTCAACCGTAGCGGTCAAGACGCGTTTGCATCGCGCGCGGTTGGCGTTGCGCGAACAGCTCGCGGATTATTTTTCCGAAATGACGCATCCGCAGGAAAGTTAAAATGGAACACCACGATTGCCGACACTTGCTCGGCGATTTGTCTGAATATCTCGACGGCGACGCGTCGGCGTTGGTCTGTGCGGAAATCGAGCGGCACCTCGCCGATTGCGCGAAATGCCGCGTTGTCGTGGACACTTTGCGAAAAACCGTTTTGCTGTATCACGATCAACCCAAACCGGAATTTTCCGAGCCCGCGCGCGCGCGTTTGTACCGCGCGCTCGACCTGCAAAATTTTTTCGTGCCGAAATCGTGATGGGCGCGCGAATTTTATTTTTCATCACCGCGCTCGCGCTCACGGCTTGCGCGCCGCCGCCCGCACCGATGGCGACACCATCACCCAGCGCGACGATTCCGCTCGCCACGTCAACGCCGCTCGCAACTTTTACGCCGACTGCGCCGATCATACCCACGATCATACCGACACCGACCGCGTTCGTAACTCCGCCCGCGTTCGGTCAAGCGGCAATCATTCCGATTTTGATGTACCACAATCTTAAAGAATTGCCGCTCACCGCGAGCGAGTTGGAACGCACCTGGACGGTCGCGCCGCAAAATTTCGAAAAACAGATCGCGTGGCTCGCGGAAAAAAAATTCAACGCGATCACCCTAGCGCAACTCGTCGCGTATTTAAAACGCAATCAACCCTTGCCGTCCAAGCCCATCGTGATTTCGTTTGACGATGGCTGGATCGAGCAATATACGGTCGCGTTTGCGATTTTGAAAAAAAATAATTTGAGCGGCACATTTTTTATTTACACGAACCCGATTGATCGCACTCGCTATTTGAGTTGGGCGCAGATCAAAGAAATGTCCGCCGCGCGAATGGATATTCAAGCGCACACGCTTACGCATCCGCATCTGACCGCAATCGCGCCGGGCGAAGCGCAACGCGAAATCGCGGAATCGAAACGGATCATCGAAAGCAAATTGAATCAACCGGTGGTCGCGTTCGCGTATCCGTTTGGCGAGTACAACAGCGCGACGATTGAAATGCTCAAGCGCGCCGGGTTTGAAAGCGCGGTAACGCTCGCGGCCGGCTATCGCCAACGCGCGGACGAGTTGTTCACGCTCCATCGCATTCGCGTTTCGTACGACGATTCGCTCGACGATTTTGCAAAACGCTTACCGTAAATGTCTTACGTCGCTTTTACTCTCTTTTCATCTGCGCTTAATCGGCGCGTGCGATGATCGCGGTGTAATCGTGCGGACTAAAAGCCCGCGCCACGTTTTTTGAAACCAGGAGGAATAATGTCCCGGTCAAATAGTTTTCTGATCTCGTGCGCGATTTTGCTCGCGGTGCTGGTTGGGATTGTCGGCGGCGGCATCGTCGGCGGCGTTGCCGGTTATTTTACCGCGCGCTCTGCCGCGCCCGCGCCGGTCGCAATTCCCGCGTCGCCGATTCTCTCGACAAATCCCGGCGCGCCCGCGCCGATCACCAATTCCGCGCCGGCAAATCCGCCGACCGCGCCATCGGTAACGAATCTCACGCTGAAAGAAGATTCGGCGGTGATCGAGGCGGTGCGTAAAGTCAAGCCCGCGGTCGTTACCGTGATCAATCAATTGCAAACGCGCCGCACGACCGGCAATCCAACCGCGTCGGGTTCGGGCGTTGTGATTGATTCGCGCGGTTACATCGTAACGAACAATCATGTCGTTGAGGGTCAGAAAAATTTGCTCGTCGTGTTTTCGGATGGCACGCGCGCCGACGCGACGATTGTTGGCACGGACACCATCGCGGATATCGCGGTGCTGAAAGTTGAAGGCAAAGTTCCGGCGGTCGCGCCGTTTGGCGATTCGAGCGCGCTCGAACCAGGTCAATGGGCAATCGCGATTGGCAGTCCGCTCGGCGATTTTCGCGGCACGGTAACGGTCGGCGTCGTCAGCGCGTTGAATCGCCAGGTGTCGCGAATGCAAGGATTGATTCAAACGGACGCCGCGATCAATAACGGAAATTCCGGCGGTCCGTTGATTAACACGCTCGGTCAAGTGATCGGCATCAACACACTCGTCGTGCGAAGCACTGGCGAAGGCAATGTCGCGGAAGGCCTGGGATTCGCGGTGCCGTCGAATATGGTGCGCGAGATCGTCGCGCAATTGTTGACGAAAGGCAAAGTCGAACGCGCGTACATTGGGATTCGCTATTCGGAAGTGGACCCGACAATCGCGAGCACGTTGAATTTGAACGTAACGAACGGCGTCGTGATCGGATCGGTCGAAGCGAATAGTCCGGCGGAAAAAGCCGGGTTGAAAGAAAACGATGTGATCCTCGCGATGGACGCGACGCGCATTGACGCGGATCATCCGCTCGCGGTTCTGCTCTTTACGCGCAAAGCCGGTGAAACGGTAACGCTCACCATTTTGCGCGATGGCAAAGAGATGCAAGTTAAATTGACGTTGACCGTGCGTCCGCCCGGTTCATAATTGTCATTCCGCTCATAAATGTCATTCCGAACGAAGTGAGGAAGCTCGCGCTCAATAAAGAGATTTCTCGCTTCGCTCGAAATGACACAATTCGAAATGACACGATGCGAAATGACACTCGCCGAAATAAAAATCGCCGCGCGATTTTCGCGGGGCGATTTTTTATTTCGTGTTTTTGATGTGCCGAGTGCGTGTAACGTCGGCGAGCGTTTTCTTGTCCAACACATGGTCGGTCGCACTCTGCACTTCGCGCCACACGTTGCAGTACGCGCAATGATCGTCGCACGACGCGATATCTTCGATGCACTCGACCGGCGCGGTCGTGCCGTCGAGCGCGCGCACGGCTTGGCTCAAGGTGATCTGATGCGGCGCGCGCGCGAGCCGATGCCCGCCGTTGCGTCCGCGTTCAGATTCGATCAACCCGGCGCGGCGCAAAACGATCAGCAATTGATTCAAATAATCTTGTGGAATATGTTGACGCTTGGCGATGTCGGAACTCGGCACTGCGCCATCGGAATAATGTTCCGCGAGATCGTAGAGCGCGCGCAAGCCATATTCGCCGCGACTCGAAACTTTCATTTGTGCATCACTCAAATACTTGACTAAACTAGTCGTATTTTATGAATTTGGCGCGGCGTTGTCAAGCGACGATGCAAACCGTCATTTCGAGAGTACATACCGCCGCGCGGTATGTTCAAGCAAAGAAACTTGTCACTTCGAGCGGAGCGAGAAGTCTCGTTCACCGAACGCGAGATGTCTCACTGCGTTCGACATGACATGATCCAAGTTTCTGGGTAGCAAAGCGAGAAATCTCGATTTCAATCGCGCGGCAAGAACAACGCGAGCGCGGCGGCGATGATGAGCAACGCCGCGTTGAACGTCATCGTCGGCACGATGCCGATTTGATCCGCGAGCAAGCCATTGATCGCAACACCGATGCCGCCCGCAATAAACGTAAATCCGAACACGACACCCGACATCATTCCCATTCCGCGCGGGATGAGCGACTGCGCCATCACGAGCGTTACCGGAATAGACGCGCCCAGCGTGAGACCGAGCAGTGGCGCGATTAAAAACGAAGTTTCGTTCGCGGTTTGGAGCAAGCCCCACAACGCCGGTCCGGCAAGCCCGGTCGAGAGAATCAAAATTCGTCGCCGTCCCACTTTATCCGAGAGTGTGCCGCCGATCAATCCGCCAAGCGCGACCGGTAAAAGAATGTTGAACAAAATTTGTCCGGCGGCGTCGGGCGAAAATCCAAGCGATTTGTACGCCTGGGGAATGTACGTTGTTACGCTCGAATGAATCCACGAGCGCAAAAAAATCACAACGCCCAATGTGATCGCGACGCTCGCGACAAATGGTCGTGCGAGCGTCGTCGTCACGATTTTAGGTTTCGCTTCTTCGCGCGTTTGCGGTGGAATGATCCAGCCGACGAGCGCGGCTTGCGCGACGCCGACCAGCGCGAGCATCACCGGCAAGAACGCGCCGGCGAGCGCGAACGCGCGCGTGCCAAAAATCGGACCGAGCGCGTAACCGGAATTTCCGCCGAGCATAAAAATCGAAGCCGCGCGCCCGCGCAATTCGCGCGGCGCGTGCGCGGCGAGCGTCGCGCCTTGCGGATGAAACGCCCCGGAGCCGAGACCCGCGATCAACGCGAGCACGATCAACCACGCGTACTCGTTGACGAAACGCATCACGCCGACCGTCATCGCAATCGTGGCGACCGCGGCAATCGTGAGCCAGCGATGCCCGAACCGATCACCGAGCCAGCCGAACAATGGTTGACTCAACGACGAGGTCAGCGTGAACGACATCGAAACCAAACCGACTTGCGCGTACGTCATTCGCAATGGATCGGTCAGCAATAATAAAATGAGCGGCAACATTCCCGAGTACACATCCACGCTAAAATGCGCGAGTGTCGCCGCGAACACGGAGCGATAATCCGAAAAAATTTTCAGTGAAAATATTTTGGGCGCGACCATTCACATCATCCTTGCAGAAGAATGTCAGCACTATATCATTTCGCGATTGGCTTGGCAAGTCGGGGCGAAGCATTTTCCGGCACGCGCCGGAAAATGCTTCGCCCCTACCAAAAAAATTGACACTGCAAACTATCTCTGATATACTTGCGCCCGATTTAACGCTCTCATCCACAAAAATTTTTCGATCACAACAGTTGTCCACGGTTGGACACATTCTCATGGAGGAGAAGAATGAAACGTTTGGTTTTCGCCTGTATCGCGTTGTTGATTGTGGCAACGATGGTCGCGTGCGCCACCCCCGCGAGCGCGCCCGCACCCACGACTGCGCCCGCCGCCACCGGCGGATTGCCCGACCTCAAAGGACGCGAACTCAAAGTCGGAAGCGACACCACGTATCCCCCGTTCGAATCGGTTGACAAAGACAAAAAGATCGTCGGTTTTGATGTTGAACTCGTCGCGGAAATTTGCAAAAAGGTCAATTGCAAAGCGACGTTTATCACCGCGGATTTCGATGGCTTGATGATCGCGGTCAACAACAAGACGTACGATTTTTCCGTTTCCGGTTGGACGATCACCGACGAGCGCGGCAAGACGGTGGATTTCGGTTTACCGTATATGCAGAACACCCAGGTTCTGCTTGTTCGCAATGACGAGACGCGCATCAAGGGACCGGAAGATTTGAAGAAACCGGAATTTATCGTCGCCGTGCAACTCGGCACCACGAACGCGATCACCGCGAAAAAATTGGTTGCCGACGCGAACAAACAAGTCAAAGAATTTCAAGATTTTCCGGCGGCAGTGCAAGCATTGATCAACAAGCAAGCCGACGCGGTGGACATTGACACCTTCGCCGCATCCGATTTGCTCGATCAAAACAAAGGCAAGGTCAAGATCACCGGTGCGCCGTTCGGCGATGAATTTCTCGGTTTTGTGTTTCGCAAAGGCGACGCGGAACTCAAGAACGCGTTTGATGCCGGGTTGAAAGCCGTTTACAAAGACGGCACCTGGAGCAAACTGTGCGAGAAATGGTGGAAAGACATCGAACCGAAACCGGAGTGTGCCGGCAAAGGTCTCGCTGACAAGTTAGGCAAGTAAAAAAATAATGCAGACCTTCCAGGTTTTCGCGCAAGCGACTTGGAAGGTCTCGCTCAAATGAGACACCCCAATGCCCGATGCTGAATTGTCGGCAACCAAAAAACCGTTGAGCGCACAACCTGGTCGCGCGCTTGGCATCCCCGGCATCGAGCGTTTGCCGTGGTGGATTATCGTCTTGGTGATCGGCGGCATCATCGCCGCGTCCGTGATTTTTACCAGCGCAGATTACATCAACATTCTGCAAATTCTCGGCAGTGGGATTTACCTCACACTCACCGTTACCTTCTTTGCATTTTTACTCGCGCTTGTCATCGGATTGATCGCCGGCATAATGCGCGTCTCGACCAATCCGATTTTATATACCATCTCCACGTTGTACGTCGAAGTCATTCGCGGCATTCCCCTGCTCGTTCAAATTCTTTATTTTTTCTACGTGATCGCGCCGTTCTTTGCCGAACGTGTGCCGGAACCGATGGCATTTATTTTTCGCGATGAGGTGATCCAGGGCATCATCGCGCTCGCGATTGGCTATGGCGCGTATCTCGCGGAAATTTATCGCGCGGGGATTCAAGCTGTCTCGCGCGGGCAGATCGAAGCCGCGCGTTCGTTGGGGATGAATTATTTTCAAGCGATGCGGCTCGTGATTTTGCCGCAAGCATTGCGCGTCGTGCTTCCGCCGCTCGGCAACGACTTGGTCTCGATGCTCAAAGATTCCGCGCTCACCTCCGCGATCAGCGTAAAAGAATTGACGTTGTGGACGCGACAACGAAGCGCGAACACGTTCCGTCCGCTCGAACATTGGACGATGGCGGCGTTGCTCTATCTCGTGATGACCTTGGGCTTGTCCTTGATCGTGCGCTATTTAGAGCGCAAACTTGCGATTCCCAGGTAGGACAAATTGGCAATTTGTCCCACAGTCCGGAGGAAGAATGGCACTACTTGAAGCGCGCCAGGTTTCAAAACATTTTGGCGGTCTTGTCGCGGTGGATACCGTGGACTTTGTCATCGAACAAGGCATGATCGCGAGTCTCATCGGACCGAACGGCGCGGGCAAGACGACCTTTTTCAATTGCATCACCGGGTTTTATCGTCCCGAAAAAGGCGCGATCCTTTTCGACGGCGAAGACCTGGTCGGCTTGCGAACCGATCACATCACCGCGCGCGGCATCGCGCGGACGTTTCAAAATATCCGGTTGTTTGCGAATATGACTGCGCTCGAAAACGTGATGGTCGGACAACATACGCGGATGAAAGCCGGTCTGCTCGGCGCGATTGTCCGTGACGGCGCGACGCTTGCGGAAGAAAAACGCGTTACCAAACGCGCGCGTGAACTGCTCGAATTTGTCGGACTCAAAGGGCGCGAAAATGAGCTCGCGAAAAATCTCGCGTACGGTAGTCAGCGCCGGCTCGAAGTCGCGCGCGCGCTCGCGACGGATCCGAAATTATTATTGCTCGACGAGCCGACCGCTGGAATGAATCCACAAGAAAACGCGGAAATGGTTGGCTTTATTCGCCGCTTGCGCGATGAATTGAAATTGACGATTTTGTTGATCGAGCATCACATGAAAGTCGTGATGACGATTTCGGATCGCGTAACCGTGTTGGACTTTGGCGAAAAAATCGCGGAAGGTACACCGGCACAAGTGCAAAAAAATCCGCGTGTGCGCGAAGCATATCTCGGTAAAGAGTACGGCGAGATCACGGCGTAAATTCCTGCCCCTCACCCCTTGCCCTCTCTCCTCGCGCCTGAAATGAACTACATTTCAGGCGCGAGGAGAGAGGGTTGGGGGAGTGGGGTGAGGACAAGGTGACAAACAATGGCAATGCTCGAAGTAAAAAATATCCACGCGTACTACGGACACATTCACGCGTTACGCGGCATCAGTCTCACGGTTGACAAAGGTGAAATCGTTACCTTGATTGGCGCGAACGGCGCAGGCAAAACGACGACGCTCAAAACAATTTCCAGCTTACTGCATCCGCGCGATGGCGAAATCTGGCTCGACGGCGAACGCATTGACGGACTCGGACCCGATCGCATCGTCGAGCGCGGCATCATCCAATCACCGGAGGGACGCAAGATTTTCGCGCGGATGACGGTCGAAGAAAATTTGGAAATGGGCGCGTTCTCGCGCAAAGATCGCGATGGCATCGCGCAAGATTTAGAGCGCGTGTTCAAACTTTTTCCGCGACTCGCCGAACGGCGCAAGCAATTGGGCGGCACGCTTTCCGGCGGCGAACAACAAATGCTCGCGATGGGGCGCGCCATGATGGGCCGCCCGCGCGTGTTGATGCTCGACGAACCTTCGATGGGGCTTGCGCCGGTGTTGGTCGAAGCGATCTTTGAAACGGTCGTCAAGTTAAATCAGGAAGGCACAACGATTTTGTTGATCGAGCAGAACGCGGCGAAGGCGTTGCAGGTTGCGAATCGCGGTTACGTGATTGAGACCGGGCAAATCGTTTTGCAAGACAACGCCGCGGTGCTTCGCAAAAACGAACGCGTGCGCAAAGCATACCTGGGAGAAGATTGAGTTTTGATTTTCACGCGGCAATTGATTCCAAACCGACGCAGGTCGGTTTGGCTGTGGATCGCCGCAAATTCAATCGCCTGCACGCGGCAATCATCATACTCGCTTGCCTGGTCGCGTGTTCACCCGCGCCAATCGAATCGAACGTCGTCGCGATTCGTCCGACCGCGACAGCGGAATCCACACCGATTCCCGCGACGCGCTGGGCGGAACTCGTACTGCGCGTACCGTATCCGTACACCACGCCGCTCCCTCCCTCACTCCGTTCCGCGCTTGACGGCGCGTACACAAAAATTCATCCCGGCGAAGGCGCGCCGATTCACTGCCGCCGTTGTCCCGATTACGCGCGCGAGCCGGGAATTTGGAAATTGAATTTTCGTGACGGCACGTACCAAATTTATCACCCGGCGACAAATTTTGCGAGCATTGGAGCGTTCGTTGTAACCGGCAATCGGCTCGCGCTATTCAACGATCCAACTTGCACGGACGATGTGGGCGAGTACGAATGGCGAATCGAAAATCGCGAATTGATTTTTGTGGTGATTCGAGACGCGTGCGCGATCGAATTGCGCGGAAAAAATTTGTCCGCCGTCGCGTGGCAAATGTGCCAGCCGCCGAATATCGAAGCCGGGATTTCGGATCATTGGCAAAAACCGGCAGGGTGTGAATGAAAGAAGGCAAGCCATGATCGCTCCACAAATTGCTCAAGCATCTTCCATCGAAACAGCGGCGCAACTCAAACGCCGCATGACCTACGAAGAATTTCTTGCGTGGGCGGATGAAGATGTGCATGCCGAATGGAAGGATGGAAAGGTAACTGTCCATATACCGCCAAAACCGCCACACCAAATTCTTTCGCAATTCTTAAGTTACATCCTGGGCTTGTATATCCGCATCCGCGAGCTCGGACGATTGTATGTTGCGCCGATAGAAGTAAAACTGTGGAGTGGCGGTCCCGCGCGCGAACCCGATCTCGTGTTTGTCAGCAACGATCATTTGGATCGCGTTACCGCAGAGCGTATCATCGGCGCGCCCGATCTAGTAGTTGAAATTGTTTCAGACGATAGTGTCCATCGCGATCGCGTGGACAAATTGGACGATTATGAAACTATCGGTGTCTCGGAATATTGGATCATAGATAATCGCCCGAATCAAAATCGCGCCTGGTTCTACCGGCTTGACCAATTTGGTCAATACCAACTTGTTCCTGTCGGTCCGGATGGAATTTTCCATTCGGAAATCATTCCAGGATTTTGGTTACGGCTTGGATGGCTCTGGGTAGCTCAGCCCAACGAATTGCGCGCGCTCGCAGAGATTGTGGGGCCGGATGAATTTGCCCAAGCAATGCAACGTGCATTGCGCTCGGATGAGGGCATCGAGTGATCAACTCTGTTGACGTCGTCGCCATTGGCGCGGGGATTACCGGCACGAGCGCGGCGTTTCAACTCGCGCGCCGCGGCTTGAAGGTTGCGCTCGTTGAAAAGAAATTCATCGCCGCTGGTTCGACCGGCAAATCGTCCGCGATCATTCGCCAACATTACTCGAACGAGATCACCGCGCGAATGGCGTTGCACTCGCTCCGCGTATTCCAAAATTTTGCGGATGTAACTGGCGGTGGCGATGCCGGATTCGTTACAACCGGGTTTGCGGTTCTCGTCGCGGCAAAAGATTGCGCGGGATTGATCGAAAATGTCGCGATGCAAACGCGCGTCGGCGTCAACACGCGAGTCATTTCAGCAGATGAATTGTGCGAACTGTATCCTGGGATCGTAGAGACGCGCGACATTGCCATCGCGTACGAGCCGGAGAGCGGCTATTCCGATCCGGCATCCGCCGCGACCGGGTTCGCGGACGCGGCGAAACGACTCGGTGCAACAATTCTTCAAGAGACGCGCGTGATCGGAATCGAAATGTCCGGCGGACGCGTGATCGGCGTCAACACGACACGCGGGATGATCGCGACCGGCGCGGTTGTGAATTGCGCGAACGCGTGGTCGCCGCAAATCGGCGCGATGGTCGGCGTCAATTTGCCGGTGCAAGCCGAACGACACCAGGTTGCGACGTTTCAACGCCCGGCGGATTTTCGCAAACCGCATTTGACCGCCGGTGATTTCATCAACAACATTTACTATCGTCCCGAAGGCGCACTGCTCACGCTCGCCGGTTCGATTGATCCGCATCACGGCACGCGGATTGACCCGGACCATTACAACGAGTCCGCCGATTACGAATTTATCGAAGATATGGCGACGCGGATTCGCAATCGGTATCCCGCGATGGAGCGCGCGTTTAGCAAAGGCGGCTGGTCGGGCGTTTACGGCGTAACTCCCGACTGGCATCCGATCATTGATGAAATTCCGGCGGGCAGTGGATTTTTCGTCGCCGCCGGTTTTAGCGGACACGGCTACAAACTCGGTCCGGCAGTCGGCGTGATGATCGCGGATATGGTGACGCGCGCAAGGACACCGACCGATGAATTAGATCACGCACTATTTCGGTACGCGCGATTCGCGGAAAATAAGCCGGTGCGCGGCAAGTACGAGTATTCGATTGTGGGGTAATCAGCGCACGAAAAAAATCTTGACACGCGGCAACAAGCCCCTTATAATTGCCACAACTCGTGAGCGTCAATTGTAGAATGGTATTGACGCCTGCCTCTGGCCGATAAGATATCGGCTACAATATTCGCGTGACCAATCACATTCAAGGAGGTGATGCTCGCTTCCAGTTTACGCATCAAGCCAAGTGTGTCCGAGTCTGTCAACGGTTTGGCGAACCAGGTCGAAACATTCGCGCGTAAAGATGCGCGCGTTTTATCGGACAAAAATTATTTTCGTACCCATTTCAGGAGGAGAAGTACGATGAAAGCGAAAGCGTTGTTTGCAGTTGTGTTGATTGCCATCGCGTTGGTGGCAGTCGCGTGCGCGCCGGCGGCGACGCCGACCCCCGCGTTCACCCCGCCCGCCGATCCGGTGGGTGTGGTCAAAATCGGACCGAGCGATCCAATTCACATCGCGTATATGATGGTTACGTCCGGTCCCGATGGCACGCTCGGCATTGACTCACGCCGCGGCGTCGAAATCGCGATTGATGATAAGGGCGGCAAGTTGCTCGACCGCTCGATCAAACTCGATGGTCAAGATTCCGGTTGTGGCGCAGAACCTGGTCAAGCCGCCGCCGCAAAACTCGCCGCGGATGCGACGATTCTCGCCGTGGTTGGTTCGTCCTGCTCGAGCGAAATCCGCGCGGGTGGTCCCGCGTTGAGCAAAGCCGGTTTTTCGGTCGTGTCGCCGTCGAACACCGCGCCCGATCTCACCGATCCCGCGAAACGATTCGCCGGTTACTTCCGCACCGCGCACAACGACAAAGTGCAAGGCGCGGTCGCCGCGAAATTCGCGCTCACGCAATTGAAACTGAAAACCGCCGCGACGATCCACGATGGTAGCCCGTACGCGCAAGGTCTCGCGACCGTGTTCGCCGATGAATTTAAAAAAGGCGGCGGCAATGTTGTGGCGCAAGAAGCCGTCGGTCCCGACGACAAGGATTTCAAACCGGTGTTGACCAAGATCGCCGCAGGCAAACCGGAAATCATCTTCTACCCGATCTTTATCGCCGCCGGTTCGTTGATCACCGCCCAAGCCAAGACGATCCCCGGACTTGAAAAAGTCGAATTGATGTCGGCGGACGGCACGTTCTCGCCGGATATGTACAAAGCCGCCGGTAAAGCCGCGATTGGAATGTACCAATCCAGCCCGGACTTTTCCGCGTTCGCCGCCGGTTACACCGACTTTCTCGCCAAGCATCAAAAGAAATACAATGAGAAACCAGTGAGCGCGTTCCACGCGCACGGCTACGACGCGGCAATGATCATCTTCGCGGCGATTGAAAAAGTCGCGGTGAAGGGTCCCGATGGTTCGTTGTATATCGGTCGCCAGGCATTGCGCGATGCGATCCAAAAGACGAACGGACACAAGGGCGTGACCGGCACGATCACCTGCGATGCGAACGGCGACTGCGCCGATCCCAAGATCGCGGTGTACAAAGTGACCGAAGACAACGTGAACAAACTCGTGACGCCGGATAAACCGTTCTGGAAACCGTAATTGAAATTGTCATTGTGCGCCAAGCCAAATTCGCTGATGGATGTTAGAGGTTAGAAGTTGGCCGTTGGATTATTTTCCAACTTCCAGCATCCCACTTCCAATTTCTAAATGCAGAATGATTCGCTTCGCGCGCGATGATGTCGCGTATCACGATGAGCCGGGCGCACGCGCCCGGCTCATCCACACTAGACAATGGAGCGGTGGTGCAATGCTCGCACAAAAACTCAAACGGTTGGAACTGACGGACGTTTTCATTTATCTGTTGGGCTTGGGCATTCTTGCCGTCGTGATCGTCGGTTCGGGCGCGACGCTCGTGCAAGCCAAGTACAGCGCGCGCGCGTGGTTCGACCTGGTATTGTTCGGCGTAACCCTGGGAAGCATTTACGCGTTGATCGCGCTCGGTTATACATTGGTCTATGGCATTTTGCGAATGATCAACTTTGCCCACTCAGAAGTTTTTATGGGCGGGCCCTACATCGCATATTTCATCGCCGACGCGATGGGCAAAGCCGGGTTCATCGAGCAAAATCCGGTGCTTGCGATCATTATTATTTTTCTTGTCGCGATGTTTTCCTCAACCATGATCGCGATGCTGGTCGAACGCATCGCGTATCGTCCCCTGCGCCACGCGCCGCGCCTGGTGCCGCTCATCACCGCGATTGGCGCGTCGTTTTTTCTCCAGTACACTTTTTTCCGCTTGTTCGGACCCAACCTCAAGGTGTACCCGACGTTTCACATGTTCGATGCAAGCATCGCGTTCGGCGATTTTAAAATCACATATCTCCAGATTTTCGTCATCGTCGCCGCGGGCGTGTTGATGCTCGCGCTCCATCAATTCGTGCAACGCACCAAAGTTGGCAAGGCGATGCGCGCGGTCTCCGAAGATCGCGAGACCGCGGCGTTGATGGGCATCAACGTTGACAATATTATCGTTACGACCTTCGCGCTCGGCGGCGCGCTGGCGGGCGCGGCGGGCGTGTTGTACGTCCTGGTCTTCAATCAAGTCACCGCGTTCCTCGGATTCGTTCCCGGTATCAAAGCATTCACCTCCGCCGTGTTGGGCGGCATTGGCAACATCCCAGGTGCGATGCTCGGCGGCTTATTCCTCGGTGTGATCGAATCGCTCGGACCGACGTTGTTTCTCGATGGGCTTGGCATCGCCGCGCCGTATCAATTAAAAGACGCGATCGCGTTCACGATGCTCGTCCTGGTTTTGATTTTTCGTCCCGCCGGTATTTTGGGCGAACGCTTGACGGAGAAGAAAGCATGAACAACGCCAAAACATTTTGGATGGACGCGTTCAAACTCGGTGTCGTCGGCGGCATCGCGGTGGTCTTTATCGCGCTCCTGGGAATGATCGAAGCATTCGCGACGCGCGACATTATCGCCGACGTGATTGATATGGGACGCGTGCTTGTGTTGATTGCGTTTTTCTTAACCGGGCATTTCGCGATTGCACGCAAACAAAACGCGACACCCGTCGAAAATATCTCGAGCGCCGGTTTCGCCGGGTTGGTCAGCGCGGCATTTCTCGTCGGGCTGATGTGGCTGTTGAGCGCGATGCCGACGATGCGAACCGTGTTCGTCAACGCGACCCCTGCTTTGCTCAAAACATTATTGTTCGGATTCGACATCATTATCGCGTCGCTCGGTTTGCTCGCGCTCGGCGCGGTGGTTGGCGCGTTGCCAGCCGTGTTGCGCCTTGTGCCGGTATCGCCGCGCCGCGCGCTCATCAGCGCGAGCGCGTGGGTCATTCTGATCGGCTTGTTGCAGGAACTGCTCGTCGTTACGCTCAAAACGACCGAAGCGCTTGAAGGTATCGCGACGCTTTTCTTTGCGAAAACCGGTCTCTCGATTGTTGGCGCGGTGATCGTGTTCATCGTGATTGTCGCGCTCGGATTGTGGCGCGATCGGTACGGCACAAGCGTTCGCGTGCGGTATGATAATTTACCGACGCTCCAACGCCGCGCGACGAATGGCGTTCTGCTTTTGATTCTGCTCGCGATCTTGCTCGCACTGCCCGCGATCCTGGGATTGTTTTTCAGCGAAGTGCTGGTGCAAGTCGGACTCTATATTTTGATGGGACTCGGCTTGAACATCGTGGTCGGATTTGCGGGCTTGCTCGATCTCGGGTACGTCGCGTTCTTTGCGATTGGCGCGTACACCGTCGGTTTGATGACTTCGACTTCTAAAGAGATCGCGTTCGCCGGCGGATTTCCGTTTTGGGTCGGTTTGCCGGTCGCGATTGTGATGGCGGCATTCGCGGGGATCATTCTCGGCGTGCCAGTGCTCAAAGTGCGCGGCGATTATCTCGCGATTGTAACGCTCGGCTTTGGCGAAATCGTCAAGTTTCTCGCACTCTCCGATTTCTTGAAACCGTACTTTGCCGGCGCGCGCGGACTCGAATTGATTCCGAAACCGTTTATCGGATCATTTGAATTTGCCGGACCGCAACAGTTGTACTATTTGCTGTTGATCGGATGTGTGATCGTCGCATTCATTTCGTTACGGCTCAAAACTTCGCGTGTCGGGCGCGCGTGGATGGCGATGCGCGAGGATGAAGATGTCGCGCAAGCGATGGGCATCAACCTGGTCGCGACGAAACTGCTCGCGTTCGCAATGGGCGCGTCGTTCGCCGGCATCGGCGGCGCGATCAATGCGAGCAAGCTTGCAATCATTTACCCGCACAGTATGAACTTTTTCGTTTCGATTAACGTGCTCGCGCTGATCATCATCGGCGGAATGGGGAGTATCCCCGGCGTGATCGTCGGCGCGCTCGTGCTCGTCGGCTTGCCGGAAATTTTGCGCGAGTTTGCGGATTTTCGCTGGCTCGTCTATGGCGCAGTCCTGGTATTGATGATGCTCGTGCGTCCCGAAGGACTCATGCCCGAAGCGCGTCGCGCGATGGAGCTGGAAGAATTTCGCGAAGGGGACACGACCGCGCAAGCGGCAACGTAAGGAAGGACGTATGGCGATCAATCTCGCGCCCGCGCCACCCGCGCTCGGCGAGAAATTGCGAATGAGTTACGAAGAATTTCTCAACTGGGCAGACGAGGACGTGCACGCGGAATGGGTCAACGGCGAGGTCATTGTCGCAATGCCAGCAAAAGAAATCCATCAAAACATTGTCGAATTTCTGTACGTGATGCTAAACTTTTTCGTGCGCTGGTTTGCGCTCGGCAAAGTTCACACCGCGCCGTTTGAAATGCGCGTGCTGGCGGATGGTCCCGCGCGCGAACCCGATCTCTTGTTCGTCGCGAATGATCACCTCGAACGCTTGACGAACGACCGACTCGCGGGTCCGGCGGATTTGATTGTCGAAGTGATTTCCGGCGACAGTGTGTATCGCGATCGTGTCGACAAGTTTGAAGAGTACGAAGCCGGCGGTGTGCGCGAGTATTGGATCGTAGATCCGCGTCCCGGCAAACAGCGCGCGGATTTTTGGATACTCGACGCGAACGGTCGCTATCGCGCCGGCGAAATCAAAGATGGAATTTATCGTTCGACGGTTTTGCCCGGCTTGTGGTTGCGCGTCGAATGGTTGCTCGCCGAAAATTTGCCCGACCCGCTCGTCGCGTTGGCGCAAATCGTCGGCAGAGAAAAAATTATCGCCGTGATTGATGGACAGTCCATCAATTGAAACCAGCATCTCAATAACTTTGTGTTGGGGTTGGAGTTGAACTCCAACCCCAATTTATTTTGTAACGCAAATTGGAAATTTGCGTTACGGAGGAAAAAATGTCCACGTTCAATTCGATTCTAATCGAAGACGCTCTGCCCGCTGTGATCATCACGCTGAATCGCGGCGCGCAACGCAACGCGCTGTCGTCCGAGTTGATGCTCGAACTAACGCGCGCGCTCGAAGAAACCAGCGCGCGCGCCGAGTGTCGCGTGATCATTTTGCGCGGCGCAGGTCCCGCGTTTTCGGCCGGACACGATCTGCGCGAAATGTTGGGGCGCACGCTCGAAGATGAACGCGCGATTTTCGCTGTATGTACGCGAATGATGGACACGATTCAGCGCGTGCCGCAACCGGTGATCGCGTCCGTGCATGGCATCGCAACGGCGGCAGGTTGCCAACTCGTCGCGACGTGCGATCTCGCGATCGCATCCGAGAATGCGAAATTTGCGACGCC
>Ga0233425_10006292_pt1 | contig 17763 bp, 20 predicted proteins | sample Watercolumn_Towu_2_FD_181712 | JGI IMG/M metagenome (GOLD analysis project Ga0233425, IMG submission 181712) | Freshwater microbial communities from Lake Towuti, South Sulawesi, Indonesia - Watercolumn_Towuti2014_140_MG | ecosystem: Environmental > Aquatic > Freshwater > Lake | place... | reverse complement strand
TCAATATCGAGAAACGCCGCAGCGATCCATGAGCGATCCATCGCTCGGCTCGCCGGTTGCCGAACTTTCCTGCCCAACTCTGGAGATTGTCCTGTTGCGTCCTTCGCTCTGTTGAACCTAGGTTTCGAACGCCGACACGTAATCGAAGTTCGACCGATGAAATTATTGAATTTTGAGCGGATCAATCGCCATCTCGGGCGTTTCGCAAGCGTGGTTCTTTACATCGCCGTGGCGGCGCCGCCGGTCGCCGCCGCCGAACTGTCACGCGCGCAGATAGAGGCAAGGCTCGCTGAAGCGCACGGCACGCCGATCGATCTCGCCAATCTCGATCTCTCGGGCCTCGATCTTTCCGGTCTCGACCTCCATGGCGCGGATTTCTTCTCGTCGGTTCTCGCAGGCGCGACGCTTGCCAAATCCAATCTCTCCGGAGCGAATTTCACGCGCGCTGATTTGCAGAGCGCGGACTTCTCGGGCGCCTCAATGAAAGCCGCTTCGCTCTATGCCGCGCTTCTTGACCACGCGAATTTCACCGGCGCCGATCTTTCCGAGTCGCGGATCATCGGCGGCGGAAAGGGCGTCAATTTCCACAACGCGAAACTGATCGGCGCCGATCTCGGAGCGAATCCCGCCAATCAAGGCATGGTTCCTGTCCGCGCCGAACTGCCTGAGGCCAATTTCGATGGCGCCGACCTTACGCGCGCCAATCTCACCCATGCGGTCCTTACCGGCGCGACCTTCACCGGCGCCATCGTCACCGGCGCCCGCTTCGACTATGCCGTGCTCGACGGCTCCAACCTTTCTCTCGGACGCTGACCGCTGCGAAACCTGATTGCCGATCATTCCTGATCATCGGACGAATATTTCCTCAAGACGCAATGAGAAAGCTGGATTAAGAGCGCCCAACCCTTCGATCCGCGTCTGCATCATGCACCTTGCTCGCCGGTGGACGATTCTTTCATCACCAGTCGCTCTATTGGCGTTCTGGCCGATTGGTCACGCCGCCGGTGCAGGCGATATCGAACGCGGCCGCTATCTGATTGAGGCGCTGACGGCTTGTGACAATTGCCATACGCCGCGCGGCGCCGCCGGCTATGATTTCACCAAGCGTTTTTCCGGCGGCGCGCAGACATTCACCGACAAGACTTACGTCGTGCGCGGATCAAATATCTCGCCGGACGCTGAGACCGGCGTCGGCGCATGGACCGACGAAGAGTTGCGCGCGGCGATCGTCGACGGCGCCGGTCGAAACCATCGCCTCGCGCCGGTCATGCCGTCGGATTCGTACAGGCCGCTGACCGCGCGCGATCTCGACGCGATCATCGCCTTCCTTCGCGCAGCGACGCCGGTTCGCGCGCCGCTCCGCTCGCCCCAGCAACGCAGCGGCGAATGGGCGCCTCGCCCGATGCCCGGCGCGGCGGCGGCCTTCGACGAGGGGGTTCTCGCGGACAAAAAAACGCGCGGCCTCTATCTCGCCTCGCTCGCCCGCTGCATGTCCTGCCACAGCGAAGAGATCGATGGCGCGCCCGATTATCGGGGCCGCCTCGGCGCGGGGGGAAAAATCTTTCGCAACCCGGTGGGCGTCGCCGTCGCCTCGAATATCACGTCGCATCCGGCGAAGGGCGTCGGCGCCTGGTCGGATGATGAATTGAAGCGCGCGATCACCGAGGGCGTTTCCCGTGAGGGCGCTCCGCTTCATCCGCCGATGTCGACGCTTGCCAAGGCGCATTTCTCGAAAATGTCGCCCGACGATCTCGACGCGCTCGTCGCCTGGATACGGACCATTCCGCCAAAGCAGTGAGCTAACGCGGCTTTGACGCCGCGTCGCGGATCGCCTTGGCGAGATCGCCTTCGAAAAGCATCGCCGATCCGTAGTGCGTCTCGATGTCGAAACGCCGCTTCTGATTCATGTCGAGCGACGCGCTATGCATGGCGATCAAACGGCCGTCTTCGGTAAAGAGCCCCGAGCCAGAGCCGCCATAGCCGTCGTTGCAGTCGTGACGCGCGCGGCGCATGTGACCCTCGGTCGGTTCGTCGACGCGATAGACGTCGCATGACTCGATGGTTGCGGCGAGACGCGTGTTGGAATGTCCGGCCGGCGAGACCATCGCCACCTTGAAGCGCGCGCCGGTGGCGATGTCGCTCGCGTCGGGCGCCGGCTGAGGCTTCACGCTTTCGGGGGTGGGCTGCAACAGACGCAGCAAGGCCCAATCGTCGGTGATATGCAGGCCTTTTGAATCGATCGAAGCGCCGATCCGCAGGCTGTTCTCGTCGAAATAATAGTCGCCGCCGGCGATTCTGAAGAAGCAGTTCGTCACCGGATGCGTCGGGACAAGGCGCCGATCGACGAAATTATGCGCATTCAACACGACGAGATCATGCGAGGCGATGAGCCAGGCGGCGGCGGCGCGCTCCAGCGTTCCAAAATCGGAGTAGCACATGAGCACGCCCGCGCCGGCGAAGCGATTCATGTCTGCTTCCGTCATCGCTATTCGCCTGTCGTCGGGGTAGAGCGCCGCGTGAGCTGTGAGCGCGCCGATGCGCGCGGGCGCCGCGCCGATGAGGCTCAGCACGACCAGCATGAGGGCGCGCCGGACGGCCGACGACCGCAGGCCGAGTCGAAACGACGTGTCGCGCCGGGGCGCAGACGAATTCCTTCGAGCAAGAGCTTCCAACATTCGATCATTAGGCGGCGTGGAGGATCGTCCTCAACAAAATCCGCCCGCGACTCTGCGTCAAGCCTTCGCCGCGCCGGGACGCACCGGAAGCAAACATGCCGATCATTCCCGAGACACATTACCGATAAATCGTGGAGACTCGGCCTTGCGCTTAAACTTATATGCCCCCGGATCGCCGCTCGTATTTGCGCCGACGCGCAGCGGGAACAGGCGACCTTCAATAAACCGTGACGGCTGCATTTCATGCCGTCTTTCTGCGAGGCGACGTCGTCGTCAAAAAAGCCATCAAGGCGTCCGGGCGACGTTGCAGGAGGACTCGTCCATGAGGAAACTGCTGAATTCCGTGTCCCTATTGTCCGTGCTGCTCGCCGCGCCGGTCGTGACGATGTCCGCCGCACTCGCCGAGGACAAACTCGAAGCTCTGACGAAGAGCGAAAACAACTGGGCGATGCAGGGCAAGAACTACAGCGCCAACCACTACAGCACGCTGAACCAGGTCAACGCCGACAATGTAAAAAACCTGAAGGTAGCCTGGTCGTTCTCGACCGGTCTGTTGAGCGGCCATGAAGGTTCGCCGATCGTCGTCGACGGCAAAATGTATGTTCATACGTCTTTCCCGAACAACACTTTCGCGCTCAACCTCGACGATCCGACCCGCATTCTTTGGCAGCACAAGCCCAAGCAGAACGCCGCCGCGCGCGCCGTCGCCTGCTGCGACATCGTCAATCGCGGTCTTGCCTACTGGCCCGGCGAGGGCAAGACGCCTTCGCTGATCGTCAAGACGCTGCTCGACGGCCATGTCGTCGCCCTGAACGCCGACACCGGCGAGGAATATTGGAAAATCGAAAACTCCGACTTCAAAGTCGGCTCGACGCTGACCGTCGCGCCGCACATCTATAAGGACATTGTGCTGATCGGCAGCTCGGGCGCCGAGCTTGGCGTGCGTGGCTATATGACCGCCTATGACGTGCGCACCGGCGAGCAGAAGTGGCGCGCCTATGCGACCGGCCCCGATTCGGATGTGCTGATCGGCGATGACTTCAACAAGGCCAATCCGCATTACGGCCAGAAGGGCCTCGGCACCGCGACTTGGGAAGGCGACGCCTGGAAGATCGGCGGCGGCACCAATTGGGGGTGGTTCGCCTACGATCCGGGCACAAATCTTGTCTATTATGGCAGCGGCAATCCGGCGCCGTGGAACGAGACCATGCGTCCCGGCGACAACAAATGGACCATGACGATCTGGGGCCGCGATCTCGAGACCGGCGAGGCGAAGTTCGGCTATCAGAAGACGCCGCATGACGAATGGGACTACGCCGGCATCAACTTCATGATGCTCAGCGAGCAGAAGGACAAGGACGGCAAGCCGCGCAAGCTGCTGACTCATCCCGACCGCAACGGCATCGTCTATACGCTCGACCGCACCGACGGCACGCTGATCTCCGCCGACAAGATCGACGACACGGTCAATGTGTTCAAGAAGGTTGATCTGAAGAGCGGCCTGCCGGTGCGCGATCCGGAATATGGCACGCGCATGGACCACCTCGCCAAGGACGTCTGCCCCTCGGCGATGGGCTATCACAACCAGGGTCTCGACTCCTACGATCCGACCAAGGAGCTGTTCTTCCTCGGCGTGAACCATATTTGCATGGATTGGGAGCCCTTCATGCTTCCCTATCGCGCGGGTCAGTTCTTCGTCGGCGCGACGCTGAACATGTATCCGGGTCCGAAGGGCGATCGCCAGAAGGGCGAAGGACTTGGCCAGATCAAGGCCTACAACGCCATCACCGGCAAGTTCAAATGGGAGAAGATGGAGCGCTTCGCCGTTTGGGGCGGCACCGCCGCGACCGCCGGCAATGTCGTGTTCTACGGAACGCTCGACGGCTTCATCAAGGCACGTCACAGCGACACCGGCGAACTTCTGTGGAAGTTCAAGCTCCCGTCGGGCGTCATCGGCCATCCGATCGTCTATCAGCACAAGGGCGTCGAATATGTCGCCATCCTGTATGGCGTCGGCGGTTGGCCGGGAGTCGGCCTTGTGTTCGATCTTCAGGACCCGACGGCCGGTCTCGGCGCGGTCGGCGCCTTCAAGCAGCTCGCCAACTACACCCAGATGGGCGGCGGCGTGATGGTGTTCTCGCTCGACGGCAAGAGCCCCTACGACGATCTGAGCGTCGGCGAATATAAGGCGAACTGAGCTTCGCCTTTCCACCGCGCTCTCTGCCCGCCTGAGGCGGTTGCGAAACGCCTGTTCGGACGCCTCCCCGTGCGTCCGAACAGGCGATCGGAACGATCACGGAAAATAGAACAATGTCGCGGATCACTCGCTTGTCTCTCGGTTTCGGCGGCGCGCTTGTCATCGCTTTCACGAGCGTCGGCGCGAAGGGCGCTTCGTTTGGCGGCCCCGGCGACGCCATGTCGAACATGTCGAACGCCGCGCCCTCGCCAATAGCCGAGCAGGCGCCGCCAACCGATCCCAATGCGCTTTGCATCTGCGCCGCCAAGAATCAGCCGCCGCTGTCGATGGAAGACGGCTCGGGACTTGAAAACAAGATTGGCATGGCGCTCGCCGAGGCCATGCAGCGCAAGGCGCAGTTCGTCTGGTCGAATCGCCCAGCGATCTATCTCGTGCGCGACTCTCTCGACAAGAAGCTATGCGACGTCATCATCGGCCTCGATACGGGCGATCCGCGCGTGGCGACGTCAAAGCCCTACTATCGAACCGGCTATGTTTTTGTCAGCCGCGCCGATCGCGATCTCGACGTTAAATCCTGGAATGACGCCCGGCTGAAGAAGCTCGGCCACATCGTCGTCGCCTTTGGTTCGCCGGGCGAAGTTCTGCTGAAGGACATGGGCCAGTACGAAGACAATATGGCCTATCTCTATTCGCTGGTGAATTTCAAATCGCCGCGCAACCAATACACGCAGATTGATCCCGCGCGAATGGTCGGCGAAGTGGTGAGCGGCGCGGCCGATATTGCCGTCGGATTCGCGCCGGACGTCGCGCGTTACGTCAAATCCTCGACCATTCCCCTGCGGATGACGCTGATCGAAGATGACGCGGCAAAGAGCAACGGCGAAAGAATGCCGCAGCGCTTCGACCAATCGGTCGCGGTGCGGCGCGACGACAAGGCCTTGATGGCGGAGGTCGAACGCGCGCTCGACGCCGCGCGGCCGAAGATTGATGAAATTCTCAAGGCGGAAGGCGTTCCGCTTCTCCCCGTCACCCGATAGATGCGCGGCGCGCTAACCAAAAACAGGACGAGAATAAGTGTCGAAAAGAAAAGGAAGCGTTTCAGTTTATCTCATCGGCGCCGCGGCGAGCCTCGTCGCGCTCGGGGCCATCGCCCAGACGGCAGGGATTACATTCCGCAACACGATTACCGGCGAAGTGCTGAAATTCGACGATGCGCTGCCCGAAGGAAGGGACACTGAAGGCGTCAAGCAGTTCATGGCGACTGGCAGGAACCCCTATAACGAGGACGCAAGCTGCCTCAAGCAGGGCGAACAAATCTTCCTTTCGGCCTGCTCGGGCTGTCACGGCCATGTCGCCGAAGGAAAGATCGGCCCTGGCCTCAATGACTCCTATTGGACCTATCCGCAGAATGAAACCGACGAAGGCTTCTTCTCGACGATCTACGGCGGCGCGCAGGCCTCCATGGGGCCGCAATATGAGAATCTGACGCTCGACGAGATGCTGAAAGTGATGGCCTGGATCCGCCATCTCTTTAAGGAAGCGCCGGAAAAGGCGAGCTGGCTGACCGACGAGCAGCGCAAGAAGTTCAAACCCTATGCCGGTCACGAGACGCTGCCGGACAATCCGCCCGGTCAATGCCAGACAAAGGCGAAGTAGTTTACACGCCGCCGTCGCCCGGGGGCGCAAACAAGGAGGCGCGAGCCTCGTAATGGGAGGAAACACGATGGGTAAGATGCATTTCGCCGCGGCGCTTGCCGTCGGCATGTTGTTCGGCGCCGGCGGCGCGCTCGCCTATGACGGCACCAAATGCAAGGCCCCCGGCAATTGCTGGGAGCCGAAGCCCGGCTTTCCCGACAAGGTCGAGGGTTCGAAATATGATCCCAAGCATGACCCGAAGGAACTCGCCAAGCAGCAGGCGTCGGTCCAGGGCATGGAAGAGCGCAACAAGAAGCGGGCCGAGAATTTCAAGAAGACCGGCAAGTGGGAATATGACGTGAGCAAGATCGCGCAATAGGTTTCATCGCGATGAATGCGCGATGATTATAGCGGCCACGATCTGGAGCCGGGCGTATTCGACAACGGCGCCGCGGCCCCATTCCCGAGATCGTGGCCGCCATTTCATTAAGGTCAGGCCTTGAACGATACGCTGCATGTCGTCGAGAAGCTCGCCGATTGGCGCGCGCGCGCCCTTTCGTTCGAGCGGGAAATTCAGAAGGCCGTTCTCGGGCAGGCGCGCGTCATCAGGCTTGTGACAATCTGCATTTTTTCGCGCGGCCATGTGCTGATCGAAGGCGATGTGGGAGTCGGCAAGACCACGCTGCTGCGCTCGGCGTCCCGCGCGCTCGGCGGCGATTTCGCCCGTGTCGAGGGCACGGTCGACATGATGCCGAGCGACATTCTCTACCACACCTTTCTTGGCGAAGACGGCCGCCCGCGGGTCGAGCCCTCCGAACTGCTGCGGTTGGCCGAAACGCTGCCGGTCTTCTTCTTCAACGAGATCAACCGCGCGCGTCCGCAGGTGCACTCGCTGCTGCTGCGGCTGATGGCCGAGCGAAGCGTCTCGGCGTTCAATCGCGCGCATCATTTTCCTTATCTCAGCGTATTCGCCGACCGCAACATGGTGGAGCGCGAGGAAACATTCGAACTGCCGGCGGCCGCCCGTGACAGATTTCTCATGGAAATTCCCATGGCGGCGCCAGATGATGAGCAAGCGCGACGCAGTCTCGTTTTCGATCCGGGGTTTCACGACACGGAAACCCTTCTCGAACGGGTGAGCCCCGGATCGATCGACTATCACGAAATTCCCGCTGTCGCGCGTGCGATCCAAACTCACGTGCGATCGAGCGAAGCGCTCGAACGCTATGTGCTCAATCTCTGGCGGGCCCTCGTCAGGCCGGCTTCCGCTGGCGTGTCGCTGCCGGATGTCGACGTCGGCAGTCTAATCAAAGGCGGCGCGAGTCCGCGCGCTTTGGCGGCGCTGGCGCGCGCCGCACGGGTGCGCGCCTGGCTCGAGGGACGCGACTATCTTGTTCCGGAAGATGTGCGCGAAGTGTTCATCGAAGTTGTGGCGCATCGTATTTTCGTCGATCCGATCCACGCGCTGCGCGGCGACGACATCGTCAAGCGCTTATGCCGCGCAGCGTTCGACGCGACGCCGGCGCCATGAACGGCATTGTCGACATTCTCTATCGGCCGCGCGGTCGTTTCGCCGCCAATCATGTCGGCGCGCATCCGTCGAGCGAAGTCGGCGGCTTTGGCGTCTTCCGTGACCAGGCGCCTTTCATGCGCTACCCGGACGCGCGTCGCATCGACATTCGCGCGACATTGCGCGACCCTTACGGCGCGACCTATGTGCGCCGCTTCGAGCAAAGGGCGGCGATCGACGTTTGTGCGCTCGTTGACCTCTCCGCGTCGATGGGGTTCGTCGGCGCGGCTGATCGATTCCGTGTCGCCGTCGAGCTCTGCGCCGCTCTTGCCTATTCGGCGACGCGGATCGGCGATCGCTTTGGTCTGTTCGCCTATGATCGCGTCTTGGTCCGTCAGTCATCGATTCCGGCGACGCGTTCGAGAAGAGCGGCGCTCGGCGCCGTCGAGCGACTTGGCGGCGAGACGCCGCGCGGGTCAAGCGCAAACGGCGTCTTGGAAGCCGCGGCGGCGCTCGGCGCCACGCGCAAGCTTATATTTCTCATCTCCGACTTTCGCTGGCCAGAACGCCTGATCGAACAGGCGTTCGATGCGCTCGCGCCGCATGATGTCGCGCCGGTCGTTCTGATCGATTCCATCGAGTCGGCGCCGCCGAGATGGGGCGTGCTGGAGCTTCGCGACTGCGAGAGCGGGCGCCGTCAAACCCTGTTGATGAGGCCGGCGCTGCAGCGGCGCTGGATCGAAGCGGAGCAGGCGCGCCGGCGACGCCTTGCCCGTGTTGCTTCGCTGCGCAGTCGTGTGCCGGTCTATGTCGAAGACGATTTCGATCCCGTCGATCTCAGCATTCGGCTGACGGCGGCGTGAGGCGCGCGATGCGCATTTCATGTCTCGTCCTTTCGCTCGTCGCCGCGCTTTCCGCTTCAGCACAGGAGATGACGGCGCGCATCCATTCGGCGCGCTCGTTCGGCTATTTTGTCGGCGATCTCATCCATGCGCGCGTCGACGTGTCGGGCCTGGAGAGCGCCGAACTGTCGCGCGCGTCCTTGCCAAAGCCCGGGCCGCTGACCGGTTCGCTCGATCTGCGGGACGTCAAGCTTAGCGAGAGCGTTGAAAACGGCGCCCGCCTGTGGCGGCTCGATCTCACCTATCAGAATTTCTATGTCGCGCTGGATGCGCGGGACATTGAAATTCCAAGCTTCGACCTCGCCATTTCGACGCCGGCGGGGGCGGAGACTGTCAAGGTTCCGGCGTGGCGCGTCGGCGTCTCGCCGTTACGCGAAATCTCGCCGCAAAAGCGGGAGCAAGCGACCGATTATATGCGGCCGGACGGGTCGGCGCCTTTCGTCGACGAAGCCACGCCGCGAAATATCGCAATCGGCGCCGGCGTCGCCGCCCTGCTGGCCTTGGCGTTCGTCGCCCGCGATCGCGCCTGGACTCCCTTTCAGCGACGTAGAGCGCGTATCTTCTCGGCGCTTGCCAATGAATTATCAAACCGGCTTGCCGGCTCCGATGACAGCGAATTCGACGCGGCGATCCAGTCGACGCATCGCGCGCTCGATATGGCGAATGGCGCGACGTTGCTGTCATCCGATCTTCCCGAATTTCTGCGCAAGCGGCCGGAATTCCAGCCGCTGCGAGTGAATTTCGAGCGCTTCTTCGCCGCCTCGAAACAGCGGTTTTTCGGCGGGGAGGACTCGATCGACGAATTCAGCGGCGAACAGCTGGCGCAATTCGTGACGGCGCTTGCGAAGCGGGAGCGTTCAGGATGACCGCCCTCAGCTTCGATCATATCGAGGCGTTGTTCCTGGCGCCGCTGGCGATGCTTCCGTTTGTGCGATCCGTCCTGCGCGACACGACAATCGCTTCGCTCCTGTCGGTCCCCGTCGACAGTCTCTCAGCCCTTGTCGCCAATCTTCTGAAAATCAGCGGCGTCGTCGCGATCTGCGCGAGTCTTTTTGGCGCAGCCGGTCCCCATATTGCGGGTACGGAAATTGAGCGCTTCGCCGAAGGCGCGCAGATCGTCATGCTGATCGACCGCAGCGGCAGCATGAACGAGACCTTTGCCGGGCGAACACCGTCGGGAGGCGAGGAGTCGAAGGCCGCCGCGGCGAAGCGCATTCTCAAACGCTTCGTCGAGGCGCGTCGCCACGATCTCGTCGGCGTCGCGGCGTTTTCGACTGCGCCGATGCTGGTGACGCCGATCTCGGACCATATCGACGCCACGAAAGCCGCGATCGACGCGATCGATCGCCCAGGACTCGACTATACCAATATCGCCCGCGGTCTTGCGATGGCGCTGTCGATGTTCAAGATCAGCGAAGCCGGTCTGTCGCGCGCGGTTCTGCTCATATCCGACGGCGCCGGCGTCATCGATCCGAAACAGCGTGACGATCTGAAGGCGGAATTCCGCAAGACCAATGTCAGTCTTTATTGGCTATTCTTGCGAACCGAGGGCAGCAGGGGCATTGCCGACGGAGCGGCGGAAGACGACGAATCGCCGCAGGCCGCGCCGGAGCGTCATCTCGATCTTTTCTTCCGATCGCTCGGCGTCCCCTACCGCGCCTATGAGGTGGAAAGCGCCGAAGCGACGGAGGAGGCTTTAAAGCAGATCGACCGGCTTGAGCGCCATCCCGTGCATTATGTCGAAAAATCGCCGCGCACCGATCTCAGCGTCTGGGCGTTCGCGCTGGCGTTTGTCGCCACGTCGCTGCTCGTCGTCGCCAAAGTCGCTGAAGTCGGGTTGGGCGTCCAAGGTCGCGGGCGATGACGACGCTGATAACGCGCGCCGCAGCCTTGCGCGACAGAGCCGGTGCGCTCTGGCGCGAGACGCGATCATCGCTTCTCGTCGCGCTCTGCGTCACGCTTGTCATCGCGACCGCCGCGTCGCTCGTCGATTGGCGCGGCGCGATCGACGCCAATGATGCGATTGAAGCGCTAGAGCAGGGCCGCGATGTCGGCGTCGATACGAACGCCCGGCCCGAGACGCTGCTTGCCCGCATCGCATTTCTGACGAAGCGAAGCGAAATCGATCGCGCGCGCGCGATGGTTGAGGCGCTCGATCGGCGCGGAAGCGTCGAGATGCGCGCCCGCGGTCATTACCTCCTGGCCAATGCGCTGCTGCGCAAGGCGTTCGATTTGATCGAACGGACCGAAGTCGATGCGGCCAATCCCTTCGTCAATCTCGCCAAGCGCGACTATCGCCGCGCGCTGCAGCTCGCGCCGCAATATTGGGACGCCAAGTTCAATCTGGACGTCGCCGCGCGCCTTGTTCGAGACTTTCCGGATTTTGAAAGAAAGGGCGGCGACGAACTCAGCGCCGACCCCAAAAAGCTCTGGACCGATATTCCCGGCAAGCCGAAGGGCCTGCCGTGATGCGCCAGCACCTGCGCGATCCGCGTCTCGTTTTGCTCATGCTGGCGGCGCTCTCGCTCATCGGCGCCTTCCTCGCGCCAAAAATCGCGGTTCGGCTTCCGTCTTTCGATCTCCTGGCGGTCGTCGACATTACCGGCAGCATGAATGTTCGCGATTATGCGGCGTCCGGCCGCCCGGTCAGCCGGCTCGACGCGGTGAAGTCGGCGTTGCGCGCCATGCTTGCCGAAATGCCCTGTCCATCGCATGTCGGTCTCGGAGTCTTCAGCGAACGCAAGACATTTCTGCTGTTCGAGCCGATCGATGTTTGCGTCGACTTCGCGCCGCTCGAAGACTCGATCGAGGCGCTCGACTGGCGCATGGCCTGGGAAGGCGACAGTCGCGTGTCCGCCGGTCTGTTCGGCGCCATCGATATGGCGCGGCAATTGAAGAGCGATCTTCTGTTTTTCACCGATGGTCAGGAAGCGCCGCCGCTTCCGGCGCGCGGCGCGCCGACATTCGACGGGCGCGCAGGCGAGCGGCGCGGCCTCATCGTCGGAGTCGGCGGCCATGAGCTTTCGCCAATTCCAAAATTCGACGACAGGGGACGCGAGATCGGATTTCTCGGCGTCGACGAGGTTCCCCATGAGAGTCGTTTTGGCTTGCCGCCGGAAGGCGCGGAGCGGCGCGAGGGCTACAATGCGCGCAACGCGCCATTCGGCGCCGCCGCGGCCGTCGGCGTCGAACATCTCTCTTCCGTCAAGGAAGACTATCTACGGTCGCTCGCCGAAAAGACTGGTCTCGGTTACGCGCATCTCGAAGACGGAAAGAGGCTGTGGACGGATTATGCCGCCATCGCGTCCGCCCGGATGCTTGAAGCCGCTTTCGATCTACGTCCGTTCTTCGGGGCGGCGGCGGCGCTTTTCATCCTTATTGCCGTCGCCGGGCCGTCGCTCATCCGGGCTTTGGGTCAAATGCGGCGCGCCGCGCTCGGCAACCGTCATCCGCAACCAGGGAGATCCAAATGAAAAAGCTGCTCGGGCTCTTCGCCCTACTGATGTGCGCGCCGGCGCTCGCGCATGGGCCGACGCCGATCAAGATCGATCAGTCGATCGTCATCGCCGCCGAACCCAAAGCCGTGTGGGCCGTCGCCGGAAAGTTCGACGGGCTCGCGAACTGGCATCCCGACATTCAATCGGTGACGGCGACGGGCGGGGACGCCGCCGGCGCCGAGCGTGAGATTGTTTTCAAAAAGGGCGGCGTTCTGAAGGAAGGGCTCGACGAAGTCGATGCGGGGGCGTTCAAACTTTCCTGGCGCATGTCCGATCCCAACCTCAACGTGATGCCGGCAAGTTCCTACACGCTGACCTTCACGGTCGAGCCTGCGCCGGCGGGCGGGAGTCTGGTGAAATGGTATGGACGTCTCTATCGCGGCGACACCGGCAATGAGCCTCCGGAAAACCTCAATGACGACGCGGCGCGCGCGGCGATGACGAGCTTCCTTCATGACGGCCTGCAGGGCCTGAAGAAGAAGATCGAAGGGAAATAGCCGCGCCGATGCGATTTCGCGCCGTGATCATTCTCGTCGGCGTCTGCGCGCTCTTTGCCGCTTGCGGCGAAGAGAAGCGCGGCGTCGAACCGGACGATCTGATCGAAGCGGACGGCGGCGAGGGCGCGACGATTTGGCTGCGCGCCACCGATCATATCGAGCCTGCGCTCTGGCTCGCGCGGCGCGAAGCCGGCGGCGCCGTCAGCGAAATTCAGCCGTCCGTGGAGCGCATGCGCGCCGCCCTGCTTGCGGCGCAGTCGCATTTTTTGGAAACCGACCGCATGCTCGCCAATCGCACCGCCCAGCTTGGCGAAATGCTGGCGGCGGACGGTCATGCGGAGGATTTCGCGCAGTTGATCGGCTCGCTTGTCGAGGTCGCGGCGACGGCGGGACAAAAGCAAACCTATGGCGAGCTTTGCCAGCACTATTACAATCTGCGCCATGCCGGAGTAGAGCGCGACGCGGCGCTGCGGATGCTCGCCTCGCGCTACAAAACGCAAAAGCAATTCAGATAACGCGATCTAAACGAGCTTCATCGCAACCTTGTTCTCGACGGCGATGCGCAGAAGGTCCGCCTTCGAGCGCGCGCCGAGCTTGCGCTTCAGCAAGATGCAGTTATTGGCGACGGTCTTATAGGAGACTTTCAGAATATGCGCGATTTCGGTCATGTCCCTGCCGTCGGCGAGATTGCGCAGGATTTCGATTTCCCGGCCGTTAAGAGCGTCGAGCGGGTTTCCAGCGCGGCTCTGGTCGGCGAAGGCGAGCTTCAGCGCGAAGGCGTTGGAGAGATAGCGCTCGCCTTCCGCCACGGCGCGGATCGCCTTGATGAAGACGCGCGGGTCCTCGCTCTTCGCGACGTAACCGCGCGCGCCGCCTTCTATGGCGCGCGCCGCGAACACCGGGTCGTCGTTCATGGTGAAGATGATGAATTTGGCGTTCGCATCCCGCTTTAAAATCCGGCGAAGCAGCTCGAAGCCAGAGACTCCGGGGAGGTTGATGTCGAGCACGACGACGTCGGGCGCCGCCGAAGCAAAAGTCTCGAGCGCTTCGTCGGCGTCGTGCGCCTCAAACACTTCGATGTCCTTTTGTTCCGAAAGCATGCCGCGGCAGCCCTCAATCACCATTGGGTGGTCGTCGACGATGAGAACGCGCATTGTTTTTTCGCTTGTGTGAGAAACAAAACCCATGTTGTGGGAACCGGCAGTCTTGTCAATCGATCGTCACAGATCGTCAATGCCAAAGCGCCGAACGGCGGACGAGGCGCTGATCATGCGCGGTTTTTCGCTTAAAGCCAGGTTGGGTTGGTTGATCGGCGTCGTGCTTGTCGCGACGCTGGTCGTCAATCTGGAGATTCAGCTTCTTCACGCAGGACCGCGTGTGCGCGCGGAAGCGGGAAGCAATCTTAGATTGATGCGGGAATTTGTCTTGGCGACGATGGCAAATCTTCCCGAAAACGAAGATCCGGCGCCGGCGCTGAAGCGACTTTATGGGTCGCTCGGCCATCTTCGCCACGCGGATGTCGAGATTCTCGCCGCCGATGAAACGCCGCCCGCCGATTGGTTGGAAAAAATCCGTCATTCCGATCGCGACGTACCGGAATGGTTTGTGAAACTCGTCGGCGCCGCGCCGCGAGTCATGACAATTCCCGTGACGGTAGGCGGGCGCGCCTACAGCAATATCGTGGTGATCTCGAATCCCTTCGACGAACTCGGAGAAATCTGGTCGGACATGGTGTGGCTTGCGTCGATCAGCCTGGCGGTGACCATCGTCTTCCTGACGCTCGTTCTCCTTTTCCTGCGCCAATCGCTTGCGCCCTTCGACGCGCTAAAGTCCGGCCTCGCGCGGCTGGAGGCCGGCAAGAGCGGCGTTCGCCTGTCGCTCGGCGGCGCGAGCGAATTCAGATCGATCGCGGCGGCGCTGAATTCGCTCGGCGCGACGCTCGATCGCGTCAAGCGGGAAAACCGCGAACTCGTCGACAGGCTCATTCGGGTGCAGGAGGCCGAACGCAAGGATATCGCCCGCGACCTGCATGACGAGGCGGGTCCCTGCCTGTTCTCAATCCGCGCCACGTCGGCGACATTGCAGGAGCTTGTGTCGCATCCATCGCCTGACGTCAGGCGCCTGCGCCAGATGAGTGGGGCGATCGACGAGGCGAGCGAATCGCTTCAGTCGCTGTTTAGAGGATTGCTCGACCGGCTGCGGCCGAAGGGTCTCGAGGAACTCGGTCTGGAGCCAGCGCTGAAAGCGCTTTTCGCCTCCTGGGCGCTCACCCATCCCGAAGTCGATCTGCGGCTTATCGTCCGCCACGATCTTGCCGGGCTCGACGAGGAAACGGCGCTCGCCGCCTATCGCGTCGTGCAGGAGGCGGTGACCAATATTTTTCGCCACTCCGGCGCGAGCAGGGGCGAGGTCACGCTCGAATTAGGATTGGATGCGTCTGCTCACTCACAAGAACTCGACGGGGAAGCGCCGCCGCGGCTCAAAATCGCCATCGAGGACAATGGCGTCGGCATTTCGGAAGGCGTTGCGCCTGGCATGGGACTGCTCGGCATGAATGAGCGTGCGCGCGCGCTTGGCGGCGCGCAACGGATCGAAAGCCCGCCATCCGGCGGCGCGCGGATCATTGTGTCGTTGCCCCTGCGCGACGATGGCGAATGATCTGGCGACGTGAGCCTGTCGCCCGCGCCAGTCGGGAAATTTTGGCAAGGGGATTGACGCAAGTTTCAAGGTGAAAAATCGCGCGCCCCTCATTACTGTCGATTGAAGCCGCCGTCAGGGCGGAAACGACTCTGGAGGAGCAACGCCATGGCGTGGTCGCGACCCGTTCTGATCGAAATCTGCGTCGGCATGGAAATCACCAGCTACGAATCGGCTGAGTTCTGATCGGCGGCATTCTTACGGCGGGAGCGGAGCGCGCTCTAAACGCTCGAGATCGATCGCCTTATCCGAATTTGGGCTGTTCCGCTCCAAATCAGGCGTGGTGACGCGTGAACCGCCGGCCCCGGCGGCGCAGTCGCCACGCCGCCATCGCTGATTCGTCATTTCGACCTGCTTCAAGTCAGTTTGAACGGCGTCGGCCGCGTGGTCGCCATGCCGGCCGCCGCGAAATTTTGGCGCTCGGACTCATCTGCTGCTAGCACATTGTTTTTGAATGGCTCTGTCGTTCAGAGCGCTTGCCCTCGGAAAATTTGCTCCTAATCTGGAGAGAATTGCACCGCCGAGGAGTAGGCAATGGCGTCCAGCGGCTTCCGTCTGCAGCTCGAAGGCTACGGCCTGACGACGGCGAATATCCTCTATCGTCTGCCGGATTACCCAAAGATCATCCAATCCTATGTCTGGCAGGAATATGATCTCCACCCGGACTTTCCCGAGCTGCGCAAATTTCTCAAATTCTGGATGCGCAGCCTCGATGGACCGCTCCATTCGGTCATCGTCGCGCATTCGAACCTCATCAAACCTGCTGAGATGAAGCTCCTCGACGGCGAGTTCAAAGTGCATTGACCTGGACCGCCTTGCGAAACGAGCTTCGGCGAGACAAAATCGCCGCGGATTCAAAGCGAGGCATGCCGTGACCGACGAGCGGGACGCAAAATCTTGGATGGGGGCCTTCGAGGCGGCAGTAGTGATCGCCGTCGTGGCGGCGGCTTTCCTTCTGGCGAGGCACACCCGAGAGAGTCTTTCCCTGGATGAAGAACCCGAACCCCTCTCGCTGACCTTGGAGCGCGAGGCTGCCGAGGTGAACGCGACCCTTCCCGAAATGGTCAGCGAGGGCGTCCGCTTGGACAACACCACGGCGGGTCCAGGCAACGCCTTCAATTACAACTATACGATCGTCGACGACGAAGCGGCCCGAACTCTGGTCGCCAGTCCGGAGAAACTCGCTCAATTGAAGACGCAGCTGCAGGAGCGCGTCTGTCTGACGATGCCGGAGCGCCGCGCGAGCGGCGCGATCATCAGATATTCTCTCAAGGACAATGAGGGCAAGACGATCGCCGACGTTTCGATCGACGCGGGGGCCTGCTGAGAAAGGGCGGCGCGTCTCGCGACGGATAAGCCGCACCGCGATTTTTGTCACGGCGCCGACGTCGCGGGAAGCGACCAGCTATTCAGCCGGCGCTTTCAATCCCTTGTGGTGCGCCGCGATCCATCTTTGCAGTTCGGCGACATGGGCCCGCTCTTCCTGCGCAAATTCTTTGGCGAGGGTTTTGATCTCGGGATCCTGCGTCGTCTCGAACACGTGCTTGTAATAATCCAAGCCGGCGCGCTCGGCGTCGAGTGCGATTTCCAGCGCCTGTCCGCGACCCAGGAACGGGTCGGCGGCCCAGATCGCCGCGGTTTCAGGGCTTTCAATATCGGGCCAGACAAACTCCGTGGGCGCCATTTCAGGCATTTTTCGAAATCCGGCCCGCGCGCGGGCGTCATCGAGATGCAGACGCGAATAATCCGCCAATTGCCGAAAAAGCTTGCCGACTTCCCGGTTGCCAGAGGATTCCATCGCATCGGCAAGCTGTCCGAACCGCTCCGCGGCGTCCTGCTCCAATCTGATGGCGTAGGCGAGAAACTCCTCGACCGACTCCATATTCGCTTCTCCCAGCCCGCTTTTGTCTCCCGCGTCTCTGGCGATAATCCGCCAAGGCTCACGCGGCGCTTGCAGTTCTTCATAGCCGCGCTGGCCGACTTCGCCAACCCGTCGGGCCGCCTATGGAGGAAACGGGGCGGGCCGCCGGCATCGATCGACGGCTATGAACCGCGATCTTTTGGCGGAGGATGCGCTACCGGGCTGGAACGCGCGAAGGCTTGCCGTCGGCGCCGACGAAGGGAAATAGCCCAGCCTGAAAACATTGGGTCAT
>Ga0233425_10006291_pt1 | contig 17764 bp, 17 predicted proteins | sample Watercolumn_Towu_2_FD_181712 | JGI IMG/M metagenome (GOLD analysis project Ga0233425, IMG submission 181712) | Freshwater microbial communities from Lake Towuti, South Sulawesi, Indonesia - Watercolumn_Towuti2014_140_MG | ecosystem: Environmental > Aquatic > Freshwater > Lake | place... | reverse complement strand
GAAGCTTCGCCCGCATTCGCTTGCTGTCCGTCCGGCGCAACACGCGGAACTTCCCGGCTCGGGTCGTTGCGCAGATGTGCGTGAACCCCAGGAATCCGAACGTCTCCGGCTTGCCCTCCCCGCGCTGTTGCCGCTGTTGTGCAGCGAACCGCCCGAACTCCAGCAGGCGCGTCTTCTCCGCGTTCAGTTCCAGCCCGAACTTGCCAAGCCGCTCGGCCAGTTCCTCGCGGAGCCGCTCGGCGTCCTGGCGGTGCTGGAGGCCCACCACGATGTCGTCCGCGTACCGCACGACGATGACCTCGCCCTGCGCTACCCGCGTTCGCCACCGCTGGACCCACTGGTCGAACGCGTAGTGCAGGTAGATGTTCGCCAGCAGCGGCGAGATGACCGCGCCTTGCGGCGTACCCTCTTCGCTCATCCGCCAGTTCCCTTCTTCCAGCACTCCCGCCTTCAGCCACTTGCGGAGCAGCCGTAGCACCCGCTGATCCCCGATCCGGTGCTCGACGAACTTCATCAGCCACTCGTGGTCGATGGTGTCGAAGAACCCACGAATGTCCGCGTCGAGCACCCAGCTCACCTTCTTCCAACGGATTCCGGTCGCCAGCGCGTCCAGCGCATCGTGCTGGCTCCGCCCTGGCCTGAATCCGTAGGAGAATCCCAGGAAATCCTGCTCGTAGATGGCGTTCAGCACCTCGACGACGGCCCTCTGGACGACCTTGTCCTCCAGGGTCACGATTCCGAGCGGTCTCTGCCGCCCGTCCGCCTTCGGGATGTTCACCCTTCGTGCTGGACTCGCCCGGTACGCCCCTCGGTGCAGCCGGTCGTGCAACTCTCCGATGTTCTCGTCGAGCCCCTCCCCGTACTGCTCCCACGTGACCCCGTCGACCCCGGCCGCCGCCTTGCGCTTCACCGCGTGGTAGGCCGCCTTCAGTCGCTCTTTGTCCACGTGGTGCAGGAGCGCCGTGAACTGCATCTCCTTGTCCCGCTTCGCGGCCTCCCGTACGCGGTCCAGCCCGCTTGTCACGCTCTCCCGGCCCTGCGTCCGGCACGTGTCGCGCTGGTCCGCGTTCCCCTTGGCCAGCCCCCTTCCCTCCACGGCCTCCGCCGCGCCTTCCGACGCCTTGTTCGGCTGCTTCTCAGGTACTATGGGGCTGTCCGACTTCCCGCGGTCGTTCGTCGAGGGCGTACGGCTCATGCCTTCCCCCCGCGTCCCGGCAGTCCATCCCTGCCGGGCAACCGCCGGACCTCCCGGTTCCCGCGCGTGGAGCTTCCGTGCATGCCATGGGCCTTCGACCACGCAGGGCCCTCCCGGTGCTCGCGATGTCGCTCCGGTCGGTGTTGCCTTCCGCCTCCGTCCACGACGTCGGCGCCCTGTACTGTTTGGTTTTCGGGGCTCATTACCATGCCTGCACGCTCCCCTGTCAACGCTTCGCCCGCCCCCTCACGGGAACGCACGCATGACTCGGGGCCACCGTGGGTCGCTACTCCTTCGGTGCATGGAACTTTCATCCACTACTCCACGCCGGTCTCCCGGCGCACGGACGGTCCTACGATCTCACGTTTCGAGGGACGGTCCTACGATCCTGCCGTCATGACGCCCGCCGCCACTGGTCCAATCCGCCGCCTCTGGACCACCCCCGGACCAACTCCGCGGTCCGGGGCGTTTGCCGACCAGTCACGAACCAATTGATCTTACAAGACGATGGCGCCTGGCACGCGCCCTGCACTCCTTCGGGTCGAAATCCGGGCCGAGGCGCCCGGTCGGGGGTGCGGGCCATGCTTCAGAAGGTGCTCTCGTCGGGGCTGATGGGCGTCGATCCGTTCGCGGTCGAGGTCGAGGTCGACACGCCGCGCGGGCTGTCGGCGTTCGAGATCGTGGGCCTGGCCGAGATGTCGGTGCGCGAGAGCCGCGTTCGCGTGAAGTCCGCCATCGTCAACAGCGGCTTCAAGTTCCCGCGCTCGCGCATCATCGTGAACCTGGCGCCCGCCGACGTGAAGAAGGTGGGCACCGCGTACGACCTGCCCATGGCGGTGGGCATCCTGGCGTCCGAGGGCGAGATCCCCGACGCGTGCCTGGCGGGCACGGTGTTCTTCGGCGAGCTGGGGCTGGACGGGGCCATCAAGGGCACGCAGGGCGTCTTGCCCGTGGCCCTCGGCGCCCGCGACCTCGGTTTGAAGCGCATCGTGGTCAGCCGCCGGAACGCCGTCGAGGCGGCCGCGGTGGGGGGCCTCGACGTGGTGCCCACCGACAGCCTGACCGAGCTGTGCGACATCCTGAACGACAAGGCCGCGCCGCTGCCCGTCGAGGCCGAGGCCGCGGGGCCCGAGGGCGCCCCCCTCGACCTGGCCGACATCCGCGGGCAGGAGCACGCCAAGCGCGCGCTGGAGATCGCGGCGGCGGGCGGGCACAACCTGCTCTTGGCCGGGCCTCCGGGCTCCGGGAAGACCATGCTCGCCCGGCGCCTGCCCGGGCTGTTGCCCGATCTCACCGAGGCCGAGGCCATCGAGACCACCAAGATCTACTCGGTGGCGGGGCTGCTCGACGGGCGCCGCGGCCTCCTGCGGCATCGGCCCTTCCGGGCGCCGCACCACACGGTGTCGGACGTGGCGCTGGTGGGCGGGGGCAGCATCCCCCGGCCGGGCGAGATCTCGCTGGCGCACCACGGCGTCCTGTTCCTCGACGAGATGCCCGAGTTCCACCGCCACGTGCTCGAGGTGCTGCGCGAGCCGCTGGAGGAGCGCCGGGTGACCATCTCGCGCGCCAGCTTCAGCTGCACCTTCCCCGCCGACTTCATGCTGGTGGGGGCCTTCAACCCCTGCCCGTGCGGCTACCTCGGGGACCCGCGCCGCGCGTGCACCTGCACGTCGGTGGCCGTCGAGCGCTACCGCGCGCGGCTGTCGGGGCCGCTGCTCGACCGCATCCACCTGCAGGTCGAGGTGCCGGCCGTGCCGGTCGAGTGCCTGCGGGGCCGCTCGGGGGGCGAGGGCAGCGGGGCCGTGCGCGAGCGGGTCGCGCGGGCCCGGGCCATCCAGGCGCGGCGCTTCGAGGGGCGGGGGCTTCGCACCAACGCCCAGATGGGCGTGCAGGAGCTGGAGCGCTTCGCCGAGCTGGGCGCGGCCGAGACCGCGTTCCTCGAGCGCGTGGTCGACCGCCTGGGGCTCTCTGCCCGCGCCTACCACGGGCTCGTGAAGGTCGCGCGCACCGTGGCCGACCTGGACGGCCAACCCCGCGTGCGCGTCGAGCACGTGGCCGAAGCCGTGCAGTACCGCATCCAGGACCGCTCGCAGGGGTGAGCGGTCGGGACCAAACCGGAGAGGAGGGGAGCATGGGAGCGAAGCTCGCGTCGTGGAAGGAGCGCCTGGACCAGATCGTGCTGGAGGCCGAGAAGCTGTGCGGCCGGGGCTCGGTCATGCGCCTGGGCGCGGCGGGCACCGTGGTGCCGGTCGAGACCTTCCCCAGCGGGTCCATCGGGCTGGACCGCGCGCTGGGGGTGGGGGGCTACCCCAAGGGCCGCATCATCGAGATCTACGGCCCCGAGTCGTCGGGCAAGACCACGCTGTGCCTGCACGCCATCGCCGAGGCCCAGAAGCAGGGCGGCATCGCGGCGTTCATCGACGCCGAGCACGCCCTGGACCTCGAGTACGCGCGGCGCCTGGGCGTCGAGGTCGAGGACCTGCTGGTCTCGCAGCCCGGCTGCGGCGAGGAGGCCCTGCAGGTGGCCGAGGTGCTCCTGAAGTCCGGCGCCGTGTCGCTGATCGTGGTCGACTCGGTGGCCGCGCTGGTGCCCAAGGCCGAGATCGACGGCGAGATGGGCGACCAGCACGTGGGGCTGCAGGCGCGCCTGATGAGCCAGGCGCTGCGCAAGCTGACGGGTATGGCCCACCAGAACAAGGCCACGCTGCTCTTCATCAACCAGATGCGCCAGAAGATCGGCGTGATGTTCGGCTCGAACGAGACCACGACGGGCGGCAACGCGCTGAAGTTCTACGCCTCGGTGCGCCTCGACATCCGCAAGATCCAGACGCTGAAGAACGGCGACGAGCCCGTGGGCGCCCGCACGCGCGTCAAGGTCGTGAAGAACAAGGTGTCGGTGCCCTTCCGCACCGCCGAGTTCGACATCGTGTACGGGCGGGGCGTCGAGCGCGCGTGCGAGCTGCTGGACCTGGCCGAGGCCAGCGGCGTCGTCAGCCGCTCGGGCAGCTGGTACAGCCTGGGTGACAGCCGCCTGGGCCAGGGCCGCGAGGCGTCGCTGGAGCGGCTGCGCACCGAGCCCGCCCTGGCCGCCGACCTGGAGTCCCGGGTGCTCGGGTCGCGCGCGCCGGCCGCCCTCCCCGAGGTCCAGCCCGCCGCCGCGTAACCACCGGAGCGTACGGGACGGGCGGAGGTCGCCCGCCCCGTGGAGAGGAGCGCGCCGGGCGACGACCCGGGCGCGCGAGGAAGAGAGGAGGAGCCCATGTCCGCGAACCCCGAGACGACCGCCAGCGCGGCCCCGTACGAGCACCCCATCACCCTCAGCCCCGACGAGCTGGGCCCCGCCGAGCGCCTGACCCTGGCCCTGGCGCGCCTGGGCGCCTGGAAGGAGGACCCCGCCGACCTGAAGCCCGGCTGGCAGCCCCGCGTGCGCAGCTGGAAGGGCTACGCCTTCTGGTGCCTGAAGCGCCTGGCCGACGCCGGCATGATCGTCGACAAGAACGGCGCCAAGACCCTGGTGCTGACGGCCGACGGCGTCGAGCTGGCCGAGGACTTCCTGACCGGCATCGGCGTGGCCCCGCGTGCCCTGCAGACCCGCAGCCTGCCCCCGCGGCCGCCCGCCGTCGACCTGCCCGCCGACGCCCAGGCCGCGGCCTGAGCCCCCAGCTCCCGGAGCCGGACGCCGGGCCCCGTCGAGGGCTCGGCGCCCCGCTCTTGACCTTGATCACGCGTACGCGAGGCGTCCCTTGGGACGAGGGACCGGGCGACCCAACTCGGTGGCGGTCTCGATCCACTCGCGGATGATCTGCTCGGCGTTGGCCACCGCCTCCTGATAGGACGCGCCGTCGGCCATGCACCCCGGAAGCTCCGGTACCTCCGCCACGAACGCGTTGTCCTCGTCACTCCAATAGATGATGATCTCGTAGCGCGCGTCCATGGTCAGTCTCCCAACGTGAATCCGTACCGCAAGAACAGCTCTCGCACCTGCTTGACCCGGTAGGCTTTGGCGAGCGCCCCCAGCGGCTGGAGGTTCAGGATCTCCGGAATATCGGCGTGCGTGAAGATGTGGTGGTCGCCTCGGCACCGCTCCTCGAAGCCAAGGCGCTTCAGCAGCGCGCACAGGCCGTCGAACGGCACGTTCGCGTCGGAGCGTCGAAGCAGGATGTGGCGGTACAGCTTGTCGAGTCGGCTCATGGCGAAAACGTAGCGCAGTGGCGGAGCCTTGCCAAGCGTCACGTCATAATCCGAGCCCTCATGCCACGCCCACCCGTCCTCGCGTGGGCTGGTGCAGGCTGGAGTGTGCACCGCCAGGGTGGGCGCCACGAACCGACGGAGCAGGAAGGGGTTGCTTTTCATGGGGTCCATTGCGGTCCAAGGCACGTGAAAGACGGGTCACGGCCGGGCAGCGCGTCCGGGCAAGGTCCGTCCGGCGGGCACGGCGGATTGATCGGGTCGGGGACCGCCTGCAGGCCCGCGCAGCATTCGGCATCGGGAGAGACCAGCCGCCGCCACCATGACGACGGGACGTCGAATCGCTCCCCCACGCCATAGCACAGCGTCGCGCAGGGCGCGTCGGCCCGCAGAGCTGCTCCGCTCGCCAGGCGCGCGCAGTCGTCGCTATACCCGGTGCGCGGGCAACCGCAAACTGGGCGGGGCCGGTCGTCACAACCCTCGGGGATGCGGACGCACATGCCCCGACGCTGGTCGCAACCCGAGACGTCGCAGGCCATGCCGGTCGGGCAGGGCGTACCTCCGCGCTCACAGTCCAGGCGGGGATCGGCTCTCCAGGTGCAGGAGTGCCCGCGGCAGAACCACTGGCCCGATCCGGGTGGTGCGTCCAGCGAGGCGCACTCGTGGTGGGAACGACAGAAGCGCGGGTTGAGGCCGTTGTTGCCGGTGGCACCGTCGCGACCGACGAAGGGCGCCAGCAGGTCCCCGGGCGTCAGGCGGGGGTTGGCGGCTAGGAACAGCGCGGCGCAGGTCGCGAGCAACGCCAGCACGACGAGCGAGGAGCGAGCGACGCGTCGGCACAAGCTGGGGGGCGGTGTCTCCTTCATGCATCCAGCAGCATAGCATGAGGGACGGGACAGCATCTCATGGTTCTACGCCGTGTCTGGCGTTCCCGCAGACAGCCCCAGGTTCTTGCACCCCAGCACCTTGACGTGGCCTCTGCGCCCACCGCGGTGCCGCTGGTCGAGAAGGTTCTGCTCACCCGGCAAGGCAGCGGCAGCCCGCTCGCAAAGGACGCGAAGGGCACGGCCGTGTCCTCGCGAGTCAACGGGTACTCCTGGCCGCCGCCCAGCGTCACCACCAGGCCCGGCCCCATCCGGCTTCCCAGGAACGCGCGCGCGAGGGCAACCCCGTCAGCCAGGTCGGGCCGGGGCGTAGGCGCGATCGCGCCTTCCGCTACAAGGCGTACCTGGGGCGCTGCGGGCGGGGACGGAGCTGGAGATGGGGCGGTAGGGCTCGGGCCCCGCGTCACGGTTCGAGGCAGGTCCGCCGCTTGCGAATGAACGCTTCGACCTTTCCCCGACTCCAGGTGCTCGTCCTGGTACGGCGACGATGCCGTTTGACGCGAACCGCAAATCGTTGCACGATCGCCTTGTCGATAGTCGAATGGAGCCCGTCGATGCAAGCCACGGTGTCCGTTTCATCCAAGTTCCAGGTCGTCATCCCTCGCGATGTGCGGGACGTGCTCCACCTACGGCCCGGCGAGAAGATGATCGTGCTCGCTGACGGCGGGGTCATCCGTCTGGTTCGCGCCATTCCGCTTTCGAAGGCGAGAGGCTTGTTCAAGGGCCTCGATACCTCCGATCCGAGGGAGCACGAGGAGGACCGCACATGATCTTGGTGGACTCGAGCGGGTGGATCGAGGTGCTGGCGGATGGTCCCCTGGCGGATCAATTCGCCCCGGCGCTGCAGAACCCGGAGGAGGTCCTGGTACCGGCGATCGTGGTCTACGAGGTCGTGAGGCGCGTATACGGCGTTGCCGGTGACGCGGGAGCCGACCAGGCGCTGGCCCTGTTGAACGGATGCCACGTCGTCACGCTCGACGCGGCCATCGCGTCGAGAGCCGCCCGTCTGGCTCGCGAGCGGGGATTTCACATGGCTGACGCGCTCATCGCGGCCACGGCCGAGACCTCCGGCGAGATCCCCATCCTGACCAAGGATCCGCACTTCATCGGCTTCCCGGGAGCGACGGTCGTCCAGGAGAAGGGGCGGGGTCCATGGCCCGGATGAAGACCAGTTGGCTCGCAAGAGGATCAACATCTTTGCAGTCTGAATGCAGGTTTGCAGGTGACCCGCGCGCGCCGGGTGGGCTAGGAAGCAAACGGCGCCACCAACTGCATGGGTTGGCGTCCCCGACGGCGGTACACGGACCGTCCCCGTTGTCCAGCCCACCTCGCGCCTGGCCAGGCTTCGGGGGTGGCAAGACATTGCCAGAGAATGTCCTGCGGAGCCCGGAAGCCATCGAACTGTTCAATAGGGGGATAGTGCGATGATCTTCTACGGGCTCCTTGAAATACTCCAACATCGAGCCAACCAGGCCAGCTTTCACGTTGCTTCTGAGAAGGCGGTCAGGATCGAGTTCATGCGCTTCTCGAAGGGCCAGGAACTAGGACCTATCAAGTTCGAGGGCGACATCGTGGTCACGTGTCTTGAAGGGATCTTTACAGTCGGGGAGGACGGACTCCGTCTCCCTCGTCGCCCACACCCCTGCCCCTGAGATCCCACCGACAACGACCATGAATCCAGCCGGAATCCGACGCTGGCGGTCAGCGCTTCGTCGCCCGGAAGCCCTTTGCTCGTTCGAGCTTCTCGGCGTCGAGCCGATCCTGCGGGCGTCCGGCCATCTTCTTGGCGCGCAGCACGTCGTCCAGCGCCAGCACGCGGAACACGCGTGCCGCGTTGTCGGGCGTCGGCTCGACCCACAGGTCGATGTCCTTGGTGTAGCGCGGCTCAGTGTAGTGGATCACGGCGTAGGCGCCGACGACCAGGTACCGGACGTCAGCCGCGTTGAAGGCGGCAAACAGATCGTTGTGTGGGGCTGGGACATGCTCGAGGTGTACCGCGGGGTCCTGCCCGGTTCAAGGAGCCCGCGCCGTCGCCCGCCGGCTACTTGCGCCGCGGCTTGCCCCGGAAGGTCCCGTCGCGGTGATCGCGCAGGCCCACCGGCAGGCTGAGGTACAGGTAGTCGAGCGCGCGCTCCGCGAGCTCGTCGCCCCCGAGGTGCCGGCAGGCCTCGGGGTGGGCGCGCAGCCAGGCGGCGGCGTGGCTCACGATGATGGCCGTGGCCACCGAGATGTTGAAGCTCTGGCTGAAGCCCGCCATGGGGATGCGGAAGGCGCCGTCGGCCAGGGCGGCCAGCTCCGGGGTCACGCCGTCCTTCTCGTTGCCCATCACCACGGCGGTCGGCACGGACCAGTCGAGGTCGTACAGGGTGTCGGCCGCGTCCATGCGCGTGACCAGCAGCCGGTAGCCCAGCGCGCGGGTCTCGGCCACGCACGAGGCCACGCTGGGGTGGCGGCGGACGTCCAGCCACTTGTGGGCGCCCTGCGTGACCTGGGAGTACGGCTCGTAGGTGGCGTTCGCCTCGATCACGAACACGCGGTGAAGGCCCAGGCCCTCGACCGTGCGCAGCACCGCGCCGATGTTGTGGGGGTCCCACACGTCCTCGAGCACCACGGCGGGGCTGTTCAGGCGCTGGCGGAGGACACCGAGCACCTTGTCGCGGCGCTCGGGGGCCACCATGCCCGCGAGGGTGGCGCGGTCGAAGCCGCCGCGCACGGCGGAAGGCGGATCAGCGGGCACGGTAGCCGTTCCAGTGCAGGATCTCGTCGATGGGCCTGCGCTCGCGCACCTTCTTGAGTGCGTCGGGGGCCTCGGTGCCGATGGCCAGGATGGCGATCAACCGCCAGCCCTCGCGCACCTCGAGGTGCGTGAGCAGCCGGCCGGCATAGTCCTTCTTGTCGCCCGCGATCCAGCAGCTGGCATAGCCGAGCGCGGTGGCCGCCAGCAGCACGTTCTGGACCGCGGCGGCGCCGTCCTCGAGGGCGTACTTCACGTCGCGCGAGACCACCACCACCAGGGCGCCCGCGTCGACCGCGAAGCGGCCGTTGTCGGTCAGCAGCGCGATCTCGCGGATGCGCTCGCGGTCGTCGACCACCACGTACTCGATGGGCTGCTCGTTGCGGCCCGATGGGGCCCAGCGCCCGCAGTCGACCAGCTGCACCAGGACGTCCCTGGGGATGGGCTGGTACACGAACGCGCGCGTGCTGTGTCGGGCGCGAATGGCCTCGAGCACGTTCATGCGTCCCTCCTCGCGGGGGCCACCAGACCCCGGGCGACCAGCACCCGGAAGCGGTCGCGCGCCTGCTCGACGCGCCCCTCCTTCAAGAGCCCCAGCACCTCGTGCACGGCCAGATCGGCCTCGCTGGCACCGGCGCCGCGCGCCCGCTCGAGCAGCCCGCGCACCAGCCCCGCGGGCGGCGCCTTGGGCCGCGACAGCAGGAGGAACGCGAGGTTCAGGAGCGCGGGCACCGGATCGTCGGCTCCCTGCACGGCGCGCTCGAGCAGCGCGGCGGCCTCGTCGGTGCGGCCCTCGGACCAGTGCGTCACGGCCTCGAGCAGGCGCAGGGTGGCGGCCTGCGCGGGCGACAGGCCCAGGGCCCCGGCGCGCCCGAGCAGGCCGACGGTGGCGGCGTGGTCGCCGGCTGCCAGCATCAGGCGCGCCGCCCACAAGAGGTCGTCGGCGTCGGCGTCGGGGCGGGCCAGGCGCGCGCTCACCAGGCGCGTGAGGCGCGGCACGTCACCCTGCAGCAGCACCAGCCGGGCGGCCAGCGCGAAGGCCTCGGTGCCCGCCAGCTCCGACACGCCGGCCAGCTCCTCGAGCAGCGCCGCGCCGGCCTCGAGCCGGCCCGTGACCAGGCTCTGCCGGGCGATGCGGCGGAGGGGCTCGGGGCTGAACGGCGCGCGCTGGAAGGACGCGAGCCAGGCGTCGAGGGCCCCGCGGTGGTCGTCCGTGCGGGCACGGAGGTCGCCGAGGAGCAAGAGCGCGTCTGCGGCGCGGGCTGCCGGCTCGGTCGCCAGCAGCAGGATGGCCTCGGCGTCGCGTCCGGCCTCGGCCAGGGCCGTGGCCAGGAGCAGCCGGTAGCTCTCATCGGGATCGGCGGTCCAGGCCAGGCGCGCCTCGCCGACCGCGCCCTCGGGGTGCCCCCAGGCCAGGTGGATGCGGGCGCGGCACGCGTGCCACTCGGGCGGCGTGCAGCCCGCCTCGGCCAGCTTCATCAGGGTCTCGAGCGCGCGGTTGGCGCGGCCCTTGGCGAACAGCACCACCGCCTGGAGCAGCAGCGCCTTGTCGCGATCGGCGCCCTGCACGCGCTCGACCAGGTGCCGGGCGCGATCGAAGCGCTGGAGCGCGAGCTCTTCGTGGAGGTGCCGGACGTCGGGATCCACCGGGGCCTCGTCAGGTTCGCGGCGCCGGACCGGGCGCCTCGGGGGCTCCGGGCGCGGCCGGCTCGGGTGCGGGGCGGTGACGATCGGCCCACGCGCGCACCTTCTCGATCTCGTCGTACACCCACTGCACGCCGTTCTCGAGCGCGAAGTGGACCAGCCCCGCGACCTCGCCCGTGCCCACGTCGACGCGTCGGCCGTTGCCGCCCAGGGCCAGCTCGACCGAGCCCGCGAAGGCCCCCCGCATCCCGGCGCTCACGGGTCGGAAGCCACGGTCGAGGGCCCCGAGCGCCCGCCCGTTGGCCAGCGGGTGGTCGGCCGCGGCGCCCAGCGCCTCGCCCACCGAGCGGAGCTCGGGAGCGCCCGCGCGCAGCGTGTCGAGCAACCGCCGCTCGCGCGCCTTGCGCCGCCGCTCGGCCTCGCCGTCGAGCAGGTCGAGGGCTGCCCCGGCCGCCAGGTGGTCGCCGGGCGCCAGGTCGGCCAGCACGCCGGGCACCGGCAGGTGGGGGCGCAGCGTGGCGCCGTCGGGCGAGAGGCTCCAGGTGGCGGCCTGGTCGTGGGCCGTGAAGCCCAGCGCGCCGCGGGCCTGCTCGAAGCCGCCCCGCGTGCCCTGTCGCAGCCGATCGGCGCGCGCGGCCGCCGCAGGGCGCTGCTCGGGGCGCACCTCGCGTGGGGCCTGCCTGCTGCGGTCGCGATCGAAGTCCACGGCACGATCCTGGCGGTTCGAAGCAATCCCCAGTATAGGCGGAAGCGGGGCGGGGTTCAAACGGTCTGCGGCGCGTCGACCGCGACCGGCCGAACCGCGTGGGCCCGGAGGGGTTGGAGGGGTTCCCCGGGGGACGGGTTCAGCCGGCCGCGGGACGCGGGAGGGGCTCGTCGGCCGCGGGCGCCTTCTGCTCTGCGGGCAGGCTCTCGAGCAACAGCGACGCCAGGTCGATCACCTCGATCTCGTCGGCCAGGTCGCGCAGCTTGATCGCGTCGTCGAGCATCTGCTTGCAGTAGGCGCAGGCCGTCACGATGGTGTCGGCGCCGGCCTCGGTGGCCTGGTCGACGCGCAGGTTGTTGATGCGCTCGCCCGTCTTCAGGTCCATCCAGAAGTGGCCGCCGCCACCGCCGCAGCAGAAGCTCTTTTCGGCGCTGTGACGCATCTCGGCCAGGTCCATGCCCGGTACGGCCCGGAGCACCTCGCGCGGGGCGTCGAACAGGCGCTGGTAGCGGCCGATGTAGCACGGATCGTGGTACACGGCCTTGCGCGCCACGCCCAGCCGCGGCTTCAGGTCCCCGGCCCACAGCATCTCGTGCAGGAACTCCGAGTGGTGCACCACGTCGAAGGTGCCGCCGAACTGCGGGTACTCGTTCTTCAGCACGTTGTAGCAGTGCGGGCACGAGGTCAGGACGACCTTGAACGCCCGGCTCTTGATGATCTCGCACTGCTCCGTGGCGATCTCCTGGAACAGGCGCTCCTCCCCCAGCACGCGCGCCGGGTCGCCGCAGCACTTCTCGTCGCCGCCCAGGATGCCGAAGTCGACCCCGCAGCGCTGCAGCAGCCGGCACACGTCCTGCGCGATCTTCTGCTTGGTGGGGTCGAAGGCGATGCAGCAGCCGATCCAGTACAGCACGTCGACGCTCTCGCCCGGCTTCACGATGCGCACGCCCAACTGCCTGACCCACGCCAGGCGGTCGCCCTGGGGGCCGAAGGGGTTCCTCTTGTTCTCGAGCAGCTTCAGGGCCTGCTGCGCCTCGGCCGGCATGCGGCCCTGCCACAGCACCTCGTTGCGGCGCACCTCGATCAGGGTGTCGACGTGATCCACGCACGCCGGGCAGACCTCCATGCAGGCCATGCAGGTGCGGCAGTGCCAGATGTACTCCTCGTCGAAGCCGGCGCCCACCAGGGTGGGGTCCTCTCCCGACTCTCCTGCTTCGGTCGCCCCCGCGCCTCTCGCGAAGGCCAGCTCCTTGCACCGGGCGATGAAGTGCCGCGGGCTGAAGTCCTCGTACACGTGGTGCGACGGGCAGATCTCCTCGCAGCGGCCGCACGAGACGCAGGCGTCGAAGTCCAGGCGCTGCTTCCAGGTGAAGTCGGCGGGCTTCTCCAGGCCGACGCGGAACACCTCCTCGTCGGCGTCCTCGCGGCTCATCAGCTCGATCAGGTTCACCCGCGAGAGCGCGCCGCGGGGCTTCAGCTTCTGGAAGAACACGTTGGTGGGCAGGGCGAGCAGGTGCACGAACTTGGTGTAGGGCAGGCTGGCGATCCAGCCCATGGCCAGCACGGTGTGGCCCCACCACAGCCCCTGGTGGAGCGCCGTCCCGGCCTCGGTCGATACCCCGCGGAAGGCCAGGCCGGCCAGGTAGCCCACGGGGGAGAGCCCCGCCCACGCGTCGCCCCGCACGGCGATGCGCAGGCCTTCGGTCAGGAAGCCGGTCAGGGTCAGCAGCGCGAGCAGCGCCAGCGGGAAGAGATCGGCCGGGGCGTCGTGCGGCAGGCTGGCGGGCCGCGTGACCAGGCGCCGCCAGGCGGCCATGCCCACCCCGATCAGCAGCAGCACGCCGGCCAGCTCGGAGGCCATGGTCAGGAACACGTACACCCAGCCGCCGAAGAACGACGTGCCCAGGTCATAGTCCAGCGCCACCACGGCCGTGGTCACGACCAGCACCGCGAACGCGTAGAAGATCAGGCTGTGGAAGAAGCCGGCCAGGCTCGCGCCCCGCGCCCGCGACTGCAGCACCAGCTCCTTCACGAGCAGCCCCGCGCGCACTCCCCAGTCGCCCAGCCGCTCGTCCGAGGCCTTGCCGCGACGCCACGTCTCCACGCGACGCCACAGGCCCCAGCCGAACACGCCCAGCGCGACCAGGAACAGCGCGTACATGACCCAGGGGGCCCCGACGTTCCACATCAGGGGGCGGGTGGCTTCCGTCAGGTTCGTCATGGTCGGCTCCTGTTCGGGGCAGGCGCCCCTCCCGCTAGGCGGTCACGGCGCGCTTGATGCCCAGGAAGTGCAGGTGCGCGGGGCGCCGCACGCGGACGGGCTCGGCCGCGGGCTCGGGCTCCGCCACCTGCGGGCCGCGGGGCTTCAGGCCGCCCGTGGTGTAGCGGTGCCGCGCCATCTGGCTGACGCAGTCCCACAGCGTGGTGGCCGCCTCCAGGCGCGCGCCCCGCTGCTCCAGGCGCCCGAGCACGTCGCTGAGCTCCTTCCAGTTGCGAGAGAGGCTCCACACGCGCTCGACCAGCACGACCGCGGCGCCGCTCCGGTCGGCCAGCAGGGCCTTCAGGCCGGGGCGGTCGAAGATCGACTCGGCGTAGATCGCGTCCTCGTACCAGGCGGCGATCTCCACGCCGGTCTCGGCCGCGTGGGCCTCGATCTTCTTCTTCTGGTCGGCGCGGCTGATGACCTCGCCCGTGGTGCCCAGGATCACGTCACTGACATACGCGATGGCCTTCTTCATGATGTCCTCCAGGGTTCGCGCTCTCCGCGCAGCTTCCATTGCAGCCGCCGTGCCAGTTCGGGGTGCGGCGCGAAAATCCATTGAAATAAATAGCCATTTTCTTTCTGGCGCGCGCCGCGCGGCCCCCTTTGACCGCGCGGTGTATGGCATTCCGATACACGTCGCGCGGCGCGTGGCGGTAGGTGAAAGTCAAGACGATTCAATCGGTTGTGGTGCGATGCGCGCCCCGGGGAGGCGCTGCCCCGCCGGGCCCGGGTCCGCTCTCGCGGTGTATGCGAAACGCATACGATTTGACGCGCGTCTAGGCGTGGTGCTAGGCTGGCGTCGTTCGAACCCCGGGTCGGAGGCGCGGAGCGTATGAAGTTCCGATACACGCCCCGCCTGCGCTTCGCGGAGCGCCTGTCGCTTCGCGGCCGCCTGATCGCCGCGTTCGTGGTGCTCATCGTCACGTCGGCCACCTGCACCATCCTGATCGGCAGCCTGGTCTTCGGACAGAAGGTGGTCGAGCTGGCCACCTCGAAGATGGAGGTGGGCCTGAAGGTGGCCGAGACCAGCCTGAATGCGCACCTGGCCCGCCTGCGCCTGCTGGCCGCGGTCGAGGCCGAGCGCCTGCGGGACGGCCGGGAGCCGCGCCTGGGGGGCGGCCTGCCGAGCACCGAGACCGCGCTCGACGTGGCGCTGCGGCTGGGTCCGGCCGGGGGAACCGGCCTCCGGCGCGACCCCGACGGGGCGCTCCACCCCTTCGTCGTGGATGCGGGAGCTCCCGGCGTTGCGGCCCTGGCCGAGTTGGCGGCGTACGTGCGCACCCAGGGACGGGCCGAGGGCAGCGTGCTGGCCCTCGATCGCACCGACGCCGCCCGGCTGGGCTATGCGGCCCCCTTCGAGGGCGGCCTGTTCCTGATCGCCGGGGCCCCGATCCCGGCCGGCGACGACGTGGTCCTCCTGGCGACGCGGCTCGACGGCCGCGCCGAGCTGTTCGCCACGCCCATCGACGCCCTGTGGCCCGGGCACCGCGACTGGTACGCCGCCACCCTGTTCCTGGGCGACACGCGCGTGGCCACCACCATGGGGGCCGAGTGGGTGGGCACCCACGCCGATCCGCTGGTGGCGCGCCGCGTGCTGCAGGAGGGGCAGCGCTTCCTGGGCTCGGCCGCGGTCGTGCGCATCCCGTACTACACGGCGTACATGCCGCTCGCCGACTGGCGCGGGCGCACCATCGGCATGCTGGGCGTGGGCGTGCGCGAGGAGGTGTACGCCGACATGCAGGGCCAGACGGTCACGCTGTTCAGCGGGCTGATCGCGCTCGGCATGATCTTCGGCTTCGCCATGACGTACGTGGTGTCGGCCTGGCTCATCAAGCCGGTGCGCGAGCTGGCCCGGGGCATGAACCGCGTGGCCGAGGGCGATCTGGCGCTCAAGGTGCGCATCCACTCCACCGACGAGCTGGGTCAGCTGGCCAACGCCTTCAACCGGATGGTCAAAGCCATCAAGGAGCGCGACATGCGCCTGCACGAGCAGGCCGACGAGCGCCTGTCGCTGGTCGAGAAGCAGGTGTCCATCGGCCGCCTGGCCGCCGGCGTGGCCCACGAGATCAACAACCCGCTCACGTCGATCCTCAGCCTGTCGATGCTGCTTCAGAAGGGGCTGCCCGCCGACGACGCGCGCCACGAGGATCTCGACGTGATCGTGGCCGAGACCACGCGCTGTCGCGAGATCGTGAAGAACCTGCTCGACTTCGCCCGCGAGCGCCCCAGCGCGAAGACCAGGGTCGACCTGAACCAGGTGATCCGCGAGACGCTGGTCCTGACCCGCAAGTACGAGGGCATGGACAAGGTCACGCTCGAGACGCGCCTGTCGGCCGAGCCCCAGTGGGTCAGCGGCGATCCCAAGCAGCTGCAGCAGGTGTTCACGAACCTGGTGACCAACGCGGCCGAGGCCGTGGAGACCCGCGGCACCATCACCCTGACGACCGACGAGGACTCGTCGGGCGGCTTCGTGGTGGCCGAGGTGCAGGACACCGGCAAGGGCATGCCGAAGGAGGTGGTGAGCCGCGCCTTCGAGCCCTTCTTCACCACCAAGGGCGCGCGCAAGGGCACGGGGCTCGGCCTGTCGGTCACCCTGGGCATCGTGCGCAAGCACGACGGCACCATCGACCTGGACAGCACCGAGGGGGTGGGCACGGTGGTGCGCGTCACGTTGCCGCGGACCTCACCCCCCGGCCCCCTTTCCATGGATGGCGAGGGGGGATTGGAGGCGCGCGAGTGAACGAATCACGCGATCATCTGACCGCCCGGGTGCTCGTCATCGACGACGAGCGCTCCATCGGCCTGACCTGCCGGCGCATCCTCGAGCCCGAGGGGCACGCGGTCGACTACGAGCCGTCGGGCGTCGCGGGCGTGCGGCGTGCCATCGAGGGCGACTACGAGGTGGTGCTCCTGGACCTGAAGATGCCCGACCTCGGCGGGCTCGAGGCCCTGGAGCAGATCAAGGAGCTTCGCCCGGACGTCACGGTCATCATCGTCACGGGCTACGCCACCATCCCGACCAGCATCGAGGCCATCAAGAAGGGGGCCTTCCACTACGTGCCCAAGCCCTTCACCCCCGACGAGCTGGCGGTGGCCGTGCACAAGGCGCTGGAGGACCGCCAGATGCGGGCCGAGAACCGTGAGCTGAAGGCCGAGCTGGGACGCCTCAAGCAGGGCATGAGCCTCCTGGGCCGCTCGAAGGCCATGGAGGACATCCGGCGCCAGGTCCTGAAGGTGGCGCCCTCCCACTTCACCGTGACCATCTACGGCGAGTCGGGCACGGGCAAGGAGCTCATCGCCCACGCCATCCACGACCACAGCTCGCGCGCCGCCGGCGCCTTCGTGCCGGTCGACGTGTCCACCTTGTCGGCCGGGCTCATCGAGAGCGAGCTGTTCGGGCACGTGAAGGGCGCCTTCACCGGCGCCACCCAGGCCCGCCCCGGCCTGTTCCAGCAGGCCAGCGGCGGCACGCTCTTCCTCGACGAGCTGGCCAGCCTGACCCTCGAGTTCCAGGGCAAGCTGCTGCGCGTGCTCGAGACGCGGCGCGTGCGACCCGTGGGCGCCGAGGGCGAGGTCGAGATCGACGTGCGCGTGGTGGCCGCCACCAACCGCGACCTGCACCAACTGGTCGAGGCCGGGCGCTTCCGCGAGGACCTGTACTACCGCTTGAACGTCATCCCCATCACCATCCCGGCGCTCCGCGACCGCCCCGACGACATCCCGCTGCTGGCCACGCACTTCCTGAAGGCCGCCGCCACCGAGACGCGCTCGCCCCTGCAGGGCTTCACCACCGCCGCCATGGCCAAGCTGATCGCCTGGCACTGGCCCGGCAACGTGCGCGAGCTGAGGAACATCGTCGAGCGCCTGGTGGCCACGGTCGACCAGGAGTACGTCGACGTGGTGCACCTGCCCCCCGAGATCGCGGGCCGCGCGGCCAGCCCCGAGGAGGACCTGGGGCTGGGCGATGTCCCCGCCACGGCCGACGAGCTGAAGGCGGCCAAGCGCCGCGTGAAGGAGCTGGTGTACGAGAAGGTCGAGAAGGCCTTCGTCTTGAAGGCGCTCGAGGCCAGCGACGGCAACGTGACGCGCGCCGCCGAGGCCGTCGGGCTCCTCCGCCCCAACTTCCACGCGCTCATGCGCAAGTACGGCG
>Ga0233425_10006290_pt1 | contig 17766 bp, 11 predicted proteins | sample Watercolumn_Towu_2_FD_181712 | JGI IMG/M metagenome (GOLD analysis project Ga0233425, IMG submission 181712) | Freshwater microbial communities from Lake Towuti, South Sulawesi, Indonesia - Watercolumn_Towuti2014_140_MG | ecosystem: Environmental > Aquatic > Freshwater > Lake | place... | reverse complement strand
CGAATGGCCCTCTTTGTCGATCATCATCCGATCCTGCGGCGAGGGGATGCGCGGGCCGGGGCGGCGAACCCTCAGCACCAAAACTGACTGACGGTCAGCTCGCTCCGCGATTGACTGGCCCGGGCCGCACCTCTATTCTGTGCCGGCTTGAAGAGAGGGCGCACGATGACACCCACGAAAGGCAGCACCCGCAGTCGGTCGCACAGCAAGGACAAGAAGGTGCTCGCCTCCTCACGCAGCCCGTCGCCCGGGGTGTCCGCACCGTGCGCTCCGCATGCCTTGCGGATCCGCGTTTCCCGAGACGACCGGACCGTGCCCGGCGATTTCTCCCCGCTTGCAGCCCCTCGCAAGATCAGCCTCTCGTTCGAGGAGCTCTCCCCCTCCCTGGTTCGCAGCCTCCAGGCGGATCTGGCGGTGGACCTGAAGCCTGGACGCTTCCTCTTGCCGCTCTTTCGTGAAGAGCACCTGCCGGTCGATGTCCCGGACCGATGCGGCTGCATCGTCCACATCGAGGTAACGCGCCCCGACTCTCCCGAGAATCTCGAGACGCTGGTCACCGGAGCGGAGGCGGTCTTCGACCCGCCCATCCACCTTGGCAACATCCTTGTGATTCTCCTCCGTCTCCAGCAGCATTTCGCAGACGTGGACGTGACCCGCGTGGTCGACGCGGTCCGCACCATGGTCCAGGGGTCGACCGCGCTCAAGGACATGGGCTTCTTCGGCCGTGCCGTCATCTCCCGCCTGGTGGACGAGGCAGTCCTTTTCCTGGAAAGCGCCGGCCGCTGGCCCCCCGACGGGGACCGATACCGTGAGCTGCTGGGTGAGACCGCACGCAAAGCCGCCAGCGTCTCCCTGAGCCGCATAACCGCCCGGCCCGTCAATCGTCGCGGCCGGGCCGAGCTCGAGCTGCGTTTCACCGGAAGCTGGCGCTTCTTCGACAAATGGGAGGTTCCGTTCCATGAGGTGAGTGTGCCCTCGGCCATCCTGCCCGCTCCCCATGCCGAGCTGGTGGGACTCCTGTCCGAGCAGCCGCTCGCCAGTGCCCGTATCCGGGATGCCGGCGATGCTCCGCTCGAAGAGATGCTCTGCGAGCTGGCGCTGACCATCCGGGGGTTCAAGGGCAATGTCCGCTGCCAGGCCGATTCACCGGCCATTTCGGTGGAGAACGTGATGGCGGACAGCGGCGTCCTGGGCGTCACCGCCAGGTTCCCCGGCCCACTGTCGCTCCAGGCGGCCCTGTCCGGCGAGGTGGCCGATTCGCGCCTGTCCGTGCAGCTCGACCATGCATCCGTCGAGGCAGGGGAGGCCCGATTCAGCACCCGCGCCGGCCTCGTGGTCTCCACCCGCAGCGAGCCGATCAAGCCGACCTCCGACTCGGCAGCCGCCCGCTGCATCCAGGCCCTGTTCGACAGGACGTGGACGACCGAGGACCTCGACCTGCAGGCATTTGCGGTGCTGCACCCGGGGTCCAGGCTCGATTCCCTGGAAGCGACGCTCCGCTACTCTCATCCGCTCCTGACCGGAGAAAGCTGCCTCACCGTCCGGTTCCCTTCGCTTCGCCTCCAGGGCGCGGTCGAGGAAGCATTTGGCAGCAGCCGGGACCGGCCGGACCGCACGATGGACCTGCATTTCAAGGCGGTCGCGGACCTGGAGAGCGGCAGCCTCATCGACCTGGGAGATACCCGGATTTCCCCCTGCCTGCCCGGAGTGAAGCTGACCGGAGAGGCCCGCTCCACCGGAGAGACCCCCTTTGAGCTGAAGGCCAGGGCCGGCGGAAGCGTGCAGCTCGGCCTGGAGATCGACGTGGCCCCCTTCCCCGAGTTGGACGTGGAGGCGGGGCCGCTCTCCGCCACCCTCAACGGCCGCTTCGACATGGATGTGGCTCTGTCCGCTGCCAAGCAGGAGCGTGGGCTGCTGCACATCGACGCGGCCGGAACCACCCTCGACCTGAAGCTGGCCACGGCAACATTTGACCAGGGGGAGCGCCGCCTGGTCCTGCCCACCGGAAGCCGCCTCATGGCCGACATGGCCCAAGGGGTGCTCTCCGCATCCGGGCTCGGACAGGCAGCGTTTGACCTGGGGTGGGACCTTGCAGGCCGCTCCCCGATCCTGAGCCGTGGGTCCCACGCCGTGGAGCTGTTCGTCCCGCCGCTCCGCAAGGGGTCCGTCACCCTCAACATCAGCCCCGCAGGCGGCATCAGCGTCACCGGCCCCGAGCACGGCCTCTACGATGCACGATACTTCAACGCGCTGATCAACCCGGCCGCCGAACCCCGGCGGATCCTCGAGATTCTGTCGAACGACGAGGCCATCGACAAGGTGCTTGCCACCCTGGCCCTGTTCTCGGGTGACCTGGCTGCCCACGCGGAGCGGCTGCGCGATTTCACTCGCCGCACCCGGACAATCCTCGAGGAAGAGGGGATCCGGGAGGTTGCGGACGCCATTCCGCTCCAGCGCATGGCCCGCCTGGCGGCCCGGGTCTTCTTCGACCGGCCGGAGCTGGCCCAGCGCCTGGCACTCATCATCGGACAGGTGTTCGAAGGGCGAGGGCTCGACGTGCGGCGGGTCAAGGAGATCATCGCTCAACGGTACCCGGACCACGCATGGGAATTCGAGGTCGACCGGCTCCTGCGCCTTGCGGCCCGGCTGCTCGGCCCCGCAGAGCCGGTGGCCAGCCCCCCGGTCCGACGTGGCGTGGCGCTCGCCGAGTCGGCCGCAACGCTCGAGCGGCTCGCTCCGCTTCCCTCCGCTGCCGAGATCTACCGGATCGCATCGGACCGGGCACGGCTTCCCCGGGGCTTCTCCGAAATAGTCGCCCGCCTGGCCCCCTGCCTCACCTTCGAGCAGGTCTCGTGGCTGCTGCGCCAGGAACGGACCGACTGGCGGCCCAGCGACCTCGCACGCATCCGCCACGTAGCGGAGATCAAGCGCCGAGTCCGGATGATCGCCCAGGGATACGGCGGGGTCGCCTATGCGCCGCAGGCCACCGTCATCTCCTTCTTCCTTGGTGAGACGATCCGGATGAGCCGGCTGGCCCGCCCGCTGCTCGAGCCCACGCCCCTTCCCTACCCGGTCGCCAATTGCCTCATGGGCCCCCGGGACGTTGCCCTCCTGCTCCACGCAGGGCTGGCCTCGGCGTGGGTCGGACGGGCGGTGCAGCTCAACCAGAGACTGCTGCTGGATCTCGTGCTCGAGCAACCCGGCCGCTTCCTTCTCGACGTCCTGCTCGAGCTCGGCAACAACGACCCTCGCATCCTCACCAACGCGCTCATGGCCCTGCTCGACCTTCCCCAGGGTGCGCTGCGGGATCAGCTCGATCTCCCGGGAATCCTCTCCGAACGGGTCGGCTTCGAGCTCCCCCGCATTGCCGACTTCCTGGCCGGCGGCCGCCGCGCACGCCACAGCTACTACGAAGCCGTTGCCGGTGCAGCGGACCAGCTTCTCCACCTGGCGGAGCCGTACCGCGCCTTCAAGTACTACGTCCAGGAAGCCCGGGGCCCACTGCCCGCGGTCTGCTCCGCGGACACCCGGCTCCCCGCTGCCGTGGACCGTGCCTGCCGGGCCATCGAAACGGCCGATGCCGCCGGCAATTCGGGCAGGAAGGCCACCACCCTGTACCGCAAGGCCTTCGACGCGTGTGCGTCCCTCCTGCAGAAAGACCCGCTCGCGTTCCAGCTTCCCTGGTTCAAGCACTTCTGGAACCGGAATCACGAGGCCCTCGTCGTCCTCTCGGTCGTCCGGAATGTCCAGGAGGATGTCGACCGGGTGCGATCCTGGCTCGAAACCCGCACCGGGGAACCCGTCCGTTCGAAGGAGCAGGAGCTCCTGGAACAGGTCGTCGGTGCGCTCTATCACTCGCCGACCGACAGGAAACGGCTGCTGTCCGACCCGCTGGTGCGGCAGTTGATCGACCCTCCGGCAGGGCAGTACCGGTTCACCGTGGTGAGTGCGATGGGGGTCATCACGTACGGAGCCCTGGGCCATGAGCTTGAAGAGGCGTTCACCCGCCTCGAGCAGCGTCGGGGCATCCGCGTGGTCCGGGCCGACACGGCAACGGCCCGGTCGCTCGAATTCAACGCTCAGCGGATCATCGAGGCCATCTCCACGGTGGACGGCCCCTGGGGATACATCGGCTACAGCCAGGGTTGCGCCAACTGTCTCATGGCCGAGCACCGCCTCATGACCGGCACTCCGGAGCAGCAGCGCATGCTGGACCGCCTGGTCTGCCGCAACCTGCTGTTCAGCGCGTTCAACGGCTCCGCCCATGGCACCTGCAGCGATGCCAAGTTCCTCGACGCGATGATCTACCTGGACCATTTCCTGTCGCACTACCAGGCCTTGCTGTCGAACCGGGCCATCCAGGCCGCTCTGGCTGCCATCCGCCTTCTGCTGGATTCGCGGTCGGTCGTGCTGGGGATGGCGGGGAGCCGCTCCGTGTCCCAATGGGGAGTCCTCCCGCTCCACCAGGGCGGCGTCTTCCGGGAGCAGGCCCCCACATCGACGGTCCGGGGAATCGTGGAGCCATCGTTCCTTCCCGAGGCTCTCGAGTTTCTGTACAACATCCTCACCCGCCAGATCGACCACGACCGACACGACACCCAGGTCACCGTCGACGAGGCGCAGGGGCATTCGATCCTGGTGGAAACCCCCCGGTCCGAAGTGCTGGCCCGTTGCGACATGGGAAGCGTGGTCCAGCGCACCCACCACTGGTCCCCGCTCAACAGGGACGTCGAGCTGGTCACGACGGCCCGGGACAGGGAGCTGGCCGTCTACGACTTCCCCAAGGACCGCCACGTGTTCCCCTGGATCGAGGTCAACGCCCGCTTCGGCCGCATCGTTTGAGGAGTAGCGGGTCAGGGGCAAGAACACTGTGGCTTTCCGTCCCGGAATCTGCCAAGATACGTCGGGATTCCGGCTTTCAGCCCCGGACGATGGCCCGCGGGTGGCGTTCCTTCCGGGCTGCGGCCCCTGGTGAGCTTTCGAGGTTTCGAACACATGGGACACAAAGGACGCAAGCACTGGCGTGACCGGCATCATGGGAGACACGGCGGCGATCGACCCCGCTTGGACGACAAGCGCCCGGCACCGACCGACGGTGAGGACTTCCGGGATGCCCGGCCCCGCTCCGGATACCCCGGCCAGGGGGACCAGGGGGACTTCCGGGATGCCCGGCCCCGCTCCGGATACCCCGGCCAGGGGGACCAGGGGGACTTCCGGGATGCCCGGCCCCGCTCCGGTTACCCGGACCGCACGCCGCCTGCAGAATCCCCTCGACCGTTTGCCCCCCGGGACGATACTTCCGACCGTGGGCGCAGTATGTCAGGCTCCATGAGAAGGTCGTTTCTCGGGGCACGGGCCGAGGTCTCCATCATCCTGCTGCTGCAGAACGCTGAAGCCGTTCTGGAGCCGCTGCTGGCCTGCCTCAACGATCAACGCCCATCCCGGGACATCGAGCTGCTCGCCGTCGATCGGGACAGCAAGGACAGGACCCCGCTGATTCTCCGTTCCCGGGGAATCCGGTCGCTTTACGTACCCGCCAGCAGGACGCTTTCCGACGTTGCCATGGCAGCGGCGGAGGGGGAGTCGGTGGTCTTCCTCGGCCAGGACACGTTCCCGCTGGGAACCGGCTGGCTTGCGGAGCTGCTCCGGCCGTTCTCTTCTGCGGAGTCGGTCGGGATCAGCTACGGCCGCCTGGTTGCCGATGCGGACGTTCCCCCCTATCCCCGGGGGCTGGTCAGCGCCCGGCCCCACATATCGGGCAAGAACCGCCTGCTGTTTGAGGCTGGAACCCGATCTCCGGGGGCAGGCTTCCTTCCCCACACCAACGTTGCGGTCTCCCGCAAGCTCTTCTCGAAGGCGGGGACCCTGCCCGCACCGGGCCCGGGGCTGGTCCAGGCTGCGTTCGGTGCCGGATTCGCCAAGGCCTTTGCTCCCGAGGCTACTGCGATTCTCAAGGGGGAGATCCCGGCCAGCCTGCTGGAATCCACGGAAATTCCCCTGCCGATTTCCGGGGTCGCTGCGGATGCCGTCCGGCTGTGGAAAACCCTTTCAGAGCTGTCGGAGCGCGGCGACCTTCCTTCCGGCGACAAGGGCGATGCCTACCTGTTCGCACTCGGCCGTTTCCTCGAGGCTGCCGGGTCCAAGGCCCCGGCCGTCAAGCGCGTGGCACGGCTGCTGAAGCTGGCCTGAATCAGGGTAACTGTCAGATGTGCTTGAGCGCAGCATCGAGGTCGGCCACGATGTCCTCGTGGTCCTCGAGGCCGATGGCCAGCCGCATGGCCGAGATGCTGAGCCCCGCGGTGGAGGCCTTGTCCCCGTACACCGAATGGGTCATCAGCGTCGGCGCCTCGATGAGGGTCTTTGCCTGGCCCAGGCTCACGGCCAGCGTGACTGCGTAGCTGCGGGTGGCCACGTAGTCCATGAATCTGGCCGAGCGCTCGGCCAGCCCCTCGTCCGACCCGGCAAGCTCGAAGTAGATCATCAGGCCCGGTGCGAACCGCCCCTTGAAGTCGAGCATCTGCCGCCGTGCAACATCGTGCTGGGGATGGGACTTGAGCCCGGGGTACATCACCCGGGCAACCTGCGGCTGGTTCTCCAGCCAGGCGGCGACCTTCATGGCCGTGTCGATCTGCCGGTCCATCCGGACGGCCAGGCTGGAAAGCCCGTAGACCAGGATGTTCCAGGCGGCCCTGGGGGCCACGACCCCGCCGAAGTCCTTGCGGACCAGGCGGATGGTGGAATGGAGGGAGGCCGGTCCCACCACCATGCCGCCCATGTCGGTCCCGAACCCCATGACGTTCTTGGTCAGAGAGTGCACTACCAGGTCGGCCCCGGCCGCAATCGGCCTCTGGCAGTAGGGGGTGGCAAAGGTGTTGTCGACCACCAGACGGACGCGATCTTCCTCGGCCCTGCCGGCGTTGGCCCGGGCCACGATAGCGGCCATCTCCGCCAGATCGATCACGTCGAGGGTCGGATTGGCCGGCGTCTCGAGGTAGAGGACCCGGGTCCGCTCCGTGATGAGCTGCTCGACCAGCTCCGGCTGGCGGCAGTCGGTGAACCGGACGTTGATCCCGTACCGGGAAAGCCAATTGATCATGAGGCTGTAGGTACACCCGTAGATGGTGCGATGCGCCACGATCTCGTCCCCCTGCCGGCAGAGGGCGAACAGCACGCCGGAGATCGCGGCCATGCCCGATGCGAACGCCGTGGCGCTTCCCCCCCCTTCCAGTTGCAGAAAGGACGACTCGAGCAACCCGACCGTCGGCTCACCCAGGCGATCATAGATGTAGATCGGCCTCTCCGCTTCCGGCGAGCCCGGAACGGCCGCGAAGTTGCGGAATCCCTCCGCCCCCCGCCCGGTCGAGTCCAGCCGGAACGTGGTCGACGCGGTCAGCGGCGGAATCACGTGGTGGCTGTACTCCCAGGCGGCATCAATGGGCTTTCCGTGGATCAGAAACGTCTCGAGACAGTACTTGCGGCCGTCGTTCCCCTCGCTCATCACCCCACCTCCAACGGTTGACGGTCGTTCCCACGTCACTCGAAAAACCGGAACCCCTCCTGCAACAGACCGTTGATGTTGCGACGGAATATCAGCTCCCGGTCGGCATCTGAAACGTCCAGAACCTCGATGAGGCGCCGGAACATCTCGGGATGGTTGAGATTGTAGTCTGACCCGAACACGAGGCGTCGGGCCGACAGTCGGTCGATGGCCCGCTCCAGGAGCCACGGTTCCCGGATGCTCTCGGTTCCCAGACGTACGTGAGCCAGCGCGGCATCGCCGGCAAGCGCTTCCACGGCGGAAAGCACGAGGTGAGGGGAATCCCCCCCCATGTGCGCCAGGATCCACGGGGACCCCGGATACCGGCAGGCTGCCTCGAGTGCCCTTTCGAATCCCGCCACTTCACGCCACCGCCCGCAGTGCACGACGACCGGCATCCCCGCGGCCGCAGCCACCTCCAGGAACGGTGCAAACCGCTCGTCGCAGGCCGCTGCCTTCACCACGCTGGGATGGATCTTCAGCGCTGCGAACTGGCCGTGCCTGGCCCGGAAGCGCTCCAGGTTCTGCGGCTGCCGGAAATCCGCCCACCACCCGACCCGGTAGGTCACGGGCGATCGGAGCCCTCCCACCTCATCGTGCAGCCGCTCCGAGTCGCCGGCATCGGTCGGGAAAAGCAGCGCTCCGGCCCAGTTCCACCGCCGGTAGATCTGATCCGCCTCCCGCAGCCCTTCCCCGTGTCCCCCAAACTCCGGGACCGACCAGGTACCCACGTGCACGTGTGCGTCGATGGGGCGCAACTCGACCTCCCAGGCTCGAATCGTGGCCACTATAGTCGAGCCGAACGCCAGGTTCAAGCGGCAGCGCGGATTGACATCCCGCGCCCGGAATGCTAACAGGGTGATTCATTGACCTTTGGAGGTGCAGAATGCGTCTTGCCCGCGGTCTTGCGTTGACGTCTCTCGTCCTGCTGTTCGTGCTCGCCGGCTTCGCCTGCAAGGAAGAGCCCCCGGCGGGACCTCCCGGCAAGGAAGCTGCCAAGGAAGAACCCAAGCAGGAACCGGCCAAGGAAGAACCCGCCGCCGGAAAGGAACCAGCCAACAAGGCGGAGGCCGGCAAGTCGGCCGGGACCGAACAGCCGGCAAAGCCTGCCGACGTTGCGACCCCGGAAGTCGGAAAGCCTGCCGAGCCGGTGAAGCCGGCCCTGCCGGAGAAGAACCTCCAGCTCGAGCGCACGCTCAAGAAGGTGACCGTGTACGGAGTCACCGGTCCCATCGATGCCACGGTGGAGGCTTTCTTCACCCTCCTTCCCGACAAGCTCCGGTCCTTTGCCCGGCTCAGCTACGCCGGCGGACTTGGCGAGATTGCCAAGAGCTCCGGTCTCAAGAACCTCGATTGGCTGGACAAGACCCGGGGGCTCGGTTTCGGGCTCGAAGGCAAGGACCGGCCAGTGCTTGCCATCCCCATCACGGACTTCGAAGCCTTCAAGGCCGCCCTGCCCGAAGGAATCGCTGCCGACGAGAACAACGGCTACGTCCTGGGGCCGGAAGTCTACATCCTGCCGCAGGGCAAGTTCCTCTTCATGTCCAAGGACTACCGCACCATCGATACCATCGAGGGGGACCTCAAGCTCGAACTGACCCGCATGTCCACCGACAAGGTGTTCAAGCTCATTGTCGGCGGCGAGAGCGTGCGTGAGATCGTTGCCACCGCGCTGGACGGCGTCGAGCGCTCCATGGGCGAGTCCATGCCCATGCAGCAGCCCCAGAAGGAATTCCTGGCCAAGATGTTCAACTTCGTCAAGGAAGTCCTGGGCGACATCGAGGCGGTCGACGTGTCGCTGGGAATCGACCAGGGCGATCTCGTCCTGACCTACGCGCTCAAGACCGTGGTGGGCGGCAAGCTCAACACGTCACTGGCCTCGCTTCGCGGCGGCAACTTCGTCTCCGCGGGCCTTCTTCCTGCCAAGAGCTTCCTGGTCGTGGCACAGAACATCGCTCCGGAAGCCATCCTCCCCTGGATGCCCCGCTACGTCGACCTGGTTGCCACCGCGTGGAACCTCAAGGATGACGAGAAGGGCGAGTTCGCCAAGATGTACTCCCAGATCGCGTCCTCCTTCGGCCCGGACTCGGCCATGAGCATCTACTCGGACAGCGGCTTCCCGCTGAGCATGTCGTCGGTTGCCCAGGCTACGGGAGGACTGGCCACCCGCGACCTCCTCTACAAGTTCTACGGCATGGCCCTCACCAAGGCCGTCGAGAACCTGCCGCCGGAGCAGAAGTCGCTCGTGGCGAACCGTTCGGTCAAGGAGATCGTCGATACGTTCGCTCCGATGATGGCCGGCCTCGGCGTCAAGATCGAGTATGCGTCCGAGGACTACCAGGGCGGCAAGGTGGACAGCCTGGTGCTCACGTTCGACTGGGAAACCCTCAAGCTCCCGGAAGATGCGCTCTTCGTCAAGGACATCATCAAGTCCCGCCTCGGCGGGGCCATCGGCTTCTCCGATTCCTACATGGTCTTCACGTTCGGGCCCAACCCCGTGGTCCGGGCCAAGGAAGTGCTCGACAAGACCCAGGGCCTCAGCCTCAAGGACGTTGTCGGTGCCGGCTACGAGGACAACCGCTACTTCGGCGTTTTTGCCCTGTCGTTCGACCAGATCGTGGCCGCGCTGCTCGAGATCCCGATCCTCGCCACCCTGGCCGAGGGGCAGGAGTGGGTCGGCAAGCTGCGCCAGATCAGCAATCTGGCGTTCTTCATGTCAGCGGAGGGCGGCAACATGACGCTGGAATCCCGGGTGGCGCTCCAGTCGATCCTCCAGGCCTTCGAGGCCGAGATCGACAAGGCGATCGCTGAGGAGATGGGCCAGAAGGATGCGGCCGCTCCGGCTGCGGCCGAGGGGGATGCTGCTGCCCCGACCGCCCCGGTGGCCGCTGATCCCGCTGCCCCTGCCGCGGCCGATGCGCCGGCTCCGGCCAACCCGTAGTCTGCAGAGACCCCGACTTCCCCCTCCCAGGGGGTTGAAAAATTTGCCCCCCCCTCCCCTTGCAGGTAATATGGTCGCCGGAGGTTGAGTCGCACTCGTTGATGGAGGACTTGTCGTGTCGAAGACCACTACCCGGACCCGGACGCAAGAAAGGACCCTGACCCGTGAGCGCATCGCCACGGCCCTGCACCATGCCGACCTGACGCCCGAAGAGGAGGTGGTCGTCCGCCTCCGCTACGGCCTGACCCTGGCACCGGAAGATCGTCTCGAGTTCCGCGGCCAGGACAACGAAGAGCTGCAGATCCGCCTCGCCCTCATGGAGAAGCTCATCCTCGAGCGCCTCGAGTCTGAAGGCGCTACCGCCACCGATCCGTCCTTCCTTGACGAGCTCAAGAAGCTCTGATCCCCGCCTGCCGGGAACGGCACGTCCGCTGTGTTTCATCGCTGCCTCGCTCCCTGCGGCGTACAGAAGTACGCTGGACTCGATCGCTGCTGCCTGGTTCTGGCTTGCGAGAGACTGCAGTGGGGAGGTCGGTGGGGCGTGTCGGAGATGAGCTTCTACGCCAGCTCGAACAGGCCGGCAGCTCCCATGCCGCCGCCGATGCACATGGACACGACGCCGTACTGCGTGCCGGTCCGCCGCATCTCGTAGATCAGCGAAGTGGTGAGCTTGGCACCGGTGCACCCGAGCGGGTGGCCGAGGGCGATGGCACCGCCGTTGACGTTGACCTTGGCGGGGTCAATCTTCAGCGTCTCGACGCAGTATCGGGCCTGCGACGCGAACGCCTCGTTGATCTCGTACCGGCCGATCTTCTTGTCCGAGATCTTCGAATGCTTCCACAGCTTGGGAATCGCATAGGCCGGGCCGACCCCCATGATCTCGGGCGGGGTACCCGCCACCTGGAAATCACGGAAGAATGCCAGCGGTTTGAGCCCCAGCTCTTCGGCCTTGCCCAGCGACATCATCATGACCACCGCTGCTCCGTCGTTGATCGGCGACGAGTTGCCCGGCGTCACGGAGCCGGTCTGCCTGAACGCAGGCTTCAGCTTGGCAAGCCCTTCGATGGTCGTGTCGGCGCGGACGCTCTCGTCCTGCTCGAGCAGCCTGGCCTTCCCCTCGCCATCCACGTACGGGACCTTCACGATCTCGTCGTTGTACACCCCTGCGGCCCACGCCTTTGCCGCCTTCATGTGCGAGTTGTATGCGAACTCGTCCTGCATCTCCCGAGTGATGCCGAACTTGTCTGCCACGAGCTCCGCCGTGAGCCCCATCGGGGTGTAGATCGCCACGTTCTCACGCACCGCGGTGAGGTTCGAGGTGAAGTTGAACCCGCCCATGGGGACGGACGACATGCTCTCGACTCCGCCCGCGATCACGACATCCGAGGCACCGGCCATGATCTGCCAGCCGGCATAGGCCACGGACTGGAGGCCCGACGAGCAGAACCGGTTCACCGTCAGCCCCGACACCGAGTCGGGAAGCCCGGACATGAATGCCACCACGCGGCCGAGGTTCATCCCCTGCGCGCCTTCCGGCATGGCGCAGCCGATGATCACGTCGTCGACCTGGTCGGGTGCAAGGCCCGGGGTCCGCTTCATCAGCTCCTTGATCACCAGCGCCCCGAGATCCTCGGGCCGCACGTTGACGAGCGCACCGCGCTTGGCACGCCCCACGGTGGACCGCACTGCGGACACGATCACAGCTTCACGCTTGGTTCTCTTGGCCATGGTCATCCTCCTTCCCGCTAGTTCCGCAGCGGCTTGTTGTTGAGCAGCATGTACCGGATCCGATCCATCGTGCGCTTCTCGCCCAGGAGGCTCATGAAGGCCTCCTTCTCGAGCTCGAGGATCCGCTCCTCCGTCACCAGCGTGCCCGGTGCCACGTTGCCACCGGCCAGCACGTAGGCCAGCTTCCGGCCGATGAAGGCATCATACTCGGTTGCGTAGCCGCCCAGGGTGAACGTGTACAGCCCGGTCTCGGCCAGGGCGATGCCGTCCCGCCCCGTGGCCTTGATCTTCATCGGTGCTGCAGGCCGGTATCCGCCGCGGCCCATGCCCACGGCCCAGGCCTTGGCATACGCAAGCTGGTTGTCCCGGCTGGTGACGAACCGGTCTACCCCCGGCCGCAGGTACAGGTAGTCCTCTGCGAGCTTGGCGGAGAAGCTGACCTTGGCCGTGGCGATGTACTCGAATACCTTCTGGAAATAGGCCAGCAGGTTGGTCTCGGGCAGCTCGTGCGGAACCGCGTTCATCCACCGCACCAGCAGCTCCTTGGTACCGCCGCCGCCCGGGATCAGGCCGACGCCCACTTCCACGAGCCCCATGTACAGCTCCGCGTGCGCAAGAATGTGGCTGGCACCGAGGCACACCTCGCACCCGCCACCCAGCACCATCTGGTGCGGTGCCGCCACGACCGGCTTGCTCGCCCGGTGCATCGCGGTGTTCACCTTCTGGAACTGGTCCACGATCATCTCGATCTCGGCCCACTTCTTCTGCATCGCGTACATGTTGATCAGGACCAGGTTGGCCCCGACCGAGAAGTGCTGCCCTTCGTTGTAGATCACGAGGCCGTCGTACCCGTTCTCCAGCGTGTCCAGCGATTCCCACATCATCTTGATGATGTCGTCGTCGATGGCATTCATCCGGCTGTGGAACTCGAGCCCCAGGCAGCCGTCGCCCAGGTCGTGCAGCGTCGCGGAATCGTTCTTCTTCACCACGCTGCCCTGCGCCCGCAGGTTCTTGATCTGGAGCCACGTCGGACGAATCGCGACGGGCAGGTACTTCTCCGCCTTGAAGTCGAAGTAGTAGTCCACGCCCCCCACGTTCTTGTAGAAGGTCCCCTCGCCCTTGGCCAGCAGCGTCTTGACCGGGGCCGGCACCTTCATCCCTTCCTTCTCCATGCGCTCGACCGACCTGGCCACCCCGATGGCATCCCACATCTCGAACGGTCCGAGCTCCCAGTTGAAGCCCCACTTCATGCCCCGGTCGATGTTCACGATGTCATCCGCGATCTCGCCCAGGCGGTTGGCCGAGTAGATCAGGCTTCTCGCCACCGACCGCCACGCGAACACCCCCGCCTCGTCAGTCGCATAGCACAGCGAGGCCACCTTCTGCGCCACCGTCTCCAGCCCCTTGACCGCGTCCACCGACTTGAACGACGGCTTGTTCCGGTCCTTGTACTCCAGGGTCTTCAAGTCCAGGACGAACACGTTCTTCTTCCCGTCCTTCTTCTCCTGCCGGTAGAAGCCGCCGTTCGTCTTGTTGCCCAGCCACTTGTTCTCCAGCATCTTCTGAACAAAGCCCGGAATCGCAAACACGTTGCGCTCTTCGTCGGAGGGCACGTTGTCGTACACGTTCCGGGAAACGCTGGCGAACGTGTCCAGCCCCACCAGGTCGATGGTCCGGAACACCGCGCTCTTCGGCCGCCCCATCGGCGGGCCCGCAATCAGATCCACCGCCTCCACGGACAGCCCCATCTCCTGCATGATCTCGAGCCCGGACATCACCGCGTGGATGCCGATCCGGTTCGCCACGAAATTCGGCGTGTCCTTGCCGTACACGATGCCCTTGCCCAGCACGTTCTCGCCGAAATCGGCGATGAACGTCACCACCTCGGGCAGGGTCTTCGGGCCCACCACCAGTTCCAGCAGCTTCATGTAACGCACGGGATTGAAGAAGTGGGTCACCAGGAAGTGCCGGCAGAAGTCCTCGTCGAGCCCCTCGGTCATCGAAACGATCGACAGCCCCGACGTGTTCGAGGTCACGATCGAGCCGGGCTTGCGAAGCTTCGCCAGTCGGGCGAAAAGATCCTTCTTGATCGCCAGGTCTTCCTTCACGACCTCGATGATCCAGTCGCAGTCGGCCACCTTGTGCAGATCGTCCTCGAAGTTCCCCACCTCGATGAGAAGCGCCGCGTCATTCGAGTACATCAGCGCAGGCTTGGCCTTGAGCAGCTTGGCCAGCCCATCCGCTGCAAACAGGTTCCGCTTCTTCGGGTCCTTCCGCTCCTCCTCCTTGAGGAACGGAGGCACAATGTCCATCATGACGCAGGGTACCCCCACGTTTGCCAGATGCGCCGCAATTCCCGTCCCCATCACCCCTGCACCCAGGACGGCGACCTTCTTGATCCTTCTTGCCATGACTCCTCCTACGAGAAAGGCGGTAAGCGCTTGACCCCAGCCCCGGGCCATCTTGCGCACCGTGTCATACCTCCTCTCTACCAGAGCCGCGACAGCCGTTCAAGAACATTTCTTCGTGTGCGTGCGGAGCGCAGAAACACTGGCTCTGGCCGGCTGCGTCAAAGCGCAGCGATGGGACCTCCCCTTGACAGCGGCGGAAAGCCTATTACTTTACCGCTGGATGGTCGGACGGCGGTGACCGGTACCGCTGGCCATAAAAGACAACACAAACCGCAACCCATGGAGGATGCAATGAACATGTCATTGTACCGAAGGAATGCTCTGCCGTCTCTGTTCCGTGATGTTTTCGGAGAGGACCCGTTCACCTGGCTCCAGAACGATGAAGGACATCCCTGCTTCGTTCCGCAGGTGGACATCCGGGAGGCGGAAAACGCCCTCGTCCTCGAATTCGACCTGCCCGGGGTGAGCAAGGAGAACCTCAAGGTCGAATTCAACGACGGGATCCTCTCCATCACCGGCGAGCGCAAGCTCGTCGAGCAGAAGGGGCGATACTTCGCCAGGGAACGCTGCTCCGGCCGCTTCGCCCGCAGCTTCCGCATCGGCGATGCCTACGATCCCCGCAAGATCGCAGCCGCGTTCAAGGACGGCATGCTCTCCGTCGAGATCCAGAAGAAGGAAGAGAGCAAGCCGATCTCGGTTTCGATCTCCTGAGCTCTCTCACGGCCCCGGGGGCTTGTCGCCCCGCGCCCCCCGGGGCCGCTTCCCCCCCTCGCAACAACACGGTCTGAGCTGGACGCCCAGCCGTTGCACGGCCTGCGATGCTGCGACTTTCCGAGAACCCGGCTCTGTGGTACCGTCCTCTCGTGCGACGCACCGTTGCAGCGGGCCGTCGGCTCTCAGCCGGGCGCTGCCACAGGGGGACAATGTCCGTGGCGCTCCGAATCCTGCTTTTCTGCCTCCTCGTCTGGCCCGGTCCGACCGGCTGCAAGGCCGAACGTTCGGCCGACGTCTCCGAGCCTCCGGCCGACGCTCGACCGGAGCCCGCAAAGACCTGCCCCAAAGTGGGTGATGCGATCGAGCTTGCGGACCAGGGGTGGACCGTGAAGCTCCTTTCCTTCCGCTTCTTCCGTGACATCGGTGCCGATGCCCACGTGGTGCAGGCCGGGTCCGACCGGGTCTTTGCACTGGCGGAGGTGGAATGGAACGCGACCGGACGCTCCGGGGCCTCCTCCGCCCCCCCCCTCGCCCTCTGGGACGGCCGGGGGAACCGATACGAGCGCACGCAGGACGCCCTGGATGCATTCCTGCGGATGCAACCCGGTGGTCGATACGGCGTGCTCCAGGGCGGGCCGACCGACCGCTTCCTGGACGCGGTGGTGTTCATCCTGCCCCCCGATGCGGCCCGCCACGGGCTGTGGCTGGCCGGCGAAGCCCCTCGGCCGCCGCTGGATTCTCAACCTCGATTCTGCCTCGGCCCCTACGACGTCCGCTAGAAGGAGACCCGAATGACCGAACCATCCGAAACAGGAAACGGCAACCCGGTGTGGCTGGTGGACGCGAAGCGATCTCCAGTCGGCTTCTGGTTCGTGAGCTGTGCTGGACTTCTCCTGCTGGCCGCTGCCGTGGTGCTGGGGCTCCACCTCCGCTCCGTGGCGGAGCTGGCCCTGGCCGCGATCCTCGTGACCGGCGGCTTCCTCTTCCTGTCGGTGGCCATCGTGCTGGGGGCATCCCGGGGGGGGGCAGCCTTCTTTCCCGGCGAGGAGGTGGTCCGCCTCTTTGGAAGAAGCTCCGCCGATGCACTCACGGTGCCGTTGGCCGACCTGACCGGAATCGCGGTGATTCGACGAAGCGAGCTGTGGGGGAAGGACGATTCGCCGGTGCTGGTCTCCTCGGTGGAGTTGGCCACCCGGTCCGGCCCCACGCTGCACCTCCTCGAGTTCGCATCGCTCGAAGATGCCCGGGAAGCCGCATTGATGTTCCGCACGGTCCTCAAGCTACCGGTGACCGAGCCTCCCGAGCCTGCCTTGCCCGAAGATTCCGAACCGGACGACGCACCGGCCGCTGCCGAGCAGCCCCCGACACCTTCGGGGACAGCGCGTCCTCAGTCGATGGAGACCGTTGAGCCCCCCACCGTCCCCCCTCTGGTACAACAACAGATCCGTGTCGGCCCTGGTTGGGGGCTGGGCATCGCCGTGCTCCCTGCGGCGCTGTTCTGCCTGCTGTCCGGAGGGCTGATGCTCGCCGGAGTGAAATCCACCGGCGTCCTCGGATTCCTGTTCGGTCCGGTGGCGCTGTTCACCGGCGTGGGCCTTGGTGCCTTGTGGATCTACAAGGCGTTTGGGGCCGAAACGATCGTCCGCACCGTGCGTGCCCTGGACCAGACCCACCGCTGCGGACCGTTCCACTGGCGCGGCCGTAGGCTCGACTTCGATTCCCTCCCCCTGCGCTGCCGGATCCGAAGCCGCGGCCCGAACGGTTTCTGCATCGAGGCGCTTGCCGGGAGCCACCTCCTGATCCTCGCGTCCGGTGCGGGGGCGGGGACGCAAATGCCTGCGGCCGAGCTTTTCGAGCTGGCGCGGAAGATCGAAAGCGGGTGGTGAAAGAAGGGGGGAACCTGGGGGGAGGTGATCGTGGACAGAATCGACGCAGGTACACGCATGTTGATCATCCTGGCAATGGCCGTCGGTTGTCTGGCAATGGCCGTCGGTTGTGGGGACCCAAAGGGCAAGGGAGATGCCCTCGATGGCCAGGTGGACATCCGCTTCTCGGAGGGCCGTATCGCAGATTCCCCGCTTGATGTCGCCACTGATTCCGCGGCGGGGGATGCCGCAGCCGACGCCGGACCGGGGGACACGGCAGTCGACTCCTTCCCGCATGGCATCGACGCGGATTCCGCCCCGGGAGACACCGCTGCCGACGCCGGACCGGGGGATTCCGCCCCCGCTGAAGGGCCGACCGGCGACCCCCAGGACTTGGCAGACCCCTGCCACGATCCAGGGGGTTTCCCGCTGACCTGCGACGATGGCATTGCCTGTACCGCCGATACCTGTGTGCCCGGGGTCGGATGCTCCAACACGCCCGACGACGGGGCCTGCGACGACGGGAACATCTGCTCGCAGAACAAGTGCGAGGCGGGTTCCGGGTGCGTT
>Ga0233425_10006289_pt1 | contig 17768 bp, 16 predicted proteins | sample Watercolumn_Towu_2_FD_181712 | JGI IMG/M metagenome (GOLD analysis project Ga0233425, IMG submission 181712) | Freshwater microbial communities from Lake Towuti, South Sulawesi, Indonesia - Watercolumn_Towuti2014_140_MG | ecosystem: Environmental > Aquatic > Freshwater > Lake | place... | reverse complement strand
TCTCAGATGGTGGGATCAGGATGCCATCACATTAGTCATTATTATTTTAGTGTTTGCAATAGTCATCTGGTATGTCACAAAAGAAGATGCCCCTGCTGACCAAGCAGCAAAAGTATCAAACCTTATGGGAGAAGTAGGCAAACTCTTTGGAGGAGGCAAAAACTGATGGCAACACCAACCCTTGAATTAGGATTTTTACAATATTTTTCTCCTATATTTATATTCTTATTAGTCTTTGTCATTGTGTATGCTATTTGTCAATTTACAAAACTTGCGGGAGAAAATAAAATTCTTCATGCAATTATTGCATTCTTAGTTTCAATTGTCTTTTTGTTCTCAACAACAGCAACAACAGTTGTCACGTTTATTGCACCCTGGTTTACAATTATGTTTATTTTTATTTTGTTTATGCTTATTGCATACAAGTTGTTTGGTGCAACAGATGATCAAATAAAAACAGTCATTTCCAAATCAAGTACACTGCAATATTTTGTCTTGGCAATAGGCATTATCATTGCATTGTTTGGCCTTGGCTCTGCATTTGGCCAGAATCTTTTAGGGTTTACAGAAGATGTTTCAACAACATCAGAAGCAGGAGTAGTAGAACAAGGAAGTGTCGCATCTGGCAGTTATCAGCAGAATCTTATCGCAACATTATTTAATCCAAAAATACTTGGAATGATTTTATTGATGGTAATAGCAGGATTTACAATTCGTGCAATGACACCTGCAATGAAACCAGATTGGCCAGAATAAAAAAATTATTTCTCTAAAATCTTACTTCTTCTTCATTCCGTCAGTAATTCTGCCAAGCTCGCTCACGCTTTCTGTCAAAGAAGGCAAGACTTTTTGAAAAACCTTTTCCATAGCTTTGATTTCAGCGCCGACATTTGTCAGATTTTGGTCATAATCTGTAATTTTGCCAAGAACTCCTTTGTGAAGAGTATCCATGCTTTTGTTTAAATCCTCAAGTTGCTGCTCAATTTTGTTAACCCGCGCTTCAACGCGCTCTTTCCAGTCAATAATCTTGTTAATGCTTCTGACAATCTCATTCCATTTTTCATCTATAATTGCCTCTGCAAGCTCTTCAATGCGTTGTGAATCAAAAGAAGGCCCCTGATACTCTTGTTGAGGATATTGTTGTGGATACTGTTGAGGCATTTCCATAGCAGGCATTTGTTGCTGTGGAGGCATCTCCTGCGGAAATTGCTGAGGCATTGCCTGCCCATAGTCTTGTGGCATTTCTTGTTGCCCGTATTCTTGTGCAGGTTGTTCTTGCCCTGGATATTGTAATGATGGTAATGGTTGTGCCATAGTTTCTCCTCCTTGTACAGGCATTGCTTGTGAAGCAGTTGCAGTGTTTGAATCAACACCGCCTCTAATGTCTGCCTGATTCATTGCATTGAATATTGCAGTAAGATCATACCCGTCTCTCTGCAGAATTTGAATAATCTGGTTGTTGCTGACGCCCTGTGAGCGCATCTGCAATACTTTATCAGTTGGTGTTTGTGCTGGTCTCATGACTTCTGGCATAGTTTCACGCTTCTCTCATTTTTTTATTTTTTTGATGCATCGTTTTTTCTCTTTTCTATAATCGCGTTAATAAGCTTTTCCACTTCATTTCTGGTGACAAAATTAACAGGCTCCCAAAGATTAATATATTTCTCAAGGATAATAACATCCTCGCGCTTTGCAGCAGCTGCTAATTCTCCTCCTATGATATCAAACTTCTGTTTCATTTCATAAAGTTGTTTTTTCATGTCATCAAGATCCTCTTGAACAGTATGCAGAAGGTTCTGAAGCTTTTTATTCTCAGTCAGCATCGTATGCTCGAGAACCTGAAGTGTTTTTCGTTGATTGGCATAGCGTTCTTCGAGAATCCGAAGCCGCCTGCTCATGCTTCTTACTTGATCATTAACTTGATCATCTATAGGAGGAACAAAAGATTGTGCTGCTGGCTTCTGCTCAGCAAAGAAAGATTTCTTCGGCTTATCTTCATCATGTTTGCCGTATTCTTCATAGCCTTCAAAAATACTTGCCTGCTCCATGGCATTGTAAAATACCTAGAGAATAATAAAGGTTGCGGTTTAGAATAGCCCAAAACACAAGTAATATTATATTATAATATATTATAATAGAAAATTATATAAATAAACAAAACAAAAAAATGTCGATGAAGAAGATTATTAGCATTACAATAGATTCTGAACTTGCTGATTCATTAGAGAAGTATGCAAAATCTTCTGCAAAGTATCGCAATAAATCGCACATAGTAGAAATTGCAGTTTTAGAATTAATGAAAAAAGAGAGAGTACGATGAAAGAACAGCCAGAAGAGACAAAAAAAGATTGGGAATTTGAAATTGTAGAAGAAGGAGAAGAGAACACGCTCTTCATTTATTTAGAGTCTTATCCTGCAACCCCTTCTGTTGAGGACAGCGCGTTTATTATGGGAAAAACTATTGAAATTCTGGCACAAACAGACAAAACAACAAAGATAGTATTTACGCAAAAACGGGACTATGAATATGATTTTAATCAAACGCAGGTATTGCAGGAAATTGCAGTAGTGTACAAAAAATTTGTCAAAGACAAAGCAATATTTGGATACAGCACCTATAATCTCACTCCTCCTGAAATACAAAAAGTTCATCAGCAATATGCAAATGTGCAAGCAATAATTTACAAAACCCTGAAAAGTGATCCTCTTGGAACATATGTTGAACTCAAGCGATTGAGCAGAGCAGTAAGAATAGAAATGGAAAAATCCATTGATTCAAGAATAAAAATACTAGATCAGAAATACCTCGCATTGATTGAATATATCACAACACAGATTGAAAAATTAAAAGTTGTGCAGCTTGTTTTGCCTCAGCTTGCAGGATACCAAATTGGCGACAGATCATTGTATAGGACAATATTCAGTCCAACAATAAAGCCAGATTTCATGTTCACAAAACTCATGGCAGATTATCCATTAAATGGAGAAGAGCGGGAGAGTTATACATTGGGGGAAGAAAGTGAAGTAACAATATTTACATATCCTGATTCCATTGAAACACTTTATCATGTTATTCCGCCTGAATTTAAGTTGTCTGAAGAAAAGTACGATATTCTTGACACTGCACGAAAAATAATGGCAGAGCATAAACCAAGGCAGGAGGAGTTCACTGATCCAAAACGAATGCGGCAGGTATTCTTCAATATTGGAAGAGATCTCATAGAAGAACTGAGCCAGAATAAAGGAATAAGAATAAAACAAAGTGAAATAGAAGCATTGACAAATATCCTTGTGCGGTACACAGTCGGCTTTGGTCTTATTGAAGTATTGTTGCAGGATGAAAAAATTCAGGATATTTCTGTCAACAGTCCTATGGGCAAGCAGCCGCTGTACATTGTCCATGGAGATTACAATGAATGTACAACAAATATTATTGTCACAAATCCAGAAGCAGAAAGCTGGGCGACAAAGTTAAGAATGATATCAGGCAGGCCGTTGGATGAAGCTGATCCTATTCTTGATACAGAATTGGAGATTCCTGGTGCATCCACGAGAGTCTCTGTGATCACAAAACCTCTTGATCCAACAGGCCTTGCCTTTTCTTTCAGGCGTCATAGAGAAAATCCATGGACATTGCCGTTGTTTGTCAAAGCAAAAATGCTGACAGCAGAAGCAGCAGGACTTTTAAGCTTTTTAATAGATGGGACAAGAACACTGCTGGTCTGCGGAACGCGAAGCTCAGGGAAAACATCATTTTTAGGAGCAATTATGGTCGAGATTATGCGCAAGTATCGTATTATCACTATCGAAGACACTCTCGAATTGCCAGGAAAGTCACTGCGGGATTTAGGATTTAATCTTCAGCAGATAAAAGTTGCAGCAGCGTTGGCAAAAGAATCAACAGAGATGAGCGCAGCAGATGGCATTCGTTCAACATTGCGGCTTGGTGATTCTGCATTGTTTGTCGGAGAAGTGAGAAGTAAAGAGGCAATTGCATTATACGAGGCAATGCGTGTTGGTGCAGCAGCAAATACTGTTGCAGGCACAATCCACAGCGACAGCCCGTATGGAGTATATGACAGAGTTGTTAATGATATTGGTGTTCCAAAAACATCGTTCAAGGCAACAGATGTCATTATTGTCGCAAATCCTATTAAAAGCGCAGACGGACTGCATAAAAGCAGGCGTATAACGCAGATTACTGAAGTCAGAAAGCAGTGGGAAGAAGATCCATTGAAAGAAGGCGGGTTTATGGATCTCATGAAATACAATGCAAAAACAGATGTGCTTGATGTGACTGATGCAATTACAAATGGCGAATCAGAGGTGTTGAAAGCAGTTGCTGCAAATATAAAAGAGTTTGCAGGCAATTGGGATGCAGTGCGGGAGAATATAGAACTGCGCGGCAAGATAAAGCAAGGCATTGTTGATTATGCAGCAAAAGCAAATAAGCCAGATATGCTTGAAGCGCCGTTTGTTATCAAAGCAAATGATACATTTCATTTGCTGTCAGAATCAATAAAAGAAGAAACAGGATACATTGATCCTAAGAGAGTCTTGTATGACTGGCAGGAATGGATAAAGAGAGAGGCAAAACGAATCTAAAAGATTAAAAAAGATTAAATATCAATGAATGCAGGAAAAACACAATGGCAAAATATGACGAATTAGCTGCAAAGTATAAGAAGCGCTTGGAGAAAGAGTTAGGAGAAGAAAAACAATCCTCTGCAGTGACTTCAAAAGAGTATAAAACGTTTAAAGAAGAAATGCTGCCTGTAAAAATGACATGGTATGAAAAAGCATGCAATTTTGCTGAGAGAATATTCAAAATTTCTCCTGACAAAAAAAAGATTCCTGAGATTCAGAAAGATATTGACGCAGTTCATTTGCAGATAACTCCAGCAGGTGTATATAGTCTTTCATTGCTTGGACCTTTGGCGTTCATATTTGTTGGCATTGCATTAAGTATGTTCATCCCTGCATTATTAAATCAAGATCCATCAATGTTTTTCATACTTTGTAGTTTGCTTGGCGGTGCTGCAATGATGTATCCCCTGCAGCAAATGCCAAAGTATATTGCAAATAGCTGGCGTATGCAGGCAAGCAACCAGATGGTGCTTTGTATATTTTACATTGTCACATATATGCGCCACACATCTAATATTGAGCGCGCAATCCAGTTTGCAGCAGATCATTTGTCTGGTCCATTGGCATTGGATTTGAAGAAAGTTTTGTGGGATGTTGAAACAGGAAAATATGATAATGTCAAGGATTCATTGGATATGTATCTCGAAACATGGAAAGAAACAAATTTTGAATTTGTTGAGGCATTCCATCTTGTTGAATCATCATTGTATGAAGGTTCTGAATCAAGAAGAATATCATTGCTAGAAAAAGCATTAGATGTTATTTTAGAAGAAACATATGAAAAGATGATGCACTATGCACAGAATCTAAAAGGCCCTATTACAACCCTCCATATGTTAGGGATTATACTCCCTATTTTAGGGTTAGTTATTCTGCCATTAGTCGTCAGTTTCATGGCAGAGGTTGCATGGTATCATATTGCAATGCTGTACAATATTATCCTTCCTGTTGCAGTGTATATCATGGGAAAAACAATCTTGATTAGCAGGCCAACAGGATATGGTGAGATTGACATTTCAGAAACAAATCCTGAATTAAAAAAATACAAAAATATTATTATTCCTGTTGGCAAATCTGAAATAATTCTGTCGCCGTTGATTCTCAGTGTTTTCATTGGAGTAATGCTATTGTTCATTGCATCATTGCCATTACTCATGCATTTTATTGGTTTGCCTGACATAGGGTTTGGAGACCAGGATTCAACAACAGCATGTGGTTTTAAGTATTGCATTCTTGATTACAGAACAGACTCAAGTGGAGTTGAGAGAGGGCCGTTTAGCTTAATTGCAACAATCCTCAGTTTTCTCGTGCCATTGGCAGTAGGCGTAGGAATTGGATTGTATTACAAGTTGCGTTCGCAGAATGTCATCAAAATAAGAGAAGATTCAAAAAAATTAGAGCAGGAGTTTGCCTCTGGATTATTCCAGCTTGGAAATAGGTTAGGAGATGGTATTCCTGCAGAAATAGCGTTTGGTAAAGTAGCAATTGTTATGGAAGGCACAGTTACAGGAGAATTTTTTAGAAAAGTCAGTGATAATATTACGCAGATGGGTATGAGCATTGATACAGCACTGTTTAATCCAAAATCCGGTGTTGTATATCAGTACACGTCTAAGATGATTGAAAGTTCAATGAAAGTGTTGACTGTTTCTGCAAAAAAAGGTCCGCAGATTGCAGCACAGGCAATTATTAATGTATCAAGTTATATTAAAGAAATGCACCGTGTTGACGAGCGGTTGAAAGATTTGCTCGCAGAAGTTATTTCTTCAATGAAATCACAGATTAGTTTTATGACACCAGTTATTGCAGGGATTGTTGTTGGCATTACGTCTATGATTTCCAATATTCTTGGCAAGCTTGGTCCAATGTTAGAAGCACAGCAAATGGATGCAGGGGGTCTTGGAAGTGCAGGCCAGTTGCCGACAGATTTCTTTGGTCTTGGTATTCCAAGTTATTTTTTCCAGGCAATTGTTGGAGTATATGTTGTCCAGATTACATTAATTTTAACAATACTTGCGAATGGCATTGAAAATGGTGCAGATGAGTTGAATGAAAAATATTTGATAGGAAAGAATATGCTGTATTCAACACTGCTATATGTCGGAATCTCATTAGTTGTCACAATTATCTTCAATACAGTTGCAGTAATGGTATTAGAAGGAGTTATACAGTAAAATAAAAAAACACCTGCAGGAATGAATCCTGCGAGGTGCAAGAGGGCTGGCACAAGAAAAAGCTTAAGCAATGAATCCAGACATAAAACCATGTTCTGCAGCATTCATGAAATCATCATCAGCACTGTCTTCAATGTTTCCGACACTGTATACATCTTCAACAATTTCCTGATGTTCTGCAATTCTGATAAGTTCTCGTAATAATGCTCTGTCATCTTTATCCATAATGAACCCCTCCTAAGATTAATTTCAAGCTTTTTTTTGGCTGGTAAAGCTTCTTTGTTTGCTGTTTCATGACATCAAAAAACAATTGATTGACAAATGCTGTATCCATTGTGTATCACCTAACTATGTATAAAGAACAAAGTCATTTATATACCTCACAACAGCATGTCCAGTGGTAAAAATAACCAAGATTACTGAGAATAAATCCACTGGACACAAGAAGTTGACTAGTGGCAATTATGAAAGCATTTTTATAAAATACAAAAACATAAAAACTTCAAAAATAACCTGTTGTTGCGATGAAAACATTAGATGCAATAGTATCAGTGCTGTTATTCAGCAATCCATGCAATACCCCTACTGATAAAACAATCTCTGCAAATATATGTCCAACTATGGCAGGTACAGAAACAGTATATGAATGTCCTAAAGGATGTTATCATGAAGATGATGGAGATTCATTTTATTGTGGAGAAGTAGAGATTCGGCTTCTTGGTGCAGATACTCCTGAAATTATTCATTATGAAGACGGCATTTTCATTAATCAGGATTATGGTTTAGCTGCAGCATCATTTACATATCAAGCAATTACTGAAGCACAGCACATAATAATAAAAGAAGGAGAAATAGATAAGTATGGAAGAGTTCTTGCACATGTAGAAATTGACAATGAGTTGTTGTCTGTAAGACTAATTAAAGCAGGCCTTGCATATGAAACAATCAGCACATATGGAGACCAAGGATTTCTTGAATTTGCGGATCAAATTATGACTGCTTCTTGGATAGCACCGCAGCAAAAATTCCAGAATCCGCATGATTGGAGAAAAGAACATCAGGTAAAATAAAGGTGGGGCGGGAGGGATTTGAACCCTCGACATTCCGCACTAAAAACGAAAGTCGTTAGTTAGTCCCACGGTCTTCAGCCGTTTAAGCCGCATGTTCATGCGTGTGCTCTCCCAGGCTGTAGCTACCGCCCCGTTATGGTTAAACTGGAGTATGTAATCAATGATTTAAATACTTTATTCTACAAATTCCTCTTCAGCTTCATCTGCATAGTCCTGAGAGAGTTCTTCTTTTTTTGTTTCTGGTTTAGCAGCAGGTTTTCCTGAACCTTTTGTGACAACCTCTAATTTTCCAAATTTGCCAGTAGAAAGCTGCATTTCTCCTTGATATTCAGATACATATCCATTGCTGACTTTGATAGTATCTCCAACGTTGACTTGAACTACTTGATCGTTCCATAACGTAAACTTGACTGTTCCAGTTTCATCCTGTAATTTTGCGTTGCATACTTTGCCTGAAAAATTTGCTGTTGCAATGTCGCGAGCATCGCTTTTTTCAATAACTGTAGCTGTCAATTCAACTTTTCCTTGTCGAGGTTGTAAATCTTTAATTTGCATAATCTCACCTGTAAAGCTGTGCAAGACAGGGTTATATAAATGTTTCTTTGAGAAAATATAAATACAAAATACTTCTCAATATTTTCATGAACACAAAAATCAGCAAAACATTGTACTGGACACCACGAATTTTAGGCATTATTGCAATTTTATTTATCAGTATGTTTGCGTTTGATGTGTTTGAAAATGGATACTCGTTTATTGAAACAATTATCGCATTGTTCATGCATCTCATTCCATCGTTTATGTTAACAATAATTCTTGTAATCGCATGGAAATATGAATTAATTGGAGGAATGCTGTTTTTCATTCCGCCAATTGTATATGTAATTATAACTTCATTACGTGTTCCGTGGTACCTTGCACTTTCATGGTCAGTAATAATAAGTGGGCCTTTTTTTATTATTGCTATACTCTTTATTATCATTGGATTCAAAAAACGCAAAGCAAAAAGCAATGCTTAAATACTACTAAAACAAAAAAACAATAAAATGGTCCTAGAACAACTGTTCAAACCAAACTGGATTGAAAAAAAACCACGCCATGCATTTCTTTTAGGATTTATTTATTCTATTGTTGGCATTGTCAGTGCAAAATTGATTTTTGGTGCAAATCCTGGTATGATGACTGTTGCATTTACATCAATTCTCCTCCTTCCTTCATTAAACACTCTTTTATCTATTGAAGAGAATCTCGTGCGGCAGCACAAGCACTGGCTCATCAAACGATTATGGAAAGATCACAGAGATATTATTGAAGTCTATGTGTATATGTTTTTAGGAATCTTTTTCACATATTGTCTTATTGCGTTTACATTTCCAGAAGAAGCAGTTCTGCACTTTTTCCAGCCAATGCTGAATGTTATCGGTGTATCAGGAGATGCAACATTCCTTATTGGCTGGGCAACCCTTGCTGGTCCAACAATTGCATCAATATTCATGAATAATGTTATAGTTATGATTGTATGCTTGCTATTATCTTTAATTTATGGAGCTGGAGCAATTATTTTTATTACATGGAATGCATCAGTGTGGGGTGTTGTTATAGGTTTTTATGCAAAACAAGCACTCGTGTCAACTGCAGGAGCAAATCCTATTACAATTTTTCTTACAACAGTCATGCCATTTTTCCCGCATATGGTCATGGAAGCATTGCCATATTTTGTTGCAGCAATTGGAGGAGGTATTGTCTCAAAAGCTGCATTGAGAGAAGAGTTGTTTTCTCCGCGATTTAATGAAATTGTTACAGATGCTGCAATAACTGTTGGCATTGGACTAGCAATACTTCTGCTGGCAGCAATTGTTGAGATAAAAGTATATCCATTGTTGGCATAATCTTATAATTCTCCTTCTGCTTTATTCTTCGCTAACAGAAGGAGTGACTTCCTTACCCAATGAAAGTAAAGGCACACCAGTAAAGAATTGAGAAATTATTACAGGCAATTGTCCGATTGCAACACGAATTTGCTTTGTTGTCTCTCTATCTCGCAATGTCACGCAATTATCAGTCAATGATTCAAAGTCAACAGTAATGCAGAGAGGAATGCCTAACTCATCAGCCCGAGCATATCGCCGCCCGATGCTGCCAGATTTATCATATGTAGCAACAAACTGTCTCTGCACATTTTTGTGCACTTCTTGTGCTTTATCTTTCAGTTTATTAACAAGAGGAAAAACACCTACTTGAATAGGCGCTAATTGTGGAGATAAATGCAAAACAACATTTCCGCGAACCTTGTCATCATCATACGCATCAAACAAGAGTGCTAAAAATAATCGTTCAACTCCTTGACTTGGCTCTGCTGCAACATACGGAACAATCTTTTGTTTTGTTTCTTCGTCAAATAATGCAAAAGATTTCGCTGCTGCTTCGCCGTGTTTTGTCAAGTCAAATTGGGTTCTGTCAGCATTGCCGTGAATCTCTTTCCATCCAGATGGGAATTTATATTCAATGTCAAAGCATGCCCCAGCATAATGTGCAAGTTCTTCTTTTGTGTGTTCTCGTATTCTCAGATTTTCTGGCTTAATGCCAAGTTCAGTAAACCATTGATGAAAAGAGCCTAGCCAGTATGCCTGCCACGGTGTTGCCAGTTTTTCATCAGCAAGAGCGTGAAGAAGAACTTCTTTGTGTTCTTTTCCCTTTTCCTGTAATTCTGCTGAGAGAAATTGTACTCTCAACGATTTGACATCATCAAAAAAAGGACAATCCTGAAGTTTGTCAGGGTGTACAAAAAATTCAATCTCCATTTGCTCAAATTCCCTGCTTCTAAAAAGAAAATCCCGTGGACTGATTTCATTTCTGAATGCCTTGCCTATCTGCCCGATGCCAAAAGGCAATTTTGCCCGAGCATTGTCAACAACAAGATGAAAGTTAATGAAAATACTTTGAGCAGTTTCTGGCCTAAGGTAAGAAATGTTCTGGATGTTTTTTATTGGTCCGACACTTGTTTCAAACATAAGATTAAAAGGTTTTACTTCTTCAAATTCTTCGCCATTTTCTGCTTTAAGCCCATGTTCTTTGACTATTGCATTGATTTCCTCTGCAGTAATGCCTTCTTTTTTAATGCCAAGCTTCTCCTCAATGTATTGGTCTGCCCTGTACTTTAATTTTGATTTTTTAGATGTCAGCATCAAGTCAGCAAAGCAGGAAGTATGTCCGCTTGCCTCCCATACTCTTTTGTTTGTGATAATAGAGCCGTCAATCCCAAAAACATCGCTTCTGTTTTTGATGAATGTCCTCCACCAGTGCTGTTTCAGGTTATTTTTCAGTTCAGCGCCCATTGGCCCAAAATCCCAAAAACCAGCAAGACCGCCATAAATTTCTGCAGTAGGATAAACAAAACCCTTGCGCTTGCAGAATACTGCCATGTCTTCAATTGAAAATGCCATGGCAAACAAAAGTATGCAGTAATTTATAAGTATTACGCAAATGTGCGGAGAAAAGCAATCAATTCTTCAGGACTTTGTCTGCTGCCTGTTAATCGAGGAGATCCTCCACGAACACCAGCACACCCCCATTTGTTGTTAGCACGTGGAGATAAGTTTTCACGTGCATTCAATGCTCCACAGAGTTGAGGAAGAGGAATTGCATCAGAGTTTTCATGACGCCAAAAAGAATAAACATAATTACCATTAGTGCGTCCGCAGAAACTAATAAATGCAGTAACACCATCACGCACCATTGCTCGCCTTGCATCAGGCCCTGTTTCTTTGACAACAGTATATCCTGCAGCAGTTCCAAGAGTTTCATATTGACCTGTAAAAGAGAGTGAATTTCCAGAGCCGTTTAAATATTGTTCAATTCTGCTGCAAACATCAATAATAATTGCAGACATTGCTTCTGCTTTCAGTTGAGGCAGCCTTCCTTGAAATCTTGCAGTGTGGTATGGTTCAAAAATCCACGCAAGCTGTCCTTCAAGACTTCCATCAATTCGTTCCATACCTGCTGATCTGTCTAATGTATCCTCAGCATCAACTAATGCAGTTAACCTCACAGAATCATAAGACGAGAGTTGATGAAATTTCTTAAACAAAAATACTGACAAGCAAACATCCTCATCAGGATGATTGACAAATAAATTACCTCGAAACTCTCCTTCATGAATAAAAGGAGCAAAAAAATCTGATAATATCAGTCGATAAACCTGCATGCATGTTGCAGGAGAATCATCATCAGCCAGATGATGGTCAATGACAGCATAAAACCCATTTCTTGTTTGCCGTAATTGAGTTTTTGCTTCAACAATCCCATCAAGAGCAAGAGAATAAGGTGGTTTATAGTGGCAAAAAGTTCCCCAATGATACACTTTCCCTGGTTCAACAATAAGCTGCGTTGCCATAACCCATAGGGAAAAGCATTTTCATGTTATAAATGTGATTGAATCCAAAACCTATAAATACCTCTTTTTCTACAAACACAGCAAGAGGTGTGATTATGGCAGGATATGAAGAATTTGTTCATCTGGGATATAAACCCAAGAATACTGATGTTCTCGCGCAGTTTAGAGTCAAAGTACCTTCATGGGAAACAAAAGAGCGTTGCTTTGGTGCAGTGGCATCTGAAAGCTCTATTGGCACATGGACAGAATTAAAAAAAGTCCATTACAAGTATGTTCCACAAGTAGCAGCAAAAGTGTACAAAACAGAGAAAGAGTCTGCAAAGAGCTATTGGATAAAAATAGCATATCCTGAAAAGCATTTTGAATTAGGAAATATTGCACAGTATATTGCATCTATTGGAGGCAATGATTTTGGCATGAAAGCAGTTGATGCTCTGCGATTGCATGACATTCAATTCACAAAAAATGCAGTGAAAGCATTTCCTGGTCCGCGATTAGGTATAAAAGGAGCACGAAAAATGTTTAATGAAAAAAAACGGCCATTCATGCTTTCTGTTGCAAAACCAAAAGTAGGTATGACAACTGCAGAACATAAACATGTTGGCTGGCAGATTTGGACAGGCGGTCTTGACCTCTTAAAAGACGATGAAAATCTTACGCATCAATGGTTCAATCCTTTCCAAAGAAGAGTTACTGAAACATTAGCATTGCGAGAAAAAGCAGAAAAATTGACTGGAGAAAAAAAGAGTTATTTGATTAATGTCACAGCACCAACATTCCAAGAGATGGAAAAGCGTGCAAAATTCGCTGCAAAAATGGGTGGCGAATATGTCATGATAGACATCTGCGCATCTGGCTGGACAGCAGTGCAATCTTTAAGAGAACTGTGTAGAGACTTAGGATTAGCTATCCATGCACATCGTGCATTTCATGGTGCATTTACACGAAATCCGCATCATGGCATGTCAATGATATTGACTGCAAAACTTGCAAGGCTTGCAGGTGTGGATAATCTTCATATTGGAACTGCTGGCATTGGAAAACTTGTTGGAAGCAGAGAAGAAGTTGTTCAGATTGAAGATGAGATTACTGAAACAGATCATCATCTTAATGAAATGATACGAAAAATAACGCATCCAACAGTATTGCCGAATCCAAAGTTGCATACTCTTGGCCAAGAATGGTATGGAATGAAAGAAACATTTCCTGTTTCCTCTGGCGGTCTGCATCCTGGTGTTGTTGAAGATGTTCTTGACAGGCTTGGAACAGATATTATGCTTCAGCTCGGCGGTGGAGTGCATGGGCATCCGCAAGGCAGTTATGCAGGAGCAAAAGCAATGCGTGAAGCAGTTGAAGCATATCTTGACGGTGTTTCAGTCGAGCATGCAGCAAAAACAAGCAAAGAACTCGCTGAAGCATTACAGCATTGGGGCAAGATGCATCCGAAATGAAATACAGTAAGAACTGGAGTTTGATAATAGTAGGAATTATTGCTATTATTGGTATAACAACACTAATTTTCAATAATTATGAATTTCAAACATTTAGTGGACACGCAACGAGAAGTTTCTTTAAATGTGGAGATGGAATCTGTCAACTATGGGAATCTCCAACTAGCTGCTTTAAAGATTGTGGAAGAAGTGACAGAGATGGAGACGGGGTTTGTGATTTACTAGATAAATGCAAAGGATATGATGACACCATTGATACCGATAGTGATAGTATTCCTGACAGATGTGACATTTGTGCAGGCTATGACGATAGTATTGATACAGATGGTGATGATGTTCCTGACGGATGTGATGCTTGTGCAGGTTATGATGATACAATAGATAATGATGCAAATGCAATCCCTGATTATTGTCAAGATATGGTTTATATAGGTTCTGTTGATAATTATTTGTATGCATTGGATAAAGTAACAGGAAATTTAGTTTGGAGATTCAAAACAGGAAGTTACATTCTCTCATCTCCGATTGTTGAAAATAACATAGTCTATTTTGGTTCAGATGATGGAAATATTTATGCTATTGATGCTGTGGTGGGGAACAAAATATGGCAATATACAACAGGAGGTTATGTAGCATCTTCACCAACTATTGTTGGTTCAACTCTTTATATTGGGTCTATGGACGGTTATTTGTATGCCTTAGATACAGCAACTGGAACACTTATATGGAAATATGACACAGAAGGAGGTGTAGATTCTACGCCAACTATTAATAGTAACATTGTGTATTTTGGTTCATATACAGATATGTCCTCAGTATCAGAACCAAATGGCATGCTTAACTCAGTAGATGCAGCAACAGGAATATTGATATGGCAATATCCTATGGGAGAAGTTTCTTCATCTCCTACAGTAGCAAATGGAATTGTCTATGTGGGTTCAGAGGAATATGATGATGCAGTATATGCAATAGATGCAGCATCAGGAACATTAGTGTGGAGGTTTCAAGCAGGAAACAGTATTGTATGGTCCTCACCTATAATTGAAAACAATATAGTATATATTGGTTCATGGGATGGTAACATTTATGCATTTGATGCAATGACAGGCAAAAAAATTTGGGAATATTATATAGGAGTAACTGAATCATCACCCGCAATTGGAGGAGATACTGTTTATATTGGTAATGAACACAACAGCATATATGCTTTAAGTACATTGACAGGAAAATTACAATGGGTATATAATCCAAGAGGTGATGTAAGCTCCACCCCAACATATGAAGATGGAGTAATATATTTTGGCGCTGAAGATTATTATGTTTATGCATTAGATGCGATTACAGGAAGATTAATATGGAAATCACTATTAGGGGGGGATGTAGTGCATTCTTCTCCATATGTTATGATAAAGTAATGCAAAGTTTAGAAGAATCTCTGTCTTATTTAAAATATATATGTAAATGAACAACATTGCCAATTACGCACTTAACCAGGCAATTTCGTCAGCATCAAATTCAAATTCAGCAACAAGTTTTTCTTTCATTTCTTTATTCTTAAACATTTCTTTAACATAATAAACAGAATTCAATGCCTCAGTTGAAGACATGTGTGCAGAAGTTAATTTCTCAGCAATTGCCTGGCGTTTTGCATATTTCTGTTTTGCAATCCAGATTTTCAAAAGCCGTTGTGTTTGTTCATATGCAACAGGACTTTTATTTCTCTGTTTTTTACTAACCGCAACTCCAGCACTTAACAATGCATCAACATAAATCAAAAATCCCCAATGCTGCCATCGATGAATTCTTCCTTTGAACACATCTGCTCGAGATAATGCATCGTACGCAGATGCAAGAGATTCAGCATCAGTATATTCTTTTGGCAGGTTTTCATCAACCCACAAAAAAATGTGATCAATGTCTTCTTGTACATTTTGAAAAGCAGTTTTTGCAATGCTGCTATCAGAAACCTTGAATACCTTAATCAGCGCTTCTTGGATTGATTCTTGTTTGTTTCTGTATCCTAACTCCTCAAATCTCTGCAAGGTAATTTTTTCTGTGCCGAGAGACTGCAAATCATTAATTGCAGCGCGCAAGTCGCCATCTGCCTGCCGTGCAAGAGTTTTCAGTGCAGATTCATCATAATCAACTGCTTCTGCAGTGCATATTTTTTTAAGAATTGCAGTTACTGCAGCATAATCAAGAGGTTCAAACGCAACAGTCTGTGTTTTTTTCAGCAGTGATTTTATTTTTTTATCTGATGCATCCTGACAAGTTAAGAAAATAGGAAATGCAGTAGTTTCAATAATCTCCTCAATTGCACCAACACCTCCTCTGTCTTGGTTGCCTGCTAAACCATCAATTTCATCAATCAAAATAATTTTGCCAGAGAAAAATAATGATCTCTGTCTTGCAGCTGTGCCTATAACAGAAAGAATTGCATCCTTGTTTCTGCAGTCAGACGCATTAAGTTCAATTAATTCCATGCCAGAATCATGTGCAAGCGCCTGAACAGCTGCAGTCTTGCCGTTGCCTGTTGGCCCGTAAATCAGCATTGCTTTTTTCTTTTGTTGTTTAAACTTTTCAACAAATGTTTTCATCTGCTGAATTTGAGAGGTATGAAATGGAAAATCAGCAAGTGTTTGTGGTTTATATTTCAATGTCCATGGAAGACTGTTCATGAAAAAAGAAAAAAGCGTGTTGTTTATTAAGATTATTGTTGGAAAAATCACTGACATTATTGAAAATGTGCGCGCAATTGAACACACACAAACAAAACCCATTACCTTTAAATATCACAACCCATTGCAAATATTTCATGGCAGATGTACCGCAGTATGACCCTATAAAAGAAGAAAAGAAATGGTATGAGTATTGGGAAAAGCACAATATCTATACGTTTGACCCAGAAAGCAAAGCGCCAATATACAGTGTAGATACTCCGCCGCCAACAATTTCTGGCAAAATGCATCTCGGCCATGCATTCTCATATGCACAGCAGGATTTTGTCATTAGATATCATAGAATGAAAGGAGAGAATATATTTTATCCTTTTGGAACAGATAATAATGGTCTTCCTACAGAACGTTTAGTGGAGAAAACAAAGAATGTCAAGTCAAAAAAAATGAAGCGCACAGACTTCATCAAACTCTGCAATGAAACGTTGGAAGAAATTCGGCCAGCATTTATTCAAGGTTGGAAAGATATAGGCATCAGTTGTGATTTTTCATTGCTTTATTCAACAATTGACCCGCATTGTATTGCAATTTCGCAGAAATCCTTTATTGATCTCTACAAACAAGGCAGAGAATATCAAAAAGAAGCGCCGACAATCTGGTGCACAAACTGCCAGACCGCAATTGCGCAAGTTGAATTAGAAGATGTGGAGATAGATTCTTTTTTCAATGACATTATTTTCAAAATACAAGACAACAGCAAAGAAACAGATTTGTTAATCGCAACAACACGGCCAGAACTTTTATCAAGTTGTGTTGCAATTTTTGTGCATCCTGAAGACGAGCGCTACAAAAACATTGTCGGCAAAAAAGCAAAAGTGCCACTATTCAACCACTGTGTTGAAATAAAAGCAGATATACGCGTAAATCAAGAAAAAGGAACAGGAGCAGTGATGTGTTGTACGTTTGGAGATCAAACAGATATTGAATGGTACAAAGCACACAACCTGCCAAATATCCAATCTATCACAGAAGCAGGTTCAATGACAGAAAAAGCAGGAAAGTACGCAGGATTAAAGATTGCAGAAGCGCGAAAAGAGATTATTGAAGATTTAAAAAAGAGCAATCTTCTTGTCAAGCAGACAAAAATTAAGCATGCAGTAAATGTGCATGAGCGCTGCCAGACACCTGTAGAAATCCTCAATACAAAACAGTGGTTTATCAAATATCTTGATCTCAAAGAAGAGTTTATAGATGCAGGCAAGCAGATGAAATGGTACCCTGACCATATGCGCGTCAGGTATGACAACTGGATTAAAGGTCTGCAGTGGGACTGGTGCATTTCTCGTCAGAGATTTTTC
>Ga0233425_10006288_pt1 | contig 17771 bp, 15 predicted proteins | sample Watercolumn_Towu_2_FD_181712 | JGI IMG/M metagenome (GOLD analysis project Ga0233425, IMG submission 181712) | Freshwater microbial communities from Lake Towuti, South Sulawesi, Indonesia - Watercolumn_Towuti2014_140_MG | ecosystem: Environmental > Aquatic > Freshwater > Lake | place... | reverse complement strand
GCCGTTGTTCTCGCCGCACGCCACCGGCACGGGCGTGCCCTCGGCCAGAGCCACCATGTCGGGATAGCTCACCCAATAGGGCGCGGGGATGATCACCTCGTCGCCCTTGTTCAGGGTCGCCATCAGCGCGTTGTACAGCACCTGCTTGCCGCCGGTGCCCACGGTGATCTGGCTCGGCTGGTAGTCGAGCCCGTTCTCGCGCTTGAACTTGGCGGCGATCGCCTTCTTGAGCTCGGGCGTGCCGTCCACGGCGGTGTACTTGGTCTGGCCGGCGCGGATTGCCCGATAGGCCGCTTCCTTGATGTTGTCGGGCGTGTCGAAGTCGGGCTCGCCCGCGCCGAGGCCGATCACGTCGCGCCCCGCGGCCTTGAGCTCCAGCGCCTTGGTGGTGACGGCGATCGTGGGCGACGGCTTGATCAGCTTCAGGCGGTCGGCGAGGAAGGCCATGGCGGCGGTCCCGAGAGGGTTGGAGGAGCGGAGGAAAACCGGCGCCAAGCTAAGGCGGGCGCGGCGTGGGCGCAAGCCGATCCGCCCGCGGAACGGCGCATGGCAGGACAACGTCGGCAGCGGGCCGCAGGTCGAATCGCGCCGATGCCCGGCGGCCGAAGGCCCGCTTCCGCCCTTGCGCAGGGACTGCCGCAGATCCGCCGTCGCGCCGCCACAAACCACGGCATGACGCCTTGATGCGTTTCCGAAAAGCCGCGTGGCGGACCTTCTGGCGCCACAGCGCGCTGCTTGGATGCGCGTGGGCGGGCATCGTGTCCGCCGGCCAACCGGAGGGACGCACCATGACGTTATCGGCGGCTGTCTCCGCGCCGAACCCCCTTTCCGCCCTTCTCGACACGATCCTCAACGCCCTGCTGGCGCTGCTGGTGCTGGCGCTAGGCCTCGCCTTGGGCGCGGCCCAGGCGGCGCCTGGCCTAGGCGCGGGCCTCAAGCACCCCGCCGATTCGGGCGGCGGGGCGCTGCTGTACCGCGACCAGGCGAGCGGCCTGTATCTGCCCCTGCCCACGCTCGCGACCGAGGCCGAGATCGCGGTCGGCGGGGTGTCGGCGCGCGTCGGCGTGGTGCAGCGGTTCAAGAACGCCTCGAACGACTGGCTGATCGGCATCTACGTGTTCCCGCTGCCGGAAGACGCCGCGGTCGATTCCCTGCGCATGACCGTGGGCGGCCGGACGATCGAGGGCCGCGTCGCCGAGCGCGCCGAGGCCAAGAAGGAGTTCGACCGGGCGCGCGATTCGGGCCGGCGCGCGAGCCTTGTGGAGCAGGAGCGGCCGAACGTGTTCACCGCCTCGGTCGCCAACATCGCGCCGGGCGAGGAGATCGAGGTGCGCCTGAGCTACGCCCAGGCCGTGGAGCGCGACGGCGCGGCTTTCCGCCTGCGCTTCCCGATGGTGGTGGGCCCGCGCTACGCCCCCGGGCCGGCGGAGGTCGCGAGCGCGGCCGCGGCGGTGCCGGCCAAGCCCGAGGATTGGAGCCGCGTGATCCCGCCGGTGCTGGACCCGGCCCAAGGACCGATCAACCCGGTCGAGATTTCCGTGCGCCTCGATCCCGGCTTCGCGATCGAGCGGGTGAACAGCCCGTTCCATGCGGTCAAGGCCGAAGCGCGGGCCGACGGCCAGGGGGACGGCCAGGGGCGCGCCGTCTGGCGCGTGACGCTGGCCCAAGGCGCCACGCCCGCCAACCGCGACTTCGAGCTGGAATGGTTCCCCGCCCCCGCCCAAGAGCCCCTGGCGCGGGTGTTCGCCGAGACGCGCGACGGCGCGCGCTACGCCCTGCTGACCGTCATGCCGCCCACCGGCGCGGCGGCCGAGGCGAACGCGCCGCGCCTGCCGCGCGAGGCGATCTTCGTCATCGACACCTCGGGCTCGATGCACGGCGAGTCGATCAAGCAGGCCAGGCAGGCGCTGATCCTGGCGCTCAACCGCCTCAAGCCCGGCGACCTGTTCAACGTGATCGAGTTCAACGACAAGGCGCGGCGGCTGTTCGCGCGCGCCGAGCCGGCGACGCCGGAGTTCCGCGCCCGCGCGCTCGCCTGGGTCGCGCGGCTCCAGGCCAACGGCGGCACCGAGATGCGCGCGGCGCTGGACCTCGCGCTCGACGGCAACACCGACCCGGCGCGGCTGCGCCAGGTGATCTTCCTGACCGACGGGGCGGTGGCGAACGACGCCGAGCTGCTGGAGCGGGTGCGCCAGCGCCTGGGCGACTCGCGCCTGTTCACCGTGGGCATCGGCTCGGCGCCCAACGGGTACTTCATGCGCAAGGCCGCCGAGATCGGGCGCGGCAGCGCGGTATTCATCGGCAAGCCCGAGCAGGTGGCCGAGCGCATGGAGCGCCTGTTCAAGCGCCTGGAGAACCCCGCCGTCACCGACCTCGCGGTGCAGTGGCCGGGCGGCGCGGCGGACGCCCTGCCCGACCCGCTGCCCGACCTCTACGACGGCGAGCCGGTGGCGGTGGCGGCGAAGCTGCCCGGAAACGCGGCCGGCCAGGTCGTGCTCACCGGCAAGATCCTGGGCAAGCCGTGGCGGCGGGAACTCGGCTTGAACGCCGCCGACGATGCGCCGGCCGGCATTCCGGTGCTGTGGGCGCGGCACAAGGTCGAGGCGCTGAACGACAGCCTCGCGGCCGGCGCGGGCGCGGACGAGGTGCGCCGCCAGATCGTCGCGATCGGGCTCGCGCACAACATCGTCACGCGCCACACCAGCCTGGTCGCGGTGGACGCCACGCCGGCGCGACCGGCGACCGCGGACCTCATGGGCGGCGCGATGCCGACCAACCTGCCGCAGGGCTGGAGCTACGCGGCGGTGTTCGGCGGCGCGGCCCTCGGCCTGCCGCAGACCGCGACGCCCGCGGGCCTGCTGCTGCTCACCGGCGCCCTGCTACTGGGACTCGCCCTGTTCCTGCTGGCGGTGGCGCGCGAGCGGAGCCCGGCGTGACCGGCATTTCCGCTCCCACAAGCAACCACCCCCTCCCTGCCCCTCCCCCTTCAAGGGGGAGGGGACAAACAGGGGGCAACGCCAATTCTTGTCCCCCCTCCCCTTGCGGGAGGGGGAAAGGGGGAGGGGTATCGGAGAGGCGCCTGCGCCTAACCGCCCTGACCGTCGCATCGTGCTTCGCCCTCACGGGCGCGGCGTTGCTCAGCCAGGGTGCGTACATCCACGCCAAGGCGATCGTGGCGCAGATGCTGATCCGGCAGGCCTGGGGCGCGGCCCGCGACGGCGAGCGCGAGGCCAGGCCCTGGCCCTGGGCCGACACGCACCCGGTCGCGCGCCTGATCGTGCGCGAGCTAGGCGTCGACCAGTTCGTCCTGGCGCATGCCAGCGGGCGCACGCTCGCGTTCGGGCCGGCGCAGGTGGACGGCAGCGCGGAACCGGGGCGGCCGGGCGCGACGGTGCTGACCGGCCACCGCGACACGCATTTCGCGTTCCTGCAAAGGCTCCGGCGCGGCGACCTGGCGGAGATCGAATTGCCGAACGGGGCCCAGCACCGCTATCGCGTCGCGGACCTTGCGGTCGTGCATGCCGACCGCGCGCGGCTTTCCGCCGAGATCGAGGCTGGCGGCTCGTGGCTGGTTCTCGCGACCTGCTGGCCGTTCGACGCGCTCGACCCCGGCACGTCCTGGCGCTACGTGGTGACGGCGCGGAAAGAATGAGCCAAGGGCCTCATCCTTCGACGGGCTCAGGATGAGGCAGCAAGATTCGGCCTCGTCCTGAGCTTGTCGAAGGACGAGACGGCTTCACGCCGGCAGCCTGACGCACGCCCGCAAGCCCCCGCGCGGCGAATCGTCGAGCGTGAGCTCGCCGCCGTGGCCCCGCATCACGTCGCGCGCGATGGTCAGGCCCAAGCCCACCCCGCCGGTCTCTGGGTTGCGCGAGCCTTCCAGGCGGAAGAACGGGCGGAACACCTCCTCGCGCTGGTCGGCCGGAATCCCCGGTCCGTCGTCGTCGATCAGGATCTCGACGTGGTCGCCGTCGCGCAGCGCCGTGATCCACACGCGCTTGGCGAAGCGCCCGGCGTTCGCCACCAGGTTGCTGATGGCGCGGCGGAACGCCAGCGGCTTCAGCGGCAGCGTGAGCGGCTGCTTCATCTCCACGTCCACCGGCACGCCCTCGCGCTCGGCCGTGGCCGCGACTTCGTCGAGCACGGCCTTGAGGTCGGTCGGCACCGGCGTCTCGCCGCCTTCGCCGCGCGCGAAGGCGAGGTAGCCCTCGATCATGCGTTCCATCTCGGCCACGTCGGCGCGCAGGTCCTCGACCTCGGGCGACGGGCCCAGCATCGCGAGCTGGAGCTTCATGCGCGTCAGCGGCGTGCGCAGGTCGTGCGACACGCCCGAGAGCATGTCGGTGCGCTGCTGCACGTGGCGGCGGATGCGGTCGCGCATCTCGATGAAGGCGGCGGCGGCCTGGCGCACCTCGGTGGCGCCGCTCAGGTGGAAGTCGGGGTCGTCGCGGCCCTTGCCGAAGCGGTCGGCGGCCTGCGCCAGGCGGCGGATCGGCCGCACCTGGTTGCGCATGAACAGGGCCGCCACCGCGAACAGCAGCAGCGACGAGCCCACCGTCCACAGGATGAAGATCGTGGTGGTGGAGCTGAACAGCCGCTGGCGCGGGACGACGACGATCAGCGCGCCGTCGGTGAGCTGCACGCGCACCGTGACGTCGCGCTCCTCGCCCTCGGGCCAGTCGACCTGGAACGGCCGGCGCACGCGCTCGCGCAGCGCGTCGCGCAGGATGTCGTCGAACGATCCCAGCAAGTCGTGCTCGTCGCGGTTGGGTAGAATCTCCCCCTTGTGGAACTGCACCACTAGTTCGGTGTCGAGCTGCACGGTCGTGAAGCCGCGCTGCCACACGGCGTCGCTCGGCACCTGGCCGCGCTGGTCGATCACCATGCCGATGTCGCCCGCCACGCCGAGGGCGAGCCGCTTGGTCATCGTGTACCAGTGCCGGTCGTAGAACACGTAGGTCGAGATCACCTGCACCAGGATCAGCGGCATGACGATGATCAGGACCGCCCGGCCGAACAGGGAGTGCGGCAGGATGCGCTTCAGCCACTGGGTGACGGGGTCGGCCATCAATCGGGCCTCAGCACGTAGCCGCGGCCGCGCACGGTCTGCAGGTAGCGCGGGAACTTGGGATCGGGCTCGATCTTGCGCCGGAGGCGCGTCACCTGGACATCGACGGCGCGCGCGCCGCCCGCGATCTCGGCGCTCTTGTTCAGGTCCTCGCGGCTGATCACTTCGCCGGGCTTCTCCGCCAGCACGCGGAGCAGCGACACCTCGGCCGTCGTGAGCCTCACCGCGGCGTCGCCGCGCAGCAGCGACGCGCGCGCCGGATCGAAGCGCAGCGCCCCGAGCCTCACCTCGCCCGGCGCCGCCTTGGCCGGCCCGCGCGCGCGGCGCAAGAGCGCGCGCAGCCGCAGCACCAGCTCGCGCGGCTCGAACGGCTTGGGCAGGTAGTCGTCGGCGCCGCGCTCCAGCCCCTCGATGCGGTTGTCGGCCTCGCCCAGCGCCGTCAGCATCAGGATCGGCACCGCGCTGTTCTTGCGCAGCGCCTCGGTCAGCGCGTAGCCGGTCTCGCCCGGCATCATCACATCAAGCACCAGGAGGTCGAACTCCAGGCTTTCCAGCTGCTTGCGCGCCTCGGCGGCGTTGGCCGCGGTCGAGACGCGAAACCCGCTCTCGGCGAGGTAGCGGCGCAGCAGCCCGCGCAGGCGGTTGTCGTCGTCCACCACCAGGATATGCGGCTGGGTCTCGTCCATCGCGCGCGATTATAGCCCGGCCCGGGGGGCGGCGGGGTCGGCGTCAGCCCTGCGTGCCGGTGCCCTGGCCGGGCTTGGCCGGCGCGGCGAGGCCGACCGTCGGGGCCGGCTTCAGGGCGAAGCGGCGGCGGTCCTCCTCGCGCCCGATCACGCCCAGCATCACCTTGCGGAAGCCCTCGACCGCCTGGGCCCCCGCGGCGCGGTAGGCCCGGGCGATGCGCGCGCGCTGCTCGGCCGAGAGCTGGCGCTCCAGCTCGGCACCCTTGTCGGTGAGGTAGAGCAGCCGCTGGCGGCGGTCGCGCGCCCCGGTCTTCTGCTGGATGAAGCCCTGCGCGAGCAGCTGCCCCAAGACCCGGCTCAGGCTCTGCTTGGTGATGCGCAGGATGCCGAGCAGCTCGCCCACGGTCATCCCCGGGGTGCGGCCGACGAAATAGATCACGCGGTGGTGCGCGCGGCCGAAGCCGTACTTGGCGAGGATCGCGTCCGGCTCGGCCGTGAAATCGCGGTAGGCGAAGAACAGCATCTCGATGCCCTGGCGCAGCTCTTCGTCGCGCAGGAACAGCAGATTGAGGCCGGGAGGATTAACGTCAGCCATGTTGACATTTATGCCTCAGAATGTTACCGAAGGCAAGCCAAATGCGACATTCCGTTGCAAACGGGCCCCTCCGGGCAGGCAAATCCCGGGTGAGACGAAGGAAAGCGCCATGGCGAGCACCGCTGCCTATCACGACCGCGACGGCTTCATCTGGTACGACGGCAAGCTGGTGCCGTGGCGCGAGGCGAGCCTGCACGTCCTAACCCACGCCATGCACTACGCCTCGGCGGTGTTCGAGGGCGAGCGCGCCTACAACGGCCACATCTTCAAGCTCACCGAGCACAGCCGGCGCCTGGTGCGCTCGGCCGAGATTCTCGACTTCAAGATTCCCTATTCGGCCGCGGAGATCGACAAGGCCTGCAACGACACGCTCAAGGCCAACAAGCTCGTCAACGGCTACGTGCGCCCGATCGCCTGGCGCGGCAGCGAGATGATGGGCGTGTCGGCGCAGTCCACCAAGATCCACCTCGCGGTCGCGACCTGGGACTGGGGCTCGTACTTCAAGCCCGAGGAGCGGATGAAGGGCATCCGGCTCGCCTGGGCCAAGTACCGCCGGCCCGACCCGCGCACCGCACCTACCGCCAGCAAGGCCGCGGGCCTCTATATGATCTGCACCATCAGCAAGCACGAGGCCGAGCGCCAGGGCTACGCCGACGCGCTGATGCTCGACTACCGCGGGCAGCTCGCGGAGGCGACCGGCGCGAACCTGTTCCTGGTGCAGAACGGCGAACTGCACACCCCCACGCCCGACTGTTTCCTCGACGGCATCACGCGGCGCACGGTCATCGGCCTGGCGCGCGCCCGGCAGATGAAGGTGGTCGAGCGCGCGATCATGCCGGAGGAGCTGAAGAAGACGCAGGAGGTGTTCCTCACCGGCAGCGCGGCCGAGATCACGCCCGTCAGCGAAATCGGCGCGGGCGAGCACCGTTTCACCCCCGGGCGCGTGACCAAGCAGCTGATCGACGACTTCACGGCGCTGACGCAGGAGCCCGCGAAGTGGTCGAGCGCGGCGCAGGCGGCGGAGTAAGGCCCCCGACTACTCCGCGGCTTTCGTCTTAACGGGCTTTTCCCAACGTGCGGCGGCCGCGTCGTCGCTCGCCTGGGCCTTAACCCAGCCCGCGCCGCCGGCGCCCTTTTCGAGCTTCCAGAACGGCGCCTTGGTCTTGAGCCAATCGATCAGGAAGCGGCAGGCCTCGAACGCCGCGTCGCGGTGCGGGCTGGCGGCCACGACCAGCACGATGCGATCGCCCGGCGCGAGCCGGCCGTAGCGGTGGACCACGAGCGAGGCCGCGAGCGGCCAGCGGCGGTTGGCCTCGGCGTCGATGTCGCGGAGCTGCTTCTCGGTCATCCCGGGATAGTGCTCGAGCGTCATCGATTTGATTTCCCGCGCGCCGGCGTCCGCGCCGGCCGCCAGGTCGCGCACGACGCCGGTGAAGCTGACCACCCCGCCGATGTCGCGGCGCCCCCGCGTCAGCGCCGCGATCTCGGCGCCGGGATCGAAGTCCTCGCGCTGGACGCGGATCATCGCCTCACCCCCCCGTCACCGGCGGAAACAGGGCCACCTCGTCCGTGGGCTTCAGGCGGTGGTCCAGCTTCACGTAGTCGTGGTTCACCGCCACGCGCACGGTGTTGAGGTCCTTGAGCGCCTCGGCGTAGTTCGGCCCCTTGGCCTTCAGGTGCTCGATCAGCCCGCGCACGTCGTGGACGCCCTTGGGCAGGTCGAGCTGGTCCTCGGCGTGTCCGACGCGCGTGCGCAACCAGGCGAAATACAACACCTTCATCGCGCCACCTCGCTGAACGGCAGGAAATCGACCATGCTGCCGGCGGCAAGCCGGGTCAAGCCCTCGGGCAGCTCGACCAGGCCGTCGCTTTCCACCATCGAGGACAGGATGCCGGCGCCGTCCCTGGGGAAGCGCCGCGCGACCAACGCGCCGTCGGCGTCGTGTTCGAGCCGCGCGCGCAGGAATTCGCGCCGCTCCGCCTTCTTCCTGTGGTCGAAGCCGGCGCGCACCTGGAAGCGGTGCGGCGGCTCAGGCTCCGCGCCGGCGAGCAGCAGCACCAGCGCCCGCGCCAGGCCGTAGAACGTCACCATCACCGCGACCGGGTTGCCGGGAAGGCCGAGGAACGGTACGCGCCCGACTTGGCCCAGCGCGGCCGGCCTTCCCGGCTTGATCGCCAGGCGCCAGACATGCAGCGAACCCTCGGCCTCGACCGCCGCCTTCACGTGGTCCTCCTCGCCCGTGGACACGCCGCCGGACGTGACGATCAGGTCGTGACGGCGGGCGGCCTTGGCAAGGGCCCTGCGCACCGTATCCTGCCGGTCCTTGAGGATGCCGAGATCGGTGACCGTGCAGCCGAGTCCGCCGAGCAGGCTCATCAGCGTGTAGCGGTTGGAATCGTAGATCGCGCCGGGCGGCAGCTTGCGGCCCGGCTCGCGCAGCTCGTCGCCGGTGGAGAACAGCGCCACGCGCAGCGGCCGGTAAACCGCAAGCGCGCTGCGCCCCAGCGCCGCGGCCATGCCCACGTCCTGGGGACGCAAGCGCCGGCCGCGCTTCAGCGCCGCCGCGCCCTTGCGCACGTCCTCGCCGGCCCGCCGCCGGTTGGCGCCGCGCTCGATGCCGGGGCGGATCACCACCGCGCCCGGCTCGGCCACGCAATCCTCCTGCATCATGACCGTGTCGGGGCCGGGCGGCATGACCGCGCCGGTGAACACGCGCAAGGCATGGCCGCGCGGCACCGCTCCGGCGAAGGGATGGCCCGCCGCGGCGCGGCCCTCCACCAAGGGCAGGCGCGTCTTGGTCTCGGGATCGAGATCGTCGAAATGGACCGCGTAGCCGTCGACCGCCGCGTTGTCGTGCGGCGGGATGTCGGCCGGGGCGGTCACGTCCTCCGCCAGCACGCGGCCGTGCGCCTCAGCCAGCTTCACGCGCTCGGTCTTGACCACGGGCTTGAGGCGCTGCGACAGCAACGCCCAAGCCTCGGCCACGGTCATCGGCCGGCCGCCGAAAGCGAAGCAATCGTCGCTGAGCTGCGCCATCAGTTCGTGCCTTTCAATCCGCACTGCCGCAGCATGAAGTCCGCGACCGCCGGCACGTCGTTGAGGTCGAGGCGCGGCAGCTTCAAGCCCGGCACCGGGCCGTCGCTGGCGACCGCGACCACGTGCGGGTCGCGCTCGCAGATCAGAGGATGGCCGAGCGAGGGCCGGTGCACCTCGAGCTTGTCGTGCGCATAGGCGCGGAATCCCTCGATGATCAGGAGATCGACCGGCGTCATGTGCTTGACGAGGTCCATGGGGCCGGGTTCGGCCACGTCGCGCAACTCGTGCATCAGCGCCCAACGGCGCGAGGAGCCCACCATCACCTCGGTCGCGCCGGCGCGGCGGTGCTCGAACGAGTCCTTGCCGGGCTGGTCGATGTCGAAGCCGTGATGCGCGTGCTTCATGGTCGAGACGGTCACGCCGCGCCGCACCAACTCGGGCAGCAGCTTGATCAGCAGCGTGGTCTTGCCGCTGCCGCTCCATCCTGCGAGGCCGATGATGCGCATCGCCACGGTCCGCGCGCGAGCGCCCCCGGTCAGGCCGTGGGCGCGGCGGGATTGACGACCTTGCCGGCGCGCTGCCCCGCGCGGCGGTCGCGGCGGCGGAAGGTCATGACCGAGCCGAACGCCGCGCGACAATAAATGTAGCCCGTGACCAGCGTCAACGCGACCGCGATCCACAGCAGCGCAAGCCCGATCTCCACCACCGGCACCGCCGACCAGCCCGCGTCGCCCACGATCAGGAAGCCGAGGGACACCATCTGAATCACCGTCTTCCATTTCGCCAGGCGCGTGACCGGCAGGCGCTGGTTGATGTCGGCCAGAAGCTCGCGCAGGCCCGAGACCAGAAGCTCGCGGCACAGGATCACGACCGCCCCCAGCACCGCGAGGCCGGTGATGCGGTCGAACGCCAGCAGCATGCCGATGGTCGATACCACCAAAAGCTTGTCGGCGATCGGATCGAGGATGCGGCCGATCGACGAGGTCTCGCGCCGCGTGCGCGCCAGATGCCCGTCCAGCACGTCGGTGAACCCGGCCGCCGAGAACAACACGCAGGCGAGATAGCGCGGCCAATCGCCCGGCACGTAGAACAGCGCCACGATCAACGGAATGACGCCGACCCGCGATAGGGTCAGTATGTTCGGCACGTTGGTCAGCATGGCCGCGTCGGCACCATCACAGGTCTGAAAAAATGGGGGCCGGCGGGGCCGTGTTCGCCCTCGAGCCGGCGCGCGCTTCGAAGCGGGCGCATTCTAGCGGTCGGCATGGAAATGGTCATAGATTTTTTTGGCCACCGCCCCGCTGATTCCCTTCACTGATTCAAGATCGGCCAGCCCCGCCCCGGCCACGGCCCTGGCCGAACCGAAATGCTCGAGCAGGGCTCGCTTGCGCTTGCCGCCGATGCCCGGCACCTCGTCCAGGACCGAACCTGCCGCTCCTTTGAGGCGCTTGGCCCGGTGCGCGCCGATGGCGAAGCGGTGGGCCTCGTCGCGCAGGCGCTGGAGGAAATAGAGCACCGGGTCGCGCGGCCCGAGCCGCATCGGCGCGCGGCCGGACAGGAAGAACTGCTCGTTGCCGGCGTCGCGGTCCGGCCCCTTGGCGATCGCCGCCAGCGCCACGTCGTCGACGCCCAGCTCGCGCAGCACCTCCTCCGCGACGCCGAGCTGCCCCTGCCCGCCGTCGATCAGCACCAGGTCGGGCCAGGTGCCGCCCGCGCGCTCCGGGTCTTCCTTGAGGGCCCGGGCGAAGCGGCGCGTCAGCACCTCGCGCATCATCGCGTAGTCGTCGCCGGGCTTGGCGTCGCGGATCAGGAACTTGCGGTATTGGCCTTTCTGGAAGCCGTCGGGGCCGGCGACGATCATGCAGCCGTAGGCGTCGCGCCCCTGGATGTGGCTGTTGTCGTAGACCTCGACGCGCCGGGGCGGCCCTTCCAGGCCGAACGCGGCGGCTAAGCCGTCCAGCAGCTTGCGCTGGCTGGAGCCTTCCGCGAGGCGCCGCCCCAGCGCGTCGCGCGCGTTCGTGAGCGCGTGCTCGACGATGCTGAGCTTGGGGCCGCGCTTCGGCGCCAGAAGTTCGACCGCGCGGCCCGCACGCACCGCCAGGGCCTCGGCGATCAGCGCGCGCTCCGGCACCTCGTGGCTCAGCAGCACGAGGCGCGGCGGCGCCTTGTTGTCGTAGAATTGCCCCAGGAACGCGGCCAGCACCTCCGCCGGCCCCTCGTTTCGGTCGTGGTTGGGGAAATAGGCGCGGTTGCCGTAGTTGCCGCCGCCGCGGAAGAAGAACACCTGCACGCAGGTCTGTCCGCCCTCCTGGTGCGCGGCGATCACGTCGGCGTCGTCCAGCGCCGCGACGTTGATGTCCTGGTGCCCCTGCACGTGCGCCAGGGCCTTGATGCGGTCGCGCAGCCGCGCCGCCTGCTCGAAGTCCATGGCATCGCTGGCCGCGCGCATTTCCCCGGCCAGGCGCTCCTGCACCTCGCGGCTGCGGCCGCCCAGGAACGCCTGCGCCTCAGCCACCAGCGCCCCATACGCCTCCTTGCCGATACGCCCGACGCACGGGGCGGCGCAGCGCCTGATCTGGTATTGCAGGCAGGGCCGCGTGCGGCTCGCGAACATGCTGTCCGAGCAGTTGCGCAGCAGAAACGCGCGCTGCAGCGCCACGAGCGTGCGCGCGACTGCCTGGGCCGAGGCAAACGGGCCGTAGTACCGGCCCGGCGCGGTGCGCGCGCCGCGGTGCTTCACCGCCCTCGGGAAGTCGTGGTTGCCGGTCACCAGGATGTAGGGGAACGACTTGTCGTCGAGCAGCCGGATGTTGAAGCGCGGCTTCAGGCGCTTGATCAGGTTGCTTTCCAGCAGCAACGCCTCGACCTCGGTGTGGGTGGTGACGAACTCCATCGCCTCGGTTTCGGCGACCATGCGCGTCAGGCGATAGGGCAGCTTCGGGGCCTGGGTGTAGGCCGCCACGCGCTTTTTCAGGTTGCGCGCCTTGCCGACGTAGAGCGCCTCGCCGTTGCAGTCGAGCATGCGGTAGACGCCGGGCGCGGGCGGCAGCAGCTTCAACTGCGCCTCGATCGCCGCCGTGCCGCGGGCGAGATCGGGCACGATCTTCCGCCGCCGCTTGGGCTGGGACGCGGGCGCGGCGCGCGGCACCGACGCCGGCGGCGGCACCACGACGGATTCGGGCTCAAACGGCGGCGAATTATCCGCAGGCGCGCGCGGATTCGCGTTGGGATCGCTCGGCATGGCTTATGGATGGCGACGGCACGACCGCGGGTCAACCCGCGCGCCGCGGCCGTACGTCAAAATCTAGTGGGCGAAACCGGCGCAAGCCCAAGCCGGAATGGGATCGGAACCCCGTTTGCGCCGAATCGATATCCACCTTTTCTGTGCGTAACTCTGTTCGCAACCGCTGGGGCAGAACGGCCACAGTGGCGGTTTGCGCCGGATTCATTAAATTGCCTATAAAATAGGCAATTAGAGCCAATTATCGCTAACCCATTGAATTGCCTGCGACCGTACCCAAGATCGGAAAGTCAAGCGCAAAGAAATCGCCATACAACTGCCGCCCTCCCTGTTGCGGCAGGGCCGCAAGCGGACACGATAGGCTTGTGCATAAGTCGCGCACGGGCGTGAGAGTGCCACGTTAACAAGGGCTTAGATTCGATCAGAGACCCCGGGACGCCCGTGGCGCTCATTCCGCGATGGTGCCGGCGCTTGCGGCCGGCAGCGACCAGGCGAGGTGCTGGCCGCCGTCGAGCGCGATCATCTGCCCGGTCATCGCGCGCGCGCCGAGGATGTAGCGCAGCCCCGCGCACACCTCGGCCGGCGTCGCGCCGCGGCCGAGCGGCATGGCGCGGAACTGGCGCAGGAACTGCGCCCGGGTCTGGCGCGGGCTCGGCAACGTCGGCCCCGGGCCGATGCCGTTGACGCGGATGCGCGGCGCCAGCGCCAGCGCCAGGGTCTGCGTCAGTCCCCACAGCGCGTACTTGCTGACCGTGTAGCTGACGAAATGCGGCGTCAGGCTCCACACCCGCTGGTCCAGCAGGTTGACGACCACGCCTTCGGCCTTCGCGGGCAGGCGGCGTGCGAATTCCTGCGCGAGGAGGAACGGCGCGCGCAGGTTGGGCTCAATGTGGAAGTCCCAGGACTTGCGCGTGGCGGTTAGCGCCTCGTCGTGCTCGAACGTCGAGGCGTTGTTGACCAGCACGCCGAGCGGACCCAGCGCCTTCTCGGCGCGCGCGATCAGCGTCTTGACCTCCGCCTCGCGGGCGAGGTCGGCCTTGAGCGCCACGGCCCGCGCGCCCTTCTCCCGGATGGCCGCGACGGTCGCGGCCGCCTCGCGCGCCGAGCGGTTGTAGTGCACGGCCACGGCAAAGCCGAGCGCGCCCAAATCCTCGGCCATCGCCCGGCCCAGGCGCTTGGCCGCGCCCGTGACCAGCGCGGCGCGCGGAATCGACCCCGAGGGGCCCGCTATCGCAACCGTATCCGGCATGGTAAGCACCATGACCGACGCCATGCCCGGAAGGCAAGGCCGGCTTTTTTCGGGGAAAGCCGATGCGGATCAGGTTCAAGATCCTGGCGATCGCTTATGTGCTGCTGCTGCTGTTCGGCACGGCGATCGGCGTATCGGCCCTGAAACACAAGCGATCCACCGACGAGCTGGGCGCGATCGTCGACTACCTGGCGCCGATCACGCGGGCGACCGCCGATTTCGATACCGGCACGTTCCTGTACGAGCTGGAGCTGCGCCGGCTGGCGCACCACGACAAGATCCCCGGCGACGAGGCGGCGCGCCTCCGCAAGGCGATGCCCGAGCTTGCGGCGCGGCTGCGCGGCGATCTGGAGCGGATCGACAAGCAGCTCGCGGCCGCCGTCGCCGACCCGCGCAACAACGTCGAGGATCGCGTACTGCTGGCGCGCATCCAGGGCTCGATGGGCAACATGCGCGCGCAATTCGAGCCGTTCGCGAAGCTGGGCGAGAACGTCCTGGCCGCGATGCTGGCCGGCAGGCGCCAGGAAGCGATGGAAAGCCTGTCCAGGTTTTCGGCCTTCGAGGGCGTATTCGGCGCCGAGCTGGCCGCAATCCGCAAGGAGATGGAGAGCTTCGTCGCCAAATCGATGGCCGAGGCGGCCGAGGCCGAGAACGCGAACCGGCTGGTCAGCTTGGCGCTGTTCGCCGTAGCGGCGGCACTGGGCCTCGCCTTTTCCGTCTGGATCGCGAGCCACATCATCGGCGCACTGCGCCGGCTGATCCTGGGCACCCAGGCGGTGGAGCGGGGCGAGCTTGCCGCGTCGCTGCCCGTGACGGTGCGCGACGAAGTGGGGCAGCTCACCGAGGCCTTCAACCACATGATCGCCGAGCTGCGCGCCAAGGAAAAGATCAAGGAGACGTTCGGGCGGTTCGTCGACCCGCGCGTGGTGAGCCAACTGATCGCGCACGCGGACGACAACCCCGACGCAGCGGAGCGGCGCACCGCCACCGTGTTCTTCTCCGACATCCGCGGGTTCAGCGGCATCGGCGAGCAGCTCACCCCCGCCGTCCTGGTCAACCTGCTGAACCGCTATTTCACCGCGGCCTCGACCGCAGTGCGCGACAACCGCGGCATCGTCGACAAGTACATCGGCGACTCGGTGATGGCGTTCTGGACCCGGCCGTTCTCGCCGACCGAGCGCGACCAGGCGGTGGACGCGTGCAAGTCGGCCCTCGCGCACTATCGCGCGGCCATGGCGCTGCGCGCCGAGCTGCCGGACATCCTGGGCATCCGGCGCAACCTGCCCAAGTTCACGCTGCGCATGGGGCTGGCGACCGGCGACGTGGTCGTGGGCACGGTCGGCTCGGCCATCGCCAAGTCCTACACGGTGATCGGCGACACGGTGAACCTGGCCTCGCGCCTGGAGGGCGTCAACAAGGTCTACGGCACGCGCATCCTGATCGACGAGCCGACCTACGCGCTGGCCAAGGACGCGATCGAGGCGCGCGAGATCGACCTGGTCGTGGCGGCCGGCAAGAGCGAACCGATGCGCGTCTATCAGCTCATGGCGGAGAAGGGCGGGCTCGACGACCGGCAGCGCCGGCTCTGGGACCTGTTCGCGCAGGGGCTTGCCGCCTATCGCGCCGCCCGATGGGCCGAGGCCGGCGACCGTTTCGCCCAATGTCTGGCCCTCGATCCCTCCGACGGGCCCAGCAAGGCCTTCGCCAAGCGCGTGGCCGACCTCGCCGCCAACCCGCCGGCGGCCTGGGACGGGGTGTGGAAGGCCGCGACGAAGTAGCGGCGGCTACGCGGCTTGCGTCTGCCCGATGGTCGGCCCGTCGCTCAGGAGCGTGGTGCGGCGCACGTCGCGGACGTATTTCGTGTCCTTGAACAGCCGGACGCGGTGCATGGTCTGCCGGTTGTCCCACATCACCAGGTCGTGCTGGCGCCATTTGTGGGCGTAGACGAATTGGCGCTGCGTCGCGTGCTCGATCAGCTCGCGGATGTAGGCGCGCGCGTAAGGCACCGGCCAGCCCTCGACCGCGCCGATATGCGAGGCCAGGAACAGCGACTTGCGGCCCATGACGGGATGCGCGCGCACCAGGCGCTGGCGCACCGGGGCGAAGCGCCGGCGCTCCTCCTCGGTGAACTCGGTGAAGCCGAGCTGCGCGCGCGAATACATCAGGGAGTGGTGGCAGACCAGGTTCTCGACCTCGCGCTTGGTCTCCTCGTCCAGCGCGTCGTAGGCCGCACGCATGTCCGCGAACTCGGTGTCCGGGCCCTGTTCCGGGATCACGCGGCCCGAGAGCAGCGAATACTTGGCGGGAACGGCGTGGAACGAGCTGTCGGAGTGCCACAGCGTGTTGCCGAGGTTGAACATGCGGTTGCGGTCGTCGGCCGCCAGCAGCTTGCCGCGGTGGTCGAGGTTCGAGACGTCCGCGAACTCAAGGCCGAGCCGCCGCTGGTCGGCCCGGCGCACGTTGTTGCCGCCGGTGCGCTCCAGCGGCCCGAAATACTCGGAGAACCGCACCTGCTGCTCGTCGTCGATGTCCTGGCCGCGGAACACCAGGACCGCGTGGCGGTCCATGGCGCGCTCGATCGCCGCGACATCATCGGGGGAAAGCGGCCGGCGCAGGTCCACGCCCTCGGCCTCGGCGCCGATCAGGGGGTGCAGCGGGCGGACGGTCACGGCCATGGCGCCAGAGGGTGCGGCGGTTCGCGGCCGAAGGCAAGGCCGAGTGGCGCAAGGCTTCAATACGATTTCGGCAGCCCGAGCGCCCTTTCCGCGAGGTAGTTCAGGATCATCTGTGGGCTGACCGGCGCCAGCCTGGGGATCAAGCATTCGCGCAAGTAGCGTTCGACGTGGAATTCCTGGGAATAGCCCATGCCGCCGTGGGTCATGACCGCCGCCTCGCAGGCCTTGAAGGCGGCTTCGCCCGCCAGGTATTTGGCGGCGTTGGCCTCGACGCCGCATTCCTTTCCCTGGTCGTAGAGCTGGGCCGCCTTCATCGCCATCAGGTTCGCGGCTTCGAGCTCGGCCCAGGATTTCGCCAGGGGATGCTGGATCGACTGGTTCCGGCCGATCGGCCGGCCGAACACCACGCGCTCCTTCGCGTAGCTGGCGGCGCGCGCCAGGGCCGCGCGTCCGATGCCCACGGCCTCGGCTGCGATCAGGATGCGCTCGGGATTGAGGCCGTGCAGGATGATCTTGAACCCCTCGCCCTCCGCGCCGATGCGGTCGGCCTCCGGCACCGGCAGGGCGTCGAAGAACAGCATGTTCGAGTCGACGGCGTGCCGCCCCATCTTGCGGATCGGGCGGATCTCGATGCGTCGGCGGTCGAGGTCGGTGTAGAACAGCGTGAGGCCGCCGGTCCCGCCACCCTCGCCGCGCGGGGCCGTGCGCGCGAGGATCAGCGCCTTGGCTGCCACCTGCGCCGTGGAAATCCAGATTTTCTGGCCCGTGACCAGGTAGGCGCCGCCGCGCTTCTCGGCCCTGGTCTTGAGGTTCAGCGTGTCGAGCCCGGCGTCGGGCTCGGTGACGGCGAAGCAGGCCTTGTGCTCGCCCTTGATGAGGGGCGGCAGCATGCGGCGCTTCTGCTCGTCCGTGCCGAACACGACGACGGGATTGAGCCCGAAGATGTTCATGTGCACCGCGGACGCGCCGCTCATGGCCGCGCCCGACTCCGCGATCGCCTGCATCATCACCGCGGCCTCGGCGATGCCCAGGCCCGAGCCGCCGAACTCCCTGGGCATGGCGACGCCGAGCCAGCCGCCCTCGGCTATTGCGCGGTGAAATTCTTCCGGGAATTCGCCGCTCTGGTCGTGCTTCAGCCAATACTCGTCGCCGAAGCCGGCGCAGAGCTTGAGGACGGAGTCGCGGATTTGCCGCTGCTCGTCCGACAGCGCGAAGTCCAT
>Ga0233425_10006287_pt1 | contig 17773 bp, 13 predicted proteins | sample Watercolumn_Towu_2_FD_181712 | JGI IMG/M metagenome (GOLD analysis project Ga0233425, IMG submission 181712) | Freshwater microbial communities from Lake Towuti, South Sulawesi, Indonesia - Watercolumn_Towuti2014_140_MG | ecosystem: Environmental > Aquatic > Freshwater > Lake | place... | reverse complement strand
CCCCGGTCATGACACGAATCGCCCTCCCCTCCCCTGCCTCGACCGCCGGCAGATTTCCCGCCGTGACCTCGGCGGCGACGTTCAACGTCACAGGCAAAGCTCGGACGTCCGACATGCTGACCGCATAACCGTCGACAAGCGACTTATCGAACGGCGGAGAGTCATTGTCGGCCCGCACGGGTTCGGCCAGGACGTGCTGCAGCACCAGCGCTAGTTCCAGACGGCACGCCTTCAAAGGTCGAGCACGCTCTAAGACCCGGTCGAGCGCTTCGCCCACCGTGAGCAGCCGATTCGGATAGGGTGGATTCGCAGACGTCATAGCGGCCAGCGCATGGCAACAAATCGTTGCAGGATTCGGGGACCGTCCAGCGTCAGAAAGCTCTCCGGATGGAACTGCAGGCCTTCCAGCGGGTACTCACGGTGACGAATCCCCATGATCTCGCGCGACCCGTCCGGCGCCGGCGCCCAGGCGCTTACTTCCAAGTCGGGATGCAATGTGTCGGGCTGGATGACAAGGCTGTGATAGCGTGTGGCCACAAACGGATTCGGTAATCCCTCAAATAACCCACGCCCGTCGTGGTAGATCTGATCGGCCTTACCGTGCATCAGCTGCCGGGCTCGCACGATCCTGCCCCCCGTCGCCTGGCCGATCGACTGATGGCCCAGGCAAACTCCCAGAATCGGCAACCGGCCGGCCAACTTCTGCACGCACTCGACCGAAATCCCCGCCTCGGATGGCGTGCAGGGACCAGGGGAGATAATCAAATGCGAGGGCTTCCATTGGATGATCTCTTCGACCGTGATCTGGTCGTTGCGGAAAACGCGAATGTCACTTTGACTGTCGAGTTCCCCCAACCGCTGGACGAGGTTGTACGTAAATGAATCGTAGTTATCGATGATCAGGATCATGACTTCGGTGGACCGGAGTGGGACTCGTCAATCTTGAGACTCATCGTACCGCCAGCGTGGTCCGCTGAAAACTGCTCTTCCCCAAGGCGTGCACCGCGCGTATCGTGGCTAGTGCATTGTCACAGCTTAATCGTCGGGTTCGCGCTATTCGTAGGACGGGTCTCCCGACCCGTCCTGCTCACACGGACGGGCCAGGAGACCCGTCCTACTCACACCAACGGGTCAGGAGACCAGTCCTACTCACACCGACGGGTCAGGAGACCAGTCCTGCTCACACGGACGGGTCAGGAGACCCGTCCTACCGACTCGATCCTTTAGCTGTGACTAAGTACTAGGGAGCGACTCGGCCCGAGGAGCACGCCGGTCAGCGACGCATTGAACAAATACGGGCCGCAAGGAGCCCCATCGAAGTCATGATCAGTTCGGCGGATTTACTCATCGCCCTTGCGGCTCTGGCCAGCGTCTTGACCCCACCGTCACCGCCGCCGGAAGCCCCTCCTGCGTTGCTCGATCCGTCCGCCGCCCAAGCCCGGCTCGACCCCGCGGACAGCTGGGACGGACTGAAGAGCATTGTCGAGGAGCTGGCGTTGGAACAATTGCCGACCCGCTATGTGAATGAGAAGAACTGGGGTCGGACGCGCGAAGTCTTCGATGGGGTCCGATTGCGACGTGAAGGGCTGCGGCTGGAGACCGAACGCAAGTGGAAGACGGTCAACGACGGGACCTGGACGCGCTATGAGCTATCCTTGCCGCCCTCCAAGGCCGGCGTCGACTTGCGGATCGACCAATGGAAATCGCTGGCGGAAGATCGCTGGCAGGCGGAATTGGTCTGCGAAGCTCCACTGCATGTCTTCGGCCGGGTGGCGATCTGGGAACGCGGCGTGCAATTGCTCAGCGTCAACGCCGATGCCGATGCGAGAGTCCGGCTGCGCGTACGTGCCGAGATCACCGCCGGGCTGGACATCTCGCGGATCCCGCCGGAATTGATGATTGATCCCCAGGTAACGGCGGCGGAAGTCGAACTGCTCGAATACCGGCTGCACCGCGTCAGCCAGTTGCACGGCCCGCTGGCCAAGCATCTTGGCGAGGGCCTTGAGGATCTGATTCAGGACCGCGTGCGCGACGCCAATGCGTCGCTGGTCGACAAGCTCAACCGCCAAATCGACAAGAAAAAAGAGCGCCTGCGACTGTCGTTGACTTCGACGCTCGCAAAGAAATGGGCGAATTGGACGAAGGCGGATGACCAGGCAAAATAGCAGAGGATGGAAAAATCCCTGCCGCGGCCGCTCCCGTCCTGCCCGCCGTACCCACCTCATGCTAGCAGAACTTGCTCTTGTGAGTCGCCGCGCCGCCGCCGTATAATTCCCGGCCCGAAATCCGCGCGGTGGGAAAATTCGGCAAACCAATTTCGTGCCTGAGGCGTAGAATGGTCAGCCGGTGGTTGGAACCAGTCCACTCCGGTGCTTTTCCAGTCGCCGAGTCACGGCGCGAGTAGAGGATAGGTCACGCAGAGTCAGGGAAGACCGTTCCGCGGGTATACTCGACATAAACGCTTCGGTCACCTGCGAACGTTACAGGGAGTTTTGGAATCGATTCGTGGAAGCGTCGAGCGAATCAGGACGATAGAGTAGGTACTGTCGCACTCGCAATAGTCACTTCCCCAGCAATGGACAGCACCTGCTCGACACGGACTGCGGCGCCGACGAAACGATGACGTAGAGTTTAGGGACTTGAGTATCGGTTCGTGATTGAGTTCAGGTATTCGCGAGGTGGTTGCAAACAGGCTGTTTGCGCCAGCTTCGGGCCGCTCGACCCAACGCTGCCGATCCCCGTCCCGGCCTGATTACCACTTTTGCCAGTTGGGGACCAAGTCATGCGGATTCAAGGACCTTCGTTCGTGCACAACGCTCAACCACTCAACGGACCCCACCGATCGATCCCGGTGTCGCCGTCGGCATCGCCCGCGTCGGCCCAGCCGGTCGACGAACTGTCGATCTCCGCCGAGGGCGCCGCGATCAGCCAGGTCCGGGGGAGTTCCGACATTCGAGCCGATCGCGTGGCACAAATCCGGGCGGAAATCGCATCGGGTACCTACGAAACCGACGCGAAGCTGGAAGCGGCCGTGGAACGTCTTCTGGACGAAGTCGCCTAGCTGCGATTGCAATCGATAGGGAAACGGATCAGCAGACGGCTCGGCTGCGATACGACCGCATTCGGTTGGCGAACTTCACAGAGAATGCCGTTTCCTGACTTGACATTTATGTCAAGTAGGCGTAAGTTTGAAAGCATGAGCAACGCCGGCCAGCTGCCTGGGTTCACGAAAGACGGGCTGCTGCCTGCGGGCGACTATCCGTTGACGTTGGCCGAACTGGCGTCGTCGCTACTTGTCACGGGACCGGCGGACCAGGAGGAGTATCCTAATTGGGATGCGGCCTGGCGTGGACGGCTGGTCGAAATCCTGGCCGTTATGGTCCAGCAGCTTTGGCAGGTGGGCGTTACTGAGATTTTCGTCGATGGCTCGTTTGCCGAAGACAAAGAGCGGCCGAATGACATTGATGGATATTTTGAGTGCGAACTGTCGCGGCTAGCCGGCGGAGAGCTTGAGCGGGAACTCAACCTGCTGGACCCGCACAAGGTCTGGACCTGGGACCCAGCTAGCCGGCGAGCGGTTCGGGGATATCCGAAGAAGCAGCTTCCGATGTGGCACGTCTACCGCGTTGAACTCTTCCCACACTACGGCCAGCTTTGCGGCATCCAAGATCAGTACGGCCACGAACTTGAGTTCCCATCGGCCTTTCGACGGTCGCGGCGGGACGGCAAACCGCGTGGGATTGTGAAGATTGGAGGAAAGCCATGATTCGTAACGAAGCAGAGTACAAAGAGGCCGTTCAACGGGTCGCCGACGAAGCGACTCGCATTAAGTCAGAGCGAGCGAAGCTTCAGGAATTGGACCTGTCGAAAGAGGAAATCAAGCGGGCGTTGGACCCCGTGCGGTCCTTTCACGAGCAACTCAAGGAGGAAGTGGCCAGCTACGAGCGGCTGATGCGAGGCGAGTTCGACGAGCTTCGCAACTTTGAGGGCGTCGGCCGCCTGCTCATCGCGGCACGCATCGCCAAGGGCGTGTCTCAGCGTGAACTAGCCGAACGTTTGGGCGTCCACGAGTCCCAAGTCTCACGCGACGAACGCAACGAATATCACGGTATAACCGTCGAGCGTGCCAATCGAATCCTGGAAACTCTTGGCGTCGAACTTCGGAGCACCGTCGAGGCCATTGAGAAAGCGCCCGCGTAACTTTCTTAGTTCGGGCAACACAGTATCGTGTGCTTTCGGCAAACGGAAAAGCGAACTGCGAATCCCGACGCATTGCCTCCCACCCCGATCGGAGCCACATCGGCGGTAACTGCCTCCGAATGCCCCCGGCGTGTCCAGGGGATTGTTGCGTTCGGTGCTACAGTCGCTTGACTCTTGGCTCTTGGCTCTTCGGTCGAGCGATTGATGTTGCGGACAGGTCAGGCGGCGGCGAGACCGAAACGGAACGAGATGTGGGTCGGGGGTGGAACGGACCCGCGCTGACTGGAAGCCTCAGCCCCAGCCACGACTCAGCTGCGGCTGGAAGCCCCAGCCACGACTTGGCCCTGTGCGAAGCCCGGGCGGCGATTTAGAATACATCAGGTTTCCCTTCGATCGCGATTTCCGCGAATGGAGTGGGACACATGGGGCGAGTCTGGTTGTCGGTATGGCTGATGATTTCAGTTTAGGCTCGGTGCAGGTCGCGCTTTCGCCGCTGCAGCGATTCGAGGAATTCCTGCAGAGTCGCGGCAAGCGGATGACCAAGCCTCAGAAACTACTGATTGAACATGTCTTCAGTCGGCACGATCACTTCGACGCCGACACGTTGCTGGAGCAGCTTCCCCCCAAGGGTGCCGCCGGGCGTATTGGCCGAGCGACCGTTTATCGGACGTTGAACAAGTTCGTCGAGGCAGGACTGCTTCGCTCGTTCACCCTGGACGGTCGAGCCGTCTACGAGCACGATTACGGATATCCGCAGCACGATCATCTGCATTGCACGCAGTGCCAGCGTCTGTTTGAGTTTCAGAGCGACCAGCTGCTGACGTTGCGTGACGCGGTGGCTCGCGAGCACCGATTTCGGGTCACCGGCCATCGATTCATCATCAGTGGTATCTGCGAAAACTGCCAGAAGGCGCGTCGCCGCACCCACCGCAAGCTCGATATGATCTGAGCTGGTAACTCGAAACTCATTTCGAGTTAAACGCGTCGCACGATTCTCGAAACAAGTCTCGAAACAAGTTTCGAGTTACGTGTGCGGAGTCGCGCGATTTTCGGTATCATTGCCGGCATGAAAATCACGTCGACCAGGGAGCGCCGCCGCATCGAGCGGTTGCCGCGTCATGAGTTGCAGGCGTTGCAGTTACAGCGACTGAACGAACTCCTGCGGCGGATTCTCCCCACTAACCGCTTCTATGCGGACAAACTGGCCTCGTTTCCTTCCCAGTTCAACAGCCTGGAAGATGTTCGGAGTCTTCCGTTCACAACCAAATCCGAGTTGCACGCGCTTCACGAACCGCACGACGGGCTCCCCGATGGGGTCCCCGACGGGCTCCCTGATGAGCTCCACGATGTGCCTCACAATGTGCCCCGCCCTGAGCCCGAGCCGACGGCACGCAACCGAACGTTTCCGCTCGACCAATACGTGCGTTGCCACCGCACCTCGGGCAGCAAAGGGCAGCCGTTGATCGTCGTCGACACGGCGGAGGACTGGCGCAACTGGCTCGATCAATGGCAGTATGTCCTGGACGTCGCGGAAGTCCGGCGAGGCGACCGCGTCGCCTGTCTGTTTTCCTTTGGGCCGTTTGTGGGGTTCTGGAGCGCCTTCGAAGCCGTGGTAGCGCGGGGAGCGATGGCGATTCCGACGGGCGGCCTGACGTCGCAAGCGCGACTGCAGTTGATCCGTGAGCTCCGCGCCACCGTGGTTTTATGTACTCCCAGCTACGGTATGCACCTGGCGGATTTGGCCAGAGTACGCGACGCTGCCGGGGTGGGCGGGCCGGGGGCCGGCACGGTGCGCGCCTTGATTGTGGCCGGGGAACCCGGCGGATCGGTACCCGAGATCCGCAGCCAACTGGAAAACAGCTGGAGGGCACGTGTAATCGACCACGCCGGCGCCACCGAGGTCGGCCCCTGGGGCTTTCCCGACCGAGCCGGAAACGGGCTGTTTGTCAACGAAGCCCACTACATCTGCGAGGTGCTCGACCCGTCGAACGAACAACCCACCCCAGATGGTCAGCGGGGCGAATTGGTGTTGACGACGCTGACGCGGGCCGGGAGTCCGTTGCTGCGCTATCGAACGGGAGATCTGGTCATTCCAGAACGGGATCATGATCATCCCGTTCGATTCACTTTCCTGCGCGGCGGAGTGCTCGGCCGCAACGACGACATGGTGATCGTACGCGGCGTCAATCTGTTTCCGCTGTCCATTGAACGCGTGGTGCGACAGTTCCCGGAAGTGAGCGAATTTCGGGTGGTGGTCAGCAAGAGCGGTATGCTTGATCGGCTGACCCTGGAGCTGGAAGGCACCGATTGTCGAATTGCGGAAATCCAGAAACGGGTGCACGACCAGCTTGGGCTGCAGGCCGAGGTTGCGCTTGTCGCACACGGAACGCTGCCGCGTTTTGAAGGCAAGGCACGACGGGTGGTCGATCTCCGCTCGTCTGCATCCGTGGACCGTTGAGTTTCCCCAAGTGACTTGGCACATTTTGGAGAGCGATCATCGATGGACGTGACCTTTTTCCGGCAGTTCCGCGAGCAGTTTCCCGCATTGTCGCGGCAGGTCGGCGCGCATCCCGCGGCCTATTTCGACGGGCCGGCCGGGACGCAGGTGCCGCAGCGAGTGATCGACGCCGTTTCCAACTATTTCTCCAGGCACAACGCCAACCATGGCGGCCATTTTGCGACCAGTCGGGAAAGTGACGCAATGCTGGATTCGGCCCACCGGGCGGTGGCCGATCTGTTGGGAGTTCGCGATGCGGAGACGGTGATTTTCGGGCCGAATATGACGACGCTGACGCTGGCGCTGTCGCGCGCATTGTCCAGAACCTGGCGGCCCGGCGACGAAATCGTCCTGACGCGGCTCGACCACGATGCGAACTTCACTCCCTGGGCGCTGGCCGCCCGCGACGCGGGAGCGACCGTGCGCGTCGTCGATATCCAGACTCAGGATTGCACACTCGACCTGCGACATTTTGAACAGGTTCTGTCGAATCGCACGCGACTTGTCGCGGTCGGTTGCGCTTCGAACGCGACCGGCACGGTCAACCCGGTGGCGGCAATCACCGAACTGTCGCACAGGCACGGGGCGCAAGTGTTTCTGGATGCCGTCCATTTCGCGCCGCACGCGCTGATCCGTGTCCAGGATTGGCATTGCGATTATCTGGCCTGTTCGGCTTACAAGTTCTTCGGACCTCACATAGGAATGCTCTGGGGTCGCCGCGAATTGCTGGAAGAGCTACCCGCGTACAAAGTTCGCCCCGCACCCGATGCGCTGCCGGGGAAATGGATGACCGGTACGCAGAACCATGAGTGCATTGCCGGCGTGGTGGCGGCCATCGACTATATCGCCGACCTGGGTCGAGCAGCGGGATGCAAGCAGCCGAACGATCGACGTCACTGCCTGGAACGGGCGTTTGCGGCGATCGAATCGTACGAACGGTCACTCAGCCGACGATTCCTCGAAGGTCTGGCCGGCGCTGCCGAAATCCAGATCCACGGGATCACCGATCTGGCTCGCCTCGAACAGCGACTGCCGACATTCTCACTTACCCACCGCAGCCGCCCCGCGCCCCAATGGGCACAGGAACTGGGCGAACGGGGCATGTTCGCCTGGCACGGAAACTACTACGCCCTCAATCTGTCCGAAGCCCTGGGAAAAGAACCGGACGGCATGCTGCGCGTCGGATTCGTGCACTATAACACGCCGGGAGAGGTCGACCGGCTGGTGGCAGCTTTACGCGACGGCGACGGTAAGTAGGACGGGTCTCCTGACCCGTCCGTGTAAGTAGGACCGGTCTCCTGACCCGTCCGTGTAAGCAGGACGGGTCGGGAGACCCGTCCTACGAATAGCGCGAACCCGACGACTAAGCTGTGACAGTGCACGAGCTCAGGCCGGCACAACCGGCTCGCCGATCGACTTCAACAATTCAAAGGTATAGATGCCTGTATTATGTCCGTCGCTGAAATCGATCGAGTAAGCATAGGCGCCCAGCGGCTTCATCCCCTGGATGCGCAGAGGTTGCAGGTCCGATTCGAGCAGCACCAGCAGTTCGGTCGCCGGCGGCGGCGGGGCGCTGCGCTTTTCCCGGCAGGTGGCGCATGGGCAGGCGTCCCGCAGCTCGCGATTCGTGTAGCGGCGACGGTCGCCATCCGACCAGGCGATTTCAACTCCGCTTTCACCAGTTCGCGTAATCGCCGTCGGTGATGGCGCTCCAAGTGTCATGGCCCGTATTCCACTCGCCTTGTTACCTGGACGGCAATAATGGTGACGACGGTGTGCTGGCACCGTCCTTCTTCAGCCCATCTTTTTCCAGCTTGCGGAACGCGTCGATGCCGAATCCTTCGTCCTTGGCCTTGGTCGCCTCGCGGACAATGTCTGCCCGCCCCAGGTGCACCTTCTTGTAGGAATCCTCGGAAATCACGTAGTACCAATCGGCAAACCGATCGTTCAAATCGGCCACTTTGTCGGCTGCCTTCTTCTTGCGCTCGCGCCATTCATTCATCTTCCGCTCGTTGCTCTTCTTGATCCGTTCACGCTCGACATCGGCCGCCGATTTCGGCTCCTGATCCGAGTCCTCCGATCCGCCCGGCTGGCCCGGACCGTCCTGGCAGGCCGGCTTGGCACCGCCGTCGGTCCCTTCCGCGCTCCCACCCCGCGCGCCATCTCCGGAAGCCGGAGAAACCGGCGGTTCCTGCGGTTCAACTTCCAGTTCGGGCGCCGGAATTCGCGACTCGTCCAATGTCGCCATTACGAACAGGAAGCGATTCAGTTTCACGTCCCTGGCGTCGTCTTGTCGACCGGTGATCGCTCCGAATCGCAGGACGTAGTCGACTCCGTCCTTGAGTCCGGCGATGATCTCGCCATTGGCCGATCGGATCTCGCCGTTGGCCGTCATGTGGAAACCGGCCGTCTCCAGCGACAGTAGCGTCTCCTGGTTTTCCGTGAGCGACTGCTCGGCCTTCAAATCGGCGGAAAGACCTTTTGGCTTACGCATCACGTCGACGATCTGCAGGCTGTTCAGGGCCGACTTCAGGTCGTTCAGCTTGATCTCGTTCAATTCCTCGGTGTCCGCCAAGACGCTCGGCACACGCTGTGCCTCGCCCTGCTGTCGAGCCCTGCGGAAGGTGGCGATCTCATTGACGCTCCACTTGTTGCCGGTGTTGTCAAATTTCAGATCGGCTTCCATGCGAGGATCAAGCACTTTGCCGACATTCGTGGGAACGACGGAGTAATCCTTGATCACGACCCGCTCGAGCTGGGCCGTATCCAGCTTGAGCAGGCTTTTGTCGATCCAGTCTTCGAATTTCGTTTTGATTTTGTCGAGATCCAGCTCAACGACATACACCGGATCCTGGCTCGGCACGCGAACGAATCGGCGTTTGGAGTTTCCTCGTTCGGCCTTGCCGATCACCAGCGACGCCAGGCTTTTGCCGGACGCGTCGGCGATCTTTACAAGCCGTCCGACATTCTTGTCTCCCGGCTTGACCTTTTCGGCGTCGGGCGCGATGACACCGTACAGCGCGTGGTCCTCCGGCGAACCGGAGGCGATATCGAGCACGATCAGATTCGAATTCAACAGCGAATTAGCTGCGTCCTTGAGCTGGTTCTGGGCGTCGGCCGGATAGTCGCTCTTGGAGGGAATCACCCAGTTCCCCTTGGAGTTCTGCATCACCTTGAAGCTGTCGATTTCGCCCTGGGATTCATCGTAGTTGACGATTTCGATGCTGCGGGCCAACAGCGGATCGGTGAAGTTCTCGAACAGGGCCTTTCCTTTCAGCGTCGACGCGGTCTGGATGCTTGTCGACGGATACGACACGAAAGCAATCAGCGCGAAGAACGCCGCGGTCCCGAGATAAGCCAATGTCTTCATCGAATCATTCATCGTCCACAACTCCTCGATCAATCAACGCGTAAAACAGCCCCATGCGCAAGGCGGGTGGATTACTTCATGCGTGTTTTGGCGATGCCTTCCCGTTCGCGGAGCCGCCGCTTGGCGAACACGATGAAGCCGACCAGCAGCGGCGGGATCGGCGGCAGGACCACGGCCCAGAGTTTGAATTCATTCTGGATGCCCTGGATTTTGGAATCCATCTGTCGCCGGATTTCCTCCGTCTTCTTGGTCAGTTCATTCTTCAGCCGCTCGCGCGCCATCGACAGGCTGCGTTCGGCGGCATCTTCGGCGAGCTGCTTCTTGGTCTGGATTTCCAGAATCCGGCTCGGATCGACCCGCACCCCTGACTTCTGCTCGTTCTGAATGTCGTTCCACGCGTCGACCGCTTCCTGCTTAACCGCTTTGGCCTTGGCCTCGGCGGCGGCAAGCTCCTTCTTGTTCTGGGATTCGTACTCGTCACGCTCCATGCGCTCTTTCTCGCGTGCGAAGTTGGTCTGTTGTTCGATGACTTTCAGCGTGCTGTATTTCGTCTTGCGTTTCCGCACGCCGATGTAGGCATCATCGCCCGAAAGGGCGTCGACAACATTCAGTACGAAGGTGACGTTTTCGAAATGCCAGTTAAACTCCTGTTCGGGCTGCGCCCGGATGCGCACAAACAGGGTACTCATCAGGTCGATATCGGCGACGAGCACGACATTAACCGGTCGGCTCTTGGACGCGCTGCCGACGTCGTCCGTCGAATCGTCTCTGGCGGGGTCGCTGCCCTTCGTCCCGCCGTCGGACTTGCCGCGGATGTGGGCCGCCAACGTGTACTTGGCTCCGCGAGGAGCGTGTTTGGCGCGGAATTCGAGCGGATCCTGCTGGCCGTCACGGACGTCCTGAACTGAAAGCGAACCGGCCATCGTTCCCGTGCGGACGATGGGGGTAAACGTGAATTTGCTTTCAGGCAACGCGTCGAAGTTGCCCGAGTAGGGAAACAGCACTTCCGACAGGCCCGAAGTAATCGGATCGTTGCTGCTCAACGGTTCGTCAGCCCCCGGCGCGTCGTTGTGCACAAAGACGTACTCGTCGGGCAGATCGGAGACCTGGATCTTCTTATAGGGGTTGAATGACTGCCAGACCACGTTGGGCTGGTAGGTGCCCGGCCCTTGAGGACGCCCTTCCATTTTCACGCCCAGCTCGCGGAAAAAGCGGTCGATATCCCCCTTGGGCGCGGGAGGCCCACCACCGCCGAACATTCCCATCCCTCCCGGCGGCCGCTTCGGTTCTCCGGTACCTGGCGCCTGAATGTAGACCGGCATCGGATCCTCGAAGACCGCCGCAGGCATTCCGGACTTGATCGCCGCCAGCACGTTCTGCAGTTCCGGTTCGCCCAGCGATGACGGCTGCACGACGAACAACACATCGAATCGCTGCACATCGATCGGGTTATTGGGATCGACCTGTTCGACGTCGTACTGTTTCTCCAGTTCCTCGACAATCTGCTGCTTGGGAATCTGTCGGAACTGGCCGGTGCTGAAATCAAATCCGCCGTTGAGGTTCGCGTCAGTCTTGACGATCCCCAGTCGCTTGCGCTGACCCTTGGCCACGGTCGAGATCGATCGCACCAGTTCGTACTCGACCGGGATGCCGTAATCGAAAAACGGCACGACGACTTTTTCGAGTCCGCAGGTAAACGCCGCGCCCAGAATCACGGGCTCGTCCTTGAACACGCCGCGGGACCGCGTGCGGACCGTCTGGGCCTTGATACCGAACTGTTTTTCGGCCAGGACGGCGGTTTCGCTGAACGGCTCCACGTTTTCCTGCAATCGCACCTGCACTTTACCCTTGGCACGTGACTGGAACTCCTTGACCATCGAGACCAGCGTAAAACGGGTCTTGACGTAGTCCTCGGGGACCTGCGCGCCAATAAAGGCGTCGATATAGATCGTGTGCTTGGTTTCCAGGTCGCGCAGGATCTTCAACGTATCCTCGGAAAGTGAGCTGACTCCGTTGACCGTCGCGTCCTTGCGAATGTCGTGGTTCGTGAAGATCACCGTGAGGGAAGTCCCCAGTATGATCAGCGCCAGGGTTCGCGTCAGGTAGTGGGAGCTCCGTTGACCGCTTTCCTGGCCACCGGCCCAGTGACGGCTGCCGATCAGGATCATGCTCAGATAGAGACCGACGGCGGTGATCATGACAAAGTAGATCACCGACGACAGGCTGATCACGCCGCGTCCCAGATCGTCGAGTTTGGCGGCCATTCCCCAGCGGGAAACGAGCTGCGCGCTGCCGACCGATCGGATGATCACGTCGGAATAGGTCGCGAACACCAGCGGCGCGTTGAATGCGGCACCCAGGATAAACCCAACCGTAAGATTGCGTGTCAGAAACGACGCCACCATGCCCAGCGCCAGCATCGCCAGTCCGACCAGCCAGTAGCCGAAATAGGTGCTGCAGATCAGGCCGGTATCGAGGTCGCCGAGGGTCAACGAAACCAGAACCATGTAGGTTGAGACCTGGGAGAACATCAGCGAGCAGGTATAGACCGCGGCGGCGGCGAGGAACTTGCCGGTGACGATATCGGCGTCGGCGGCGGGCAGTGTCAACAGCAGTTCGTCGGTCCCCTGCCTGCGTTCGTCCGCCCAGATACTCATCGTGATCGCCGGGATGAAAACCAGCATCACCAGTGGAAACATGCGATTCAGCTGGTCGAGGTTTGCCAGATTCGAGTTGAAGAACTCGTGGGGCCAGAAGGCGGCGAACGATGTCAGCAGCACGAATAGACAGAGAAACGCATATCCGGTTGGATCGCTGAAGTAACCGATGAAATTTCGCCGCAGGACGGCAAACGCCGGCCGATTGTAGCGCGACAGCGGCAATAGCGCCAGCGCAAACAGCGCCAGCACCGCGCCGTCGATCAAGGCCAACTTGCCCAACTCCCACCCCATGCTGCTCAAAAGCTCAAGCGTCATCCCAACGTCTCCCTGGTGCAGCGAACGAGTACCCTACGGATCATGTTGCGGTTTCCTCGTAGGTCAATCGATGGAAAGCCGCGTCAAGTCCCCGCTTTTCTGGATCCAGATCGGCCACTGTTCCGTCGTAGACCAACCGCCCCTCGTTGATCATGATCACACGACTGGCCATTGCCTCGACCTCCTGCAGAATGTGGGTCGAAAGCAGAATTGTTTTCTTTTCACCGAGTCGCCGCAGTGCCTGTCGGACTTCGCGAATCTGATTCGGGTCGAGTCCCGCCGTCGGTTCGTCCATGATGATCACGTCGGGTTCATGCAGCAGGGACTGCGCCATTCCCACGCGCTGACGGTACCCTTTCGACAGTTTGCCGATCGGTTTGTGCAACACGCTTTGCAGCATGCAGAGTTCAATGACTGCCTCGATCCGCTCCTGCTTGCGTTCGGGCGACATGCCGCGTGCCTCGGCGAAAAAGTCCAGCAGCGAATGGGGCGTCATGTCGGGGTAGAGCGGGCCGTTTTCCGGCAGGTAACCGAGCTTCTGCGATCCGGCGATCCGATCGACCGACATGTCATGACCGGCGATTCGGGCGACGCCCTGGGAGGGAGCAAGATAGCCGGTCAACAGCTTCATGGTCGTGCTTTTGCCGGCCCCGTTCGGCCCCAGAAACGCCACCACTTCCCCCTGGTGGATCGTAAAGGTAACGTCACGGCAGGCGGCAAACGGGCCGTAAAACTTGCTGAGACCGATCGCTTCGATCATCGGCTGCCCGTGGCCCGAGGTATTTTTGGCAGTTGATTGAGTTTTCATCGTTTTCCTTTGCTCGTTCAACTAGGACGCCCGACTCAACCCACATAATGTTCCCGAGGCGGAGTTTCCGCGTCGGATCGCGGCGGACCGAAATACTCGATCTCGGTCGCGCCCCATCGTCGGAAACGCTCGGTCGCACGTTTCGGACCGGCTCGCGCACCAGGTAGCCGGCTGCTGGCAGCCGGTCGCCCTGGCGCGGGCCCGGGTCCGGCGGCCCTGGTCCGGCGGCCCTAAGGGCCCGAAAAACGGCCTTTCAGAATCACCTAAAGTATTGGATCGAAGGCTGTTTCTCAAGCCCCCAGAACACGCCGCCAGCCGCGGCCGGCCGGCCTTCGCCGGGGTCGAGTCCGCCACCACGACCGTCGTTCGGGTGGCGGCCGAAATCGCCGGCAGGCAACGCCCGGGGGCACCGGGATCGCTTTTTTTTCTCACTACGACGAACAATCGCAGCCGGTTCGACGGCCGGCTCAGGATTGGAAGGAAGTGGCCAGGGAGCCGTCCGCTCCCCGTTGGAAGACAATATGCCGCTGCCATTGCAGCGGGTCGAGCCGAGGAAAGTCGGTGCGCGCATGGACTCCGCGGGATTCCTCCCGCAGCAAGGCGGCCTGGATCATGATTCGGGCTACCGACAGCATATTCTGCAATTCCCAGCCTTCCGCCGAGTCAAACTGGCGCGGCAACACATAACGCCGCCACTGCTCGATCGACTCGGCCGCCTCCTGCAGCCGCCCGGCGTCCCGTTGGACCCCGGCCGCGTGCCACATCAGGCTCTTCAACGAATTGCGGATATCTTCGACGTCCAGCGGCTCGACCGCATCGGCGACGACCGGATTGACCAGCGGCAAAGCCTGAAAACTGTCGGGGATCGCACGGGCCGCGCGGGACGCGCCGACGCCGGCTCGCATGCCGTAAACGAGCCCTTCCAGCAGGCTGTTGGAAGCCAGTCGGTTGGCGCCGTGCAGGCCGCTCGACGTCACTTCGCCGGCACCCCACAGGCCGGGAATCGAAGTGCGCCCCTCCATGTCGACCGTCACTCCACCGATCATGTAGTGCGCCCCCGGCCGCACCGGGATTCGATCGCGCGCGATATCGAGACCGAATTTCGCGCAGACCGCCGCGATGCCCGGAAACCGGCGACGCACGAATTCGGCGTCCAGATGACTCATGTCCAGGTAGACGTTCGGGTGCCGCGTGCGCTCCATTTGCCGGACGATGCACTGCGACACGATGTCCCGCGGCGCCAGTTCGGCTCGGGCGTCATAATCCGGCATGAATCGATGCCCGGTACGATCGATCAATCGCCCGCCCTCGCCACGCATCGCTTCGGTGATCAGACTGCGGCTGCTTCCGGCGATGTAGAGCACCGTCGGGTGAAACTGCACGAATTCCATGTCGCGCATCGATGCCCCCGCGCGGAAGGCAATCGCATGCCCGTCGCCGGTCGCGACCGCCGGATTCGTCGACTCGCGATAAACCTGGCCGGCGCCTCCCGTACAGAGTATCGTCTGCTTGGCCCAGACGATCATCCGACCGCGAGCGCGATCGGCAATCAACGCCCCACGGCAACTTCCATCCATCGTCAGCAGATCAAGCGTGAATACGTTCTCCAAAATGCGGCAATTCGGCAGCTTCCTCGACCGCTCGATCATCGCTCGCATGACTTCTTTCCCGGTCGCATCTCCCAACGCATGCACAATGCGATGGTGGCTGTGCCCCCCTTCCCTGCCCAGAATCAGCTCGCCCGCCCGCTCATCGAACTGCGTTCCCCACTGCATCAACTCCTGAATCCGCTCCGGCGCTTCCCGAACCACCATCTCCACAACTTCCGAATCGCACAGCGCGCCGCCCGCGGTCAGCGTGTCCTGAATGTGGTCCTCGAATCGATCCTCCGGGTCCATTACGCCGGCAATTCCACCCTGCGCGTAATTGCTGTTCGACTGCTGGATCGCGTCTTTCGTCACCACCAGGACCGACAAGTCAGGGTCGATGGCGTTGGCGGCACGCAAACCCGCCAACCCCGCACCAATCACCAGAATGTCGGTAAAACAATGCGGGAGCTGCTTCGGATGAAAGGCAACAAGATACCTTGGCGTGAGAACGTCCATGCCGGCATTGTCTTGCCTCGTACCGGCAGCCGCAAGAGTGGCGCCGCAGCACTGCGTAGGGTGGGTCGAGGTACTCCGAGGCCCACCAGCATGCGGTTCGCATTGCCAAGCAAGCCGATTCGCTTCTTGCCGCAGTTCACTCCACCAGAATTCGCCGGCCAGGGACCGCCATCACGGGTATGGTTCCAGCGATTGAATTTCATCGTCGTCCGGAAAGACATCTTGTATTCCGCCAGAAATTCTCCAACGTTGATGGATCTTCCCTCGCTTCCACGCAAACGTCACCCGTTCCACACGGCTACCCATCCTGTCTCCCCATGCAACCGTGGAATACACAGTCGCATGGGGCGAGGGGAGCCGAGGGATTCAGATTGGGGTGCACAACAGATTTGGCCTGTTCAAGAACTCGAATCTTTATCAGCCCAGGGTTGCCGGGTGGTTGCCGGGGTGCTCCGCTACCGCAAAACACTTTGAATTGCCCGACGGACGGGTCTGGAGACCCGGTCCTACGCCTCCTACGCCCCGGCGGCTCAGGGCTTGCGTGGCGACGAGTCGCGCACGCGGCTGATGCCTTTGCGAAATGCCTGAATCTGATCCTGATAGGAAGACGGAGGATTGGAACGATTGCCGGCGTCTCGATTGCCGCTCGTCGCGTCGCTGCGCGACCCCGCCGTGCGCTTCTTATCCCGAGCCGGACGCAGACCGAGACTCTGCAATGCCTCGTCCAACTCCGCCTGCTTGGCGGGACTCTCTTTTGCCTCGCGCTTCAGAGACTCCCAACGCTGAACGAATGCGCGCAGCTCCTCGGCCGTCCAACCCAGCTCTTTCAACAAACCCGGATCAGGTCGATCCTGCTGATCCTTGAGAAACTCCAACGCCAGATCGGTCGCACGCCGAGCATACTCCTGGTTCGCTTCCGGTCCATCCGGTATCTCGCGCTCGATCTGGTCCACCGGACTGTTGTTCAGCCCCGAACCTTCCCGCGAGCCTTGATCGCCTCGCGGCGCCGAGCCGCCCGCCCCCGTCGGCGCTCCAGAGTTGTCGCCAGCCAAAGAATCCGATCGACCATTTTCACCGCTGCGGGACGTATCGCCGTTGCGCCGCGAGTCGGGATCCGACCGAGATCCGCTGCCACGCTCTTGCCCGGAACGACCGGTCGATCCATCGGTCGCCTGCTGGTCACCTGACTTCGCTCCCGTTTCCCCCGTGCCGCGACTTGCCCCGGCTCCGGCCCCATCGTTGGCCTCGCTATTCGACCCGGGCGAGTCATTCCCTTCCTGATTCGCACCCTGGCCGCCACCCTGTTCACCACCACCCCGGTTCTCGCCAGCCTTGCCGTTCTTCGAATCCGACTCGCGGCGATCAGAACTCGTCGACGGTGGACTCGCGGAGTCCCGTCCTTCATTCCCCGCATCGTCACCCGTCTTCTGCTTCGGTGGCGTGTTATCGCCACGCTGCGGCGCTGCCTCGTTGCCCGAAGGTTTCGTCCCGTCACCAGGTGAATCGTTTGGGTTCTCGCCCGTTCCGTCCTTTCCATTTCTGTTCGATTCAGAGCGGTTCTTCGCGTCCGTGTCATCGTTCGGCCCGCGTTTTGACGCGTCGTCCGATAAGTCACCCGCACCCGAGTCACCCTTCGCAGAATCTCCCTTCGCAGAATCTCCCTTCGCAGAATCTCCCTTCGCAGAATCTCCCTTCGCAGAATCTCCTTTCGCAGAATCTCCTTTCGCAGAATCTCCTTTCGCAGAGTCTCCTTTCGCAGAGTCACCTTTCGCAGAGTCACCTTTCGCAGAGTCACCCTTCGCAGAGTCACCCTTTGCG
>Ga0233425_10006286_pt1 | contig 17773 bp, 25 predicted proteins | sample Watercolumn_Towu_2_FD_181712 | JGI IMG/M metagenome (GOLD analysis project Ga0233425, IMG submission 181712) | Freshwater microbial communities from Lake Towuti, South Sulawesi, Indonesia - Watercolumn_Towuti2014_140_MG | ecosystem: Environmental > Aquatic > Freshwater > Lake | place... | reverse complement strand
CCCAGAACACAGCCGTGGCGAGGCGTTCGACCGCGCTCCTCCGGATCTCGGGGTCCTCGTGCGCGAGCCAAACGGACATGCGCGGGTAGTAGGCCTCCCACTCGGCTGGGCCGAGACCGTGCAGCGGCGCCTTGCACAGGCGCCGGAACGCGGCGGGGTCGCTTCGTGTCGCCGCATCCTCGGGCATCGTCACCTTCTGCCGCTTCTCGCTCCCCGGACTCGCCGAAGGCCCGGCGTTGAGCCCCGCTCTCGCCTCCTCTACCCTGCGGCATGTTCACGAGCGAGGCCGACCGCGAGCGCGACGACTGGGAACTGATCCGCCACGCCGCGGTCAGCCTGTTCCGGCAACCCGAGGCGCTGGAGGAGGCGCGGGCCGCGCTCGCGGCGCTTCGCTACGACATCGCGACGGTGATCTGCGACCACGGAGAAGCCACGTTCCATGCCGGCCTGTCGGGGGCTCTGCGGTGGGAGGAGCAGTTCGGGCTGAGCGGCTGGTCCGGCAACCTCGACGCGCTCAACGACGGGTTTCGCAGGTACCCGTTCGGGCGGAGCGGCTGCGCCGCGCTGGTTCTCAGCGGTTTCCAAGCCATCGTCGCGCGCGACCGTACCTTCGCGCGGGAGGTGCTCGACATCATCGAGTATCAGGCCCGCAACCACCTGCTGCACGGCCACGTCCTGATCTGCCTCGTGGAGACGCGCGGCCGCAGCTACGATCCCGGCCCGCTCGGTGCCCGCGCCGCGCTGCTGAACCCGTGGGAGCAGTCGCGGGGCCATGGGAAGCCCTGAGGTGCCGCCTCCCGGTCCGCTCGCAGGGCGACGGGGTCTTCACCGGCTGGGATTGAGGGGTGCGCCAGCGCCGCGCGGGAATCAGGTTTCCGGTGAGCGCTCGGCAGTCGCCGCCGCGCGCCGGCCGAGAAGCCACGCCCCGCCTTCGCCCAGCGCGATGGCCGCGAAGCCGCCGACCCACAGAGCGACGAGATGGGGTCCGAGGACGTCCCGGAAGGCGAACAGGCCGACGAGTCCGGCGGTGGTCGCAAGCGATCCGGCCAGGGTCACGAGCTTCAGCATCAGCAGGACGATCAAAAGGTTCATGCCATCTTCCGTTCGATGAAACCGCCGGTCCGATCGACGGTGGTTGCGGCCGTGTGCACGGACCACCCGTGCATGAGCCTGAGGTGCCCTCGGGCAACGGGACGCGACCGGAGGCCGCCATCAGAGGAGCAGGAGACTGAACGCGAGGAAGACCAGCCCGATCACGCCGCAGATCGTCGGCCCCAGCCAGAGGGACCGGAACGCCTCGATCGCGGCATCCTCGGGCGCGGCCGCCCGGTACAGCACCGTCACCGCTTCCCCGCGCGTGTAGGGGGCCGGGTACGAGCGAGTTCGGGAAGTGAATTGGACCGTGCGGCCGTCGGGCCGAACGAAGGCGACGACCGGCGCATAGGTGACGTCGTTGCCCGAGCCACGATGAACGTCGAGATCAACGACGAGGCCGGGCGCGCGCTCGGCCTCCGCGAGCCAGCTCCGCGTGCGCTGGGTGGCGATGGCGGCGACGCCCAGCACGATCACGGCAGTGCCCCAGAAGACGACCCGCATCAGGATCAGCGTCGCCGACGCGCTACCTCCCGCCCGCTCGTCCGCGCCGCTCATCGGGCCGCGCGCCCGACCTCGGCCCGCAGGCGTTCCAGCTCCGCGGCCGGGATTCCGGCAAGCGGTAGCGTCATGAATTGGCTCGGCCCGGTGAACAGCATCCAGTAGCCCGGCCGCTCCCAGATCTCGGTGAGGGCGCCCCAGGCGACGTGGCCCGACCCGAGTTCGGACGCCAGAGCGAGCCCGTCCGGCTGGAACGTCACGCGGGCGACGGGCTCGCGCATCCGGCGGAAGCGGCCGACCGTGTTGCGGTGATGGGCGAGGAAGACCGCTGCCAGGCACAGCGGCACCAAGAGGACCGTGGAACCGACGAGGCCGAGGAGCCAGCTCCGGTCGCCCCGCCAGACCAGCCAGAGAAGCAGCGCCAGCATCGCGGCGAAGACGCACCACAGGCCCTTCTGCGCGGCCACGCCCCGACGCCAGACGAAGGTGCGCACGGCGTCGCGCAGCATGGGCTCGGTGAAGGCGATGCGATGGGAGGTCCCGGGCCCCGTTGCCGCATCCCGGTACGGGTCTTCCTGCGTCATGCGTCGAGCCTAAGCATTATTCGCCGAAGCGGCCACCGGTTCGGCGATGAAAATGGCGCACGGCCGACGCTCGGAAGCCCGGAGCTTCTCCCGGGCAATCTTCACGGACGGGCTCCGCCGGCTATGCTGGCGCCGATGAGGGGCAAGGTTAGGATCGCCTGGGCCGTCTCCCGCGAGGGAGCGGCCCTGCGCACGGCGCTGACGGCGCTCACCCATGCCGGGCGGATGCGGCACATGGCGGCCTACGGGCGCGGGGCCGCCGAGCCCGGACCGGCGGGCGAGACCTGCCGCGCCGTCCTGGCTGACCTGGAGCACGGGGGGCCTTTCGAGCGGGCCATGGCGCTCCAGGCGTGCCACGGCTCGCGCGACGGCGATCGCGTGCTGCGGGCTCTCGAAGACTCCTCGCGCCGCTTGCGCGGCTACGCCGTGGCGCTCCTGCCGCTCATCTGCGACACGGCGCAGATCGGCCGAGCGCTGCCGAGCGTGCCGCGTCGCCTGCATGCGGGTCTGCTGCGTCGGGCCCGGATGCACGGACGGACGGACGCAGCGGACGTGCTGCTGGCCGCCTGCGAGGCGGCGGGCGATTCCGAAGTCACCGCGCTCCTGCCCTACGGTAGCGATGCCTTCGTGCGACCCCGGCTCGCCACGTTCGGCCCCGCCCTGGACGGCGTCGGCTGGGCGCGCCTTGCCCGGTGGCACCCGGAACTTGCCGCCGACCATCTGGCAAGGGCGGCGCGAGATGCGGCCGAGTTCGATCCCCACCTCGTCTGGCAGGCGCGGGCGGCATTGCCCGTTCTCGCTCAAAGTGACCCGGGCCGGGCGCTCGACGTCCTCGCCGCGCTGGCGCGTCACGTCCCGCCCGCTGCGATGGACCTGCAACGGCTCGCGCAGGTCCGCCCCGCCGCCCTGGCGGACCTGCTGCTGGCGAACGGCAACCATCCGCGCCTGGGCGCGGTCCTGCCGGTGCTGGCGGCCCGCCTCGTGAGTGGCGACGACGGGGATCGGCTCGCTGCCCTCGTGGCGCGGTTCCCCGGCCTCGGCGGGCAGGCGGGACCGGCGACCCGCTGGATGCGGCGCCTGCCCGCCGCGCGGCGCCGTGCGGCCTACGCCGTGGCCGGCCGGGGCTGGCGTGACGCCGACGGCGCGCTGCCGCCCGCTCTCGTCGCCCTGCTGCCGATGCCTGAGCGCGCGACGGAGGCGCGGCGCCACCTCGGCCTGCCCGCGCTCCGCGTCCGGCCGCTGCAGCGCCTGCCCTACGCCGCGATGCTGCCTTGGGCCGAGGCGCGCGCGGCGGTCGACCCTGCGCTCGGTAGCCCGGAGGCGGAGCAACGAGGCGCAGCGCTCGCCGCGCTCATCGACGCGGTGCGCTTCGAGCGGGCGCGCCTGCCCGAGGCGCTCGCGCTGGTCCGGTCGCGCGGCAACGAGCAGGATCCGGTGCGCGCGGCGATGCTCGACGCGCTGGCCCGGCTGCCACCTTCCTGCGTCGACGCGGCGGCCCTGCCCGTGCTCGACGCCATCCTGCGCCAGGCCCTCGACGCCGCCGACCTCTCCCACCGCAGCCTCGCGGCGCTGCAGCGGCTGACCGTGCGCCTGCTGCCGCGCCAGCCCGTCTGGGCGGTCTCCGCACTCGAAACCCTGGCGCGCGAGCGCGGCACGCTCATCTTCGGCCCCCGCGATCTGGGTCTGAACGCGGATGACGTGCGCCGTCTCGCCCCGCTCCTCGACCCGGTGCTGCGGGCGTGGCGAGCCCGCGAGAACGATCTCCCCCTGGTCGAAGTCGCGGCGCTGTTCGCGCCCCGGCTGCGGGACTGGCGGACCCTCGGCGGGCTCCTGTCGGAGGTCGCGCAGGACTCTCGCCACGAATACGTCTGCACCCGCGCCCTCGCGCTGCTCGCCCGGCACGACCGGGCGCGCTTCGCCGCCCTGGTCCCGGACCTGCTGCGGCGCGACTCGAGCTGGATCGTGCAAGCGCCGGTCCATAAGCATCTGCACCGGGTGCGCCAGGATCTGCTGGACCCGTATCTCGGTCAGGCCGTGCTCAAGGGGCGCTTCGCCACCGGCAAGACCCGCTACGTTCTGCCCCTGCGCGCGGGCTTCGAGCGGTGGCTGCCGACGCAGCAGGCCGGCTTTGCTCGCACCCTCGAAGGACTCGTGGACGATCCCGCCCGCGACGTGCCGACCGTGCTTCATGCGCTGGCCGGGCTCGCCGCCTTGCCCGACGTGCCACCCCGGCGGCTCCACGACCTCGCCCGCGCGGACAATCCGCGCTTGCCCATACGCGACGAGGCGCTGCGGGCGCTCGCGCGACGCGAGACCGGCGACGGCCTCGACGCGCTGATCGCGGCACTCGGCGACGGACGGGCGCGGATCGCGATCTATGTCCTCGCGGGGGCGCTGCGCGACCTGCCCGAAGCCCGCGTGATGCCGCTGCTGCGCGCTGCGCCGCGGGAAAGAGTCACCGTCTTCAAGGAAATCGTGCGCCTCGCGGGCGCGCAGGCGGACGCGGCGGGGTTCGCGTTCCTGCAGGAGATCGCGGAGGCCGCAGCGGCGTCCGGCGAGGCGCTTCACCGCGACGTGCGCCTCGCCCTCCTGCGCGCGCTCTGGGACCATCTGGAACGCGATGCGACTTGGCCGATCCTGGCCCGTGCCGCCGCCGACCCCGACCCGACGGTGGCGGCAAGCCTCGTGCGCGTCCCGGACGAGCGCCTCTCGTCGGCCGCAAGCGACCGCCTCGCCGCGCTTCTCGCCGAACTCGGCCGCCACCCCGACCCGGAGGTCCGCGTGGCCGTGCTGCGGCGGTTGGGGACGGCTCCGCTCGCCGATCGGCACGGCGTGCTCGTCGCCCCAGTCCTCGACGCGCTCGCCTCGGCTCTGTCCGACGAGAGCGCGGTCGCCGCCGGCGCGGTGGTCGCGACGCGGGCGGGTCACAAGCCCGAAGCGCTCGGCGCCGCGGTCGGTGCCGTGCGGGCGAACCGGCGCGCGCTGGCGGCCCTGCGCGACGCGCTGCTGGGCTGGCTGCGCCTCCACCGCGCCGGCGCCGCCCCGGCGGCCCGGGCGGTGCTCGACGCGCTGGCGGCCGACCCGACGGCCGTGCGGATCAGGGTCGAGATCGCGTTGCGCGGGCTGCCCGGTCCGGATCTCGCCGACTTCCTCGCGGCGCTCGCCCGCGACGACAGTCTGCACCCGGACGCGCTGGCGCTGGCCACGACCCGGTTGGAGGCCGCCGGAACCGGGCTCGATCCGGGGGACTGCGAGGCGCTGGAAGCCACACTGGCGGCTTCGCCCGACGTGCGACTTCGGCGTCTCGCGCTCGCGGCCCTGGTCGGGCTGTCGCGAACCGCGGGCGGCTGGAGCGAGATTCGCTTGGCGCGGCTGGCAGATTACCGGACCGACGCGAGTGCGCTCGTCGCGGAGGCCGCGCAGTTCGTCTTCCCGCCCGACGATGCGCCGGACGCGGCGCGATGACCGCCAGGTCGCGCGTACGCTCCCCCGCACCCCCGCCACGGCATGAGCGGGAGGAACCCACGAGCCGTTTCTGGGGCCGCAAAGGCCAAGCCGGTGTGCTCCGCGCCGCTCTTGGTTTCGCCCACGTCGTCCGGACGATCACGCCCGAGAGGGGCGCGCCCCCCCTGGCCGAGCGAGCGAAGGCTCTCGCCGAACGCGACGGCGTCCGCGTGCCAACCGCCCTGCCGCGCGTGTCGGTATTTCGCGCGCCGCGCGGCGTCGCGCTTCTCTCGTGCTGGTGGAAACCCGCGGCACGCCCCGTGCGCGAAACCGATCCAATCTTGGCCGAGGCGACCGCGCAGGCAACAGCCTCGCGGTTCAGTCTTCCTCAGCCCCGCCCGCCGGCCGCAGCTCTGTGCCGGTGATCCGACGTGGTCCCGCCTCGTCCGCCGACGACCCGACGTCCGCCACCGAGGGCAATCCGGACGCCGCGCCGATTAAGCCCTGGATGTATCTCTCGCGCCAACGGCAGCCGTCGGGTAGCAAGCGGCCATTCCGCTGGTCCTAAGCGAATGACCGCAGGTGGCGCATAGCTGCCCCTTCCCCTCCCCCGGGTGTTGTCTTTTGGCCTTCTGTACGAGCGCACCCTATTCCGTGTAGCTCGCCGTACATCCGAGATCGCCAGATGGGTATACCGTTCCGCGCCGGTCCCATGGCACGCCACCGACGAGTAGCAAAAGGGTCGGATTTGATTTATGCGTCAGAGGTGGTGCGCAAGCCACCCTTTTGGCACGTTTGAGAGCCCCGAATGGCCCGTTTCGGCTACGCCCGCGTCTCCTCCACCGATCAGGACCTCACCATCCAGCTCGAGAAGCTGAAGGCCGCCGGCTGCACTGTGGTCCGCTCGGAGAAGATGTCGGGCAAATCCGCCGACGACCGGCCCGAGCTCGCCACCGTGATGCAGTTCCTGCGCGAGGGTGACGAGCTGGTGGTGGTCCGCCTCGACCGGCTCGGCCGCTCGACCCGCGATGTGCTCAACCTCGTCCACGACCTCGACCAGAAGGGCGCTTCCCTGCGCATCCTCGATCCCGAGCTGACCACTGGCGGCGACGTCGGTCGGATCGTGGTCACGGTGCTCGGCATGGTCGCCGAGATGGAGCGCAAGTTCATCCTGGAGCGCCAGCGCGCCGGGATCGAGGCCGCAAAGGCGGCCGGCGTCTACGCCGGCAAGGGCCGGCCGAAATCCGTGCCTGTGGAGGAGATCCGCCGTCGCGAGGCTGCGGGGGAGGGCGCGACCGCCATCGCTCGCGCCCTCGGTATCTCACGCCGGAGCGTCTATCGGGCGCTGGATCAATCCATTGCTCAAGGGGCCCCAAGCCTCTCAAACGACTTTGCCTCGATCAACGCGAAGGCCGCCTCAGAGCGACCCCTGGAGGATTGAAGCACGGGCTTCAGGAGATGATCGCGCGAACCTGATGGGAGCGCGGCCCCCGCGCCGGCGTCGAGGAGATCGCTGACGCTTTCGCAGGCGATCATGCTCATTTCCACGAGTGATCCGGGCCTTGCTAAGATATCAGCTTTGACTGGATATCATAAAAATCAGGGACTACCGTGAGAAATGATACGCCTGATCTATCGCTGTTTCCGTGGGCGATATTATTTCTCAGTCCGTAGTAGGTAATCGCCTTTTTCCAAGCGCTTCCAGGCCCAGCCTGCTTGTCGGCTGCCAAGGCTAGCCTGTCTTCAAATTTCATTCGATCGGGATCTAGATTGTAGAACAATCTGCGTGTTTCAAATTTGCTTTCTGAGCTTCCTGCGGCAATCAGTTTTTCAACCCTCTCATTGATCTCGTTTTCTAATTGACCCCATAATAAAACAAAAAATGCATTCTCTGTCAGGACTCGCTTGTCGGCTATGGCCTGTTGTGCAACCGAGTCGTTGGCATTAATTGCAATATCGTATATTTTGGTGAGATGACTGTCGATTTCGTTAAATGTAGCTAATATCTGGGCGACTAGCTTCATTGTAGTGTCTCGATCCAGCTTTCACGGTTCAGCTTCTTGAGAGTTGAGCGACCATCGTTGGAAGCAATCCGCCAAGTTGGTGCTTCTTCATCTCGTTCGCCGCCAACAATAATCTTCTTCTTATCGCCTACAAGCACATCGAGGCGGCCATTCGCCCCAATGACCCAGAGACCGAATGGGATCACTTTTGCCTTCCAAACATCACCCTCGAGCACGTTGAGGACAGGAAGCTGCCGTGGCTGAACACCGTACTTTCGCATCATCTCCTCGTTCATCGTGACGCCTTGGGATTGCTCTGCGCGATAGCCTGGTGGGAGCCATGCGGTAAGGTCGCTATACAGTGCATTGAGCCGTGAGACCCAATCTTCGACGCGAGTCTGCACGTAGCGCGTATCGATTGTTTCAGTCTCTGGCTGGGTAACATCTTGTATCATGGTGCTGCCAAGCTGCCGCTATCGTGGTCTTGAACCACTCATTTCGAGTTGGAGGTTCTACCGTTGGCGGAGGCTTTCCAAGCGCGGATCTCCAATCCGATCTTGATGGAACGCATGGTGGGTGGGTTCGTTTCGGGCGCGTCCCTTCGGGACCGTGTCCTACTCGCTACGCTCCCCGAACCCCGTTCCGGGTTTCGGCCCTTCGGGTGACGACCACATCGCGCAGACCTGGCGTGGTGGTCTTGCCGTGCTGGCTTCTACTGATCGACGAATGTCGCCCGAAGGGCCCTCACGCCACGTCGATGAACAGGTCGAGTTGTTTGGCCGCGAGCTGTCGCCGAACCGTCGATTGTCGGCCCCGGCTCTTGCGGGGCGTCGATCCCGTGGTCGGACAGGTGAACACCGGCAGGGGCGCGCCCGCCTTTGCGTAGAGGTACGCCCCGACGCAAGCACCGTCTTCCCTCATCAGCACGATGCAGGTGTGAGACGCGGATCTCAGGATGCACCGCGTCAGCCGTGTGGCGGGCGGCAAAGCCGCCAGCGCCTTCAGCAGGCAAGTCAGCCCGGCCGACTGGGCGCCGAGGATCGGATATTCGAACGCCAGCCCTGCGCAGCTCTGGCGCGCCGCGCCCGCCGTGGTCGACGGGATCGGGTTGAGACCGATCCCGGTCCCGCTGTCGAGCAGGAACGCCGCGAGCAGGTCGCGGTCTTTGCCCTGCATCTGTGTGGCCAGGCGATGGCGGTCGGACGAAGCCGTCATGTGCATCACGACACCGGATACGGCCCGAGGAACAGGTCGCCGAGCGCCCGACGGCGCAGATATGTGATCCGCCGTCGGCGCAGGTGCTCGGGCCGGTCGTGGATCAGGTGGCAGCGCTGGCACCAGGCGGCGAGATCCGCATCGCCGTTGCGGCTCGTGTCATGCTCGCGGTGGCAGGTCGCCAGGATCGGGATGGTCAGCCGGGCCGTCGCGAGGGCCACGACGCCGGGTTCGCGGCGCAGAAGCCGGCCGCGTCCGGAGCGCCAGCCACCGGCCTCCGCGTCGTACCAGGTGCCCTCGTCGAGGCAGACGATCACATGGCCGTGCGGGCGCCCGCAGGCCTCGCAGCGTCCGCCGGCCCGGCCGAAGCGGATCACCGCCGAGAGCTGCGGCCAGTCGATCGGGTAGAAGTGGCGGTGTTCGGGACGGATCGGCACGATGCGGCCACGCTAGCATGGCCCGTTGAAGGGCGAATCCCCCCTTCGACACATCGATGGCGATGTAGCCTCTACGATCCGAGCGCCCCGATCGGCACGCCCACCGGCTTCGCGGCCGGCCCAGGGCAGGAGTCAGAGGATCGCCCAGGGGAGGCGACGGGCTTTTGATCGGAGAGAGGCTCCGGCGCCCGTCGCGAAAGCTCTGCCGATGCCCCGCCTCCTGATCCTCGCCTGCTCGGCGACCAAGCGCCCCGATCCCGATCGCATCCCGGCATTCGCGCGCTACGACGGCCCGCTCTGGCGCACCCTGCGCGCCGCCGACCCGGACGGCCGGCGCGCCCGGGTCGCTTTCCTCTCGGCCCATTACGGTTTCCGGGACGCGGCGACGCCGATCGCCGATTACGACGCGCGGCTGACACGGGACCTCGCCGACCGGATGATCGCCGGTGGCGTGACCACGCGCTGGCCCAGGCCGCCGTCGCCCCGTCGGCCCGACACCTGTGGGATCCACGCCGGCGCCGAGATCGCCGGGCTGGCCCGGCACGGCGCCGAGCCCTTCGCGGAGATCGCGCTGGTCGGCGGGCGGCTCTATGTGGAGGTGATGCACGCCCTCGTGCGCGGCTTCGTCGAGATGGGCTGCGTACGGCGCGACGCCCGCGTCAGCGTCATCAACGGGCCGATCGGCCGGATGCGCCAGGACCTGCGATCCTGGCTGTGCGAGGCGAGCGGGCTGGCCGGAGGCCGGCCGTGACCGGGCGCCTCGGGCACAACGGTGGGCCGGTCCTCGACGAGCCGGCCGACACCCGCTCCGGCCGGTGCAAGCACTGCCGGCACTGGAAGGCCCCGTCCGACGAGGAGCAGCGAGCCTACGAGTGGTTCCATCTCGGCCTGTCGCGCCGCCGCGTGCGCCGGCCGACCGGCGCCTGCGACCGCGTCCTGATCGGGAACAACCCCAGGCCGGCCTTCTCGGCCACCTCGGGCGAGTTCGGCTGCGGGAATTTCGAGGCCGCTCCGCCCCCGCCGATGTCGAAGGGCGGTGGCTTCGTCACGATCTGGCAGGGCGGCCGGATCGTCTGGGAAGGCCACGAGAAGGCGATCCCCGCCCGCTTCCTTCAGGAGGATCTCGACCTGTGACCCTCCCAGCCGGTCATCATCCGTAAGATCCATGATATATGGATTTCATGGATCAGGAGGCCTTCATGCGTTCGTTCACAACGGCCGACCTCAACAAGCAGGTCGGTGAAGTCACCGACGCGGCCCAGCGCGCGCCCGTGGTCATCACCCGGCGCAGCAAGCCCCGGTTCGTCCTGATGAGCCTTGAGCACTACGAGGCCTTGCGCGGTCCGGAGGATCCCCGCCGCGCCTTCACCCTCGACACCATGCCCGACGACCTGCGCGACGGCTTGTTGCAGGCGGCCGAGGCTTTCGAGAGGGAGCATGGCGGTGACGACTGAGCCCCCGGAAACGGGCCTCGTCGTCCGCTACAGCTTCCTCTGGCCCCGCGAGCACGATCGCGGCGAGCGGGCGGGCCGCAAGGACCGGCCGGTCTGCCTCGTCGTCCCGGTCAATGTCGGCCAGGGAGCCGTGGTGGTGTTCCCCATCACCACGCAGGAGCCCTTGCCCGGCCGGATCGCGGTCGCCGTCCCGGAGATCGAGCGACGTCGCCTCAAGCTGCCGGGCGACCGGCCATCCTTCCGGGGCGTCGGACGTCTGAGCGGAAACGGCACGAGCACCGCGCATGAGGGGCTCCGCGCGCGCCAGGTTGAGATGCGCGAGCGCCGAGCGTGATGGTCGGGGGCCGGGTCGTCGGAGCCCATGACAGCATACCGCTATGGTATTGATATCGTGTCGATGTCGGGACCGGCCGGCGTGGTCGACCCCGCTCTCTCGCAGCAACCCCGATAGGCCGTCGCGGCCTTCCACGATCAACCCTCAAGGGGTCCGCTCCGCAAGCGGGCGGCCGCTCCCGGCTACGCCTCTCGCGGTGATCGCGGCCTCTCCCGGCCTCCTGGGGCGCTGTCGAGCGGGGATCGCCCCCGCTCCCTCAGGAGCCCGACCTCATGGCGACCGATCTCAGCCTCGCGAACCGCTACGCCCACAGCCTCGCACAGTCCTTGATGGTCCCGGTCACCGTCTTCCGCTCCGAGGCCGGGTACGCTGTCGTCACCTCGGACGAGTTCGAGGGCGATCCCGCCAGCGTCGTCACCGAGTTCGACCCCTACGAGGCGTGAGCCTTGCTCCGGGGCAGGTCGCGACCTGCCTCAGTCATGAACGGCGGTGTGGAGGGGGCAGCCCGACCATCCTTGTATGGACGGTCTCCGTCAGTGCGTATATGCACGGTCTGTATGGACGGGGAGAGGCATCATGCTCAGCATCCGGGACGAGGAGGTCCGCACCCTGGCCGAGGTGGTGATGAAGCGGTGCGGAGCGCCTACTCTCACCGCCGCCATCAAACTCGCCTTGCAGCATGAGATCAAGCGCGCCGACGAGGCCCTGCCCTTGATCGATCGCGTTGCCGCGCTCCGGGCCGAGGCCCTGGCGAAGGCGGATCGGCCGCCCGCTGCCCCTCTGAGCGACGCCGAGCGCGACGCGATGTGGACGCGCTGATCGGTGTTCATCGACACCTCCGCTGTCGTCGCCATCCTGGCCGATGAGCCCGAGGCGGCGGCCTTCCTCGCCTGCATCGAGGCCAGCAAGCATCGGGAGACCGGCGCGCATGTCCGTCTCGAGGCGACGATCAACGTCGCGCGCATCCTCGGCCTTCCCGTCCCGGTCGCGCAGGATCTGTACGACGCCTTCCTGGCCACGGCCGGGATCACGGTGGTGTCGATTAGCGATGCCGTTGCCCGGCGGGCGGTGGCTGCCTTCGAGATCTACGGCAAGGGCCGGGGCCATCCGGCCCAACTCAACTTCGCCGACTGCCTGTCCTACGCCTGCGCTGCCTCTTACCGGGCTCCAATCCTGTTCAAGGGACGAGACTTCACCCACACGGATCTGAAGATCGCCCTGTAGCGGCATCCCGCCGACCGACAAGCGCGGAGTGGGCGTGTTGGGGGCCGATTCCCCTCCTCCGGGCGACACGGTCGCGAGAGTCGGTCTGCGGGTGGAACTCGCGGAGCGTCCTTCGCGGGACGGCGAAACCGAGTGGCCAGGGTTCTCCTTGCGTACCGGCACCAAGCCGCAGCCCAGGGCCACTTGGATGGGCGTGTCTATCCGGGGCGCCCGGGACCACCGCAACGGCGGGGGACGGGTTTCTTCCCCGCCGCCTGACGGCGGCTCCTCGCGGAGCAACAAACCCGTCCCCCGCCGTCCTCCGCTGCGCTGCGGCCTGCCAGGCAGGTGCGGCGCCGGGCACCTCCGGCTCACCGACCGCCATCGAGGCCCCGCGGGCGCGGCCGAGAGCACTGGAACGAGGAGCATGACCATGGCGACCATCGGCACCTTCACCCGGACCGAGACCGGCTTCACCGGCCGCATCACCACCCTGACCATCCAGGCCAGCAAGGTCGCGATCGTCCAGGAGAGCCGCGGCGGCGAGAACGCCCCGACCCACCGGATCTTCTTGGGCAAGATCGAGATCGGCGCCGGGTGGGCCAAGCGCTCGGCGGAGGGGCGGGACTACATCTCGCTCAAGATCGACGATCCGAGCCTGCCGGCGCCGCTCTTCGCCGGACTCTTCGCGGAGGAGGACGGCCGGACCCACTCGGTGATCTGGACCCGCTCCACGGGTCGCACCGGCCAGCGGTCCAAGAGCCGCTCGAACGACCGCAGCCACCGGGACTGAGCCCGGCTCTCGCCGCCCCGCCAGACGGCGGGGCGGGTTTCTCATCATGAGCGAGCTTCCGTGTCCGACCCTTTGTTGCCTTTCAAGGCAGTCGCGTCGTTCACTGAAAGCGGCCGTTCCGATCATCATGTCACGCAGGCTCGGGAAGACCGAGCCAGCGGCGCCATTGCTGGGCCGCTTCGCTACGGTCATCGATGACGTAGGTACCGGGCGGAAGGGGAGCCAACTCGCCGTCCGCAGCGTGCTCTTCGAGATAGCGACGCTCCCGCTCTCCCGGTTCCGCGGCTTCGTCGCGGAAGAAGTTGAACTCGATGCCCCGAAACCCCGTCCAACCGAGATGGCTTTGGATCAGCAGGAACTCGGCCAGCGTGTGATCGATGAACCATCCGGGTGCGTCGCCTCCCGTGTGATCCAGCCACAGAAGGCGACCGGCCTCGTCCTTGCGGTCCACACCGATATGGTTGCCGCCGAGATTCAGACCCAGGGGAAACGCTCGATCCCACCACTGCCGGTAGCGCTGGTAGTGGAGCCGCCCCGCTGGATCCTCGGCTTCCGTCGGTTCCATGTTGCGGAAGTTCTGCTTCCACATCTCCATGTCGCGCAGGAGCATGGGGATCTCGTCGAGGAAGAAGCGAATGTGGCCGGCATTGATGGTCGGCTCGAAGGGATTGGGCGGCTGGCCCGCCGGCTCGCGGAACGGGGCGGGAGGGACCAGATCGTAGGCGACGCTCGACCAGCCTTCCGGCATGACAACACGTCGCCCGGGCAGCAGCCATTCGATCTCCAAACCCGCCGAAACGTCGCGATAGAAGCGGCGCAGCGCCGGCGGGATCGGTTCGCCGATCTCGCGCTCCATGGCGGCGACCGCATCCTCGCCGGCGGGCGGGCGGATGTCGATGAGGATTGGCACGGCGGGCCGATCCCAACTCCCCGTGAGGCCGAGCCGAGCAGCACCGGCGCGGAAGCCTTCCACGTTGCGCAGCACGGCGTCCCACATCTCTGCATTCCTTACCGCGGCGTGTCCGACACCGCTGCGCATGACCGCTGGTGCCATCGTCATCAGGAGCAGAAACGTCCGCCGGGTCGTCAACAGCCAACCTTCCTGCGTTTCTCGATCTCGCCACCTACTGAGCCAAGGGCGATCACTCGTGCGAGCGGATCGACATCGTCCGCTTCTGAACTGACCCTAGCCGGAACCGGACAGTCGGAAAACCACCCAACCCGGTCATCTGAACCTCTTCAGCCCGGACGATCCATAGGAGGAGCTTCGGCACAGATCGCGCCAGAGTGAGAGGAAGCCGGGGCGGGATGACGGGAGATCAGGCTGGAGAGAGGTTCCGGCGCCCGTCGCGAAAGCTAAGCCGATGGCCCGTCGCCCGTCCTCGTCCCGCAAGCCCACCGCTCGCACCGAGGCTGCTCCGGCCCCGCGCATCGACCTATACCAGCGGATCACCGACATGATCGTCGCCCAGCTCGAACAGGGCCGGGTGCCGTGGGTGCAGCCTTGGGGTGACCTGCCTGGTGCCGCCGCCGTCGGCATGCCGCGCAACGCGGCGACGAACCGGGCGTATTCCGGCATCAATGTCATGCTGTTGTGGGCGAGCGGCATGGCCGTCGGCTACCCGACCCAGCGCTGGCTTACCTTCAAGCAGGCGCTCGGTCTCGGGGGCTGCGTCCGCCGGGGCGAGAAGGGCACGCCGGTCGTCTACGCCGACCGCTTCACCCCCGAGCAGGAACGGCAGCGTGCCCAGCGCGAGGGAGAGGAGGCGCGCTCGATCGCCTTCCTGAAGCAGTACTGGGTGTTCAATCCTGCGCAATGCGATGGCCTGCCGGAGGATCTCTACGTCCCGCCGCCGCCGCCACGCGAGGACCTGATCGAGCCGCGCTTCCGCGCGCTGATGGAGGCCAGCGGCCTGACCATCCATCTCGGCGGGCAGATGGCGTGCTACGCCCGGCCGACGACACCATCATCCTGCCGCCGCCGCAGGCGTTCCACGAGCCGGTGAATTTCCACAGGACCGCTGCTCATGAAATGTCGCACGCGACGGGCGCCGCCCACCGGCTCGCCCGCGACTTCACCGGCCGCTACGGCAGCGAAGGGTATGCTCGCGAGGAGTTGGTGGCCGAAATCTCGGCAGCTTACGTCTGCGCCAGCCTCGGCATCGTGCCCACCGTGCGCCACGCCGACTACATCGCCTCGTGGCTCGATGTGCTGCGCTCCGATCCCCGCGCCATCGTCCAGGCGGCAGGGCTGGCCAGCCGATCCGCCGACTGGCTGCTGGGGCACCTGCCGGCCGACCTGGCCCTCGGTGATGGCGAGGCCGTGTGCGGCTCCGAAAGCGAGGATTCCCCAGCCTCCGCAGAGCGGGAGGCGGCCTGATGCGGTTCAAGCCCTGGCCCCGGCCGACCCCCTACAAGGACACGCCGCGCAAACGCGCGGCCTACCGGCGGAAACAGGAGCGCGAGCAGGCGGCCCTGCCACTGTTCGCCCCGGCCATCGCCGAGCGCCAGCTCGGTGTGGCCGAGGAGATGGTCCGCCGCACCGGGCAGTGGGAGCGCCAGCAGCTGGAGGGACGCCGGCAGCGGGCGCAGGCCTGGCGCCGGGTGCGCGCTCGCCTCTTCGAGCACCCCACGTCCCGGCGCCGTGCGATCCGGGCGCTCTGGCGGATCTGCCCGTATCCGGCCGATCCGAGCTACTTCGGCACCCTGCTCCACGAGATCGCGACCGGACGGATCGATCCGGCGCGGCCTCCGTGGGGCGGCCGGCACACGCTCACCCCCCGGACGACGCCGAACCCGGCGAGCTTCGCGGAGGCGTTCCGGCAGATCGGCCAGTGCACTGTGGGTGGCGGTCCGAAGACGGTGGGCGCCGACGAGCGCCTGTTCTGCGGCAATCTGGGGTCCGGGATCCTGTTTCTGACCTCGCGCGTGCGGCTGATCGAGCCGAACGAGAGCTTCTACACCGCGTCGAACCATCGCCTGCGCGACAGCCATGTCGGGAGCAGTGGGCATTGGGTCGACATCGCGGTGCGCGGCCCCTGCTCGGATGAGGATCTCCGCCGGATCGCCCGCCTGGCCCGGGCTGCCGACACCCGGCCGGTCGCCGTCCGGCGGATCGATCCGCTGGCCGGTCTGTCCGGTCGGGAGGCTGCACGATGATCGCGGCGACGTCACGCCACCGCGCTACACCACGGCCCTCGTGCCGAGGGGGCCCGACGCACCGGGCATCATCTCCGCACTGTCGTCGTGGGATCGCTCTCCGACCAGGAACGCGAGGTAGCTGCTCAGGTCGAGGAACCGATCGAACCCGCCGCCGTAGAACGCGCAGACGGCCGGCTCCACGGTGTCGGTGCACCAGACCAGGTAGGTGGCATCGCCCCTGGCCGCGTCGAGGCCGTACAGCGCGATCCGGGACGGCCCGACCGGCACCGGGAAGGCGTCCGACATCGTTGCGACGTGGCCGAGGTGCCAGGGGCGATCACGCACGAGAGCCGTGGTCGCCGCGATCTGCGCGAGCCCCGGCCAGGTCTGGCCGAACGCGGCCTTGTCCCAGGCGCCGGCATAGGCGAAACGCGCCGTCAGCATCGGGCTGAGCGGCATCGTCGTCTCCGGGGCGAGGGTGGCTATGTCGGCGCCGGGGGCGGATGGCCCCTCCAGCGATTGCCGGACATCGTCCTTTTCGTTCAGGCGCCAGAGCAGGTGCAGCAACTCCGCGACGTCATGGGCCATGGGCGTTCTCCCGTTGCATGCCTCCCGGACGGCCGTGGACCGACCTCTCGGGCCTTCCGGCTCCCGGCCATCGCCCGGCGCGTCCCGTCGGACCGGGGGCTATCGCCAGCGGTCGCTTGTGCTCACACCGATCTCCCGGCCCTCGAGACGGGCCAGTTCGATCGCGACCCGTGTCCAGAACCAGACCCGCCGTCCGTGCGGGCGCCGCGCCCGATCGCGGGCGAGATAGTAGGCCTGCCCGCCATGGCGGCGGTGCATGACGCGGGCTCGCGCCCGCACGCGGGCCCATCGCCGTGCTCGTCGCCGCAGCAGGCACATGGCGGGTCACGGTGAGGTCGAATCGGCGCCCCACTGGCCCGGGCCGAGCTGCGCGCGTGTCGCCAGACCCTTCGGCAGGTAGCCGAGCCCGTGCAGCAGATCGCGCAAGGTGTTGCGATGCAGGTTCAGGGCGTCGTGCGCGGCCCGCCGTTCGCGCTCGCCGGCCTCGCCTTCGATCCGCCCAGCCTGTTCACAGCGGATCAGGGCCGCGAGATAGTCGCGGTGCGCCGCGACGGTGTGCCGTTCCAGGTCGTCGGCGAGCTCGATCGAGCGCGGCATGGCTCGCTTCCCCGGAGGGCCCGTGTCCGCGGTACGCCCCCGCAAACGAGCCTCGACCACCCACAGCCGGGGAGTTGGAAAACCGCGCTAGAACGGCTCCTGTGACCTTTAGCACCGGGGCGCCTGGACATACGTCACAGGCTCCCCGACCCGAAGGGGCAAGGAAGTGGCGCCGTAACGGCCGGCGCCAAACCGTCTAACGAGGGGTTTCCACACCCCAGGGCGGCGCGTACCGCCCCACGCGGATCATAGGCGTGCGCTCGCCCTCAATCCAGCGGGTCTGTCGCAGGGAAATGGCGACCCGGAGACCCGCGCGGGAGAGTCGGAGAGGAGCTTTGCCGCTTTGAGTGATCGTCAGGTCGAGAGAGAGCCTCCCGGCCCCGCGAT
>Ga0233425_10006285_pt1 | contig 17773 bp, 15 predicted proteins | sample Watercolumn_Towu_2_FD_181712 | JGI IMG/M metagenome (GOLD analysis project Ga0233425, IMG submission 181712) | Freshwater microbial communities from Lake Towuti, South Sulawesi, Indonesia - Watercolumn_Towuti2014_140_MG | ecosystem: Environmental > Aquatic > Freshwater > Lake | place... | reverse complement strand
TATGGTAATAGCTCGGAGTTGATGTCGCAGCTTGAAGAAGTCAGTAAATTACTGGAGGCATACTCAGCCTCTATCCTGAATTCTACCCCCTAACTCCTGTATTCTGACTCCCGGCTCCTGACTCCTGACTTCTGTATTCTATATTTACTATGAAACAAAACTACTATATCTTTAACAATGGCCGCCTCAAACGGCAGGAAAATACCATCTTCTTCGAAAAGGAAGACGGCTCTAAGTCCGTTATACCCATCGAAAATACAGAAGCCCTGTATGCGTTCGGCGAAATTGACTTTAATACAAAACTCTTCAATTACCTTGCCCAGAAGGGCATTCCCGTGCATGTCTTCAACTACTATGGTTTTTATTCAGGAAGTTACTATCCAAGAGAGTACTTGAACTCCGGACAGCTCCTGGTGAAACAGGTAAACCATTATACGAGCCGTCAGAAGAGAATAGTCCTGGCAAAGGCGTTTGTTGACGCAGCAAGTTTCAATATCCTGAAGAACCTGAGATATTATGGCAACAGGGGAAAAGGATTGGATGAATATATCAATACGATTGAAGGGTTCAGGGCACAGATAGAAAAAATTAATGCGGTAGAGGAATTGATGGGACTCGAAGGAAATATCCGAAACACCTATTACAAGGCATGGCCCATCATTATCGATCAGGAGATAGAATTTGAACGCAGGGTAAAACAACCCCCTGACAATATGATTAATGCGCTGATCTCGTACCTCAATTCGATGGTCTATACGACATGCCTGAGTGAACTATATCATACACAGTTGAGTCCGCTGATTTCCTATCTTCATGAGCCGGGGGAACGGAGGTTTTCCCTGAGCCTCGACCTGGCGGAGATTTTTAAACCTATTTTTAGCGACAGAACCATATTTACACTCCTTAACAGGCAGCAGATTACGGAGAAGGATTTTATGATGGAAGTTAATTGCTGTTACCTCAATGAAAAGGGGAGAAAGACGGTTGTTAAAGAATATGATGAGAAATTGAAGACAATCATCAACCATAAGAAGCTTGAGAGGCAGGTCTCTTACCGGTATCTGATACGATTGGAATGTTATAAATTGGTCAAACACCTGATTGGTGAGCAAGAGTATGAGGGATTTAAAATCTGGTGGTGATTTTTAATAACCGTTCAAGTCCGGGCGGAAGAAGCCGTTTAAACCGTTTAAACGGCTTGAACTGTTTTTACTGTTTGAACCAAAGGGTTTAACAATGTACGTTGTTGTTGTGTACGATGTAGATCAAAAAAGGTGTGGAAAGATGTTAAAGCTCTGCAGGAGCTATCTCCACCATATACAAAATTCAGTATTTGAAGGTGAAATTAGTGAGGCAAGACTGGAAGAGTTGAAAATAAAGGCAAAGAAAATCATGAACGAAGAGGACGAGGATTCGCTTATTGTATTCAAATCAAGAAATGAAAAATGGCTGGATAAGGAGATAGTTGGTACTGACAAAAGACCGGTTGATAATGTGCTGTAGATTACGAAAAGGTATCGTAGGGACACCGTGCCCTGTGTCCTTGCAAATTTGATTATTCGTGTGAATTCGTGGCTAAATATTTACAAAATAAAATCTGTCAACCACCAGCGTGAATAGCCAGGCATACATCTCTGAAAATCTATTTGATAAATGTAAATGAAGATTATACTATTATGCAATGACCGTTTAAGTACATCATGTCGACCTACCGGGTTTTTTACACAATTAGAGGTAGACGAGCAAAATGGACATTTTTTATGCAAAAATACGTCGTAAGTCTCTGTATTTTTGTACCCGTAAAACGGGTCTCATTGAACCTATAAGGAATTGAAACAATGCATTGACTGGCTTTTTTTATTCTTGAAAAGAGTCTCATTGAACCTATAAGGAATTGAAACAGACCCTTCAGGGGAAAGGTTTTTTTGTGGAAGGTCGTCTCATTGAACCTATAAGGAATTGAAACTCGTCAAGCTTATGGACGGATTGGTAAGAGAGTATATGTCTCATTGAACCTATAAGGAATTGAAACTCATTGCCAAGATCGTGGCAGGAATAACGACCAAGTCTCATTGAACCTATAAGGAATTGAAACTAAAAAATATATAAATAATAAGTATACATAATTTGTGTCTCATTGAACCTATAAGGAATTGAAACGTTTGTACTTGCATAAATCCTTTGAACGCAGAAGAGTCTCATTGAACCTATAAGGAATTGAAACAATTAAGTGATTATAATATAAAGATTTAAGTCTGTTGTCTCATTGAACCTATAAGGAATTGAAACAAGAGGGTGACTTCGCCCTGGGAGTCATCCACGAGGTCTCATTGAACCTATAAGGAATTGAAACCTACCTGTAATCCATTCCAGTACAGGCTCTCCTGAGTCTCATTGAACCTATAAGGAATTGAAACCAACAATCGCATTCATAACCTATTAGCTCTGATGGACGTCTCATTGAACCTATAAGGAATTGAAACTGATGCGGGCAATCTCCGGCATTATGCATGACGCGTCTCATTGAACCTATAAGGAATTGAAACTGATCGCCGTTTAAACAGCTTAAACGGATTAAACCATCTCATTGAATCTAACCCGCACGAGTTGGAAGAGACAAAATACAAAGCACGAAATCCGAAACACCTTCATAGAAACTAGGGGGACGCTAACCTCGGCGAGTCATTCCGTTCCGTAGGAAAAAGACGCGTATCGTAAAGTTCGGGTGCCACGATCTAGAACATACCTTTGCAACCAGATTGGCGCAGAGCGGTGTGATATTTGCAAGCTCCAGAGGCTCGGTAGATGGAAATCAATACAGATGGTTACGGTATGCGCATCATTATGCAGAAAGCTTACACGATGGTATGAGATACTGGATAAGATACCGAAAAATTTATCACGGTCGCATGAGAGAAGGGCTGCCCTATAGCCGCAAACCCTTAAAATATTTGGTAGCGGGGGTGGGATTCGAACCCACGGCCTCCGGGTTATGAGCCCGACGAGCTACCAGACTGCTCTACCCCGCGTCATTTTGAATGAATATTGCCGCACGTGCTGTGACAATATTAACCACGTACCACAGTATATCAACACCTGCCAAACTGTCAAGGAATAAAAAACTTTCCCTTTTCTCAAAACATTCTGGTACAATAAAAATGTTTAAGGATGTGCAGAACGACTTCGCACGTTTTGCAGAGAGCGAAAGATACTCAACACAAAAATCGGCTTTTACAAATAAGGTCAAAATAAGATGAAGGTATTACTCGTTGGAAGCGGCGGAAGGGAACACGCCCTGGCCTGGAAGATTGCCCAATCGCCCCTGATAAAAAAAATATATTGCGCTCCCGGCAATCCTGGAATAGCAACAATTGCCGAATGTGTAGATATAGAAACAAAAAACATAGAAGGTCTGTATCATTTTGCAGTCCGGCAGAAAATAGATTTAACGGTTGTAGGACCGGAAGACCCGCTTATGGCCGGCATCGTTGACAAATTTACGGAAGGGCATCTCCGCATATTCGGCCCCAATAAACGAGCAGCAATTATCGAGGGCAGCAAGGTCTTTGCCAAAAACCTTATGAGAAAACACGGCATCCCAACGGCGGATTTCAAGATATTTGACGATCTGAAGCAGGCAAAAAAACATGTAACAACCTGCGACTTTCCTTTGATAATCAAGGCCGACGGTTTAGCAATGGGAAAAGGGGTGTTTGTATGCAAGACAGTGGAAGAGGCAAATAAACACCTGGATACTATTATGAAGGAAAGGCTTTTCGGACAAGCAGGAAACAGGGTCGTTATTGAAGAATTTCTTACGGGGGAAGAAGCGTCTATTCTTGCCATCACAGACGGAAAAACGATCGCAACCCTTTCCTCAGCACAAGACCATAAAGCCGTCTACGACGGTGACAAAGGGCCTAATACCGGAGGCATGGGAGCTTATTCTCCGGTGCCGTTTATTACGGAAAGCTTGCAGTATTTCATCGAGGAAAATATCCTTGTGCCGATAATCCACGCCATGAAAAAGGAAGATCGTCCCTATAAAGGCGTTATCTATGCCGGATTGATGATTACCAGCGCCGGCCCGAAGGTGCTCGAATTTAACGCCCGTTTTGGCGATCCCGAAACACAGGTACTGCTCATGAGGATGAAGAGTGATTTGGTTCCCGTCCTTACCGCTACGATAAACGATACATTAGAGGATACTGAGATTATCTGGCATGAAGAAGCCTCACTCTGCGTTGTTATAGCATCCAAAGGATACCCGGAGATATACGAAAAAGGGGTGCCTATTTCAGGGCTTGACACCTTAAAAAGCCTGCAAAATATCCAGGTCTTTCATTCAGGAACTGCCGTGAAAGACGAAACTATAGTAACGAACGGGGGGCGTGTCTTGGGGGTTGCCTCGCTGGGGAAAGACTTGCAGGAAGCACAAAAGAATGTTTATGAGGCAATTAAAAACGTATCGTTCGCCGGAGCACATTACAGAAAAGACATTGGTGCAAAGGCGCTGAACAGAAAGAACCGGTAATTGCCAACTTTCTTTGCTTATAATTCGGCAAAAATCCTTCATAAAAATATCAATACAGTTTCTATGCGTTCGCATAATAAACATATTCCACATTTCCCGTTTTTTTTGTGTATAATAGTATTTCTTTCTCAAACGGTGTGCAGTCCGTCAGCCCCGATTGCAGGTGAACAGGACAAAATGTTATGGAATAAAAAATATGAACCGGAGGCATATATCTTTGGCAAAGAACCCGTTGCATTTTTGAAGGAACATATCAAACTCTTGCCCAGAGGAAAAGTTCTTGACATAGCAATGGGCGAAGGGCGCAATGCCATATTTCTTGCGAAAAACGGCTTTGAAGTGGACGGATGCGATATTTCCGAAAGAGCTATAGAAAAAGCCCTGTCGCTGGCAAAGGAAAACAAGGTACAGATTAATGCCTCTGTTGCCGATCTCGAAACCTTTCTATTACCGCAAGAAACCTATGATGTGATAGCGTGCTTCTATTATCTTCAGCGCAATCTCATCCCCCAAATCAAAAAGGCGTTAAAGCCGGGAGGGTTTGTTATATTTGAAACGTATACCGTCGAAAATCTGGACCGCGGATTTGAAGGGCCAAAGAACCGTGATTATTTATTAAAAACAAACGAACTGCTGAATTTCTTTCGGGATTTCAAGATTATTCTGTACCGTGAAAACATTTTAGATAACAAAAAGGCCGTTGCAAGCCTGATTGCGCAGAAATAAATTAGGCTGCCTTCGGCAGCGACTTTGCCTTTCCCCACTTTCGTGAGGAGAGGATTTTGTCATTCCCGTGTAAACGGGAATCCAGATGCATCAGAAAAACTGCCTGGATTCCCACTTTCGTGGGAATGACATGCTAAGAACAAAATACATTGAAATTCCTGAACATTACATTAATTTTCCCATAAACACGTATGATAACACTACTCCATGACGTTACCGACAAACAACGCGAGGCAATTACCCATATAGAAGGTCCGCTCCTGATTGTTGCGGGGGCAGGTAGCGGAAAAACACGCGTAATTACACGCCGCATAGGATACCTGATGTCACAGGGCGTGAGCCCTTACGACATACTGGCCATTACCTTTACCAACAAGGCTTCGGGAGAAATGTACGAACGGGTCAAACAATTTTCCTCGCACAAGGGGCTTTGGGTTTCCACATTTCACAAAATGTGCTCGCGCATTCTCCGGAGCGTTATCGACCGGCTTGGATATTCGAAAGATTTCAGTATTTATGATACTTCCGACCAGCTCAGCCGCATCAAGTCCATTATGGCAGAGCTTCAACTCGATACAACCCTATGGAAACCGCGCACGATTGCTGGAGCCATCAGCAAGGCAAAAAACAGGCTCGTCGGGCCGGAAACCTTCTCGGCATCCGCCTCTGGCTATTTCAACCTCAATGTTGCCAAAATTTACACAAAATACCAGGCGCTTCTCAAAGCCAACAATGCGCTCGATTTTGACGACCTGCTTGTCAAAACCATAGAACTCTTCAATACCCATCCGGATATTCTGGAAATGTATCAGAACAAATTCAAGTTCATTCTCATCGATGAATACCAGGATACCAATTATGCACAGTATACCATCACGCATCTTCTGGCGAAAAAGTACCGCAACATTTGTGTGACCGGAGACCCAGACCAGTCCATTTACGGCTGGCGCGGAGCGGATATCAGAAACATCATGGACTTTGAGAAAGATTATCCCGACGCCAAGGTGGTGCTGCTTGAGCAAAATTATCGCTCCACAAAAAATATCCTCCTTGCGGCATCAGGTGTAATACAACAAAACAAATACCGAAAAAAGAAAGACATCTGGACGGAAAATACAGAAGGCGAAAAAGTCAAAGTACTCTATTGTGAAAATGAATATGAAGAGGGGGATGAGATTGCAAACTCCATAAGAGAACTTTGCAACAAGGGAATATCGTATTCAAACATTGCTTTATTTTACCGAACAAATGCCCAGTCCCGTGTGCTTGAAATTTCATTAAGAAACCATGGCATTCCCTATACCATCATCGGGGGAGTGGCATTTTATCAAAGAAAAGAAATTAAAGATATCCTGTCTTACCTCAGACTATGCATTAATCCGCATGACGAGGTGGCGCTGGAACGCACAATCAACACACCGGCGCGAGGCATAGGAAATACGACTATCGCAAAATTAAAGGAGTGGTCGGCTGCGCATGAGGTAAGCCTCTTTAGCGCATTGCAGCAGATCGATGCAATACAGGAAATAAAAGGGAAAACTGCCCAGGCAATTAAACGATTTACGCAGCTCATATCAAGTTTACAGCTCTTGCCAAAATCGCCGGTAGAGGATATTATTAAACACGTGATTGAAGGAACGAGGTATATGGAATTCCTCAGGGAATCTGATGAAAGAGAGGCAAAAGACCGCATCGCCAACGTAGAAGAACTGGTAAACGCCGCACATGAATACGATATAAATATTTATGAGGGTTCCTTGCAGGGATTTTTAGAGGAAGTCGCTCTCGTCTCTGATGCCGATACCCTGGAAGACAACACCAACTGCGTGACTCTCATGACTTTGCATACGGCAAAAGGTCTTGAATATCCTGTTGTTTTTATCACGGGCATGGAGGAAGGGCTATTGCCGCATTCGGAGTCTCATGATACGGAGGATGAAATAGAAGAAGAACGCAGGCTCTTTTACGTAGGCATTACACGGGCAATGAAAGAACTTTTCATAACACATGCCAGCAGGAGAACGCACTATGGACAAACATATTTGTGCACCTCATCGCGGTTCCTGGATGAAATTCCGGATGAAATTCTTGTCAGGGTAAATAAAACGGACAGAACCTGTTCTGACAATTTCTATTCCAAAGACAACTCCCTGACGGAAAACAAACGGATTGTTTATAATCAAAACAGCAGAAATGCCTTTGCTCCGGTTAGCGGGGCGCAGACGGACACAACGGCATCCTTTTCAAACGGAGAAATTGTGAGACACCCGATTTTCGGTGTCGGGAGAATATTGGAAGTATACGGCAGCAACGACAAGGCGAGCGTACGGGTCAATTTCAACATTGGCGGAACAAAAAACCTCATGCTGGCTTATGCAAAACTGGAAAAAATAAAATAATAGCAAGGATTTACGAGAAAAATTGTGCTGTAAAATTCATGAATAAATATTTTTATTAAGGAAACTTATTATGAAAAAAATTTATATGGATCATGCTTCCGGAACTCCCCTGCATCCTAAAGTTGCAGAAGCCATGATACCGTTCCTAAAAGAAGGCTTTGGAAATCCTTCCAATTTGCATCAGTATGGAAAAACCACAAGCGCTGCGATACAATCGGCGCGGGAACACGTGGCAAACCTCATTCAGGCAAAACCCAATGAAATTATTTTCACCTCAAGCGGTACGGAGGCAAATAATTTAGCGCTGAAAGGAATCGCGCCTGCTCACAGGAAAAAGGGGAACCATATCATCACCTCGCAAATAGAGCATTTTTCCGTGCTGAATCCGCTAAAAACCATGGAAAAATCCAGTTACGAGGTCACCTATCTGCCGGTTAACAAACATGGCATGGTAAATCCTGACGATGTTAAAAAAGCCATTACACCTGCAACCGTAATGGTCTCTGTTCAGTATGCCAGCGGAGAAATCGGGACAATTGAACCGATCAAAGAAATTGGCGCCGCCACAAAGGAAAAAGGCATCATATTCCATACGGATGCGGTCGCAGCAGCGGGAAATATTCCTATCGATGTCAAGGACGTCCACGTTGACGCCTTAAGCATGTCGGCAAATCAATTTCACGGGCCTTCCGGAGCAGGAGCGCTCTATCTGCGGGAAGGAATTAGAATACTTCCTGCCATGGAAGGCGGCGTACAGGAAGGGGGCCGCAGAGCGGGTACGGAAAATGTAATTGGCATAATCGGTATGGGAAAGGCCGCAGAACTCGCAAAGCTTGAATTGCCGCAACGTATGGCTAAAATCCGAACCCTCAGAAATCAGCTAAGGGACGGCATTCTTAAAAAGATCGACAATATATATGTCAACGGACACCCAACAAATCACCTGCCGGGAAATCTCAGCTTGTGCATAGAGTTTATCGAAGGTGAATCGGTATTGTTATTCCTGGATATGCAGGGAATTGCCGTTTCCAGCGGTTCTGCATGCACCTCCCGGTCACTGAAAGCATCTCACGTCATTACTGCTATAGGCGTTGATGCAGCGCTTGCCCAGGGAACAGTGCTTTTTAGTTTAGGCCGGGATACTGCTGAGGACGATATTGCGCACATCCTGGAAAAGTTACCTCCGATTGTCGAACGTTTAAGGGAGATGTCCCCCTTATATAAGTCAAAGAAAATATAGTTCACAAGGTTTTTTATAAGGAGTTTTATATGCAGTACAGTCCAAAAGTTATGGATCATTTTGCAAACCCCCGGAATGTCGGGGAATTCTCTGATGCAGACGGAGTCGGGGAGGTTGGTAATCCGGCATGCGGAGATATTATGAAAATGTCCATCAAGGTCAAGGATAACGTAATTGTCGATGCGAAATTCAAGACATTCGGCTGTGGCGCAGCCATTGCAACCAGCAGTATTTCAACCGAAATGATTAAGGGAAAGACCATAGAAGAGGCGCTAAAGCTTACCAACAAGGCCGTGGCAGAAGCTTTGGACGGGTTGCCGCCGGCCAAGATGCACTGCTCCGTGCTTGCGGAAGAAGCCATTGAAGCAGCCGTTGATGACTATCTCAAAAAAACAACCGGGAAAGGACTGGAGAAAAAGAAGGAACTTCCTCATGACGAACATCACGGGCATTGATTTAATTAGGTTGCTTTCGGCAACGAAGAGACACGGCGCTCCGTGTCCCTACAGGTTTCTCCCCTCTTCTAGAGGGGAATCACAAAGATTGAAATTCCTTGAACATTAAAGTAGATTGCCTTGCGAAACGAAGTGGCACTTCGCTCTACAAATACACCCTTGAAATTTATTGTATAATAATGATTATGAAAGCAGACGAAACACTCGATTGTTACGGCCTCATGTGCCCAATGCCTATCTTTAAAACAGCAGGCAAGATGAAAGATGTCGAGATAGGCAAGGTGCTTGAGGTTATCGCCACAGACGAAGGAATCAGGAAGGACATCGTTTCCTGGTGCAACACCACAGGAAATGAACTCCTGGGTATTGAGGAGGCGGATGGCGAGGTGCATGTCTTTATCAGAAGATTAAGATAAGTATCGCCGGCAGGCCATGGTCGTTGACCCTCGCGATTTTGTGGGGTTAAAATAGCCGTAAATTAAACCTCCACGCACAAAATGGATTCAGAATAAGTCCGTACCTCAGGTAAAATTACAACAATGCCTACAACCAATTTTGTTGCTTATACAGGATGGTAACACATCTCAAAAAGTTGCTTTCTTATTATGAGTTGCTCTTAAACATTGCCCTTCGAGACATCAAGGCTCGGTACAAGCAATCTCTTTTGGGTACGACGTGGGCGATTATTCAACCCCTGTCTTTAATGCTGATCTTTACCGTCGTCTTTTCAAAATTCCTGCATGTCCCAACGCATGGAATGCCATATCCTGTATTTGCATACTGCTCCCTATTGCCCTGGTCTTTTTTTGCAAGTTCTCTGACTTTCGCAATTCCAAGTCTTATCAACAATAGCAACCTTGTCACCAAGATATATTTTCCCCGTGAAATATTCCCCATAGCCTCCGTAATGTCATGTTTTCTTGATTTTTTGGTTGCTGGGATTCTTTTTGTTTTCATGATGTTTTACTATCATATAAATGTGAACTGGTGTATAGTGTTTGTTCCGGTTATTGTTTTCGTCCAGCTTTTATTTACCCTTGGAATCGCCTTTTTTGGGTCTGCCGTAATTGTGTTTTTCAGAGACATTCGTTACGTCGTTCCTTTGGCTTTACAACTCTGGATGTTTGCCACGCCTGTGGTGTATCCGGCAAGCCTGGTGCCTGCAAAATACCTGTCTCTGTACATGCTTAATCCTATGGCCGGCATAATGGATTCTTATCGGCAGGTTATTTTATACAGAAATCCTCCCGACATTAAATATCTTGGTATGGCTGTTATTATCTCCTTCATGAGTTTTGGTCTGGCGTACTGTTTTTTTAAAAAGGTAGAAATGAAATTTGCCGACGTCATATAATTGTTTTTATTTCCTATGAACAGAGTCGCTGTGCGGTTTGAAAATGTTTCGAAAAGATATACCCTTCACCACCAGAGAATACAGGGGTTAAGAGATGTTCTCCCGTATTATTTAAGCCGTTTTACAAAAAATAGTATTGCGCAGAAAACACGCAACGAAGAGTTTTTCGCACTAAAAGATGCATCCTTCGAAATAAAAAGAGGCGAAGCGCTGGGAGTTATTGGGCCAAATGGCGCCGGAAAGACAACGATTTTAAAACTGCTGGCCGGTATCATTGAACCGACCCAGGGCAGGGTGGTTGTGGAAGGCAAAGTTGCCGCCCTTATTGAGATTGGCGCAGGCTTTCACGGTGATCTTACAGGACGCGAAAACATCTATCTCTACGGCTCCATTATGGGCCTCAGGAAACGCGATATTGAGGAAAAGTTTGACAGCATTTTGGCATTCTCAGAACTTGAACCGTTCATTGATACACCGATAAAACATTATTCTTCCGGAATGTATGCCCGCCTCGGATTTAGCGTCGCCGCACACGTGAATCCCGATATTATACTCGTCGATGAGGTCCTGGCCGTTGGCGACATGCACTTTCAAAGGAAATGCCACCAGAAAATGGAAGAAATCCGGCAAAGCAACAGAGTAATTGTGTTTGTTTCACACAGCTTGCCGGCCGTTGAATCGCTCTGCAGCAGGGCATTATGGTTGGATCATGGGATCATTCGGGAACTGGATAGCACAAAGAAGGTTATTGCCGCTTATATTAACGAAACCAATCGCAGGCAGATGGAACAGACCGCCTCCCGAGACGGCAATTCCGAACGAAAGGGGAGCGGAGAAGTGCGCATCACAAAAGTGCAGATAACGGGAGCAGACAGTATCGAACGCAACGGCTTTTTTCTTGGCGAAGACATCGTCATTCGTATGCAGTATTCAGCATCAAAAAGGATCTTTGCCCCTAGTTTTGGAATATCCGTATGGAGCGATGAGGGGCTCAGGATATGCACGATCAATACGAAAGCCGAAAATGTCTCGCCTGAATTTGTAGAAGGCGTCGGAACAATATGCTGTACTCTCAAAAACCCCCGGTTCTTGCCCAGGCTATATTTTGTGAGGGTTGCAATCGATGATGCTCAAGGGAAAATGCCATACGACCTGTGGGATAAGGCTGGAAAGTTTAGAATAGAAGTGCAACAGGATGCCGCAAAGGGAAATACAATTCTGGACGGCAGTTGGGGAATTGTGCACGTTCCGAACACCTGGCATCTGGAAAACAAGGACACCCCCTGATGGGAGCACTACGGAAACGTAACCACGGAAATGCGGAAAAACAGGGAACAACAAAAGCTATACATTCTTTCGTTTGCGCCGATATATTAATCCGAACCGGCAAAAAGGCACTGTATGAATCCCGAATTGTACTATGAGCAATCCAGAATATGGGAAAAGAATTTCCTGGATAATCCATTTTGGGCTCAAAAGGCACGAGTCATGACGGCAATGATCCCGTCCGACGTTCGGACAATTCTGGACGTAGGCTGCGGGAATGGAGCGATGGCAAACATCCTGGTCAATACCTATGAGGTATACGGCGCCGACAGGAGTAAGGCGGCACTCTCTTCCCTCTCGATTCCCCGCGTCTGTTGCGAGTCCGACCGCATCCCGTTCAAAAGCGCGGCATTCGATCTCGTCCTGTGCAGCGAAATACTCGAACACCTGCCGGGCCGCTCATATACAAATACGATTCGCGAAATAAAAAGACTGAGTTTGGGATACATCCTTCTTTCCGTTCCTTTCAAGGAAAACCTCCGTTTCAGGTTCATGCGATGCGCCGTTTGCAAAGGTATATTTCACGTGTGGGGGCATGTACGGCGGTTTGACCTCTCCTCTATCCGCAAACATTTTTGTGAATACCAGGTTCTGCAGTGGGCACATTGTGGCGTCTATTCACGGGATTACCACCCCATATTGTGCAGAATACGCCAGAAAATCGCCGGTGTTTGGTTTTGCGGAGAGGGAAGCCACCCGCTTTGTCCGAAATGCGGCAATACAAAGTTTCCCGCACAGCCGCATACTTTTCTATCAAGACTCTGTGACGACATAAACGCACGTTTAGGCCATCAGACAGCTAAAACGCCGTACTGGCTGGTAGTTCTTCTTAGGAAACGGGAAAATTCCAATGTGCTTCACTGAAAAATTACCCTGGCAGTATTTTTAACACGGGACTGCGGCATCATGTTATCTCTTGCAATTATAAGCGATGAAAAACTTCCTGTGCCGCCGGTGCGGGGCGGCGCCACTCAAACAATACTGTATCAGCAATCGAAATCCCTTATCCCAAAATTCCGCGTTACAGTGTACTCGAAAGACGACCCCAGCCTCTTAAGAATTCACGAGGAACATGGGATACAGTATGTTCATATTTCTCAAACGGGAATAATCCCCTATGGCTTCAGGTTTCTCCATAAACTCCGGGCAATCAACCCCTACTGGGAGTCTCCCTTCTATGCGGGAGAATACACCACACAGATCGGGCTAAGACTGATCGCCGCAAAACCTGATATTGTCTATATTCATAATCGCCCCCAATTTGTCTGGCTACTGAAACAATTCGTTCCTCATGCAAAATTTGTCCTTCACATGCACAACCGCCATTTGGCAGGTCTTTCCCCTAAGGCGCTCCAAAGGATTATTCCCAGGCTGGATTTGGTGGTGTGTTGCAGCAGGTATATTGCCGGAGAAATCGCTGAAAAAATCCCTCCGTTGACTGATAAAGTTAAAGTGATATACAATAGTGTAGATATTGACCAGCTTCGCCCCAGACTGAATCATTTGAAAATACGGAAGTTTCGGGATATCCGGATTGACCCTGAATATCAAAAGGCGGTTTTGTATGCCGGTCGTCTCACCCCGGAAAAGGGAATACATTGTCTGGTCGAGGCAATGAAAGAAGTAATTCGCATCCATCCGGAAGCTGTTTTGATAATCTGTGGTAGTTCATGGTTCGGTTCGAACGTTAAAGACTCCTATGTTGCTAAACTGGAAGAATTGTCTCAGAGTTTGGGGAAGAATATCATCTTTACCGGATTCGTTTCACCGGTAGAAATGCCTCAGGTTTACACACTAGCCGATGTTTTTGTGGGACCTTCGCTGTGCGAAGAGGCGCTTGGTCTGGTATTTCTTGAAGCCGGTGCAGCCGGGCTTCCGGTAATTGCATCACGACGAGGTGGTATCCCTGAAATCGTCCGGGATGGGATTAACGGTATATTAATTGACAACCCTGAAGATATGCCGCTTCTCGCCGATAAAATTTGCTATCTGCTGGATAATCCTGAAACAGCAAACACCCTTGGACAGCAGGGACGGTTATTCGTAGAGCAGAACGCTTGTTTGCCCATCGTAACAGAGAAATTATTAAAACTGCTTGATATGGTGGCAGGTGAGTCCCTATAGGTTTCGCGTCAAGCTCTTATATACTCAAAAAGCTCATACAATGTGAACTTTAAGATAATAGGGTGGCATGGACAAACTCTGTTTGTCCGTGCTGAACTTGCACAACGTTTTTTATAAATCACAGATTATGACCCTCTTGAGTATAACGTCGTAGTTTATAAACACACTTCGAAATGCGGAAACATTAGCGGGTATAGTAGGTATGCGGAAAGTTCTTATGGTATCATTTTTTTTCCCGCCCCTGGGAGGACCTGGCGCGCAACGCTCAGTAAAACTGGCAAAGTACCTTCCCCGGTTTGGATGGGAGCCCGTCGTACTTACTTCGTCGAGCAAAGACTATTACGCATTTGACAGGAGCCTCTTTGACGATTTGCCTGAATCCATCCAAATAGTGAGGACTTCTATCCTGGATATGCTCCCGGTGTATGAGTGGCTATATAAGTTTCGCCTTGACGCCCTCGCCCGATATCTGAAGGATAGAGAGGCATCCTTTCTGTTGCCCGATAAAAGATGTGGCTGGATTCCGCATGCTTATTGGTCAGGATTAAAGACAATTACGTCACAGAAAATCAGCGCACTGTTTACCACATCGGAACCTTATTCAAGCCACCTGATAGGATTGTTTCTCAAGCTGCGCACGGGAATACCGTGGATTGCCGATTTCCGCGATGTGTGGTCTGATAGCAACGAAATCAAAAAAACTCGTTTCCGCTCCGTGTTGCACCGCTACCTTGAAAAGGCCGTACTGAAATACGCCGATAAGGTTGTAAGTACAAGCGAACAAACAAACGCAATTCTAAGCAAAAAATGGTCGGATTCGAAAGACAAATTCGTCTCCATACCAAACGGATATGACGAAGAAGACATCGCCCCTCTCCGAAGAATCCCCCAACAGACGGGAAAGTGTATCATTCTGTACACGGGTATTACGTCCGGACGTCACACGGCTTTCGAATGCTTTTTCAGGGCAATTCGAAAACTCCTGGACGGACAGAGAATACGGCGGGAAGATATTGAAATTCGCTGTATCGGTATTCCGCCTTCTGCCCAATGTATAAAAGATTCGGGGCTGCATGACATAGTAACCACGCCAGGATACGTTGAACACAAGGAGGTGATTCGTCATTTTGCAGAAGCCACGATTTTATTGCTTGTGGTAACGGCAATACAAGGGGGACATGCAATACCGGGTAAGACTTTTGAGTATATGGCAACCGGCAGGCCTATTTTGGCACTGGTACCCCCAGACGGCGCCGCTGCGGATGTTGTAAGGAGATCAAATACAGGAAGGATTATTCATCCCAATAATACAGAGGAAATAGCGCATGCCCTGGAGCAATACTATCAGGAGTGGAAACGGCTTGGAAGGGTGGATACGTATCCGAACCGGAGTTATATAGAACAGTTTGAGCGTAAGCGTATTGCAGAACGATTTGCCAAAATCCTCGACTCTCTCCCGGCTTCAAACAAGCCGAAAGAGTAAAGGAGAGAGAAACCGGGAACCGCTTCTATGTTCCTTAACAACAATACGAACATTTTTTTCCTCTCAGAAAATACCTTTTCCTGTCAGGAAAAAGCGTCTTCGGAAAAAAATAAAAGGCGTTATTTTAGTGTATTTCTTTTCTCTCTTCCTTTCCCTTCTCGAGACTCTTTCGAATCAAACTACGCAGAACAAAGCTGCGTTCGGCTCCGCCTAAAAGCCTTTTTACATTGTCATACAAAGCAGGGTCCGCTATCAGAGCGCCGAGCGTACCTTCCTCATTCTCAACCATTGCCATAATTTCCTTAAAGGATTCAGAAGTCTGCAGTACATTTTCAAAGAGCTGTTTCCCCTTCGGATCGTAAATTAAGGAATGCAGCAACCCCTCTCCCTTCTGAAAAGCCACGACACCTTCATTGAGCGATGAAGAAACATTGTTTAACGACTCAACGACCTTTCCCTCCTCAAGTTTTTTCAGCATTTTGGAAAAAGACTCGATAATATTAATACCCCCCTCAATTACTGTTGAATAATTGAGCGGCTCCTCACTCCTTATTGTATCCCCGTCTTCTACAAACTTTTCTCGGTATGCACCGGTTGAAATCTCCACGTAAGAATCTCCGGTCACGTAACTCAGCCATTTAATGGTGGCAATGGAGTCCTGCGTTATATTTTTCTGCACCGACTTGTCCACCTGAAGAAGAACTTCAATTTCCGCACGTAACCCTTCTTTAGGCAACAGGACGTCTTTTACCTGCCCTATCCCAACACCCATAAATCGAACCGGAGCGCCGACCTTCAATCCGTGTACATTCAAAAATTTTGTCTTTAAAGTAATTTGTGGCTTGAAATACCCTTTTTGTGTCCCCAGAAAAAATACCATAACGCCAAAACATATCATTATTATCAGGGTAAATATTCCGGCGCGCAATTCTGCCAATTGATCTTTTGTCATAAAAGCACCTCTACAATCCAAAATTGCAGAATACAGGATAAAATTATAGTGATGTATATAAACATAAAACAGTTCTGTGTAGTACTATATTTGCCGCTACAAACAGACATTGCCACAAATAAAATCTTTTATAATCTGTATCTCGGAATGTGCAAGCTCTTCCCACGTGCCAACCATTACAATCTTTCCCTCATGAAGCATGGCAATCCGGTCTGAAACTGTCTCCACACAATTCAGGTCGTGGGTTACAACAATCGTAGTAACATTCAACTTCCTTTGCAAGTCTATAATCAACTCATTGATGCGCTGGGCAGTTATCGGATCCAGCCCTGTTGTAGGTTCATCATACAAAATAATATCGGGCTCGGTAGCAATCGCCCTTGCCAGGCCGACCCTTTTCTTCATCCCCCCGCTTAATTCGGCAGGCATCTTGTTTTCGATGCCGCTTAAACCCACAAGACGCAGTTTTTCGGCTACACGGTCACGGATCTCTTTTTCAGCCAGCTTGAGGTGCTCCCGTAACGGATAGGCAATGTTTTCAAAGACTGAAAACGAATCAAACAGCGCAGCCCCCTGGAACAACATCCCCACATGTTCGCGCAAGCCCATTAATGCGTCCTCGTTCATTCGGGATACCTCTTGTCCCATCACGACAATATCCCCTTTGTCAGGTTTTATAAGACCTATGAGCTCCTTCAGCAGAACACTTTTCCCTGAGCCGCTTCCACCCAGGAGTGATATAATTTCACCCTCCTGTATGGACAAGTTTATGCCATTATGGACCCAAAGCCCATTGAATGATTTACACACACCTTTAAACTCAATAATTATATTAGACATACCAGGACTACGTTTTATTTCCGGTTTAATACCAAAGCGGAGCTTTTGCCGCTTTTATCTCTATAATTCCCCACGTGTGCACTTCAATGTTGAATGTACCCTTTATAATCTGTGTCCAAATTAAAAAATAATTAAAAACAGTTTTGTCAGAAAAAAATCCGATATAAGAATCAAGATCGATACGGTCACAACGGTAATGGTCGTTGAACGCCCGACGCCCGTTGTCCCCCCGGTGGTCTTTAATCCGAAATAACAGCCAATCACCGCAACAAGCAAACCAAAAAAAATCGTCTTTCCGACACCGCTGAACAAATCCGATATTTTAATAGTCGTTAACACC
>Ga0233425_10006284_pt1 | contig 17775 bp, 15 predicted proteins | sample Watercolumn_Towu_2_FD_181712 | JGI IMG/M metagenome (GOLD analysis project Ga0233425, IMG submission 181712) | Freshwater microbial communities from Lake Towuti, South Sulawesi, Indonesia - Watercolumn_Towuti2014_140_MG | ecosystem: Environmental > Aquatic > Freshwater > Lake | place... | reverse complement strand
CCGCCGGCGGATCGGCTGCCGGTGCAAACGACGGTCTGCGCCTACGACGAGCGCGTCATCCGCGATGCCATTCGGCGCGAGTTGGCGCGTGACGGGCAGGTCTATTTCCTCCACAACCGCGTCCACGACATCGAGAAGGTGGCGTTGCGCATCGCCGAGTTGGCGCCGGAGGCGCGCATCGGCATCGGCCACGGCCAGATGCACGAGGACGAGCTGGAGTCGGTGATGCAAAAGTTCGTCAACGCCGAGATAGATGTGTTGCTTTGCACGACGATTATCGAGAGCGGCCTCGACATCCCGAACGCGAACACGATCATCATTGACCGTGCCGACCGGTTCGGATTGGCGGACCTCTACCAGCTTCGCGGTCGCGTCGGGCGCTACAAGCACCAAGCCTACGCCTACCTGATGTTGCCGCGGCACGGCCATCTCTTCGACACGGCGCGCAAGCGCATCACGGCCATCCGGCAGTATTCGTCGCTTGGCAGCGGCTACAAGATCGCCATGCGCGATCTGGAGATTCGCGGCGCGGGCAACATTCTGGGCCGGCAACAAAGCGGTCACATCACGGCGGTTGGTTTCGAGTTGTATTGCCAGTTGCTGAAGGAGAGCATCGGCCGGCTGAAGGGCAAGGAAGTGAAACCGCGTGTCGAAGTCCGCACGCGGCTGGACTTCCTGGCGTTGACGGCGAATGAAGCGGAGGCGCCGAAGGAGGGAGGAGCATTGGACGAGCCGGTGGTGAAACGCGAGCCGTGCTTTTTGCCGCACGATTACGTTTCGGACGCGCGGCAGCGGATCGAGGCGTATCGAAAGCTGGCGCAGGCGGCGTCGGTGGAGGAAATCAATTCGTTGCGGCAGGAACTGCGCGACCGGTTCGGCAAACTGCCGGCGGCAGCGGAGCTTCTGCTGCAACTGGCGACGCTGAAGCTCTTCGCCGGCAGCATCGGCGTCACGATCATCGAAACGCGCGGCGACAAGATCATGTTGAGCCGCGGCGACGACTACCTTCAGATCAACGGCAAATTCCCGCGCCTCACCGGCCAAATAGCGGCGGCGAAGCTCAAGGACATCCACCAGGTTCTGGCGGAACTGCGGAAGGGAATAACGCAGTGATACGGTATTGAAGCTTCTTACGTCGTCAGCAGAATCTTCACGCCGATGGTGATGAGGATGATACCGCCGATCTGCTCCATGCGTTTGCCGAACGCCCCGCGCAAGCGGTTGCCGAGCCGGATGCCTAGCAACGACAACGCCGCCGTCACCACGCCGATGACCGCGCTCGGATACCAGATGCGCTCGCCGATCATTGCCAGGCTCAACCCCACCGCCAAAGCGTCCAGGCTCGTCGCCACGCAGAGCGTCATCAACCGCAACCCACGCGTTGGGTCGCCCGACAGCTCGTCCGGCTCGTGCTGGAACGACTCGTAGATCATGTGTCCGCCGACCGCCGCCAGCAGCCCGAACGCGACCCAGTGGTCATACGCCTCGATGTGCCGCTGGAGCTGCGCGCCGAGATACCAGCCGATGACCGGCATCAGGAACTGAAAGAGGCCGAAGTGGAAACTGATGCGAAACACGGGCCGGACCTTTTGCCCGTGGCCGCTGGTTCCTACGCCGAGCGCCACCGCAAACGCATCCATCGCCAGCCCGATCGCGATCAAGAGTATTTCAATAAAGCTCATCGTGCGCCGCGCGCCAAAAGGGTGTTACCCGTGCCTGTTGTTCTTCCAGCCTGCGCTATTCTATTCCATCAGCTTATCCCGGCTGTCAACCCGGCTGTTCCTTCGGCTTTTCTGTGGTGGCGGTGGAGTGGAACGGAGGTGGGTTGCGCGAGTGACCGGTCCGGCAAACAGCCCGCTTGAGATTGCGGCCAGTCCGGTTATCATCCGGCGCAGAAAGCAGGCGCTTGGCAGACAACCAGCAGACAGCATGACCGTTCACCTCATCGCCATCGTCGGCGGCAGCGGGTCGGGAAAGACCTGGCTGGCGCGGCGGCTGAAAGGCCGGTTGGGGCGCGACGCGGGGCTGATAACGCTGGACGACTTCTACCGCGACCTCTCGACGCTGCCGAAGCACGAGCGTGATCGGCGCAATTTCGACGATCCCGCCGCGATCGAGTGGCCGCTGTTCATCGAGACGATCGCCTGGATCAAGCGCGGCGAACCAGCGGCGATTCCGCGCTACGATTTCGCCACGCACACGCGCCAGGCGCGGGCGCGACGATGGAAGCCAAAGCCTATCGTGTTGCTGGACGGGCTGTGGTTGTTGCGCGAGGCGCGGGCGCGGCGGCTTTACTCGCTGAGCATTTTTGTGGACGTGCCGGTGGGGGTTCGGTTGCGGCGGCGCATCGCGCGTGACCAGAAGGAGCGTGGCCGGAGCCGCGCGTCGGTGTTGCGTCAGTTTCGGGAGCACGTGGAGCCGATGCACCGGCGATTCGTGACGCCGCAGAGGCGATGCGCAGACGTCGTTCTAAGTTCACCACTTGACGATGAGATCCTCGGCAGGCTGGCGGCAATGATAAAGAGATTGGTTGCAAACCTACAGGTGAGCCGATGAACGCCCTAATCATCTGCCCCGCGGACCGGCTGGCGGTCAGTTTTCTGGCCGACCGCGTGCCGCTGGCGCTGGCGCCTGTGTTGGGCCGGAGCCTGCTCGACCTGGCGTTGGCGCATCTGGCGGAGCTGGGTGCCAGGCACGTGCTTGTGCTCGCCACCGACCGGCCGGAGAAAGTGCGCGCGGCGGTCTGGCACGGCGAGGCGTGGGGCTTGAAAGTGGAGGTGCATCCGGAGCAACGCGAGTTGACCGTGGAGGAGGCGCGCGCCAAGTATCAGCCCAAGGGGCCGGAGGGATGGTTGCCCGCGCCGAACGACATCGTGCTGCTGGACCGGCTGCCGGGCGGTGAGCGAAGTTTGTTCGACAATTACGCGCACTGGTTCGAGGCCGTGCGCGACTCCATGACGGACGCCGTCGAGGACCGCATCGCGATGCGGGAGTTCGCGCCGGGTGTTTATGTGGGCCTGCGAAGCCAGATCTCGCAGAGCGCGCGGCTGGAGCCGCCGTGCTGGATCGGCAACCATACTTGGATCGGCTCCGGCGCGAAGATCGGCCCCAACACTGTCGTCGAGACCGGCTGTTACGTGGACCACCACGCCGAGGTGGCGGAGAGCTTCATCGGCCCCGACACCTACGTCGGCGCGCTGACGGACGTGCGCGAGTCGCTGGCGTGGGGCCACGGCCTGTTGAAATGGAAGAGCGGCGTCTTCACCGAGGTGACGGACGATTTCCTGCTTTGCGACCTCGCCAGCCGCGCCAAGCCGCAACGCCGCCGCGCCAGTCTCGCAGGCAAGGCCGTGGCGATGCTGGCGCTGGCGTTGACGTGGCCGGTGCCGCTTGTCGCTTGGCTGCGCAACCGCGGCTCCGGCAAACCGCTGCTGGTGGCGCAAACCGCCGTGCGCGCGCCGCTGAAGACCGATGGGCGGCCGATGGAAACCTACCGCTACTACGAACTGGCGGGCGTCGGCGGACTCTGGAAGCGGTGGCCGGAACTGCTTTGCATCGCGCGCGGCGATGTGGCGTGGGTGGGCAACCGTCCGTTGACCCCGGCCCAAGCCAGGACGTTGACGGACGAGCACGAGCGACTCTGGCTGTCCGTGCCGCCGGGGTTGTTTTCGCTGGCGGACACAATGAACTGCGCAAATTCCTTCAACGAAGAAGCCAAGATCCACGCCTCTTTCTACGCCGTCCAGCGTAGTTGGCGGAAAGATATCGGGATCATGCGCCAAATCCTGAAACGGCCAGAGATAGACAAATAGAGCGTGTCCCTTCGGTCAGGCAGCGAGGGAAGCAGTGACGGAACACGCCGCGAACACGAACGTGCTGCGCGATTGCACGCGGCTCACACGTCGCAGAGCGAGATCGCCTCGCGCAAGCCTTGGAGCGCGTCGCGCGTCGGGATGAACTCCTGGCCGACGAAGCCGGTGTAGCCGGCTTCGAGCAACGCCTCCATGCATGCGGGGAAGTTCACTTCCTGTTTGGCATCGAGTTCGCCGCGGCCGGGAACGCCGGCGACGTGGACGTGGCCGATGAGTTCCTTGTTCTGTCGGATGCGGCGGATGAGGTCGCCATCCATGATCTGCACGTGGTAAAGGTCGAACAGCAGCTTCAACCGCGGTGACGCGACCTTGCGGAGGATGTCGAAGCAATAATCCGCGTGGTCGCCCTGGTAGCCGGGATGGCCCTTCATCGGGTGGTCGGAGGCGCGGGTGTTCAGCATCTCCAAGCAGAGGGTGACGTTCTTCTTCTCGGCGTAGCCCACAATCTTCTTGAGGCCGGCGACGCAATTCTTGGCGCCCTGCTCCAGCGAGAGGCGCGGACTCTTTGGGTTCTTCGGGTTTTTGGCGCTGTAGCCGGTGAAGCAAATGACGCTGGGGAATCCGTAGGCGGCGGCGTCATCAATGGCGACCTCAGTGGCCTTCATCACGCGCGGCCAGTGGTCGGGGTTGTTGAAGCCGAACATGAACGGCGGGTCGGGGTTCATGTTGATCTGCGCGATGGCGTTGGTGAGGCCGTGTTTTTTAAGGACGGGATAATGCTTTGCGTCCACCAGCTCGACACTGGTGACGCCGAGTTGTTTGGCGATCTGGCACATCTGCTCGATGCCCCACTTCCCGCCGGCGGTCTCGTAGCACCAGTGGACGATGGATTGTTTGATGCGGCCCTTCTTGACGGCCGGGCCGGCGTCGGCGGCCGATGCGCTGCCGGCTGGCGCGCCCCACGCGCCCGCGGCGGCGAGGCTGAGGCTGCGCTGGAGCAGTTGGCGGCGGGTGAGGTTCGAGGATGGTGCGTGGCTCATGTTCGGCTCTCTTTGCATGATGTTCGTTTGTTTGCTCGGTGAATCTCGCGCGCGAAATCTAAGGCGCAACCGCGCGTCGCACAAGCGCCATTCGGCCGCGGGAAAACAGATTGCAAGTTCCGGCAGGGCCAACTACGGTTGCGGCGATTTCAGGCAGCATGGAACGTGAGACGCGGCCAATGAATCCGGGGGCGATTCCAGCGGACCGTGCGCTGTGAGAAAGTGCGAACGTGAAACTGAGACTCAAATCCATTCCGAAAACCATCGGTTTTTTCTCGGAGTTGCGCCGCTACCGGCGGATGCCCGGTGCCGAGAATGTCGCATGGCGCGACCTCTATCCCTGTTTCGGCGACCGGACGGCGACGACTTCGTTCGACACGCATTATTTCTACCAAGACATCTGGGCGTTCCGCAAAGTCCTGGAGAGCGGCGTCAAGGCTCACGTGGACGTCGGCTCAAAGGTGGACTACGTCGGTTTCCTTTCGACGATCACGCGCGTCACGTTCATTGACATCCGCCCGCTGGTGACCGAGCTGGCCAGCCTCGAGGGCAAGGCCGGTTCCATCCTCGCGATGCCTTATCCCGACGACTCGATCCCGTCGCTCTCCTGCCTCCATGTGGCCGAGCACGTCGGCCTGGGACGTTACGGCGACCCGCTGGACCCGCTCGGCACGGCGAAGTCCTGCGCGGAGCTTCGGCGCGTGCTGGCTCCGGGCGGCAGCCTCTACTTCGGACTGCCGGTCGGCAGGCCGCGCGTCTGCTTCAACGCCCACCGCATCCACTCCACGGAGCAGATCCTTGGTTACTTCGAGGGGCTGAAGCTCGTGGAGTTTGCGCTGGTGGACGACGGCGGCCATTTCCGGCGGAACGAGAAGCCCGAAGCGGGCACGGCGCAAAAATACGGTTGCGGGCTTTTCCATTTCACAAAATGAGCGGCGCACGATGACGGAGTTTCGCAACATCCTCATCATCCAGCTCGGTGACATCGGCGACGTGGTGCTCACCGCGCCGACAATCCGCGCCGTGAAGGAGGCCCATCCCAACGCGCGCGTTTCCATCATCGTGCGCGAGCCGTTCGGCGACCTGCTCCGCGCGGACCCGAACCTGAGCGAGGTCATCGGGCTGGCGAAGAGCGGCGGTTCGCTCTTTCGCAAGCTGGGCGACGAGGCGCGGTTTGTCCTCCGCCTCCGGCGGGCGTGCTACGATCTGGTCCTCAATCTCCGCACCGGCGACCGCGGCGTCATCCTTACGCTCCTGACCGGCGCGCGGGAGCGAGTCGGCTGGGGTGTCGGCCCCGGCGGAAACTGGAAAAGCCTTTGTTTCACCCAAGCCATCCGCACCTCCCCGCCCGATCCGCCCGGCACGCATCCCGGCGCGAACCAATCGTTGCGGATGGCGCGGGCCATCGGCATGGACACGGTGGACTCCGCGCCGCGGCTGCACGTCGCGCCCGCCGACCGACAGCGCGCCGTGGCCCTGCTCGCCGGGTGTGGTCTCGCGCCCGACGGCCCGTGGGTCACAATCAACCCCTTCTCGCGCTGGAAATACAAGGAGTGGGACGATGGCAAATGGCGGGAGGTCATGGACCGGCTCTGGGACGCGCACCAGCTCGCTGCGGTATTGATCGGTTCCTCCGAGGAAGCGGATGCGTGTGCGAAGATCATCGCGAGCCACGAAGGGCGCGCCTTCAGCTTCGCCGGAAAAACCAGTCTCGGTGAACTCGCGGCGGTCATCGCCTTAAGCAAGCTCCACCTCGGCGTGGACAGCGCCGCGCCGCACATCGCCGCCGCGGTCGGCACGCCCACCGTCACGATCCACGGCCCCACGGACTGGCGCGCGTGGCGCATCGCTGACGACCGGCACCGGATGGTGACTCCTGCGATGGACTGCGTGCCATGCAATCGGAAAGGTTGCGACGACACGGGGCGGAGCCTTTGCTTGGAAGAATTGGACGTGGCAATGGTAATGAAGGCCGTGGAAGAACACCTGCGAAGCTGCGGGCAGAAGCAAGTCTGACCGCGACACCAAACTCCGTCGTCAAAGCATTGTCAACGACCCGGCCATGCTCTATAAAGCCGGCACCGCATGACAAATCCTGCTCCATCCCTCCTGCGCGCCTGGCTTGTCGTTGGACTGCTCTGGTTCGTCGCGCTCCTGAACTATCTCGACCGGGTGATGATCACCACGATGCGCGGGTCGTTGATGGAGGCGATCCCAATGACCGACGCGCAGTTCGGGCTGCTCACATCGGTGTTCCTCTGGGTCTATGCGGTGCTCAGCCCGTTCGCGGGATTCCTCGCGGATCGGTTCAGCCGGAGCCGCGTCATCCTCTGGAGCCTGCTCGTGTGGTCGGCGCTCACCTGGCTCACGGGCTACGCGAAGACCTTCGAGCAACTGATCGTCGTGCGCGCGCTCATGGGCGTCAGCGAGGCCACCTACATCCCGGCGGCGCTCGCGCTCATCACCGATTACCATCGCGGCAACACCCGGTCGCTGGCGACGGGCGTCCACATGACCGGCATCAGTGTCGGCTCCGGCCTCGGCGGCCTCGGCGGCTGGCTCGCGGAGCGGTATGGTTGGAGCTACGCTTTCACACTCTTTGGCATCATCGGCATCGTCTATGCCGCCTTGATCTTCTTCGTATTGCGCGACGCGCCGAGGGAAGGGGCGGAAACGACGACAGCGACGAACAAGAAACAGGACGCCGGCTTCGGCGAAGCGATGGTCAGCTTGTTCGGCAACGGCACGTTCTGGCTGATGCTTCTCTTCTGGGGACTGCTCGGCATGACGGGCTGGGCGGTGGTCGGCTGGATGCCGACGTATCTGACCGAGCACTTCCATCTCTCGCAGGGCGCGGCCGGTCTGTCGGCGACGGGCTATCTGCAAGCCGCGTCGCTGGTGGGCTTCCTGATCGGCGGCGGCTGGGCCGACCGCTGGAGCCGCACCAACCCGCGCGCGCGCATCCTCGTGCCGGTCATCGGCCTGTGCCTCGCCGCGCCCGGCGTCCTCATCGCGGCAAAGACCAGTCTGCTGCCCGTGGCCATCGGCGGCCTGATGCTCTACGGCTTGGCGCGCGTGTTCACCGACTCAAACATGATGCCGATCCTCTGCATGGTGTGCGACCCGCGGTATCGGGCAACAGGCTACGGTGTGCTGAACCTCTTCAGTTGCGCCATCGGCGGCCTGTCCATCTACGTCGGCGGCGCGCTGCGCGACGCGCACGTGAACGTCAGCAACCTGTTCCTTGCCGCCGCCATCAGCCTGTTCGTCTGCGCCGGGCTGGTGTTCCTCGTCAAACCGCGGCAGACTGCGGCTGCGAATTAGGCGAAACATGGCTCCCTCTGCCCATCCGCTGCCCTACACCGACATCAAGCCCGTCGGCGCGGCGGATTTCTACTTCGCCATCAACGCGACTTTCCGCTTCGTGTTGAACAAGTCCGGCATCGAGGGCTTGCACCGATACTGGACTGACCTCGGCGCGCGCTATTTCGCGCCGGTCAGCGCGCGCTGGAGTGCGGGCGGCCTGCCTGCCGTCGCGGACTACTGGCGGGCCTTCTTCGCGGTGGAGCCGAGGTCTGATGTCGAAGTCAGCGCCGATGACGCGAGCGTGACTGTCAACATCCGCGTCTGCCCCGCCATCGCCCATCTGCACAAAGGCGGCCGCGAAATCGTGCCGTGCTACTGCCAGCACTGCTACTTCATCGGCGAGGCGATGGCCGCGCCCGCGGGTCTGACGATCCGCATGGAAGGTGGCAACGGCTCCTGTCAGCAGAGATTCCTCCGTCGCGACACCACGCCCGCGCCGCAGGACCTCGCGCGCATCAAGGAGGCGTCATGCTAGGCTGCTACGATTTCTGCGGCCACTACGAGTGGACCTTCGAGTGGATGCGCCAGCAAGGCGGCGAGCCGCTGGTGCGCGCCTACTGGGACGAGGCGATCCGCCGCGACTCGCAACGGCACGCCGCGGCGCTCATCGCTGCGAAAGGCATCGAGGGGATGAAGGAGTATTGGGGCCACACGCTCGCGGACGAAGGCGCGGGCTACCACTGCACCACCACAAACGCGGTGTATCGGATAGACATGTTCGCCTGTCCCTCGAAAGGTTTTCTGACCCGCAACGGCCTCCGCCAATACCACGACTACTGCGACCATTGTATGGGCTGGATTGGCCCGATGCTGAAGGAGTGCGGCTGGGTCGTGGACCACGAGCATAACCACTGCGGTCAATGCTGGTGGGAACTCCGCCGCAACGACGATCCCACGCCGCCAAGCAAGCCCGGTGAGCTGGGCGGCGAGCACGACGTCCGCCATCGCGCCGACTGGCTGCCGCCGCACGGGACGATGGATGTTTATGAACGCGCCAATGACCCCGACGACAAAACGACGCGCAAGACCGGCTGATGTGTGTCTCTGGATTGTTCTGATGAGCACCCCAATCTCTTCCGCAGCCGACGGCTGGCAACGGATGCCCGATCTCCCTGAGCCAAACGGTGGCATGACTTGCTTCGCTCTCGGCGAGGATGTCGTTGTTGCTGGAGGCACGAACTGGGAGAACGACAAGAAAAACTGGCTGGTGAAACGCTGGCGGTTTGACGCCAAGGCGAACTCGTGGAAGCCGCTGCCGCCATTGCCAGCGCCGCTCGGTTACGCGGCCGGCGATGGCTCCTTCACCGCTGGCGGCAGCGACGGACAGAAATCGTCCGACTCGATTCTCGAATGGAAAGCCGACCGTCTTCCCCGTCAACTCGCGCGTCTGCCGCAGCCGCTGACGCTTGCGGGGGCGGGTTTCACCGACGCACGTTTGTTCGTCATCGGTGGCGCGGCGGACATCGCCGACTTCAGCACAGTCACAGCGCGGTGCTACGAGTTGCGGAGTGGCTCGAAAGAGGCACAACGGTTGCCGGATTATCCTGCTGGCCCGACCGCGCTGGTGGCAGTGGCCGCCGGCAAAGGCGGCGTCTTTGCCTTCACGGGCGCGACATGGGAGGCAGCCGGCAAACAAGTGGTGAACCGTAACGCCGCGTTCGCGTTCGATCTCGCGACGCGGGATTGGAAGCCCGTTGCGCCGTATCCGTTCGCCGCGCGCGGCGTCACAGCGGTGGCGCTGGATGAGAAGCGGATCTTCCTCGCCGGCGGTTTCAAGAGCGAAGGGGGAGCTTTCACTGACGAAAGCTTCATCTACGACATCGCTGCCGACCGCTACGCGCCGGCCGCACGGTTGCCCATCCGCTCGATGGTCCATCTCGTGAAGACGCGCGACTGGCTCTGGGCGCTCGGCGGCGAAGACCGGCCAAAGCATCGCTCGGCGGCGTGCTGGCGGATTCGACTGACAGAGCTGGTGAGGTAGTATCGCTACACGGCCACCGGCTTGCCGGTGATCGCCGACTTGCCCTCGGCGAGGACGAGCTTCAAGCCGTTGCGGGAGCTGGCAGCGGTTAGGAGATTCTTCGGCGTCTTGCCGTCCACGACATCCACGGCGTGGCGCAACTCCGCCACGTAGCCGTCTTCGTAAGTGGAGAGGTCCACCTTCTCGGAGGTGCCGTCGGTTTTCCAGAGCGTGAGCGGGAAGCCCATGCGCGAGTTGAACTGGAGCGTGCCATTCTCGAAGTAGAAATCGTAGCCGTGCTCGAAGCAAAGCCCCTTCGTTGCGACCGCGCCGCCTTGGGCGGTGACGACCGGGCCTTTCGGGCCGAACGAATACTCCGTGACGACGTAGCTGACGACCCCCTTGTTGACGATGCCCTGGCTCGACACGCGCTTCGGCATGCCGATGGCGTGGACGATGTAGTCGGAGTCGTGGATGTGCAGGTCAATCAGCGGCCCGCCACTCGCCTTGGCCGACGCGAGCCAGTCGCCCACAAGCCAATCGGGCTGCGAGATGATGCGGCGGAGGTGCGCGCCTTGGAGCTTGCCGTAGCGGCCGTCGGCGACGCACTCGGCGGCATACTTGAACTCCGGCCAGAACCGCACGACCTGCGCGAGGAACAGGTGCTTCCCCGATTTCTTGGCGGCGGCGACCATCGCATCGGCGTCCTTGAGCGCGGCGGAGATCGGCTTCTCGCAGATGACGTGCTTGCCGGCTTGCAACGCGCGGATGGTTATGTCGCGGTGCGCGCCGGTCGGCAGGCAGATGTCCACCATCTGCACTTTCGGATCGGCAAGCAGTTTGTCCACTTCCTTGTAGGTGGCGATGCCGGTCATGTCCTGCACGCCGCCGCTGTCGCCGATGTTGCCCTTGATGTCGGTCCAGTTGCCGGTGAGGCGCTTGTCTATGCTATCGCAGACGGCGACGACGCGCGCGTTCTGGATGTTCTTGTAGCCCTTGAAATGGGTGACGCCCATGAAACCGAGTCCGATGAGTCCGACGTTGACCATGTTGTCTCCTGTGTTGATGGTGGAAGGTTTGTGTTGTTGAAAAGCCGCGCGGCTTATAGCAAAGACGCCCGCCGTTGTCATTCAGAGAAATCGTCCGCCGCCTGCCTCGCCGCGGGTTTGCGGGCAGGGCGGCTCGACCGCTGGCGCAGACCTTCCATTGCGAGATAAACCACCGGCGTGATGTAGAGCGTCAGGGTCTGCGAAACGATGAGGCCGCCGACAACGGCGAGACCGAGAGGCTGGCGGGCTTCGCCGCCGGCGCCGTAGCCGAGCGCGATGGGCACCGTGCCCATCAGCGCGCAGAAGGTGGTCATCATGATCGGCCGGAAGCGGAGGAGGCAGCCTTGGTAGATGGCGTCGTAGGCGGTTTTGCCTTCGCGCTGCGCTTCGATGGCGAAGTCAATCATCATGATCGCGTTCTTCTTCACGATGCCGACGAGCATGATGAGGCCGACGAGCGAGTAGATGTTCAGGTCGCAGCCGAAGATCATCAGCGTGACCAGCGCGCCGAGACCGGCGGAGGGCAGGCCGGAGAGGATGGTGATCGGGTGGATGAAGCTCTCGTAGAGGATGCCGAGGATGATGTAGATGACCAGCACGGACATCACCAGCAACAGCCCCATGCCCTGCTGCGACGACTCGAAGATTTGAGCGGTGCCTTGGAAGTTGCCGATGACGGTGGCAGGGAGGTGGAGTTCGCGCTCGGCGTCGCGGACGAGGTCCATCGCCGTGCCCAGCGAGACGCCGGGGGCGAGGTTGAAGGAGATGGTGGAGGCGGGAAGCTGGCCGAGGTGGTTGACGGTGAGCGGGCCGGCGGTGCGCTTGATCTGCGCGACGCTGTTCAACTGCACGAGTCGCCCGCTGTCGGAGCGCACGTAGAGCTGCGAGAGCGCGGCGGGGTCACGCTGGGCCGCCGGGTCGGCTTCGAGGATGACCCAGTATTGGTTGCTCGGCGTGTAGATGGTGGAGATCTGCCGCGCGCCGTAGGCGCTGTAGAGGGTGTTCTCGATTTGCGACGCCGAGACGCCGAGCGTGCGCATCTTGTCGCGATCCATGTCCACGAGCACCTGCGGGGAGTTGATGAGCAGGTCGCTGTTGACGTCGAGGAGGCCGGGCAGGTCGCGCATGGCGGCCTCGAGCTTCGGCACCCAGCGGTAAAGCTCGGCGGTGTCGGCGCATTGCAGCGTGTATTGGTATTGGGCCTTGGTCAACATGCCGCCGAAGCGGATGGTCGGGACGTTCTGGAGAAAGACCTTGATGCCGACCAGCTTGGCGAGCTTCGGCCGCAACTCCTGGATGATCTCGTCGGAGCTGAGCTTGCGCTGTGAGCGCGGCTTGAGCCGGATGAACATGCGCCCGGAGTTGCCGGTGAGCGTCGAGCCGCCGACACCGATGGAACAGGTAAAGTTGAAGATGTTCGGGTTGGCTTGGATGATCTTCGCGGCTTCCAACTGATGCTCGCGCATCGCCTCGAACGAGATGTCCTGCGCGCCCTCGGTCATCGCGTAGATTTGCCCGGTGTCCTCGTTGGGGAACATGCTCTGCGGGATCTTCCAGCCGAGCCAGCCGGTGAGCACAATGGAGAGCGCGAGCACTACCATCATAACCGCGCGGTGGCGCATCACGGCTTGGAGCGTCACTTCGTAGGCGCGGAGCATGGCGTTGAAGCCGCCTTCCAGCACGCCGTAGAAACGGCCGTGTTTCTCGGTCGAGGAGGGCCGCACGAAACGGCTGCACATCATCGGTGTCAGCGTCAGCGACACGAAGCCCGACACCAACACCGCCGCGCCGATGGTGACGGCGAACTCGTGCAGCAACCGCCCCAGCACTCCGGGCATGAACAGGAACGGAATGAACACCGCTGCCAGCGAGAGGGTCATGGAGATGATCGTGAAGCCGACCTGCTTCGCGCCCTTGAGCGCGGCGGTGAACTGTTCCTCGCCCTGTTCCATGTGGCGAACGATGTTCTCCAGCATGACGATGGCGTCGTCCACGACGAAACCGACCGACAACGTCAACGCCATCAACGAGAGGTTGTCCACGCTGTAGTTGCACAGATACATCACCGCGAACGTTCCGATGACCGACATCGGCACTGCGAGGCTGGGGATGATCGTCGCGGAGACGTTGCGGAGGAAAAGGAAGATGACGAGCACCACCAGGCACGCCGTCAGCACCAGCGTGAACTCCACGTCGCGCACGGACTCGCGGATGGACTTGGAGCGGTCGTAGAGCGTCTCAATTTCCACCGACGCCGGCACTTGCGCGCGGAACTGCGGCAGGAGCTTCTTGATGTCGTCCACCACCTGCACGGTGTTGTAGCCGGGCTGGCGCTGGATGGTCAGGATGATGCCGCGCACGCCGTTGAACCAACTGGCGACCTTGTCGTTCTGTGTGCTGTCAATGACCCGCGCGATCTGCTCCAGCCGCACCGGCGCGCCGTTGCGGTAGGCAACGATGATCGGGCGATACTGCTCCGCTTTCCGGAGGATGCCGGTGGCCTGCACCGTGAACGACTGGTGCCGCCCGTAAAGGATGCCGGTGGGGATGTTCACGTTCGCCTCGGCGATCGCCTTCTGCACCTCGTCTATGCCGATGCCGCGCGTCGCCAGCGCGTCGGGGTCCACTTGCACGCGCACGGCAAACTTCTGCGAGCCGAGCACCTGCACCTGCGCGACGCCGTCCACCATCGAGATGCGCTCTGCGATCAGCGTTTGCGCGTAATCGTCCACCGTCGAGAGCGGCAGCGTCGGCGAGGTCACGGCCAGATAAAGGACCGGCTGGTCGGCGGGGTTGACCTTGTTATAAGTCGGCGGCGTCGGCATGTCCGGCGGCAGTTGCGACGCCGCGCGTGCGATGGCCGCCTGCACGTCCTGCCCGGCGGCGTCAATGCTCCGGCTCAGCGCGAACTGGACGGTGATCTGCGACAGGCCCAGCGCGCTGACCGAGGTCATATTGTCCACGCCGGCAATGGTGGAGAATTGTTTCTCCAGCGGCGTCGCCACCGCCGAGGCCATCGTCTCCGGACTGGCGCCCGGCAACCGCGCCGTCACCATGATCGTCGGGAAGTCCACGTTCGGCAGGTCGCTCACCGGCAGCTTGCGGAACGCCATGATGCCGAAGAGCAAAATCGCCGACATGACCAGCGTGGTCATCACCGGCCTCCGGATAAACAGCTCGGGCGTGGTCACGGCGCTTTCGCCTCCGATGGCCCGATGCGCGTCTTCACCTCTACCTTCGCGCCAGGCACCAGCCGCAAGTGCCCGTCTGTTACAACCGTCTCGCCGACGCGCAGCCCGCGCTCGATCACCGCTACGCCGTTGCGCGAGTGGGCCAGTTCGACGGGGCGCATCTCGATGGTGTGGTCAGCCTTGATCACGAAGACAAACTCGCCCTGCTGGCCCGCCTGCACGGCTTGCGACGGCACCACGATCGCTCGCGGCTGGGTCGTCAGATCGAGTCGCACATTGACGAACTGGCCGGGCCAGAGAATGCGGTCTGTGTTCGGGAAGGTTGCTTTGAGTTGGATGGTGCCCGTGGCGACGTCCACGGTGTTGTTGACAAAAGTCAGTTGGCCGCGCGCACGCAACTCCTCATGGTTGGCGACAACCGCCTCGACCGCCAGCGGCCCCGCCGCGAGGAACCGCTTGATGTCCGGCAGATGATGCTCGGGCACGGAGAAAGTGACGTTGATCGGCTGGACCTGGTTGATGACCACCAACTCGTCGTCCTTGGCCTTGACGACGTTGCCGGGATCCTTGCGCGCGTCACCGGTGCGGCCGTCAATCGGCGAGCGGATATCGGTGTAGCCGAGCAACAGCTTCATATTCGACACCGCCGCCTCGTCGGCCTGCACGGTCGCTCGCAACGCCGCGAATGCCGCGCGTGCTTTGTCGGCGTCCTGCGGCGACGCCACGCCTTTCTTGCCCAACTCCTCGTAGCGCTGGTCCTCCAGCCGCGCGTTCTCCAACTGCGCCTTGTCGCGAGCGAGGTTGGCCTCGGCTTGCCGGAGCGACTCCGCGAACGGCCGCGGGTCTATCGTGAACAAAAGGTCGCCCTTCTTGACCTCCTGCCCCTCGCGGAAATGCGCCGCCAGCAGCGGCCCGTCCACCTGCGAGCGCACCGACACCGTCGAGAACGCCTCCACGTTGCCGATGGCGCGCACCTGCACCGGCATCGGCCGCTCCACCGCGTTGGTCGCCAACACCGGCGCGGGCGGCTGCGCCTTCTTCGCGGCGGCCTTCCCGTCCGTCTTCTCGGAGCAAGCCACGAGCGCCGCGACAAGCGCGGTCGCGCCGGCCATCCACCAAACTCTTGCCTTCATGCGGATTCTCCTTTCGGCCGGAACGCCGCTGCGAACTGCCGCAGAAACGCCGCGCGCCGCTTGCGGAATTCCGGGCTGGTCGCCGCCAGCCCCGTGACGAGCCGCGTGACCTGTGGAAACGCCAGCGGAAACGTCGTCAGGCTGATCATCGCCAGCAATGTTTGCCGGGGATCGAGGTCCGGCGACAACACACCCCGGGCCTGGTTGCGGCGAAAGATGGCGATGCCTTTCTCGAAACTCGCCCGCCGCTTTTCCTCCTCGACCAGCCTGCCGCCGCCGGCTTGCAGCGCCTCCCATTGGAGCAGCCGGATCCAATCCGTGTCCCGGCTCGCCAAATCGAACCAGTAGGCGAGGGCTTCCACCGGGTCGTCCGGCGCGTGGGCCAGCCACGCCGCCCGCTGTGCCAGCTTGCGTTGCAGAATGGCGCGGAAGAGGTCCTCCTTGTCGCCGAAGTAATGGTAGAGCATCCGCTTGTTGATCCGCGCCCGCCGGGCGATGCGGTCCACGCGTGCCCCGGCGAAACCGTGCGCGGAAAACTCCGCCAGCGCCGCCGCCAGAATGCGCTCCTGCGCGCGTTGAGGGTCGCGCGTCGCCGCTGGGGGACGCCGTGAGGATGAGGAAGACGTCGTCATAAGCAACGCCTGGATGCTAGGCGGGACGCCAAGTAACTGTCAAGTTACTCGGCGGGCAGGGCAACAGACGGCTCACTCCGGCGAGTGGCGAACCAACGTCCATCCCGCTACGTCGCGCCATACTCGCAATTGCGCCGCGCCGCGCGTCGCTTCAACCGTCTCGCGGTTCAAACGGTCGTTCTGCTCGAACTTGCGGACGGCTTCTTCCTCACTCGCGCCGCCCTGGCGGTGGCGGGCGATGAGGTCCCTGCGCGCCAGCGCCGGGTCGCAGTCGAGGTAAATCCGCAGGTCCAACGCGTCACGCACTTCCGGCCAGAGAAGAAGGTAGTTTCCCTCGACGATCACGAGCGGCGTCTCCAGTCCCGCTGTGAAAGCGTCCGGCACCGGCTCGTGCGTCTCGCGCGAATACACCGGCAGTCGCACCGGTTCCCGCGCGAGCCGCAGCGCCTTTACCGCCAGTTCGAACGCCAGCCGGTCAAACGTCTCCGGCGCACCCTTGCGCCCGCGCAGTCCCAGCGCCTCCAGCCGCGCGTTGTTGAAATGAAATCCGTCCATCGCCGCAAGCACGTGCGGCCCCAACTCCGCCGCCAATGTCTTCGCGAGCCGGCTTTTGCCCGCGCCCGGCGGGCCAGCGATACCGACCAGGAGCCGCCCGCCTTTCCGCTGGGCGCGCGCGCGGACTTCGTCCACAAGATGCGCCAGTTGCGCGCGCCGCCAAAGCTCCGGGAGAATCTCGCCGGCCTTGCCCTCCAGCCGCTCGTGCGCCAGCCGCGACACCGCGCTGCGCTCGCGGTTGATTTCGATGATCGTCGCGCCGGCCTGCCGCGCCTGCGTGACGAGGTCCACCGGCAACGCCACGCCGCCAGACGTGCCAACGACCAGCACCACCTGCGCCTCCTCGGCCGCCGCGAACACTTGGTGCAGCGTCTCCGCGTCGTAGCTCTCGCCATACCAGACCACTGCCGGTCGCAACAAGCCGCCGCAGCCGTCGTGACGCGGCGGCAGTTCCGCCAGCGGCGTTTGCTCCAGTGGCAGCGTCTCGCCGCACTGCAAACAGCGCGCCCGCCACACGCTGCCGTGAACCTCCACCATCCGCCGGTTGCCCGCGCGCGGATGCAGGCCGTCCACGTTCTGCGTCACCAGCAGGAAGTGATGATAGAACCGTTCCATCGCCGCGACGACGCAGTGCGCCGCATTCGGTTGCGCCTGCGCGCAAAGGCCGCGCCGCCAGTCATACCATTCCCATACCGTGCGCGGCTGGCGCTGGAACGCCTCCGGCGTCGCCAATTCCTCCGCCTTGAAGTGCCGCCACAGCCCGTCGGCCCCTCGAAACGTCGGGATGCCGCTCTCCGCGGAGATACCGGCGCCAGTGACGACCAGCACGCGGTTGGCGCGCTTGAGCGCGGTGATGACGTTGCCTGGGATATTAGGTGTCATGCGTTGCGCGCGCATCCTGCCAGCGCCGCCCTCCAAAGTCCACGACGCATCGGTTCATGGGAAACCGCGGCAACTGCGTCGTGCGGCTCAAAGCTTGCCGGATGGCGCGGCGGGCGTTTGCTTCGTTTGGTCCTGCGCCTTTTCTTTGCGGTCTT
>Ga0233425_10006283_pt1 | contig 17776 bp, 17 predicted proteins | sample Watercolumn_Towu_2_FD_181712 | JGI IMG/M metagenome (GOLD analysis project Ga0233425, IMG submission 181712) | Freshwater microbial communities from Lake Towuti, South Sulawesi, Indonesia - Watercolumn_Towuti2014_140_MG | ecosystem: Environmental > Aquatic > Freshwater > Lake | place... | reverse complement strand
CGATTTAGAATTGTAAGTGACAAGTACAGAAATCGGAGAAAAAGATTTGGACTGAGGTTTAACTTGATAGCTGGAATTTGTAATAAGGAGATGGGATTATGATAGGTTACGCAAGAAGTCTAATATAAAACCATAATACGCGGTTTCATAACACCTCATGATGTTATATCTACTTTTTTTGTTTATTTTTTAAAGCTGTTTTTCCATAAAAAAAAGAATTGCGTAGACAAAAGACATTCCAAAAAATAAAATTTTCACTCACAAAAAAGGATGATGCATGAAGATAATGATTGGTGATGAGATGTGTTGTTCAGAAATTGCGACACAATTTTTAACACAAGAAGAAAGATCGAAAAAAAAATTTGAACTGCCATACAAAGTTGTCAAGGAAAGGTTGACCAGAATTCTCTTGCAATATAATCACACACCTACCTTTTGGAGTAATTTAGCAATTATGTCTACCACTGTACTTGCAGGATTAATAGGAGGCCTATACGTAAATGCCATAAACGCTAATACAAAGGCGAAAAATATCGATGCCACCTATGTAAAAATTTGCACATTTGTTGGCTGTATTTCTTTTGGAATATTCGCAATTTCAAGGTGGTCCGCTAATGATCACAAACAATCTCCTAGAATCAAAAACAAAATAGAAAAACTTTTAGAGCTAGATATTGAAAAGAGCACTAAGTTACCCATTACAATTATTAGAGGCATGTAAAGATTAATTAAGTTTTATCGTAAATAAATTTTGTTTTTGGTATATCTAAAACCAAAAGGAGTTGTTATGCTTGTGCGTTTTTTATTTTTAACTTTAACTCTCTTGTGTACAACGCTGACAGTACATGCTAATGATCTACGCTGGAGCGGTTTTAATGTTGGTATCAATACCGGTGTTTTAGTAAATAGATCTACGACTGATGTCACAGGAGCAGGAGATTTTTTACAACCTCCTTTTTTAGATAATAATTTAGAACGTTCTGCATATTGGAAAATACATAATGTTGGAGCAACAGTAGGCGTACAATTAGGCTACAATTATCAAGTTGGTCATTTTGTTTGTGGACTTGAGGCCGATTTCAACGCTTCTTCTTTAAGTAAAATATTTTACACTTATCGTGTAATTGATGGCATATTGGAATCAACATTTGAAGAATGGGTAGAACATAAAATCCCTTGGTTTGGCACTCTAAGACCACGTATTGGATTCGATATTAACAACATATTATGCATATATGCAACTGGAGGGCTTCTCTATGGGCAAGTAAGATCTTCAACTAATATTTTATATAGGTTAGATCCTTATGTTGGAGAAAAAAATAAAATTAAAGCAAATTGGACTGCCGGCTGTGGCATGGAAGGATCAATTAATGATAGGCTATCATTAAGAGCAGAATATCTTTACTTAAATTTTGGCAAATTTTCTTATGACGATCCGAACATCAGTAATACCTATCCGACTTTGTATTTTTTAACAGAGGTAAGTAGTCAAGTACATTGTATAAGATTGGCCCTAAACACCACATTTTAACATAAGAATTTTTGAAAAAAATTCTGTTTGGCAATTTTAGTCGCTAATACTACGACGAAGAGATTTTTTCTCTGAATGTATTTTTTTATTCTCAAGCATTTTTTCCTTTGCTTTTTTAGAACGACGTCTTTTTTGACGACGAATTTTCTCTATTCGTTGCTCTTTTTCAGTTTTAATTTTTAAAATCCTATTTTCAAAGATATCACAGAGCTCACGTCTTGCAAAAAACCGGTTCATCTCCCTAGAACGATCCTTTTGACATTTAACTTCAATGCCAGTAGGAATATGTTTCAAATATACACAAGAAGATGTCTTATTAATTTTTTGGCCTCCACTTCCAGAACCTAAAATAAATTTCTCTATAAGATCAGTCTCTTTTATACCTAAAGATGCCATGCGTTTTTTAAGTTCTTCTTGTTTTTGTATACTTACTACCATAATATTCCCATCACATTATCTCAGCCGCAATCGATGCTAAAGGAGATCTTTCCGTTTTATCTAAAAAGATATGCCCGAATATCTTTTGTCCCTTAAATCTCGCAACAGTATAGGTTAGTCCATTAGAGTCTTGGTCAAGGTAAGGATTATCTATTTGGGTAGGGTCGCCAGTTAATACGACCTTTGTGCCCTTAGCGGCTCTAGAAATAATAGTCTTTACTTCATGAGGTGTTAGATTCTGAGCCTCATCTACAATCATGTAAATTTTCGGAAGACTTCTACCTCTAATATAGGTAACAGCTTCCATCTCTATCTTTTGACTCTCCATAATCCATTCCATTGTAGTTTTTACCTCGTTAGTCGATGATTGACATAAAAATTCTAAATTATCGTAAATAGGTTGCATCCAATGATACAATTTTTCTTCTTTTGTTCCAGGAAGATATCCAATATCTTTACCTAGTGGTACAATAGGTCTAGATATTAATATACGAGAATAAGAAGCCTCATGAAAAACCTTATTCATACCACAAGCCAAAGCTAAAAGAGTCTTTCCTGTACCTGCAGGACCAACTAGTGTTACCAATTTAATATCGTCATTCAAAAGAAGATCTAAAGCACATCTTTGCTCATTATTCAATGGTTGTAGTCCCCAAAGTTCAGTTTTTTTGAATGATAAATTTTCCAACCTTTTTCTATCCTGATTATATTTACAAATGGCAAAAGAATTTTCTCTGCTCATCAATTGGCAATATTCATTGGCAAAGAACCCATCGTTTTTTTCTAAAAATCCATTTTTATTAAAAAGATCAATATCTGTTTTTGGCATTTCTACTTTTCTAATTCCTCGATACATTTCATCGTAGTAGACTTTTAAATTCTCATAATCTTCGACGATAAGTCCAAGTGCTTCTGCTTTGATTCTAGAAGCAAAATCTTTGGATACAAAAACAACTTTCTTTTTTTCTTCTTGTTGAAGCAAATATGCGGCATGAAGAATTTTATTACTATTCTTATCAAGATTTAAGGGAAAACCATTTTCCTTGGTTATTTTACTAGATAAGAAAATACGTACTGTAGGTCCTTCTTTTATTTTTATTCCTTTTTTAAAATCTCGACTTCCTTCTTCTTTTATTGAATCGATGTAACGCATTACCTCTCTAGCGTGTTTACCAACCTCATCAGTATTGCGTTTTAAGGAATGTAATTCCTCTAACACCACGATAGGAATCACCACGTCATTATCACAAAATTTTTGAATTGCTCCTGGATCATATACTAGAACTGTAGTATCCAAAACAAAAGTTTTACGTTGACGCCCCATTCCCTTTTCTCCTTTTTTCTTCAGGGTACAATTTTTCACAACTTTATTCAAACAATTATTTATACTATCGCAAAACCCTTACATTTAACATATTATAATAAAAAACAAGCACTTAAATCACGAGGCTGCTAAACGCTTGACAAGTCAATTTTTATTAAGGTATAATATATGGAAAAGGATTTATAAAATGAAGGTAGATTTTAATATTATTAGTGTGCCTCCCTATATATCCACATCTTGGAAAAATGTTGACTCTTTATTCTTAGAAAATGACAATTCCCTAGTCATTACCTTAAAAAATGGCACGAACGTTAAAATACCAGCCTTAGACAAGGCTACAATAGAATTAATATTTAATACTCACGCTAAGGTTTTAGCCAAACAGGATTCAACAAATCCTCCTGCCGCTATTCCCCCCTTCATAGCTAATGATACCCAACCACTCGGAGGTAATTTCTCAAATAGTTTTCCCTTGAAAATAGGGCCGGATGGAATAGAAGCTATGGGAGCTGCTTTATCACATAATCCTGATCAAGCTAATGCCCCTGATCTTCCAATAGATATGTTAAAGAAAATTGCTATGGTTGCCAAAATTATAGCATCAGAAGTTCCAGAAAACAGCTTCCCTAAACCAGAAAATGGCTGTAACTGCACTCACTGCCAAATTGCAAGAGCTATTCATAAAAGTATCGATCCATCTTTTGAAGAACAGGAAGAAGAGATCAGTGAAGAAGATTTAAAATTCAAAGAGTGGGACATAACTTCTCTCGGCAATAACATCTATGTTGTCATCGATCTTTCAACCCAAGAAGAATTTCGGGTCTTTCTTGGAGAACCATTAGGTTGTACTTGTGGTGAGAAAAACTGCGTACACATAAAGGCGGTTTTAAAAAGTTAATCTACTACCAAAAGAAATTTGTGGTATTTTAACTTTATCCCCCCTACTATGGAGTTATCTATAGTAAGGAGATAAAAATGAAAAGAGTTTGTTTATTTTTATTGCTTCCCATAATTTGCTGCTTTGCACAAGACGTAACAAAGGTATCACAATTTGAATCTTTTACCGGAAAAATTACAGGTAATAAGGTGCGTCTTAGAGCTCAAGCTAACTTAGATTGTCCAATTATCCGTCAATTTAACAAAGATGATGTAGTATTAATAACGGGCGAAAAGGATAATTTCTGGGCAATAGTTCCACCGCAAGAGATCAAGGGTTATGTGTATAGAAGCTATGTTATTGACAATAAAATTGAAGCGAATAAAGTGAATATTCGCCTCTCTCCAGATCAAGAAGGTTTTGTAATTGGACAATTACAGGAAAAAGAGGCGCTAAATGAGGCAAAAGTATCAAGTCAAGATAATAAATGGCTAGAGGTCGCCCTACCATCAAATATCCGCTTTTATATAGCTAAAGATTATGTTGTAAAAGCTGGAAAAGCAGAAGATTTTATTGCTTTAAGTTCAAGACAAGAGACAGCAAAAAATGCACTTGCCGAAGCCAATAATTTTGTGAAAAAAGAATATGAAAAGAATAAAGATGCAAAAAACTTACAAGATGCTACTGCAAAATTTGAAAATGTAATTCAAAGCTACAAAGATTGTCCTGAAGTAATTAAACAAGCACAAAAGAATCTTGCTGTTTTAAAAGAATCGCATCTTGTCAAAAAAGGACATCTTAAAAAAGAAAAAATGGCAATAGCAAAAGAAGAAAACCCATGGCAACTTTTAGAAAATTCCTTTTACTCGACATGGAGTACTTTTCATCCTGAAAAAACTATCGATGATTTCTATAACGAACAAAAAGCAAATGGCATTACTTTACATGGCACTCTAAAGCAATTTAAGGCCATAAAAAATAGTCCTGGAAATTTTATCCTTTTAGATGACACGGGCAAACCTATGGCTTTTATCTATAGTACCAAGATTGACTTAGAGAAACTGAATGGCAAATCAATAAAAATCTCTGCATCTTTAAGACCCAACAACAATTTTGCTTATCCAGCCTATTTTGTTAACGCTATAGAATAGCTCCAATTAGGGCTCCTCATATGAGGAGCTCTAAAATATTTTTCTAAACACTCCAACAATTAAACTGCCCATCAAAGCAGAAAAAAGTTGTAAATATCCAAACATAGCAAGTAGTTTATTGGCATTCATATTAGAAGAATTAGCCCACAAGAATACTAGAACGCTCCCAAATAAAAAGAAAAATTTTAAAAAACTTGCTAAAATCGCACTTTTCCAATACCCCCTCTTATAAAATGCTCCAAAAGTGGTAACAAGTAGAATATTAGAAATAGCTATAAATGGAAGCATGAAAGCAAATGAAACCGGCAACAGTCCAGAAAGAAATGATACAACACTTGGTAAAACAGCGAAAAAAACAGCCTGAAAAACACCAAGGCTTATCACGCTAGCTAGTAAAACTGCATTTACTATAGGCCCTACTATGAATTGATTCTTTAAAAATGGCACTATAGCTATGATAGCTATGAATACAAGAAAATAAATTTGCGTATTATTACGGATCAAAGATTTCATAAACGCTCCTTTAAAATTCAACCATACAGAAAAAATTACTTTTCTTCCTCATTTTCTTCGCTTCCCGGATCAAAATCCTCGAGTGTTTTTGATTTTTTCCCAGCTAACATTCTGATGAATGATAAAATGAGTGCCAAAAATATATAACCCCAAGAACATACTAAGATAATCAAAGAGAAAAAATACATTATCCCGTACAAAAGCAAGATAGCCGATATCACAGCAAACAATGCTAAGTAAAACGAGGCTACGACAAAATGAAGCGCTTTGAAACTAGGAAATTTTAACCGACTTACCATCAAATATCCCAAGAAAATCAAAATACAAGTTAAAATAATTGCTTTTTTATCTAATCCCATTTCCATATTGGTAAAAAAATAAGGAGAAAAACAAAAGAGATTCGCCGATACTGCTGCTAAAGCAGCTGCAGGTATTGGAAGACCGGTAAAATTTTTCTTTTGAGCAGTCATCTCAATAAGATCACCTTTTACCATATTCTTATTGGTATTGAAGCGCACAAGACGCAAAATACCGCATATCGAAAAAAACATGCCCGCTGTCACTCCTACAAATGAAAGTATTGTACCATGTTCTAAAGAAAGACTTTTTAAAATCATAACTGATGGAGCCACGCCAAAAGACACGGCATCAGCGAGTGAATCAAAAATCACACCAAATTCACTTTCTGCTTTTAATACTCTGGCTACAGCGCCATCAATAAAATCAGCGAAGGCTGCTAATAATAGAATAATGACGGATGTGCGAAGTCCCTCAAAATTACCGCTTCCCGGCTCAATCATATTCATTTTAAAGATAACAAAAAGGCCGCATGCTAAGCCCAAAGCCGTGATAATATTGGGTATAAAATAAAGCTTTTTCATACTATTTTTCCCTTTTTTCGCATATTACCATATTTTACCTCAAAAACCAAAACATTATCTTAAATTGCTTAAAATCAGCAACTATTAAATAATAATGACAAATAAATATTTTATTTATTATAATACAATTAAGAAAAAGGAGAAAAGCCATGCATAAAAAAACATCACAAAAAAACAAAACCTATGCTTCTACTTATAAACAACTCGAAAAAGAACTTAACCAATCTTGGAAAAAATTAAACTATGATATAAAACGTGAAGCTAAGGGTAGTGTTATCAGACAAGACACTCAAAATATTACAAGACTCTTAGGTGAATGCAACTTTGTGATCAAAGAATTACAAAGGGTTAGAAATTCTTATAGTCCTACAAAACATAAATAAACAGCTTATTAACTTATTCTTGTAACATGTCGATCTAAAAACGAAAGAGTTTCTTGTAGAGAGCAATATTCGAAATACATTTCATGACTTAAAATCCGTTGTCTAATATTTGCAATTTCACTACGTGTTGCAATACGTACCGTATTTCTTGCTAATATATCATCTATCGAAGTCGTACTAGGAACTTGCGACGAGTTTATCAATTTAAAAAATCTATCCCATTGAAAATCGTCCCAATGCATACGATACGGCAAAACATAACCAAACTTTACATCTCTGCTATTTCTTTCCTGATATGCTACAACATAATTGCGAAAACTATCAAGATTTTCCCTATGAAAATGTTCCTGTTCCACTCCACTCATAAAAATCCTTTTTTTTTGCTCAAAAAAATATCAAAAAAACAATAAAATAGATACTGGAAAAAGTTAAGCCTACAAAATTTTTGCATCAGAGAACATCGAGAAAGATCAAATAAATCTCTATTGGCAAAAACTATTTTTTCCGCAATGATTAATAACTAAAAGAGTTGTTTTTTATGCAAAAAAAATTCCCTAATTTCAAAACCATTAGAAAAGTCTATATAAAAGAACTAAAATGCCATCTTCTTGAACTACAACATGAAAAATGCGGCGCTACCATTATTCATATAGCTAATAATGATGATGAGAATCTCTTCTGTCTATCCCTTAAAACACTACCTAAAAACTCCAGTGGTGTAGCTCACATACTAGAACATATCACTTTAAGTGGATCAAAAAAATTCCCTATAAAAGATCCTTTCTTTTCCATGTCAAGAAAATCTCTCAATACATTCATGAACGCTATGACTGGACAAGATTTTACATGTTATCCTGCAGCATCACAGATAAGCAAAGATTTTTATAATCTTTTAGATGTATACCTCGATTCAGTCTTTCATCCACTACTTAAAAAAGCTGCTTTTTTACAAGAAGGACATAGATTGGAATTAAAAGACAACACATTACAAGCAAAAGGAGTCGTTTATAACGAGATGAAAGGCTCTTTAAATTCTGCCGAAAATCGCCTCTTTCATCTAACTATGAAACATCTTCTGCCAGACCTTCCCTATGCTTATAACTCAGGAGGAGAGCCAAAAGAAATATTAAAATTATCCTATGAAGAACTGTTAGATTTTTATAAAACTTATTATGATCCTTCGCGCTGCATTTTCTTCTTCTATGGTCATTTACCACTAAAACAACATTTAAATTTTCTAGAAAAAGAAATTTTTCAATATGCTGAGGCAAAAATGCCACTTCCTCCTATGCCAAAGCAAACACGATTTTTAACTCCTCTGACAATAACGGAAAAATATCCAGCAAGAGAAGATGAAAACCAAGCATTAATTTCTTTTAACTTCTTAACATGCAGTATCGACAATCAAAAAGATTTGCTCGCTTTGACTTTATTAGACAACATCTTAATGGAAACAGATGCTTCTTTACTAAAACATGCTCTTCTATCTTCTGGAATGTGCACATCAGCAACTTCTTCTCTATTCTGTGAAATGACGGAAATACCATGGTCTTTAACGCTCAAGGGATGCAAGACCGAAGATCATGATAGACTGTTCGATCTTATCTTAAGCACATTAAGCTCAATAAAAATACCCAAAAGTCTCATCAAAGCATCCTTGCATCAACTAGCCTTTAATCGCACGGAAATTTCTTCTCTTCCCTATGGATTAAATCTCTTTTTTCGCTCCGCCCTTTTAAAGCAACAAGGAATAGATCCACTAGATGGCTTGTGTCTCAAATCTCTATTTAAACACATCGAAAAAGATATCCATGATCCAGATTTTTTTCCAAAACTCATCCGAAAATATTTTATAGACAATCCACACGTTTTAAAATTAACTATGCTACCAGATGCTAACCTGGGACAAGAAGAAGAAAAAGAAGAAGAAAATTATCTAAATACTACTTATCTAAAATTAACACCTGATGATAAAAAAAGGCTAAATGAAGAAACAGATGAATTAAAAAATTATCAAAAGGAAATTGAAAATGCATCTTATGCCTGTCTTCCCCGTCTATCACTAAATGACATCCAACAAGAACCAAAAAACTATCCTCTTATTGAAGAAGAACATGCTTTTCATCATAATGGTTTTACCAATCAAATACTTTATACAGATCTTATATTTGACCTACCACACAGTGACAATCTTCCTCTATTATCATTATTTTCTTCTCTTTTCTTTGAAATAGGCAACGGCAAAAGAAATTACAAAAAGAATTTAAAATATATGCAGGCTCATGTAGGTAAAATTTATTCCTACATTAATGCTTATAATCACATAGATGATCCTCAAAATTGCCATCCTGTTTTCGCTATTAGAGGAAAATGCTTTTATAAAAAAAGTCAAAAATTATTCGAAATCATTCAAGAACAACTAACTACTTACAATTTCAAAGATAAAAAAAGGATAAAAGAATTTATCTTACAACAAAAAACACTATTAGAAAACAATATCAACCAAAATAGCATGCAATACGCTATTAATTCCTGCTTAAAAGATCTTTCTTCCTTTTCCCATATCATGGAACAATGTCACGGTCTAAGTTACTATCAATACTTAAAAAATTTAACAGAAAAAAATATTGATGAAATTATTGATGCTTTAGATCTTTTGGGAAAGAAAATGATATCTCCTACCAAAATGGACATCGTAATAACCTGTGAAGAAAATTTTTATAAAAAACTAAAAACTCTAAATTTTTATGACATGCGGAAATGGTCAACAGGAAACAGACCAGCAGTTTTTAGCCCCAAGAACTCTCCTTTTTTATCTTCGGATGGTTTTATCATTGCCTCACCGGTGGCATATAATTGCTTAGGTATAAACAGCATAACTTATTCTCACGAAGACGCTCCGGCCCTATCTTTAGCCACACATCTTCTCGACAATAAAGTACTACATCCAAAAATACGAGAAGAAGGAGGTGCTTATGGTAGCGGTTCAAATTACATACCATTAAATGGAAACTTTTATTTTTATTCTTATCGCGACCCCAACTTATATGATACTATGTCAATATTTAAAGAAAGTATCTCTCAAATTGCAGAGGTAAAATTTTCAAATGAAGATTTTGAAGATGCAAAATTTCAAGCTTTTCAAGGCCTCGATGCTCCAATTTTACCGGGGAAACGAGGGATTTCTGCCTATAACATGTTAAGAACCGGAAAAACTTATGAAAAACGTTCTATTTTTAGAAAAAAAATATTTTCTCTAACAAAAGAAGAAGTAGCACAAGCTGTAAGAAAACATATAAATTTAGAAAAGCCTAAAATTGTCTCTTTTGCCTCTGAGCAAATGCTACAAAAAGATCAAACAAAATTTATACCACCAATGACAGTCAAAAAAATTTGAGGAAAAAAAGCAATTTTACTAATATACTGACAATTTTAAGGAGTGTTTTTTATGCAAACTAAAATTATTTTATTCTTTATGTGTTTATGTTGTTGTTTTGCATCGGCTAACGATGATGATATTGCAACCTTAAAGCAAACAGCAAAGGCCTTCACTAACGTTGGGAAAAAAGCGATTCCTGCAGCTGTGTTCATAAAATCACAATTTACAACAGTAGCCAATAATCATAATCCATCAATCGAGGATTATGAAAATCCATTTGACTATTTTAACGATGAATTTTTCCGTCACTTTTTTAACTCTCCAAAAGGCATGCATCAACAACAACAAGCACCTCAAATGGCTGGCGGTTCTGGTTGTATAGTTTCAAAAGATGGATATATTTTAACCAATTGTCACGTGGTAAAAGATGCAACAAAAATTACAGTTGTGTTGAATAATGGTGAAGAACATGACGCAAAAGTTATAGGTATCGATCCCAGAACCGATCTGGCAGTTTTAAAAATTGAAACTACAGACATGCCATTTTTAACATTTGCTAATTCCGATGAATTAGAGGTTGGAGAATGGGCAATCGCTATTGGTAGTCCCTTTGCTCTACAAGCCACATTAACAGTTGGAGTAATAAGTGCAAAAGGAAGACAAGACTTAAGAATCACGGACCTTGGAGATTTTATTCAGACAGATGCCGCCATTAATCCTGGCAACTCCGGAGGACCACTTTTAAATATTGACGGACAGGTTGTGGGCATTAACACTGCCATTGTTTCACAAAGCGGTGGATATATGGGCATTGGTTTTGCCATTCCTAGCAACATGGCGAAATATGTTATGAATCAGATAATATCAAATGGTAGCGTAAAAAGAGGATGTCTTGGTGTACAAATTCAAGAAGTCGATAAACAACTGGCTGAAACCTTAAATCTCAAAAAAGCCGAAGGATTATTAATAACTGATATTATAAAAAATTCTGCTGCTGAAAAAGCTGGATTAAAACAAGGAGACATTATTATTGAATACAACGGATTAGCAGTAAAAAATGCACAAAACTTTAAAAATGAAATTGCTCTTAATGATCCATCTAAACCAGTAGATCTGAAAATTATCAGAAATGGTAAAACCATGATGATAAAAGCCACTCTTGAAGCGACACCAGAAGAAACAATAAGTGCAGAAACATCTACACTCGGCATTGAATTAGGAGAACTCAAGGACATACAAAATGATATTTTAAAGAAATATGGTTATGGCTCCGATACAGAAGGTATAATGATCACAAAGGTAAAACGTGGATCTATTGGAGATCAAGCCGGATTAAAACCAGGTATGTTAATTCTACAAGTAAATCAACGTAATATAAAAACCAAGCTGGATTTTCAAGAAGCATTAACGAATTCTAAGGACAAGAAACATCTACTATTACTGGTAAAATATCAAAATTACTCACGTTTTATAAGCATTAAAATAAAGTAGTTTTTCTGTCCTGATGGAATAGTGAAAGTTTTTGAGTGGTCATTTTTGATCCTCTCTTTTTTGATAATAGCTAATCCACAAGTCATAGGTGCAAAGGATTATTTGTTGTGAATAAAATTAATAAACTGCGGATCTTCTTTTACACCGTTAAAATATTTTTCTGAAAGCACTTTATCTAAATCCACCGAACCTACCTGCATAGCTCTTTGTAACCACCCACCAGAGGCTTGTGGCTGATTTAATACAGCAAAAGCTCTCGCATTAAATAGCGCTACTTCCACTACAGGAGCTATCTGGAATGCTGAACCAGAAAGTTCTACCACTAATAAAAAATTTTCTTCCTCAAACGCCAATTTATGTAAAAAAACTTTTGACTCATCGGGCAATTGATCTTTTACTGACAACAGAAGTTCATAAGCCTCGTGTTTCTCTCCCATCTCATAATCCATCATAGCTAAATAGTTTGTCGCTAGGCCAAAAATAATCCCATTTTTAGATTTACTCCTCACCTTTTCAAATATTTTTCTAGCATCCTCTTTTCTTCCCTCTTGTAGTGCAATCTCTCCATCTCTAATCATATCAGAAAATTCACTGCTACGATCGGATGGAGCAATATACCTTGATTTTTTCCAAACATCAAAACTTTGAAAAGTAAATAGAAAAAATAAAACACCCAAAAAGAACATTTGCAAAGCAAAAAACAAAAGGCTAATAACAAAAGAAATTATAATACCTGTGATTATTGCTATTCTAAATCCTCTCACACCAAATAGAGCCTCTAAAACAATCCTTAATAATTGGCCTCCATCTAATGGCAAAACAGGTAATAGGTTTATTATTGTCCAAAAAAAATTCACTTGATAAAGGAGTCGAAAAAGATAAATACTCCGTGGAGTGGTCAAAAAGCCTGCATATACTACAAAATAACAAAGTAAAAATAAAATAAATCCAAAAAGAGGACCAAAAAAAGTAATTAAAAATTGTTGATAAAATTTTAAATTACTAGAGTCATAAATAGTAACTCCTCCCATTGGTACTAGTTCAATTGTTGGATGTTTTTTAAACAAAAGAGCCATGGAAGCATGCCCAAGTTCGTGAACCATTACAGAAATTAAAATAATACCTACCCATAAAATAGTACCACCCAAATTACCGCTATTTAACCAGCCAATTAATGCCGCCGTTAACCAAAAAAGCGGATGAATAACAACAGGTATTTTTCCTGGAATACGCAACATATCTTTCTCTTCAATTACTTATCTGTTAGAATATCATTTTAAGCAATCTAAAAAAAGATGTTTAGTTTTTTAAAGAAAAAATTTTCTTCCTTTTTAAAAAAGACTGTTTCCCTAGGAACGAAAATCAAAGAAATTTTCATGAAAAATCCTCCAGAGGAACATTTACGTCTTTTGGAAAAACTTTTTTATGAAGCAGATCTTGGTATAACAATAACGAACGATTTAATAAACACATTAAAGAAGAAAGCCACCTCTAAGACATCTATAGAAGAACTTTTACAAATTATTAGAGAAAAACTCTACTTAGAATTAATCCCACTAGAAAATCAACCATTAAATACTCCTCTTCATATTATCATGTGCGTTGGACCAAATGGTTATGGCAAAACGACAAGTGTGATCAAACTTGCCAATTACTACATGTCCACTGGAAAAAGTGTAATGATTGCAGCGGCTGATACTTTTAGAGCAGCGGCTTTAGAACAACTAGAAAAATGGTCAGAAAAACTAAAAATTCCCTTAATTAAATCACAATATGGAAGTGATCCTTCAGCAGTGGTATATGATGCCATATCCGCTGCTTTAAATCGCAACTGCGATATTCTTATTATCGATACGGCAGGAAGACAACACACCAATTTAGCCTTAATGAAAGAGTTAGAAAAAATAAAACGCACCTCTCAAAAACTATCTTTAACAGCTCCTCACGAAACTATCTTAATATTGGATGCTACTATTGGACAAAATGGATTGGAACAAGCTCAAATATTTCATGAATTTTTAACTCTTAGCAGTATCTTTTTAACAAAACTAGACGGTACCGCTAAAGGAGGCACAGTTATTGCCATACAGAAAAAACTAAACGTGCCAGTCAAATGGATCGGTATTGGAGAGACAGAAGATGATATACAATTATTTGATGCCAAAAGCTTCGTCGATGCTCTTCTAGAGATTTAAGAAAACTTAAGCTTGCAATCTCATATCATTTCACCATAGCTCTGTTGCATTATTTTCAGGTCTGCTAGAATTATTTTTATGTTACAAGAATATCTATCACTCGTTGGTGATACTATAAAGTTATTACAAAATGATGCTGCTTATTTTTTTGCCAGCGAAGAGGAAATCACCCTTTTTAAAACCACGTTATCAATAAAAAAACAAACACCAATTATTCCTTCTCAAAAAATACTGCCAAAAGTTATAGAAGAAGTCAGGACAAAAAACAATAATACAGAAATTCGTCCTCAGCTTAACTGCAATATCGAGACTGTAAAAAATGAAGAAAAGCCTAAAAATGATAGTAATGTTCTATTTTTACAAAATATAAGAAATACTGTAGAAAAAATTGCTCCCAACATTATCTCTGATGACATTCCCAACGATGAAGAGGCAATATTAATAGCTCAGAGGTGGAAATATATCAACAAAACCGCCAATATAAGCCTCATCACAGCCACTAAAAATACCCAGGAACAAATATTATTAAAAAACTTAGCAAAAGCTCTAAATACCATCATAATGCCCGCCTCTTATGTTGATCCCATACCAATAGAAATGGAAGATATATGGAAAGAATTTTTATCTTCCGAGAATTTAAAAATTATCTTAATCGATGACCTAAGTCTAAACAGTCTCCCCAAACTGAAAAAATATTTTAGACAAATACCAGTAACAAAAGAAAATTTCTTCCACAATATCCCTGTTTTTATTCTTCCGGAAGTAGCAAAACTTCTAAAAAATCCCTTAGAAAAAGCTATACTTTGGCAAGAACTTACCCAAATGATCAAAAATGTCAAATAAATATGCCTCAGTTATTTTAGATGTAAATATTGAAAAACAATTAGATTATGTTATTCCAGAACACTTACTTGACAAAATAAAAATCGGTTCTTTAGTAGAAATACCTCTAAGGGGATCTATTGTCACAGGATATGTACATAACATATCTGACAATACGAACGTTAAGAAAATCTTGCCCATAAATAACCTGTTACAAGAAGATCCTCTCTCAGAACCATTATTAAAGTTGGCCAATTGGATGGCTGAATATTATTGTTGTTCTTTATATAAGGTTTTTAAATGCATTATACCCTCTTCGATGAGAGAAGAATTAATAAAACCCAAGACACAAATATTTTTAAGTCTTACAAAATCGAAAAAAGAAACAGCGTCCTTATGCTCAAGTCTAAAAATCAATACTTCTCAAATAAAAATATTGCATGAAATGCTCAAGCACAAAAAAGGAATATTTTTAAAGGATCTTCTGGAAAAAACTGGTGTTAGTAGAACACCAATTGAGACTCTCATATCAAAACAAATAATAAAATCCACCGAAATATCTTTAGATAGCACATCATTAGTGTTAGAAGAAGATTTCTTTTCCACTACTCCCAAGGTATTAAATGAAGAACAACAAAACTGTCTAAACAAAATTAATGATTCTTTAGAAAAAAAGCTCTTTAATCCCCATTTAATATTCGGCATTACTTCTAGTGGCAAAACAGAAATTTACTTACAAGCTATTCAAAAAGCCCTGGATTTGAAAAAGAACTGCATAATGCTAGTTCCAGAGATTTCTCTAACGCCCCAGACAATTGAGCGTTTTAAAGCAAGATTTAAAGATCCCATGGCTATTATTCACCATAAAATCAGCACAAAAGAACGACAACAGGCTTGGCAAAATATCAAACAAGGAAAAGTTAACATCGTCATCGGAGCAAGATCAGCTATATTTAGTCCCATGCCAAACTTAGGATTAATCATTGTTGATGAAGAACATGATAATTCCTATAAACAGACGGAAGAAGCACCAACTTATCATGCTAAAAATATCGCTATCATACGTGCTAAATTAGAAAATTGCACGGTGGTACTGGCAAGTGCCACTCCATCTTTAGAAAGTTACCACAATGCACTTAACGGCAAATATGTCCTCAGCACATTACAAACAAGAGCAGGCCTTGCCGCTCTTCCCAAAGTGACAATTATCGACATGAAACAAGAAAAAGATAAAAAACAAAATTTTACTCTTTTCTCCAATGTTCTTTTAAGCGGCATAAAAGAACGATTCTCAAAAGGAGAACAAGCATTATTATTCTTAAATAGACGAGGATACAACAGCTTCTTAATCTGTAAATCTTGTGCCAAAACATATAAATGTAGTCATTGTGACATAGCACTAACATTTCACAAAGAACCACCACTATTAATATGTCATAGTTGTGGTTATAAAACCGCACCTATAAAAATTTGCCCATACTGTAAAAGCGAAGGTTCAATAGAGTACAAAGGTTACGGTACGGAACAAGTAGAGCGCAGTTTAAATGTTATTTTTCCAAACGTGCGTACCTTAAGAATCGATAGAGATACAACAACCGGCAAAAATAGTCACGAAACACTCTTTCAACAATTTCGCTCCGGCAAAGCTGATGTGCTGATAGGAACACAAATGATAGTTAAGGGTCTTCATTTTCCGTCAGTAACGCTCGTTGGAGTGTTAAATATCGACGCCGCGCTAAACATTCCCGATTTCCGCGCATCAGAAAATATTTTTCAACTCTTAACGCAAGTAGCTGGAAGAGCAGGTAGATCTTCGTTAAAAGGAGAAGTAATCATTCAAACACATCTTGCCGATAATCCTACAATACTTATGGCAAAAGAACAGAATTATCCTGAGTTCTTTAAAACAGAAATGGAAAATAGACAACTTTTTGAATATCCTCCATTCTGTCGCTTAATAAAAATATTATTCACTGGAACAAATGAAACGGTCACGTTAAATACAGCTCTAGATTTCAGAAAAGAGTTAATAAAAGTGCTGCCAAAGAGTTGCAAAATACATCCTGTTGTAAATTCAGGGCACATAAAACTAAAAGATTATTTTCGTTATCAAATGTTAATTCGCGGTAGTTCCACAACTATGCAAAAAACAATTTTTACTTTAAGAAAAAAATTCGCTTTATCATCTGCTAACAACGTTAAAATTCTCGTAGATGTTGATCCTATATCTACTTATTTTTGATCCGTAATAGCAAGCAAAATTTTTAATACTAAAGTTGCAAAAATTATATTATCAAAAAAAATAAAAATTTATTTAAAATTCTGCAAAACAAATAAAATGCAAAAATTATTTTGACTTTTTTTAACCAATTGGATAAAATATACGATCAAAATAAGGAGATATATGAGTGGTAATACGCGAGTAGGTGATTGGTCAGGATGGGATAGAATAATGTTAAATCTACCATATGGAGAAGCGACATGCTTTTTTCCAACAATTGATGTTCCTCTTCTCTATAAACCAGAAAGACCACCGACAGATCCTGATCGTTTTGCTCCTATTTCTCCAATGGAAACATCTTGTTTATCTCCTCTTTTTCCAATACCTGATGCTCCTATATCTCCTGATGAACCCACAGCCCATTTTGTTTCATCTGATGATCATGAGAATCCTTGTGCAACTGTTTCTACAGCCGCATCATTAACATTAGACTTCTTGCGTAACCTATCATAATCCCATCTCCTTATTACAAATTCCAGCTATCAAGTTAAACCTCAGTCCAAATCTTTT